>WNGA01009644.1_pt1 | contig 12976 bp, 9 predicted proteins | sample 5400061 | NCBI WGS metagenome assembly WNGA01 (sample SAMN13153366, study PRJNA577476) | soil metagenome | isolation source: 100 cm soil or saprolite under grassland replicate 2 | place: USA:California | collected 2016-06-15
GACATCGACCACCGCAAGCCCTACCCCCACGGCGCCACCAGCGCGGAGAACCTCGGCTGCCTATGCCGACACCACCACCGGCTCAAACACGAAGGCGGCTGGAGTGTGGAACACCGCAACGGCCGACACATCTGGACCAGCCCCGACGGCCAGCAATACATACGCGAACCAGAACCGATTGCCGAGCCAGAACCCATCGCCGAACCACAACCACCACCCAAACCCCAACCCAAACCCGAAGGGCACGATGCGAACGACGAACCACCACCATTCTGAGAATGAATGGGGGCCGCTAGTGGTTAGACCAAGGCCCCAGCCGCGATGCACCGTGCCGGCCCCCGGCAGGCGGCGGGTCACTCGACCGGCGGCAGATGTGCACGGTCGCTCTGCGGCGTGACCGGACACGGTATGTCGCCATACCGGACGGCGGCATGTGAGGATGTCTGCCGATCCTATGGCCAACGGATTTGCTGGAAATCGAGCCGAGGTCAGCCAGAGGTAGCCTTTGGGCGAAGTCCTGCTCGATGAATATCCGGCCTGTCGAATGCATGGATGTCCCCCGCGCGGCGGCGCTGCGCCCGGGGTCTGCTGCCTTCCCTGGCCCGGCTCTCGAGGGTAGTCACGGGTCGTTCGGCGACGATATCGCGGTGACCCGTGGTGTGCGGCGGCGCGGGGAACTCGCAGAGCGTGACACTGTGGGACATCCGGGATCCGCTCCGGCCTACCCGGCTGGCGAGCGTGGACATCGGCGGCGACGCGGCCTCGGCGGCGATCAGCAGCGACGGCCGGGTGCTGGCCGGGTGCTGGCCGTGGTCCGCGAGGAAAGCCAGGACGCGGTCCGGCTCGTCGACATCGCCGACCCCGGGCACCCCACGCCGATCGCCACCCTCGGCGGCTTCGGCAGTGCCACGTCCGCGGTGGCGCTCAGCGGGGACGGCAAGCTGCTCGCCGTCGGCGACCTGGTCGGGGAGATCCGCGTCTACAACCTGCGCGACCCGAACTCGGCCGAGGTGCTCACCACCACCATCACCAGCGGCGGCCCGGCCGACAACGACCGGCTCGGCTGGATCACCGGCCTCGCCTTCGACCCGACCCGGTCGGTCCTCGCCGCCGCGTCCCTGCTCTACCGCACCAGCATGTTCAACCTGTCCGACCCGGCGCACCCGGTGCCGCTGGCCCAGGTCGAACGGCACAAGGAGCAGGTCCACAGCGTGCTGTTCAGCCCGGACGGCCAATGGCTGGCCAGCACCGACCGGGTCGGCACCATCCTGCTGTGGGATACCCGGCAGCTACCGGTCGACCCGCACTCCTTCGCCCCGGTCGCCCAGCTCAACACGCAGAACCGGGACATCCCGGTGGTCGACTTCAGCCCGGACAGCCGCCGACTGGTGTCCGCGGTGTCCGCGGTCAGCAACCGGACCATCCGGGTCTGGGACATCAGCCACCCGCGCGGCCCGACCCAGTCGTTGGTGGTGACCGGCACCGCGGCGGACCCAGGTGCGGTGCTGTTCGGTCCTGGCGGCCGGACCGTGCTGCTCGCCGTGGCCGATCCGGCGATCGACGTGTTCGCCGTCGACCCGGAGAGCATGGCCGGGGAACTGTGCCGGGGCGGCGGCGAGCCGATCACCCAGGCTGAGTGGAACCAGTACCTGCCCGACCAGCCCTACCAGCCGCCCTGCCGCTGAGTCGTCGTTCCCGCGCCCGGCCAGCTCGCCAGCGCCCCGCGTGGCGCGCCCGGTGGAGGTCTCAATCGCCTGGACGAGCCGCGTCCCTGCTGGTCGAGCCGAGATCGTGGCCCGGCTGCGCGGTCCTCCTCGTTTGGCCGAGCGCCTGCGTCTGACGGCCGGCATCCCCCACGGCGCGTCAGGTCGATGTCGGCGTCCACGCGGGGTCGCGGCCCGCGAAGCCGAGCGCGCGGTCGAACGTTGGCGCGTCCTCGGGGACGTCGATGACCGGGCCGAAGAGCCCGTCGCGGCTGGCCGCCCGTTCCGGTTGCGCCGACGCGCTGGTGAACGCCAGGACGGCCGCGGTGCTGACGGGGTCGCAGGTGAACGGCTGCCCGGTCGCGCGGGCCAGGTCCCAGCCGTGCAGCACCAGCTCATCCAGTGCGACCGCGCCGATCAGTTCGGCCGGCATCCTCATCCCACCGGCCTCGGTCATCCCCTGCCAGGCCGTCGGTTCGCGCCAGGCCTCGGCCAACTCACCCAGCCGCCGCGGCAGCAGGGTGCGCCAGTCCGGGTCGAGGTGCTCGGCGTTGGCCAGCCCCGGCCCCGACTCCCCGCTGCCGCCTTCGGTCGCGGTGGTCTTGCGGGCCGCCCAGGTGAAGGCCAGCGAGAAGCCCGTGATGTGGTCGAGCAGGGCGGCGACCGGGTAACCGGGGCACGGCGTGGGACCGGCCAACTGCTCCTCGGTCACGCCGTCCAGCAGTCGCGCTGCTTCCCGGGCGGCGGGCTCCAGGTCGAGCATGGGCATAGCGGTTCCTCTCCGTCGAACGTGACTTCGCGCTCCACCCTGTAATGACTCCCCAGGATCGCGGAAGTCATCGGTCGCACCCCGAGCCAGCGGTAAGTGGACGGAGGGCAACCCGGTGGCCCAGTTCCTCCGGTTCGTGCTGTTCGGCCAGGGCGAGGTGGCCACTGTCACCCGCGAGGTCCTGCGGGAGCCGAGCCGGACCCGTCCCGCCGTCCCCACGTACACGTCGGCTAGAACCCACGCACCAGCCACGCCGCCGGGACCGGCGGCACCGCGTGCCCACGGCGCCCTCCTCGCCGGCGCGGGCGGCGCACCGTCCGAAGGTGTTCAGCGCGGTCCCCGTGGGGCCGGCCGGGGCGGGGTGACCGGCGGCCATCTGCGGGCGCCGAGTTCGCGCGAGACTGTCCGGGCGGCGGTGCGGAGGGCGTCGGCGGTGGTCGGCGCGATCGGCCACTCGGCGCTCGGCACCACCAGCCCGATCGCACCCACCACGTGCTCGCTGGCGTCCAGGATCGGGGCGGCCATGCCGCACTCGCCGAGCACGGCCTCCTCCGCCTCGGTCGCGACGCCGCTCGCGCGCACCTCGTCGAGCTGAACCTGCAGCGCCGCGGCGTCGGTGATCGTCTCTCCGGTCATGCTGCGCCGTGCCGTGTCACCGGCGAAGACCTCGGCGCTGGCCACCGCGTCGTAGGCGAGCATCGCCTTGCCCAGCGCGCTCGCGTGGGCGGGGATGACGATGCCGACCTCGGGCATCTGCAACGACCCGTCCGGCCGCGGCGCATGGTGGACGACGACGACGTCGGTGAGCAGCAGGACCCCGGTACGCACCGCGAACCCGGTACGCCGGGCGAGGTCGGCGGCCCAGGAGGCGACGCGCGAGCGCAGGTCCAGGGTGTCCAGGTAGACGTTGCCCAGGCGCAGCGTCGCGGGCCCGAGGCGGTACCGCCCGGAGTCCCGTTCCTGTAGCACCATGCCGTGCGCCACCAGGGTGCGGATGATGCCGTGCACGGTGGACGGCGGCAGTTCCAGGCGCGCGGCGATCTCACCCAGGCTCATCCGGCGGGCCCCCTGCAGGGCGGTGAGGATCCGCAGCGCGCGGTCGACCGACTGGATCACGACGCACTCACGGACCTGCCCACCCTCCTGGTCGCCCGCCGGAGACCGCGGGGACCTCCCTCGGGACCTCTGCCGGGGCCGCCGCCGGGACATGTGCCGGGACCGCCGCCGGGCCCGCCGCTTGAGCCGACACGGGAGCCGCCGCGGCAGGCGCGTGGCGGCCGACCACTGGCCATCGTCGAAGCATGGACAGATTCTCCCGGCAGGCTCTTGTGCAGCACGTACCGGAAGTGTAACTTCCGATTTACGTTCGACATAGTCGAACGACCTTCCATCAGGACGACAGCGGGGACCCCGGCGGGATGCCGGGCCGGGGGACGGCCCGCGCCGCCGCGGCAGCCACTCCAGGAGGACCGACATGGACGAGCCGACGATGGTGCAGAAGCTGACCGCCGAGGTCATCGGGACCGCGTTCCTGGTGTTCGTCGGCGTCGGGTCGGTGCCCGCGACGCTCATCGTCAACGGCACGAGCCCGTTCACGATGGCCGACCTGGGGATGATCTCCTTCGCGTTCGGCACGATCGTGGTGGCGACCGTCTACGCACTCGGGCACATCTCCGGCAACCACATCAACCCGGCGGTGACGATCGGGCTGGCGGTCACCGGCAGGTTCCCGTGGCGGCAGGTGCCGTTCTACCTCGGCGCCCAGGTCGTGGGCGCCGTCATCGGTTCGGTGGCGATCCTCGGCGTCCTCGGCCACCGGGCCAGTGACGTGGGCCTCGGTGTCGCGGCCTATGGCACCGGGGTCGGCGCCGGGCAGGCGTTCGTCGCCGAGTTCGTGGGCACCTTCATCCTCGTGTTCACCGTCTTCGGCGTCATCCACCGCAAGGCCGCGCCGGGGTTCGCCGGTATCGCGATCGGCCTCGCCGTCTTCGCCGCGATCATCCCGGTCGCCCCCGCGACCGGGGCGTCGATCAACCCGGCCCGCACCTTCGGCCCGATGCTCGTCCAGCAACTTGCCGGCGGCACCGTGAAGTGGGGTCAGCTACCGGTCTACTGGGCCGCCGAACTCCTCGCCGGGGCGCTCGCGGCCGCGGCGTACGTCGCGATCTCGCGCACCCGTCCCGTCGCCGCCGCCGGCCGGCAGGGCGGTCCGGCCGGCGAGGCCGCCGCCCCGGCCGCCTCCGTAAACGCCGCCAACGCCTGAGTTGTCCAAACCGTCACCCGCCGGGGGCAATCGACCCGGGCCACCCTCCTGATAGACCAGAGCACACCAGCCGAGTGCCCAGCCGGCACCACCGATGGGGGAGCTGTGATGAAGAAACTCATCAACGACCCGGCCGACGTCGTCGCCGAGGCACTGCGGGGCGTCGCGGCGGCGCACCCGGAACTGCGGGTCGACCACCAGCACAAGATCGTCTACCGGGGCGACGCCCCACGGCCCGGCAAGGTCGGTCTGGTCTCCGGCGGCGGCTCCGGCCACGAACCGCTGCACGGCGGCTTTGTCGGGCTCGGCATGCTCGACGCCGCCTGCGCCGGTGAGGTGTTCACCTCGCCGGTGCCGGACCAGATGCTCGAGGCAACCAGGAACGTCGATGCCGGCCGCGGCGTACTGCACATCGTCAAGAACTACACCGGCGACGTGATGAACTTCGAGATGGCCGCGGAGCTGGCCGCCGAGACCGGCGTCGAGGTCACCGCCGTGGTCACCGACGACGACGTCGCCGTGCAGGACAGCCTCTACACCGCCGGGCGCCGCGGCGTCGGTGTCACGGTCCTGCTGGAAAAGATCGCCGGCGCGGCGGCCGAGGCGGGCCGCGGGCTGGCCGAGGTGGCCGACATCGCGCGCCGGGTAAACGCGAACGGGCGCAGCATGGGTGTGGCGCTGACCTCGTGCACCGTGCCCGCCGCGGGCCAGCCTACGTTCGACCTGCCCGCGGACCAGATGGAGATCGGCATCGGCATCCACGGCGAGCCCGGCCGCCGGCGGGTGCCGCTCGCGCCGGCCCGGGAGATCGCCGAGATGCTGGTCGAGCCGATCCTGCATGACCTCGACCTGACCGGCGGCGCCGGAGTCGTCGCGTTCGTCAACGGGATGGGGGGCACGCCGCTGCTCGAGCTGTACCTCATGTACAACGAGGTGGCGCAGGTACTCGACAAGGCCGGGGTGTCCGTGGTCCGGTCCCTGGTCGGCCCGTACATCACCAGCCTGGAGATGGCCGGTTGCTCGGTCACCCTGCTCCGGGTCGACGACGAGCTGCTGCGGCTGTGGGACGCGCCGGTGCGCACGCCGGCACTGCGCTGGGGAGTCTGAGCATGGCCGACGGCACCGTGGACATGGCCGCCCTGGGCCGGTGGATCCGTGGGTTCGCGCACCTGGTGGGCGAGAACAAGGAGCTGCTGACCCGACTCGACGCGGCGATCGGCGACGCCGACCACGGAGCGAACATGGACCGCGGCATGTCGGCGGTGGTGGCGGCGCTGGACGAGGCCGCCGCCGACGGGTCGCCGCCCGCCGACGCCGCGGCGCTGTTCAAGACGGTCGGCATGACGCTGGTCAGCACCGTCGGCGGCGCCAGCGGACCGCTGTACGGCACGTTCTTCCTACGGATGGCAACCGCGGCCGGCGCGAACGCCGCCCTCGACGCCGAGGGGTTCGCCAAGGCGTTGCGGTCCGGGCTCGAGGGCGTGGTCGCCCGCGGCCGGCCCGAGGCCGGCGACAAGACGATGTACGACGCACTCGCCCCGGCCTGCGACGCCCTCGACCAGTCGCTGGCCGGCGGCGCCAGCCTGGTCCAGGCGATGACGGCCGCGGAGTCGGCGGCCAACGCCGGCCGGGACGCCACCACCCCGATGATCGCCCGCAAGGGGCGGGCGAGCTACCTCGGCGAGCGCAGCGTCGGCCACCAGGACCCCGGTGCCACCTCGGTCGCGCTGCTGGTCGGCGCGGCCCGCTCGGCGCTCGACTGACGCGCTGGAGGCGCAATCGTGGTCGGAATCGTCGTCGTCTCGCACAGCCGGGCACTGGCCCGCGCCGCGGTCGCGCTGGCCGAGGAGCTGCTGCACGGCAGGCCGGTGCGCATCGCGGTCGCCGCCGGTTTGGACGAGCGGACGTTCGGCACCGACGCGGTGCAGATCGTGCAGGCCATCCAGACCGCGGACGACGGCCACGGGGTGGTCGTTCTCATGGACCTCGGCAGCGCCCTGCTGTCGGCCGAGCTCGCGCTCGACCTGCTCGACGAGCAGACCCGGGCCCGGGCGCTGCTATGCCCGGCGCCGCTGGTCGAGGGATTGATCGTCGCCGCGGTCGCGGCCGCCGGCGGGGCGAGCCGCGCGGAGGTGGCCGCCGAGGCCGCGGCCGCGCTCGCCGGTAAGCAGTCCCACCTCGCGTCCGCGGCCGGGAGCCCGACCACGGTGCCCGGTCCCGGGAGCGCGGCGCCCGGCGGTACGCCGTCCGGGTCGGCCGCCCTGGTGGGGACGTTCACCGTGCCGAACGCACATGGCCTGCACGCCCGGCCGGCCGCGCGGCTGGTGCAGGAGGTCCGCACCCTGGACGCGAAGGTGTCGCTGCGCAACCTCAGCACCGGCTCCGGACCGGTGCCCGCCTCGAGCCTGTCGAAGGTCGCCACCCTCGGTGCGATGCACGGCCACCAGGTCGAGGTGTCGGTCTCCGGCGGCCAGGCCAGGGAGGCCCTGGAGCACGTGCTGGCCCTGGCCCGGCGCGGCTTCGACGAGCCGGGTGGCACCGGCCCGCGCGCCAACGCCGCGCCTGCCAACGCCGCGCTTCCCAACGCCTCCCCTGCCAACGCCTCGCCCGCCGACACCGCGCCCGCCCCGCGGCCCTGGGCGCGCACGGTCGGGTCGGCGCCGGGTGCTGCCCGCCCCGCCGCGGGCGCCGGGCTCGCGGCGGCTCCGGGGATCGGGATCGGGCCGGTCTGGACGCTGCGCGGGTCGCCCATCCAGGTGCCGGACGCGCCCGCCGGCGACCCCGCGGCCGAGTGGCGCCGGCTGCGGGAGGCGTTGGCCGCGGTCCGGCGCGAGGTGCAGCGGGTACGTGCCCGCACCGCCCGCCAGTCCGGCGAGACCGACGCCGCGATCTTCGACGCGCACCTGCTGCTGCTCGACGACACCGACCTGCTCGGCGAGGTCCGGGACGGGGTCGAGGCCGGCCAGGCGGCCGCTCGGGCCTGGGCGGCGACCATCGCGCGGGTCGAGGCCGAACTCGCCCGGCTCGCCGACCCGTACCTACGGGCCCGCGCCGCGGACGTGCACGCCGTCGGCGACCAGGTGCTGCGCGCGCTGCTCGGCGTCGCCACCCCGGCGGCAACGGGTCGGGGCGTCCTGGTCACCGCCGACATCACCCCTGCCGAGGCGGCCGAACTGGACGCCGAACATGTCGACGCGGTGGTACTCGCCTTCGGCAGCCCGACCGCGCACGGCGCGATCATCGCCCGCGGCAAGGGCATCCCGGTGGTCGTCGGCGCCGGACCCGGCGTGCTGGACCTGCCGGAGGGCACCGTGGTGGTCGCCGACGGCGGCACCGGCGAGGTCGTCGCCGACCCGGACGCCGCCACCCTGGCCCGGTTCCGGGCCAGGGCCGCCGCCCTGGCCAGGGTCGAGGCAACCGCGCTCGCGCACGCGTCCGCGCCGGCCGTCACCCGCGACGGCGTCGAGGTGCTGGTCGGCGCCAACCTCGGCTCGATCGACGACGCGCGGGCCGCCGCCGCATCCGGGGCCGACCTGGCCGGCCTGGTGCGCACCGAGTTCCTCTTCATCGGCCGGACGCAGCCTCCCGACGTGGAGGAGCAGGAGAAGGCGTACCTCGCCCTGGCCGACGCCCTGGGCGGCAGGCGGCTGACCCTGCGCACCCTCGACGTCGGCGGAGACAAGCCGCTCGACTACCTCCCCGTGCCGCCCGAGGCCAACCCGTTCCTCGGCATGCGCGGGCTGCGGCTGTCCCTGGCCCGTCCCGCCCTGCTCGCCGACCAACTGCTGGCCGTCGTCCGGGTCGCACACAGCACGCCGGTGAGCCTGCTGTTCCCGATGGTGAGCACCGTCGCTGAGCTGCTCGCCGCCCGCCGCATACTGGACGAGGCGGTGGCGGTCGAGGGTCGGGGCACCCCGCCCGGGTTCCGCGTCGGGATCATGGTCGAGGTACCCGCGACGGCGCTCAAGACGGCCGCGTTCGCCCGGCACGTCGACCTGCTGTCCATCGGAACGAACGACCTCACGCAGTACGCGCTCGCGGCGGAACGCGGCAACGACGCGGTCGCCGACGTCGCAGACCCGTACGACCCGGCCGTCCTCCAGCTCATTGATGCGGTCTGCCGCCGCGCCGGTGACGTGCCCGTCGCGGTGTGCGGGGAGCTGGCCGCCGACGAGCGGGCCGCCCCGCTACTGGTCGGGCTCGGCGTGCGTGAGCTGTCGGTGTCGCCGGCCGCCGTGCCCCGCGTCAAACAGGCCGTGCGCAGCCTGGATACCACCCACGCGGCCGCATTGGCGGCCAGGGCGCTGGAGGCGGCCGGCCCGGACGCCGTACGGGCGCTCACCGACCGCCGCACCTGACCGGCCTGCCCGGGAGACCGTCCGGCCGATCACCGACCGCCGCGCCTGACCGGCCTGCCCGGGAGACCGTCCGGCCGATCACCGACCGCCGCGCCTGACCGGCCTGCCCGGGAGACCATCCGGCCGATCACCGACCGCCGCACCTGACCGGCCTGCCCGGAGGCTGTCCCGGGCGCCCACCGACCGCCGCGCCTGACCGACCGACCCGCCGCGCCGTCGAGGCTGACCAGGAAGATCGGCGGTGCCCTCTGGCTTCGCAGACACGTGCCGGCCCTTGACTACCCGGCTCCTGGCGCGGTATCGAGCGCAGGACGCAGGACAACGGTGTCCGGGAGGCACGCCATGGATCGTCGATCGGCCGTCGTCGCGGCGCTCGCCGCGGCCACCCTCGTCGCCGCCACGTCGGCCGCGGCGGCCAGCGACCGGGTGGGACCGCCGCCCGGCGGCCACGGCGCGTTGCGGCTGGAGATGCTGTCCGGGCCGGCCGGCTACGTCAGCGGCGGCGAGGCGCGGGTCCGCGTGGTCGTGCCGGACTCGGTGCCGCTCAGCGCGGCCACCGTGACGGTGAACGGCGCCGACGTGACCGGCTCGTTCGGGCCGGACGACCAGGCACCGCACGCGCTGGAGGGTGTGCTGCACGGCCTGCCGCTGGGCGAGAGCACCGTGCAGGCGAGCGTGCCCGGACCGGGGCTGTCGGCGAACGACCGTACGTCGCTGACGCTGGTGAACCACCCGATCACCGGTCCGATGTTCTCCGGGCCCAAGCAGCCGGACTTCTTCTGCTCGGTGCCGAGCCACCTGGCCGGCTTCGACCTCACCGGCCCGTTCCTCGACACGCAGTGCTCGCTGTCCACCCGCGTCGACTACTACTACCGCACCACCGCCGGCACCTGGGCGCGGTACGACCCGACGGCCCCCCGCCCCGCGGACATGACGCAGACGACGACAAGCAACGGCGACACCGTCGACTTCGTCATCCGCTGGGAGCGCGGCACGATCAACCGCTTCATCTACACGATCGCGGTCCTCGACCCGGCCGTGACCGGGCCGTCGTCGCTGCCGTACTGGAACCGCAAGCTCATCTACTACTTCGGTGGCGGCGTCGCGATCGGGCACTACCAGGGCTCGAACAACCAGAGCGAGTCGCGCTACCCGTACGGGCTCGGCCAGGGCTACGCCATCGCCTGGTCGACCGGGACGAAGACCAACACGCACTACAACCTCGTGCTGGGCGGCGAGACTGCGATCATGGTCAAGTCGCGGTTCGTCACGGAGTACGACGACCCGGAGTACACCGTCGGCCTCGGTGGCTCCGGCGGCGGGATCCAGCAGTACGTCTACGGCCAGAACCACCCCGGCCTGCTCGACGGCGCGATCCCGCAGTACTCCTACCCGGACATGGTCACGCAGACGATCCACGTCGGCGACTGTGAGCTGCTCGAACACTGGATGGACCTGAAAGTGCTCGCCGACGCCAACTCGAAGTGGCGGGTCTGGTCGAACCGCTCCTGGCTGGAAGGGCTCGCCGCCTCGGACACGGCCGCCAACCCCTACCAGCCGCTGACGCCATGGCTGTCCACGCCGGGCTCGACCGAGTGCGTCAACGGCTGGCGCGGCCTGTCGCCGCTGGTGCTCAACCCGCATTTCGGCACCGTGCCCGGGATCACGCCCGCGCAGCAGGCACAGATCGAGTGGACGCACTGGAACGACGCGGTCAACGTGTACGGTCGCGACCCGTTGACCGGGTTCGCGCGCTCGACCTGGGACAACGTCGGCGTCCAGTACGGCCTGCAGGCGCTGCTCGACCACCACATCACGCCGGCGGACTTCCTCGACCTGAACGCCACGGTCGGCGGCTGGAAGCCACCGCAGGACACGGTCCAGGAGGGGTGCCCGTTCGTCGCCTCCGCCTGCCCCTCCGACATCGACGTCTGGAGCGCGCGCAACCAAAACCCGGTCGGACCCGAGGGCATCGCGCCGCGCACGGCGGGCAGCGTCGAGGCCATGCGGGCCGCGTACCGCTCCGGGCTCGTCTTCGACGGCAGGATCGACATCCCGGTCATCGACTGGCGCCATTACCTCGACGGCGAGCTGAACATGCACAACGCGCGGCAGTCCTTCGCGACCCGGGAACGGATGCTGACCCGGACGGGCACCGCGTCCAACCAGGTGATCTGGTTCACCGATGCCCGACCGGCGCGAGTGTTCGACCACACGCCGATGGCGCTGGCCGTGATGGACCAGTGGCTGAGGACCCTGCGGGCGCAGCCGGCGCTCGGCGTCGCGGGCGCCAAGCCGGCCGAGGCCGTCGACAGCTGCTTCGCCACCGACGGCTCCCTGATCTACCGCGGCGCGGACGCCTGGAACGGGATCATCGACCCCGCCCCCGCCGGACCCTGCACTCAGGCGTTCCCGATCCACGGCACATCGCGAACGGTCGCCGGCGGGCCGTTCGACGAGGAGCTGTACAAGTGCGCGCTCCAGCCGGTCAAGGCGGCGATCCAACGTGGCCTGTACGGCTGGTGGACGCCGAGCGCCGCCGAGTTGGCCCGGCTCCAGCAGATCTACCCGACCGGCGTCTGCGACTACACGAAGGGCGACCAGGGCAGGCCGCCGGGCTTCTAGTACGGCAGCCGCATTTAGGTGATCTTGGCTGGTGAGGGGCTTGGGGGGACCCGGTTGATCAAGAGCGCAGCCGCCTCGAGATCATCAGGTTCGTGGGACGAGAGAACGGTGAGGCGGCCGAGACTGCCGTCATAGAGGGTGAGCGGGCTGTGTCGAACCTGGCCGAGCTGCGCCGCCGGGCGAAGTACGCCGCCGCCCGCTCGAGGATCTCCAATCTCCAGCCGCCGCTTGTCCCGGCGCAACTGGGCCAATTCCTTCTTCTCCTCACTACTCGGCCGCGTCCGGCTACTACCCTCGTCCGCGTCGGCCCGGCCAGCCAGTTCCGCAGACACGACTCGCTGATCCGCAGCTCCTTCGCCAGCTCGGCGACCGGTTTGGCCCCGCTCGAGCCAACTCGACGGCACGACGACGGAACTCTGGAGGATGGGGCGCGCACGCACGGACATGATCCTTTTCCGGTGGCCGGCGGCCACCTCAGGTCGGGTATCCGTCGCACGGGGGGAAGCTCAGGGGGCTGCTGAGTTGGGTCCCGGCGTGGGGTTCCCGCTCGGGCCGTTCGGTGGCCGGGTTGGTCCGGGATCGGTGGGTTGGCGCGGTCCCCGCTGGGGTGACGAGGCGGCGACGAGGGGCACGGGACTGGCTGGATTGGGTCCCGGGGTCGGGTTCCAGCTCGGTCCGTTCGGTGGCCGGGGTTGGTCCGGGATCGGTGGGTTGGCGCGGTCCCCGCTGGGGCGACAGGCGGCGACGAGGGGCACGGGACTGGCTGAGTTGGGTCCCGGGGTTGCGTTCCACCTCGGGGATTTCGGCTGGGGTGGGTGCGTGGGGATGTCTCGCCTTTTGTCGGTGGCGTTGCTGTGCGGCGGTGGGTGTTGACCGTCGCGGGTGTGGCCTTTGTCGTACCGGGTCGGGTACGGCGGGTGAGGTCCGGTCGAAAGTGCGGGAGGGGTATTCGGTGGAAAGCGCCCCGCTTTTGGGCGCTTTCCGGCGGACGCCCGGAACCAGCGTGCCAGGGTGACCGACCACAGGCGTCCGACGTACCCAACCACCCACCCAACGAAATACGCAACCACCACCTCAGGCGACCATTCCACCCGAAACAAATACCCAGCCCCGGCCGGTCTTTCGCTTGCGCCGGACCATTCGGATATGAGATCATAGAACACATGTTCGACAGCGAGGCCGACCGGGACATGGCAACCCTGGCCACCACCGACCTCGACATCGAAGCCCTGTACGTGGCCGACCCCGACGCCCACCC
>WNGA01009646.1_pt1 | contig 12975 bp, 12 predicted proteins | sample 5400061 | NCBI WGS metagenome assembly WNGA01 (sample SAMN13153366, study PRJNA577476) | soil metagenome | isolation source: 100 cm soil or saprolite under grassland replicate 2 | place: USA:California | collected 2016-06-15
CGTCTGCGTGGACGGACCCGAGTTCGACGGCCATCACGTGGACTTCGATGGAATGATGCGCCGCCAGGCCATGTACAAACCCGAGGAGGCCGCGAGCCTCGAGCGCTACCGCGAGAACGATCCCTCCTGCATGATGCAGTCCTCCGTCGCCGCCGCCGTCTCGGAAATCGAAACAGAGCCTGCGCCGAACGTCGGCAGGCGTGTCTGAGAATGTCCGACCATCAGAAGACAGACCTGACCCCGGAGGAGCTGGCGGCGCGCATCGAGAATCGCGCGAGCCTGACCAATAAGCTGCGCGGCCAGCTCCCGAAGGTCTTCTGGGCGGAGCAGGAGCCGGCCGAGCGGGTCAAGAACATCCGCGAGGTGCCCTTCGCCTACACGCCGGACCAGGCGCGCGCCGAGGCCCTGCGCTGCCTCTCGTGCAAGAACGAGCCGTGCGTCAGCGGCTGCCCTGTCGGTGTGGACGTCCCGCAGTTCTTGAGGCTCGTCGCGGAGGGAGACTTCCGAGGCGCCATCCGGACAATCAAGGAGACCAACCTCCTGCCAGCCATCTGCGGGCGCGTCTGCCCGCAGGAGAGCCAGTGCCAGGAAAACTGCATGGTGGCCAAGGTCCACAAGGACCTGGGATTCGCCGTCTCCGTCGGGAAGATCGAAGCCTTCCTGGCCGACTGGGAGCGCGAGGTCGGGGGCGTGGAGCTACCGGCCGTCGGCGCGCCGAGCGGCTTCCGCGTGGCGATCATCGGCGCGGGCCCTTCGGGCCTGACCTGCGCCGGCGACCTGCGGCGTTATGGTCACGAGGCCGTCGTGCTGGAGGCCTTCCACAAGGCGGGCGGCGTCCTCGTCTACGGCATCCCGGAGTTCCGCCTTCCCAAGGACATCGTCCAGGCCGAGGTGGACAACCTCGCGAAGATGGGCGTGCAGTTCGAGTTCGACACCGTCGTCGGGCAGACGCTCTCCGTGGACGACCTCTTCGACGAGGGATTCCAGGCCGTCTACGTCGCGACGGGCGCGGGCCTCCCCTACTTCGTGAACGTGCCGGGCGAGGACTTGAACGGCGTGTATTCGGCCAACGAGTACCTGACTCGAGCCAACCTCATGGGCGCCTACCGCTTCCCCGAGGAGGACACGCCGGTCCTGCGCCGAGACAACGTGGCGGTTCTGGGCGGCGGCAATGTGGCGATGGACGCCGCGCGCACGGCTCTGCGCCTGGGCGCGAAGAACGTCTACCTCGTCTACCGCCGCTCGCGCGTCGAGCTGCCCGCCCGCGTCGAAGAGGTCCATCATGCCGAGGAGGAGGGCGTCCAGTTCCGCTTGCTCAACGCTCCTGTCGAAATTCTCCCGACGAAAGACGGCTGGGTGCGTGGGATCAAGGTCCAGCGGTGCGAGCTGGGCGAGCCGGACGAGAAGGGCCGCCGCCGCCCTGTCCCGATCGAGGGCGCCTACGAAGAACTCCCCGTCGAGATCGTCATCGAGGCGATCGGCAACGGCCCCAATCCCCTGATCCCCAAGACCACGGTGGGACTGACGGTCAGCCGCCACGGCACCCTCGTCGTGGACGAAGCCACGATGATGACGACCCGCAAGGGCGTCTTCGCCGGCGGCGACATCGTGGCCGGCGCCTCGACAGTCATCCTCGCGATGGGCCACGGCCGAAAAGCCGCTGCCGCCATCGACGCCTACCTGCGCCAGGAAGCCTCCAGGCAAACCGCCACGAACTGATATGCAGTCTCCCCCTAGTTTCCACCCGTCCTCCCGCCCCTGAGCGGTTTGAGGAGGCGGAGCGCCTCTACCGCGAATCACCGGGTTCCAGCTGAAACAGCGGCCTCGCTTGAGTTTCAACACCAATGTTATGAACGAGTTGTGATAGCAAGGAGTATTTGAAAGGGCTGCCGACGGTTGACTTTGTGGCACGGATGTGGCACAAGCAGTCCGAGAGGTTAGAAATGTCCGCCATCGCCAGGGACAAGGCCCACAAGATTGTTGTCCAGGAACTGGGAAACGCCCCCGAGAAACCGCTCCAGGGAGGCGCCCCGTCAATCGAGGCGACGATCGTCTTCCTGAAGATCCTGGATCGCTGCCTCGTCAGGCTCAATCGCCAGGCGCGCCTGGGTAAGAAGCTCGACGTCATCGTCCGGGAGACGGCCCTGCAACGCGGATTTCCGGCGTTCCTGACCTACGCGCGCTCCTCGGTGGATCGCGCGTCCGAATGCGTTCTGGCCACCTGGACCGAGGCGGCTCATCTTCTGGGTCAGAAAGGAATCCGGGAGCCGCAGGAGATCCTCTGCGGGACCGGTCAGGCGCTGACGGGCATCTCGGAAGAGCTGTTCCGCGACTACCTCTCAACCTACAACCTGGCGTTCGCTGAGATCCTGCGGGAGCACATGGTCGAGCCCCGCGCGCAGCAGACCATCCAGGAGTTGCTCCAGCGATTCGATATGAGCTACGACGATCTCGGCCGGGTGCTCGACGTCTCCGGAGAAACGGTCAGGCGCTGGAGAAAGGGCACGAGCAGCGTGCCGAAGCAGAAGCTCGCGGCGATTGACATGGCGGGCAACGCGCTCCGGCGGATGCTCCGGGTCATCCGCCCCGAGGTCCTGCCTTCCGCGGTCCGCAGGCCGGCGGAGCTTTTCGGCGGAGTGTCCGCCCTCGACTGGATCCGGTCGGGCCGCGCCGCCGAAGTCGCGGACCGTTACGAAACGGCCTTCGCCTATCAGGGATGATGGCCGGCGAAAAAGTCGTCACGCACGAGCACGTTCCCCTCTTCCGCGTCCTGCGGGCCGGGCATACGAATCCCCTCGACGCTTCCCACAGCCGCTTCCGGCCGGGCCGCTGGAACACCAGGGACTTCGCCGCACTCTACAGCTGCTGCAGCGAATTCTCGGCGAGGGCCGTGGCGCGGGATCGTCTGAGGCTCGCTGCCGTCGAGGTCGAGGAACTGCAGCCCGGAGCACGGCCGCAGCTCTGCGAGATCGCGTGGTCGGGGCATGTCGTGGACGTCGCCTCCGCCGAGGGCGTGGAAGCGGCCGGGTTCGCGTCGAGCTACCCGCAGGGAGTGACGCACGCAGAGACGCGGCCTCGCGCGGTGGAGTGGTTTGGCCGGCGGCGCGAGGGGGTCCTTTGCCGCGGCGCATCGCTATCTCGCCTGGGCTTCTCGGACTGGTCGGGAGATCACGAGCGTTGGGGGGAGCTGGCCGTCTTTGTCGAGGCCACCGCGACGGAAGCCACGCTTCTCCGGACGCGGAATGATCTCGACTGGCTCTAGCCGGCGCGTGCGTGCCGTCTACTAAGGGCCCGGCGCCTGATTCGGACAGACCGTTGGCCGGCTGTACGGGAGCGTCTACTTGCTGGCCGAAGAGGGTGCGGGCAGCTTTTCCGGAGGAGTCTCAGAGTAGTAGGAGGCGAGGGCAGCGATCTCGGAATCGGTGAGGTGCTTGCAGAGGTCGCGCATGACACGGTAGACGTCGTTGGCGCGCTCGCCCGAACGGAAGGCCATGAGCTGCACGGTGAGATCCTGGGATTTCTGGTCTTTCAGCACGGACATTCCGTAGAAGCTCGGGTTCCCGGCGCCGCGGTCGCCATGACACGCGTCGCACGCGGGGATGAGGCGCACGCCGTCCCCGACGGTTGCGAGCTTCACCGCGGCGTCATTCGGGAGCGCCGGTTTTCCCGTTGACCGCGGGGGCTTCTGCGCAGAGTAGAAGGCGGCGAGATCCGCCATGTCGTGATCCGAGAGCGTCTGGACCGCGTCATTCATGATGGAGCTCGTGCGGGACCCGGCCTTGTAATCGGAAAGCTGCTTGTAGATATAGAGAGAGTTCTGGCCTCCCAGGTCCGGAACATCCGGGATGTCTACGTTCCCTGCCTCTCCATGACATTGGGCACAATCCTGATGAAGCTTCTTGCCCCTGGCGGCGTTGCCGCTCCTGGCGAGCTTCACGGTCTCGAGCGTCCATGCCACTTGCGACGACGGCCCGCTTACGAGCGGAGCCGCGGCCGCGAGCGCCGCGGCGGCGGAGAAAGCGATGGCGAGCCGGCGTCTCACCGGGCGCCCCAGATGAGCGCTTTGTGGACGTGCATGAAGAAGAACTGGCCGATCGGATAGGCCCACGAGACTGCCATCAGGACGACGAGCAGCCAGTTCCACGGCGCAAAACCATTGAGCAGGGCCGGCACGGTCACCACGGGTTCGACCGTGTCGGCGTAGGCCATGGATCGGTCGGGCTCGGCCTCGCGACTGCGGTGCGTCAGGAGAAGATTGACGAGCAGCATCACGCCGGAAACGACGAGCAGGACGCCACCGGCGATCATCGCGGCGGTATACGGGCGCCACCGCGCCACGATCTGCGGATCGTAGGGTGAGTAGGCGGTGCGCCGCGGCATCCAGAGCAGGCCCACGACGTGCCACGGAACCGTCAGCGCGAGAATGCCGATGAACCAGAGCCAGATCTGCGCCGCGGCCATGCCCCGCGAATAGAGACGGCGGCCAGTCAGCTTCGGCCACAGAGCGTAGGCGCTGGCGAAGTACACGATGACGACGGCGCCTCCGAAGATGAGGTGGAAGTGGGCCGGCATCCACATCGTGTTGTGAACCATGGCGTCCATGGCGTAGGAGGCATTGATCAAGCCGCCGAATCCGCCGGGCAGAAGCAACAGGAGCGCGAGGATGCCTCCGAGTGCGACGGGCTCGCTCCAGGGCAGTGCGCGGGTCCAGCCGAAGAGGCCCTTGCCGCCACGCAGGCGGCCCGCCGTCTCGAGGGAGGCGGCGACGGTAAAGCCGGTCAAGAGAGTCGGAAGCGCGACCAGGAACGTGCCGAAGGCATGCATGAGCTTCCAGCCCGCCGCCTGCTCCGGATCGACGAACACGTGATGGAGGCCGATGGGCAGACTGAAGACCAGGAGCATCACAAACACGACCCGGCCCATCTCGTCGGAGAAGAGATATCCGCCGGCCGCCTTCGGCACGATCGAGTAGAGCGCCACGTAGGCAGGGATCAGCCAGAAATACACGATCGGGTGCAGGGTCCACGCGAAGAGCGCGCGGGCGAGGCCGACGTCGATCGTCTGCGCGAGGCCCAGAGAAGCCGGAAGAAGCTGGAACACGACCTCGATCACGACGCCTACCATCGTCCAGGCCCAGAGGATCGCGCAGCTCGTCATGCCGAACTGGGGCAGGGGGATCGCGCGGCCGGGATTCTCCCGCTTCCACCGGAGAGTCATCGCGATCGTGATCACGATCCAGGGGATGGACCCGACCAGAAGCAGTGCCGCTCCGACGTAGAAGGACCAGTGCGCGATCATCGGAGGATAAAAGGTGTAGAGCACGGTGGCCCTGCCCGAAACGATCGAGAGCGCCGCGACCACCGAGCCGGTCAGCATCGTCGCGAAGCCCAGCCAGGCCAGACGCGGCCACCGGATCGGACGCCGCAGGCTCGTGGCGGTGACGAAATACCCGAAGCCCAGGATGAAGAAGGTCGTCAACACGAAGGCCTGGATCACGCCGTGGAGCGTCATGGACCCGTAGTACCCGGCAGCGGAGGTCCGAACCAGCTGGTCGCGCTCGAGAAGCTGATACAGGCCCAGGAGTGTCGCGACCGCGAAGAGCCCGAAGGCCACCCAGATGTGCGCCAGAGCGAGACCGTCCGGCCGGCGGACTTCGTTCGCGCCGGCGGCGCTCATCGGCGGGTCACCCGGACGCGGCCCCACATGGATTGGTGGCCGAGGCCGCAGTACTCGTTGCAGAAGAGGGGAACGCTGACGCTGCCGTCCGCGTTTGGAACGCCCATCTTCGCGACGGAGCCGAAGTTGATCGTCGTGTGCACCTCGGAGACGTAGCCGGGAACGACCTGCGTGGCGATGTTGGTGCCCGCGACGTGAAGGCCATGGAGCACGTCGGCGCTTGCCGCACGAAGGACGATGGGAGTGTCGGCCGGCAGCGTCATCTCCTGCGGGTGCACCATGTATCGGGCCATCACGACCCGGGCGACGACGGTCCCGTCCTTCTCGCGCTTGACGCCCAGATTTTCCTCGGCGAACTCGGGCGTCAGGTGAAGGCGCGTCGAATCGATCGCTTCGACGTTGCTCGGTGGATGCACGCTCATCGCCACGGCGGTGTAAACGACCAGGCCGATCATCACCACGACCAGAAGGACCGCCACGAAGAACCAGCGCTTCTCGGTGGGATGGACGTGCACGGCGATCAGCGGACGGGGCCGTTCCCGAGAAAACGGCCGAAGTACAGCGCGGCCCATCCGGTGAAGAGCAGAACGGCGATGAGGATCATCAGGACGAAGGTGCCCCTGGGCGCATCGGCCATCAGCGCCTTCTCTTCCGGGGTCGGTGACGCCATGTCAACCTCCTCAAGCGCGAAAAGAATCAGCCGCCGGACGAGTAATCTTCGCGGGGGACCTTGTGGTCCCCCGAGCCCTGGGGATCGGACGAGGCGAATTATTATCACAGTGATGCCCGGACTCATCGCGACGGCGTTTGTGATCGGACTCGCGGGAGGAGTTCACTGCGCGGCTATGTGCGGCGGTATCGTCGCGGCGCTGAACCTGCGCGCGCCGCAGCCGGCGCCGGCGCCAAGGCGCCGGACGTTCGGCGCCGGTCTCGCCCGCCAGCTCGCCTACAGTCTCGGACGAGTCGCGAGCTACTCGTGCGCCGGGGCGCTGGCCGGCGGCGCCGGAGGCCTTGGCCTGCTCTACGGGGACCTGCTTCCCGTCCGTGTCCTCTTGCTCGCCGTGGCGAATGTCCTCATCGTCCTCCTCGGCCTGTATCTGGCGGGAATCGGCACCGCGGTGCTCGCGCTGGAGCGGGCCGGCGGCGTTGTGTGGCGGACCCTCACGCGCCTGGGAGCGCGGCTGACGCCCGCGGACACCGGCGCGAGGGCCGTCGCCGTCGGCCTCGCCTGGGGCTGGATCCCCTGCGGCCTCGTCTACAGCGTGCTCGCGACCGCGCTCGTGTCGGGAAGCGCCGCGCGCGGCGCCGTGGTGATGGCGGCCTTCGGCCTCGGGACCCTGCCCAACCTCCTCGCGGCCGGGCTCGCCGCGGAGAGTCTCCGGCGTTTCACGCGCGCGCCGCGCGTGCGCCTGGTCGCCGGGCTCGCCGTGGTCCTTCTCGGCCTGATTGGACTCGCCCGAATCCCGGGTCTCAGTGACCACCTAAAGCACGGCCTCCACTGAGCAAGAGTCCTTAGTGCCTGGTCCTTAGTCCTTGGTCGCGCGACTAGGGACTAAGAACCAAGGACAAGGGACTCGCCGCGCGCGGGGCGCGCGAGGCGCATCGCATTGGCCACGACGACGAGCGAGCTCACCGACATGCCCAGCGCCGCGGCCCATGGCGGCACGAGGCCGAAGGCGGCCAGCGGCACACAGAGGACGTTATACGCCAGAGCCCACACGACGTTCTGCACGGAGAGACGCCGGGAGCGCAACGCGATACGCCGCGCGGCCGCCAGAGGCGCGAGGCTCCTTCCGAGGATCACGAAATCGCTCGCGAGCAGAGCAAGCTGCGGCGCTTCCGCGAACGAGGCGGATGTCCCGGCCGCCGCGAGCGTGGGCGCGTCGTTCAATCCGTCTCCGACGAAGAAAAGACGCGAGCCCGAGTCCTCTCTCGAATGGATCCACTCGAGCTTGGCCGAAGCCGTCATGCCGCCGCGCGCCTCGTCGAAGCCCAGGGACCTGCCCAGCCGCTCCACGGTCTCCTGCGCATCGCCCGAGAGCAAAGCCGCGTACCGGATGCCCGTGCGGCGAAGGTCGGCGACGGCCGCACTCGCACCGTCGCGAAGCTCCTCCGCGAACGTGAAGAGCGCCGCTCGTCCCTGGCGGTCCGTGAGGACGGCCGTGAGTCGTGCCTCCCCGCGGGCGGCGAGGAGCGGCGCCTCGAGCTCCTCCGGCGCGTCCGCGGAGCCCAGGGCGAAGCCGGGAGACCCGATCCACCAACGGACGCCGGAAACCGTGCCGGTAAAGCCTTGACCCTCGCGATCGGCTCGGGCTTCCATCACCGCCGCTGACCCGCCGGCCCCTCCTTCGCCGGGGCTTCGAAGGGCGAGCGCCGATCGGAGCGCGCGCCCAATCGGATGCGAGGATGCGGCCTCGAGCGCCGCGGCGATTTCGAGCGCCGTTTCCGAGTCGAGGCCGCCGGCCGTGCGCACGGATTCCAGAACGGGCGCAGACAGCGTCAGCGTGCCGGTCTTGTCGAAGACCACGGTGTCGGAGGAAGCCAGCCGCTCGACTGCCTCCATGCGCGCCGGGAGTACTCCGATCGCGGCAAAGCGCCCGGCCGCCACCGACAACGCGATCGGCGTCGCGAGGGCCAGGGCACAGGGACAGGTGACCAGCAGGACGGCGACAGTTGCCGGCAGCGAGGCGGCGGAATTCCGGACGGCCCAATAAACCGCGGTCGCGGAGGCCAGGACCAAAACCACGACGGCCAGCCGCCCCGCCAGGCGGTCGGCGAGCTGCGCGAAAGGAGGCCGACTCGCGAGGCCTCTTTCGAGCAGGCGCCGGATCTGTCCGAGCGTGGAGGCCTCGCCCGCCCGCGTGACCCGGAGGAGAACCGGCTGATCGCGATTGCAGCTTCCGGCCGCGACCACGTCGCCCACCGCGCGCGCCCGCGGCCATGGCTCTCCGGTCACGACGGCCTCGTCGAAGCTCGACGGACCCTCCATCAGGACGCCGTCGGCAGGCACGATCTCACCGGGGCAAACCCGGACGACGTCGCCGTCAGAAAGGTCCAGGGCCGCGACTTCCCTCTCGAGGCCGTCCCCGTCCACCCGGCGCGCCGTCGCGGGCTCGACGATCGCGAACCGGTCAAGGACAGCCGCCGCCGCCAGGCGCGCGCGCGTCTCGAAGGCGCGGGCGAGAAGCACGAAGAAGACGAGCATCGCGATCGCGTCGAAGTAGACCGGACCGGAACCCTCGACCGTTGCCCAGGCGCTGCCGGCCCACGCGGCGCAGAGGCCGAGCACGATGGGCGTATCCATGCCGGCGCGTCTGCGGCGAACGTCCCGCCAGGCGCCGGCGAAGAAGTCCTGCCCCGGATACGCCAGCAGGACGGCGCTGGCGAAGAGCGCGCACCATCGCCCGAAGCTCTCCCAGAGCGGGAGCCGCCCGGCGGCGTCGGGTCCGCCGAGAAAGTACGCCGCGACCGCCAAGTTCATCACCATCATGCCGAGAACGCCCGCGAAGACGAGACGCGCGGAGTTGCGGCGCGCGGCCGCCGCCTCGATCCCGGCCCGATGAGAGGAATCGAAGGGTCTCGCTTCGTACCCGATCTCCCGGACCGCCGTCCGGATGCCCGAAAGCCCGATCCGGGAAGGATCCCAGACGACACGGGCGCTCTGTCCCGCGTAGCCGGCGGTCGCCTCGACCACGCCGGGCTGCGCGCAGAGACGCCGCTCGATCAACCAGAGGCACGCCGGACATCGCACTCCCTCGAGGACCAGCGATGCTTCGCAATGCCGGCCGACCCGGCGGACAAACGATTCCTGCAGGTCCTCCCGGTCGAGAAGGCGATCCTGGAATTCATCGCGTGCCGAGGCGGTCGGCGCGCTTGCCGTGCGGAGCCTGTAGTAATCCTCGAGACCGCCCGACGAGATCGCGCGGGCGACCGCCTGACATCCGGCGCAGCAAAATTCCCGAGGCTCGCCGAGGACCGCCGCGCGCCACCGGCCGCCCGGAAAGATCGGAAGCCCGCAGTGAAAGCAGGTCGGCAAGGCAACGGGTTCCGTAAGCGCCGAAGACGACAAAGTCAGGGCTTTCGGCCGCGCGTTCCCTTCGCGAACAGGCGGCCGAGAGATTCTAGCCGGACTCTGACCCTTCTCCGTCGCCTGATACGCTCCCGCTATCCGAGGAGGAAACAACGATGCCGGGGACCTACAAGAAGATCGAGATCGTCGGAACGTCGCCCGTGAGCTTTGCCGAGGCAGTGAAATCGGCGATCAAGGACGCCTCGCAGACCGTCCGGCATATGGATTGGTTCGAGGTGGTGGAGATGCGGGGGCGCCTCCGAGACGGCGAGGTCGCTGAATTCCAGGTGACCGTCCGGATCGGTTTCAAACTGGAGCGCTGACCGGTTCATCGGAACGATTGCGGCACTTGACTCGTCTGCCGGGAAGTGGCAGCGAGTTCACCGTAACAGTTGAATCGCTGGTGCGAGCTGGCGGGATCAGCGTCCTGTGTTGCAACCCCGCCCCGGCGTCGGGACCGCCTCCCTTCGTCGGCACGCGACGGCCGGGCCGCGACAGAGAGACGTGAGCACCGTCCGCACCTACGCCTCCGGGAGCAAGGCGACGCGTTGAAGAGTCTCCCAGTAGCGCGTCGTCGCGGCCACGCCGAGCAAGCGCTCTACGAAGTTGTTCGGAAACTCGAAGCCGTCCGGCCTTCGGCGCCAGAGCCCCAGCGCAAACCCGCCTTCCACGCTGTCGAGGCGAACACTCCACGATTTTCCCTCGGGCGTGGCGCAGGTCCTTCGAGAAGGAGATGCCGCGGAACGGCTCGCTTCGCACCAGCGCGAGAACGTCGCCGGCCCGCCGAATGACGATTCCTGGCTCAAACGAGAGCTGCGCCAGGATCTCGCGGCGGATCGCCGCCGCGGTCGCCTTGCCTCGGACGACGAACGTGCCGACGGCGCCGACATTCGCCACGTCCAGATGCGCAAGATCCGCCGCCAGCCGTGCGGGGCGGAAGACGTTCCGGCCTCCGATGTTGGCCGCGCGGAGAAAGACGACGTGGGCCCTGGCGCTTCCGTCGTGAGCCGGGCTTCCCCGAGGTCTCCTGTTCAGGAACGGCGGCCTCTTGCCGCTCTCTTCCTCGAGATGCGCTTCGGGGTTTCAATCGCTCTTCTCGCACCGGGTTTCGCGCGCTCCGTAACCCTTCTGCCCGCGCTCATCGCCTTCGGCCGCGCGTGCCGCGGCTGATAAACGCCGAGCTTTCCGCCTCCCGGCAGCGTCACCCGGGTGAGCAGGCCCCAGCCCGGGTTCTCCACCGGACCGCAGGCGATGCCGCGTTTCTTCATCTGCCCGACGAAACCCTCGACGTCGTCGCACATCAGATAGAACTCGTGCACGTCGTTCTCGTCGGACGGATGCACGGCGACTTCCGCCGGCGGCAATCCGAAGATCAGCCACCCGCCTCCCACGTCCACGCTCGGCAACTCGAGCACGTCGCGCAGGAAGGCGCGGTCCGCATCCGGACTCGCGCTGTAGATGATCGAATGCGCGCCGACGATCATGGCTATTTGGCGGCCTTCCACTCGGCGAGCTTCTTCTCAAGGTCGGCCACGGCCTCGGGTGAGGGCTTGGGCTCCGCGTCCTTCATCGCCAGCGCCTTCTGCCCGGCGGCCACGGCTTCCTTCTTCTTTCCCTCGCCGCCCAGCACGCCGGCTTTCAGGGAGAGGTTCGCGAAGGTCTCCTTGACGGCGAGGGACTTGTCGAGGAATACCGCCGCTTCGGCCGGCGCGTACTTGTTGTCATAGAGGTAGCGAGCGGCCGTCAGTGGCGTGCGCCAGTCGTCGGGTTTCGTCCTGGCGACGGCCTCCTTCGCGCTGGCGAGGAAGAGGGCGTTCGTGTCCACGGCGAGATGGATCGGGACAGACAGCTTCTCCCACTCGAGCGTCATCACGGCGGAATTCGATGTCACCTGCGGGAAGCCGATCGTGAAGAGCTCGTGCATCTCCGTCGCCTCGGGCTTCACCTTCACACGCAGGACGTCCGCCTCGGCCTTGTAATCGGCCGGAGAACCCGTGGCCTGCTTGTTGAAGATGACTGACCACTCTGCCTTGCCGGGAATTGTGAAGAGGCCGTAAGAGCCGGACGCGAGTTTCTCGCCTTCGACCGTGACATCGGTGTCCACCGTGAACTTCGTGACCGCGTTGGCGCCGGTGCGCCAGATCTGGTCGTACGGCACGAGCTTGCCCCAGATCACCCGCTCTTCCTTGCGCGTCGGTCCCTTGACGTGCGGCCGGCTGTAAACGACCTCGAACTTCGTGACACCGACCGCCTGCGAGACCGTCGCGTTCGGACTCGGAAGCGGAGCCTGAAGCTGTGCCCGCGCTGCCGGCGCCCACCCTAAGGCGAACAGGATCGTCAGGAAACCCGCAGAGCGCTTACACATTCTTCGTCCTCCTGTCTTTCGTCCGCGGAGGGTCGATTCTAGCCCTCTCCCCGCCGGACCATGGCGTGGTCAAAGGCCAGGATTCCTGGTGACCGATCTTCACCCACGGTGTCCGACGTTAACATCACGTTAAGACGAGGTCGCGACGGCGCGGGCGGGAACAGGCCCTCCAGGAGGTTGTCGGGCGGCTGAGTCTCCAGGCGGGATGCCGCCGAGGTTCTGGATCCCAGGAACCGGCAGAAATCCAAGAGCCATGGGGTGAGCCACTTAGGATACCGCGAGACGGGCGCGGCGTGACGCCGCGGCAATCCGGAGTCGAGAGCGGGACGATGTCTCAACCTGTCGACTCACGGAGCATTTTGGACCCCGGCTGCGTTTATGTTCGGCGAGGCCCTAAGACTTTAGTCTAATACCGCCACAGGCCGGCGGACCTTCAGCCTGTCCCGGATGCCAGACCGTTCTCGGCCTAGACGAATTTGTTTGTTGACACAAGAGTCTTTCTGTCTATATTCTCCCGAAAATCAAGGAAGGTACGATAGCCGTTTCTCAAAGTTCAAGGAGGGTGGGATCATGAGAAAGCCAGCCAGGAATCTGCTCTACGTGGTGCTCGGAGTTGTCTGCGCCGCGCTTCTGGTACAGGGAGTCGGTCTCAAGCTACCGGGGATCATGAGGGCTCTGACGGCAGTCTCGGGCGCGACGCTCTCATCCCCGTCGTCGACTGGGAGTCAGGCCGCGTCTGCGGGCGCCGCGGTGTCCTCCGCTAACGCCAGCGAGAAAGCGTGCACCGGGTCGAGCTCGATCGAATCGAGTTTCAACGCGACTCCGATTGCCGGGGGCAACTTCATCTGGTTCAACAGCGCCATCC
>WNGA01015642.1_pt1 | contig 12970 bp, 20 predicted proteins | sample 5400061 | NCBI WGS metagenome assembly WNGA01 (sample SAMN13153366, study PRJNA577476) | soil metagenome | isolation source: 100 cm soil or saprolite under grassland replicate 2 | place: USA:California | collected 2016-06-15
GTGCTTGTGTACATTTGTGCATACAATAAGGTTATATGAACTACGAATGGGATCCTAACAAGGCAAAATCAAATTACAAGAAGCATCGCGTCCAGGTCCTTGACGCGGATGGATACTTCGCCTAGTCCTTTGACCTGACGGGGGCGGTCTGACTTGTTCATGGTACCTCCTTTGAGGCTCCCAGCGGGAGAGGGTGTCATCCTCCCCACAAAAAATCCGAAGCCAAACGACTTCGGATTTTCAGACCCTTGCTTATTGTGCAACGTTATGCAGTTCCTCACGCACCACCCGCCGAAGAATTACTTCGATCGGTTCTCGTTGACGGGTAATGTGTTCACGCAATGCATTGTTAATCAACGTCTGATAATTCCCGCCTCCTGCCGCATCAACTTCACTGCGAAACCAATCCAGAATATCATCATCAATGCGGATGGTGATTCGGGTTTTGCCCTTCGGCGCAGGACGGATCGCCCCACGTTTACCTTTGCTAAAGTTATATTCTTTCTTCATCTTGTTCCTCATACATCTTTCTCTCACGCGCGGTGGCTTTTCGCGCAGAAATAATTCGAATAACAATATCTCGAAACGTGTATACCACAACCAGGATTCGACTCAGAAAATCTCTGCCAATGGTTATGAAACGGTCTTCGCCTTTATGCTCGTCTTGAATGGTGATGGCATTTTCATCTTCGAACACACCGACAGCATCTGCAAATTTGACACGATGCTTTTTGTAATTTGATTTTGCCTTGTTAGGATCCCATTCGTAGTTCATATAACCTTATTGTATGCACAAATGTACACAAGCACAAGGGACAAAATTCCCCTACAATAGGACAGTAACCATCACTTCCTTTTTCATGGAGCACCCATTGGGGTCCCAGCCGGCGAATGTTGAATCAACGAATTAGAAGGAGGTATTATGAATAAATTAAATCGCCCAGTCCATGGACTCGCTGAAATATCCCTGCGCGTCCATGACCTTGATGCAATGCAGGAAAATGCCCTCATACTTCGACACACCCTATCAGGCAGTTCGCGCGGGGCTTTCCAAGTCGATGTCTGATACTGACCATCAGCTTTTTCCTTTGCCCAGCTGTCTGCGTGTGAAGAGATTACCGCTGATATTGATTAGCAAAGCTCTAAAGGAATTTGCGTTCCAACTCTGCAAAAAATGCCGCTGAGAGGCGTTCGAACTTTTCCGCCGTTATGCGGATCTTATCGCCAATATTTAGCTTAACAACTGATTGATCAGGAATGTATTTAATTACGTTGCTATCTCGCAAGATTCCATTGTTGTTCAATAAGGAGTCACAAATCATCTCCACTTCATTGAGCGGGTTGCAGTCCTTACCCGTCACCACTCGGAGCCTATGGACAAAGTAGCGGTCAAGCACCAAAGTCATGTTGTTGAAGAACAGCCCTTCAAAGTCATTTAAGGCAGATTGGAGCTTGTTGTTGGCTGGCCCGCTTGCAATCTCACCAACAAGCTTCTTGTACGCGGCAAACTGCTTTTTAATGGCAACCTTGGCGTGGTCAAATTCTTCCTGAGTGTAATTCTTTCGACCGAGCATATATTCTGGACTCCTTGGATCAAATTTTATGGGCGCTTTCTCAGATGTCGCTGGTTTTCATGAATTCCTTCAGTGTCTCTATCCCTGATGCTATTTTAACGCTTCAACGATGGGCGTCAAAGCAAATGGAAACTCGTCCCTCAGTGACCAGTTTCCTTTGTGCAGTTGAGACCGAACAGTTGGTGGGTCTTAGAAGACTGGCTATTAGCGGGGGACACTTGCCGTGACTTTAAAACACATTCGTGAGATTGATGGAGGTACCGCCACCGGGCAACTCCATGGATATCCAGCGGGCACCGGCGGGTACACCAGCTTTGGCCGCTTGCGCTTCATCGTAAGTGAAGTCATTCGTCACTTTAAAGCCTAACTTTTCCGTATAGAACTCTTTGATCTCCTCCATTTTGCTCACCGCCATGTGGAACATCATCAGTTTATCGATTGTTGTCATGGTGTATCATCTCCTATTGCATTCATCACGATTTTACTTTATAATAAAGATACTATAATTTCAAGGTAATGTCAAGAGGATCACTATGACAAAATTACGCAAATCTGATCTGGTAAAGGAAGTCAACATGGGTGCGAGAGAATATGGCATTAGCACCGTGCTATTTCGCCACGCGGTCGGAGAGATCCTTGGCGTCAATGTTACCGACATGGAATGTCTTGCCCTGATTTTCTTCAAAGGATTATCCACGCCTTCAGAACTTGCCCGGTATACCGGCTTGACCTCCGGTGCGACCACGGCCATGCTGGATCGTCTTGAGAAAGCCCGGCTTATCGAGCGCCGCCCCAATCCACAAGATAGACGCGGCACGTTGATTGTTCTGACAAATGAACGGACAAAAGAACTTGATGCTATGTTTGCTTCGGGGAGGGAAGCCATTGATAGATTGACTTCGAGTTATTCCGAAAATGAGTTGGAACTAATATCAAACTATTTCAGAAGGCTAGTCATGATTTGGGAGGAAGAACGGGAAAAACTTCAACAACGAAGTAGCGGCTTTGTGAGGCTAAAGAAGTAAAACACCCACCCCATTGGCGGCGAATTCGCGAGCAAATTGAAAAAAGTAAAAAAGGCGCTCTCAAAAGCCAAGAGTGTTTAGCAACCTAATAAATTTTCTTATCTGTCCTTTTCGGTTTGTAGCGACTTTCAATTTAACGATTTTGGACCTCACACGCTTCGACACGCCCTGACGGGCAGTCAGCGCGGCGCCTAGCGCATCTCCTAAAGGAGAGGGGGAGGCACAGCGCTTTCAAGAGATTCCTCAATTTCGCCTCGATTGAGTACTGTGATATTAAGGCTGATCTTCAGGGTTACGCCACTTCCATGCATGCCAGACAATGAGTAAAGTAAGCACTATTTCTACGAAACCAAAGGATATATAGTAAGCCCAAGGCTCCCCAATCAAATTACTAATATTGACAAGAGTATACAATACACCCAGGATGATGTTTGTCCAGCGATTCACTGCAGGCTTCAGTGTTAAGGATAGGAAAACCATAACAGCAGGAATTATCATCAAAATTGAGGCGACTAACAACGATGTTTGGGTCACTGGAAACGGACCCATGAGTCCCTTCATGATTTCCTCTATCTGACCTGGCCTGAATAATGAAAGTATATCAGCGTATATGTACAATAACATCATAGCCCCCCATAATGCTGAAAGCTTCATCTTCACATTTATCTTCGCATCTTCTAAAATTTCTCCGGTCTTGTTATTTGTATTCATTATTGACTCCTTTTTGACTATTCCGAGACTGCCTCACAGTTTAGATCCACTTCCAAGATTGTTTTGAGATGACATTATTAATTACTTTACGACAATTACCCCGTGTCGCTGCAAAACTCATGTTCACAAGATTAGTTTCAACTCGACCAGTTTGAGGAATTAACTGCGATGACCTTCCATTTTAACGATATTGGTACCTCACCCCTAGCCCTCCCTCCGCTCCGGGATGCTTTGGGATCTCCCAGCGGGAGAGGAGGCGTCATCCTGATTAAAAGGAATCACTGCTGACCAAGCCTGTAAAGTCGGTAGCCTGCAAACATCACCTAGAGTGTTGTGAGAATGGAAGCGAAGATGATGGTTGTACTCAGAGCGCTGACCAAAAAAGGACCTACAACCGCAACGATCCCAAGGATGCCTGTGGCAATGCCCAAATAAGCCGTAGTCTTACTAAAGATTCCCTTTCGCATGACGAGACCGATCATGAGAATTCCGACGGAGGGGGTGAGGGTGTTGTAGACAAATAGGAGGCTGGATTCCAACACGATGGACGGGTAGATTGCAGCCGTCACGAAGACCGCCCTCTCAGCGTTGTTTGTGGCTGAGGCGTAGTGACCACTGAGAGTGATGAGTGAGGCGTAGTTCGTCCAGGTAATTGCCAGGTCCGAGACAACGAACAACAATACGAAACCGGTTGCCACCAGCAGCACGTTTTTGCTAATGCTTTTCAATGCAAGGTAGAGCGATAAGGCGACAGGCACAAAGAGAAAGTCTGTCAGGACGGAAAGACCAAGGATCATCCACCACAGCGTGGTATTCCCAGCCAGATATTTCAGCCGCGCCTCCGCGCCACTCGGCGGGACTCCCACGGGAACATATAACGCAATGATGATGATATACGCTATCCCTAAAATGATTGCAGAGATACCGCCCACTCGATACAGCCATTTCCAATCTGGGTCAACTGTATCAACCATCATGTTCTGCGCGCTCATTTGCTCTTCTCCTTATATTGTTTCTTGTCCGTCCTTTTTAGATTTTCAGCGACTCTAAATTTAACAATTTTGGTTATCAAGTCGAAAGGGATTGGCTTATCGAACGGGAATCTCAGCGTACCCTTACCTACCTCATAAGCCGATAGATCCTCTTTGAATTCCGCATTTCCTCTCGGTGCAGCATAAAACCCGATATGATTTTTGAAACCAGCAAAGTAAACCAAATATTTACCATTCAGAGTAAAGGTTGGCATTTGATAACTAATTTTCTCCTCTGCTTCAGGAGCAGCGGCTTTTATTGTTGCCCGTAATTGTTTCATTATTTTTTGTACGTCTTTGGGGAAAGTTGCAATATACTCATCAATTGAATTAAAGCTAACTTTATTGCTTTTCATGAGTTTTCCTTTTTATGATGCTTATTCAGCAAGGAATCGCCCAACGGTTGAGCTCAGCCGCCGAAGGCGGTCGGTTGCACTCGCTAGTTATACGGTTGTTGCCCTCTCGAAGAATTTTGGCTTCGATCACCTTGATACCGGGATGAGGGCATTCGTAACCTCTCCATAATCCCAACCATCAATGTCTGGAGGAGTCACTCCCAGAGAGCTGAGCATGCTCTTTATTTGCTCGCGGTGTTCGGTCGCATGGTTGATGACCTGAAGCATCACAACCCAGGGATCTGTGTAGAACCCATCCTTCGTCTGGAGTCGGTGTCGGTAATTGAATGGTTTTTGCTCGCCTCTCGCCAGTGCCAGCAACCCTTCCCCGCTGATGCGCGCCGATTCCTGCAGCTCAGCAAACGTCGGTGCAATGGCTGGTCTCTCATCAACAGGTAGGGTCAGCAGTGACAGGTAACCCTGCTGCGCAGCCACGAGATGCAACAATGTGCGGCGAACGGTCCCTTTCGTGGCGGATTGGGGTTCAGCGTCGAGTTGCTCGTCGCTCAGGGCATAGCAAGCCTGAATGATTTTTCGGTTTGCCCAGTTGTTGTGTTCAAATAACTTTACAAGAAAATTCTCGGTCATCAGGAGACTCCTTTCTTGTCAAAGACTGATAAAGTCTGGCTCGAATCTGTATAATAAGCTGTATTCAAGATTGTACGCTACTGAAACCTATGCTTCTTATCACAGGCGCTGGTGGCAAAACAGGCAGGACTCTAATCAAAACGCTCTCGAAAGTCGAGAGTATTTATGCATTTGTTCATCGCGAAGAACACGTTTCGATCGCGAAATCCTTGGGCGCGGAGAAAGCCACTCTTGGTGATATGCAGGATGAAGTCGCAATTCGTTCTGCCATGCAAGAAGCGAGGGCAGTTTATCACATCTGCCCGAATATGAGTCCTAATGAGGTGGGAATTGGGAAATTAGTAATTGATGCGGCGCGTGAAAATGGAGTTGATCATTTCGTCTATCATTCTGTCCTACACCCGCAAACGGAAAAGATGCCACATCATTGGCAAAAACTACGCGTGGAAGAAGTGTTATTCGAGTCGGGATTGCCCTTCACCATCCTGCAACCCGCGCCGTACATGCAAAACCTACTGGTAAGCCGGAAGAGCATCCTTGAAGATGGTGTTTTGCGCGTTCCATATTCTGTCAACTCGAAATTCAGTTTCATTGACCTTGAAGACATCGCCGAAGCCGCCAAAATTGTCCTGACCGAACCAAATCACTTCAATGCAACTTACGAACTTGCTGGCACATTGTCGTTATCGCATGTGGAGGTTGCGGAAATATTCGGAGATGTGTTGAAACGCGCTGTGCAGGCTGAGAAAGAAGAGATTGGAGACTGGAGACTCCGCGCTGAGCGGAGCGAGCGTTCTTCGCGAGCGCAGTCGAAGCGCGCCGCAGTAATGAGCGAATACGCGGTGGAAAATCTGGTCAAGATGTTTGAGTATTATGACCAGTGGGGACTGGTTGGGAATCCGAATATGTTGAGGTGTATTCTGATGCGTGAACCTACATCGCTTGAGTCATTCATTGGAAGAACCATAAAAAAACACAATGTTGTTTGATCAGATTAGCTACATCACTGGTATTGAAGTGGTTATAGGATGCATAGTCTTGGTAAATTATTGAAAGGAGAAGCCTTATGCCTACTCTTCTAAACGTTGATGACTATGAGCGCGCCGCGCGGGAGGGGTTGGAAGCCTCAATTTATGATTACATTGCCGGCGGAGCCTGGGATGAGATTACACTCACCGAGAACTGTACCGCCTACGATCGGTGGCGGCTGCGTCCTCGTAACATGGTAAACGTGGAGCACCGCGACCTTGCTGTGAGTATACTGGGAGACATATTGAGTCTTCCAGTTGGCATTGCACCAAGTGCGTTTCATAAGCTCATGCATACGGAAGGAGAGCTAGCAACGGCTCGCGCGGCCGGAGCCGCCGGTACGGTGATGTGTCTTAGCATCATGGCAACTATGTCCCTTGAAGAGGTCGCTGCTGCTGCCTCTGGTCCACTTTGGCTTCAGACGTATATATTCAAAGACCGTGAGCTCACGATTGATCTCGCTGCGCGCGCACAAACTGCTGGTTATCACGCTCTTGTTCTCACAGTTGATACGCCAGTGCTAGGTCGCCGTGAACGTGATTTCCGCAACCAATTTGAACTTCCTGCAGGGATAACAATGCAGAATCTAAACCTGTCGCGCGCTGTTCCTGGAGAGTATGAGTCACCCATGGTCCGCTTTATTAAGCAGCAGATCGATCCGTCCCTTACCTGGCGTGATGTCGAATGGTTTGTACAGACTGTGCAGATGCCGGTCTTTGTGAAGGGCGTCCTTCATTCAAAGGATGCGCAGCTTGCCGTGAAGTGCGGCGTAAGTGGGGTTATTGTCTCCAATCATGGCGGTCGTCAACTGGACGGGGCCATTGCAACACTTGACGCGTTGCCAGAGATCGTGTCCGCTTTAAGCGATACCAACCTTGATGTGATTGTTGATGGCGGAATTCGCCGTGGCACAGACATAATCAAAGCATTAGCTTTGGGTGCAAAGATGGTTTTGGTGGGGCGACCAGTCTTATGGGGTTTGGCAGTTGATGGCGAAGCCGGCGCGCGGGCCGTTCTTGATTTGTTACGACGAGAATTTGATACCGCGCTGGCTTTGATTGGATGTCCACGCGCAGTTGATCTGAGTCGCGACTATCTTGTTCGGCTGTAAAAGAATGCAATCCATTCATGCCTTTTCTCTCGCTCCTGATGTAAACGATTGGCTAGCGAATTCGCGTCAAGCGCGCATTTTGCATGTCTTTGACCATGTCTGCAATTTGATCAATGAGCGTAGGGAAGTTTTGTCCATTGTCACGCCGCAAATCGGAAACGGTCCGTTCAATTTAGTTGTTGAGGATGATATTTTATTTTCTAATTATCTTGATGCGCAATCATCAATTTCCATTCACGCTAATGAATTAAGTCTTGGAAATTTGATCATCAACACAGGGAAAGCGAAACTTTGGTCTTCACGTCCCGATTGGGAAACATTGCACACCAATAGAGATAATATTCTCAATCAACTGGCATCGTTACCAATTACCCAGTCTCTAGTCTCTAATCTCAAATTCTCCAATCTCACATCAGCACTTGTCAAGGCAGATATTATCATTGCTCTCACAATAGCCTCCCAACTTGCGGGTCTCGGAAATGGTCTCACTCCCGCAGGCGATGACTTCCTCCTCGGTGCAATCTACGCCGCGTGGATCATTCACCCACAGGAACAAGCCAGAGCAATGGCAGAAGCAATAGCGAGAACAGCCATCCCATTGACGACATCCCTCTCCGCTGCATGGCTAAGGTCCGCTGGGAAAGGGGAAGCTGGTGCTGTGTGGCATGAGCTTTTCAACGCGTTGGAATTGTCTGACGAATCAGAAGTCAAAATAGCAGTGAAACACTTGCTTTCAATTGGTCACACTTCCGGCGCGGATATGCTCGCAGGTTTTATTGGCTTGTTTATGCGTTGGAAGATGAGTCTCAGCCCGTAAATTCGTAACAACCATAGCTCTTGGTTCGTTCATATATGAAGCCACTCAATTGACTTCAGAAATTCGATGATTTCCGTCTTGACTAAGCAGAACATATGTTCTATAATGGGGCAAAACTCCGTAACCAATCGGTTACATATATAAAATGAGAAGAGATGTTTTCCACGCAATCGCCGATCCTAACAGAAGAGCCATACTAGGTTTATTAGCCAATCAAAATCTCACCCTTAGTGGTGTAGCTGCGCATTTTGACATAAGTAGACCAGGCATCTCCAAGCACATCAAGATTCTTGCTGAATGCGGACTAGTAGTTATCCATCAGCAAGGGCGCGAACGATTCTGCGAAGCTCAATTAGAGAAACTGAACGAGGTTTCAGATTGGATAGAGCAATCCCGGAAAGTATGGGATCGACGCCTTGATCGCCTTGATAAATATCTGAACGAATTGCAAAAAAGGGAGATGAACTATGGCAAAAAATAAAGTTATGGGTGAGGGGTCGAAACAAGAGCTCGTTATCACACGCGTTTTCGATGCTCCGCGTGAGCTCGTCTGGAAGGCATGGACAGATCCTGATTATTTCAAGCGCTGGTGGGGGCCAAAAGACTTCACAGCACCTTTTTGTAAGATGGATTTCCAAGTGGGAGGCAAGTACCTTAACTGTATGCGCTCGCCTGATGGTCAAGACTATTGGAGCACGGGTGTTTATCGCGAAATTATTCCATTTGAGCGTATTGTTTACACCGATTCATTTTCGGATGAGGAAGGCAATGTGGTTCCCGCTACACATTATGGATTGAGCGCGGATTTTCCACTGGAAATGCTGGTAACAGTGATATTTGAAGAGTTCGAAGGCAAAACGAAACTCACCCTGCGCCACGTCGGAATTCCGTCGGGCGCGGATAGCAGAGGAGCACAGCAAGGCTGGAGTGAATCCTTTGAGAAGCTAGCCGAAAGCCTTAAGTAAAAAGGAGAGACTAATATGACAGATGATAGTAACAAAGATACCGCTATCTCCTTTCTTAAACTTGCTGCCAGTGGGAAGGTTCGCGAGGCCTATTCGAAGTTCGTCGGTGCTGGCTTCAAGCACCACAACCCGTTTTTCGAGGGTTCAGCGGAGGCCCTTATGGCCGGGATGGAGGAGAACGCGCGCCAAAATCCGAACAAGGTCCTGGAGGTGAAGCGCGCAATTGCCGAAGGCGAATTCGTGGCTGTCCATTCGCATGTACGACAGGAGCCTGATGATCTCGGCGCGGCCGTTGTGCACATTTTCCGGTTTGAGAATGGCCGTATCGTAGAACTTTGGGATCTTGGACAGCCAGTGCCAGAGAAGTCACCAAACCAGTATGGAATGTTTTAGATAGAACACGAACTTCGATAGCTTGACGCGAGTCTGAGATATTTTATGAATAAGGAGTAAAACGAGATGCAAAAAATCACCCCCTTCTTGTGGTTCGATGACCAAGCCGAAGAGGCGGCGAACTTTTATGTCTCTATATTTAAAAATTCAAAGATTGTGAACATTGTCCGCTATGGTGAAGCAGGGCCAGGACCTGCCGGAACGATAATGACCGTTGCATTCGAACTTAATGGACAAGAATTTACGGCCTTAAACGGTGGTCCAGAATTCAAATTTACGGAAGCGATCTCGTTCTTCGTGAACTGCGAGTCGCAGCAGGAAGTAGACGAACTGTGGGAGAAGCTCTCTGAAGGTGGAGAAGAAGGACCATGCGGCTGGCTTAAAGACAAATATGGTTTGTCATGGCAGATCGTTCCCACTGTTTTAGGCGAGATGTTGAATGATCCTGATCCCGCAAAGGCACAAAGAGTTACGAAAGCAATGCTTCAGATGCAAAAAATTGACATAGCAGGATTAAAACAAGCATACGAGCAGCAATAAAATCACACGTTGTTGCTCGGTGGTGTAAATTTGTGAGCTTTCAAATCCGGAAAAATATTGAAAGATTTGATTAAGTTGCAGAATAAATAAGAGGAGAAAGTATGAAAAAAACAGATGTAAAGGATGGCATGACCGCCTCTCAACATATCGATAACTATATCAACGAGCTAACTGACTGGCGTGGCAAAATGCTTGCCAGGTTACGCAAATTGATCCTTGAGGCTGCTCCAGATCTCACTGAAGAATGGAAGTGGGACACTCCAGTATGGTCTTACAAAGGCAACGTGGTTGCAGGTGGAGTTTTCAAAGATCATGTGAAGCTCAACTTTTTCAAAGGCGCTTCCCTAAATGATCCGAAGCGTCTCTTCAACGCCGGGCTTGACGCGAAGGCGACGCGCGCCATCGATTTCAGCGAAGGTGATGAAATCGATGAGTCTGCCTTGAAGGACTTAATTCGCGCTGCCGTTGCCTATAATGTTTCTGGCAGCAAAAAGAAATAGCGATAAATAGGAGAACGAACGTGAGAAAAATAATTGCAGGGCTATTCACGACACTGGATGGGGTTGTGGAAGCGCCAGGTAGTGCCGACACTACACTCCCCGAAAAACGTGGTTGGTCCGAACCTTATATGAATCAGGAAATCGCGACGTCTATTCTCGACTCAATGCAGAAGAGTGATGCACTTTTACTTGGACGAAAGACATATCAGGATTTTGCAGCCTTCTGGCCATCTGTACCTGATGAAGATCCTTTTGGCAAAATAATGAACAGCATTCCCAAGTACGTTGTTTCAACAACCTTGGACAAGGCTGAGTGGAACAATTCAACGCTGATCAAGGGGAATGTTGCGGAAGAAATATCTAAGCTAAAACAGCAGCCTGGTCAGAGCCTCAATATTACCGGCAGTGGTACGCTGGTCATATTGAGGTGAATATAACCTGCTCGATGAACTTCAGCTTTTGATCTGTCCTGTTGTTCTGGGAACAGGTAAACGTCTCTTCCAGGAAGGAATCGATACCAAGACTCTGAAACTTGTAGAAACAAAACCGTTCAGTTCAGGCTTGGTTATGCTTTCCTACCAGCCTGACAACAAATAACCTAATTGGCAGAGTTGGACTTCTTGATAAATTCATCTGAATGGAGATCGATGTGAACTACACGGTTCTTAACCGAGACGAGTTGCCGCGTGATATGAACACCTATGAGTTCGAGGGAGCTCAATATCAAGATACTGAAGTCTCGTTTATTTGGGTTGACATGCCGCCGGGAGGCATCATACGGCTGCACAAACATCCCTATAAAGAGATTTTTATCATACAGGAAGGCGTGGCTACTTTTACTGTTGACTCAACCACGCTTGAAGTGCATGCAGGACAGATCATCATTGTCCGCGCGGATGTGCCTCACAAGTTCATGAATGCAAGTGATAGACAATTGAAGCAGATTGATATCCACGTTAGCAAGCAGTTCATCACATTCTGGCTTGAAAACTAAATGCGATGACCTGAATAGGTAACAAAGACAATTTTGTTATCTACTAATCTCACGCCATACATTTTAAAATTAATGTATACATTTTAAAATTAATGTTGTGAAGTAACACAAGTATATAGGAGATTCATAATGGTAAATAAGACCAACGCTCAGACTCAACAGCAGGCATCCAACCCCATCACCATCTCAATCCCAGAGCTTCGTTCTGCCTTCGATGGCCGAGTGATCGCACCGGGTGATCCCGGCTACGACGAGGCGCGTACTGTTTTTTACGGCGGGATTGACCGCCACCCGGCAGTTATCATCCGGGTCAAAGACGCGAATGACGTTTCCCACGTTGTATCACTCGCGCGTGACACAGGACTGGAGCTCGCCATCCGAAGTGGTGCTCATAGTGTGGCTGGACACTGTGTAACTGATGGAGGAATCGTGCTAGACCTTTCAGACATGCGGGATCTGAAAATTAATGTCGAAGAGCGCACTGCCTGGGCTGAGGCAGGTTTGACTGCCGGAGAATTCACGACAGCGGCAAATGCTTATGGCCTCGCGACCGGTTTCGGCGACACTGGCTCTGTCGGAATCGGAGGACTTACGCTGGGCGGTGGTGTTGGCTACCTCGTGCGCAAATACGGTCTCACGATCGACGATTTGCTAGCTGCTGATGTCGTGACGGCAGATGGCCAACTTCTTCATGTGGATGCCGAGACGCATCTGGACCTCTTCTGGGCGATGCGCGGCGGCGGTGGCAATTTTGGCGTCGCGACCCGATTCAAGTTCCGGCTGCATGAAGTCGATAAGATCGTAGGGGGCATGTTATTCCTACCAGCCACACCTGATGTCGTTGCGTCGTTCATTGCGCTGGCAGAAGCCGCTCCGGAAGAGCTCTCGACTATTGCGAACGTCATGACCGCGCCACCAATGCCATTCATACCTGCTGAATATCACGGTAAGCTGATTGTGATGGCTATGCTGGTCTATGCGGGTGAAGTTGTGGCAGGTGAGCGCGTCATCGCGCCGTTTCGAGCACTTGCAAAACCCATCGCAGACATGGTCCGGCCGATGCGATACCCGGAAGTCTACCCGCCCGAACAGGAAGGTTACCACCCGGTTGCAGCAGGGCGCACAATGTTTGTCGACACGATTGATCGTTCCGTGGCCGAGATGATTCTCGAACACCTTCGGGCTTCGACTGGGTTTATGGCTGTGGCTCAACTGCGCGTGCTCGGTGGGGCAATGGCTCGTGTGCCTGCTGAAGCTACCGCGTTCGCTCATCGTAAATCACGAATCATGGTGAACC
>WNGA01012454.1_pt1 | contig 12969 bp, 10 predicted proteins | sample 5400061 | NCBI WGS metagenome assembly WNGA01 (sample SAMN13153366, study PRJNA577476) | soil metagenome | isolation source: 100 cm soil or saprolite under grassland replicate 2 | place: USA:California | collected 2016-06-15
TGTGGGAAAGATAAACTATGGTGCCAATAGTCTCCGGCCCAAACCAAAAACGGATACTCATCGAGCCAGGGGAAAGTGGCTTTTCGGCAAGCCGACGTGCAAGCTCGATTGCACTAACCACGCCCGCGCCATCGTCGTTGGCCTGCATGGGATGGCAGGTATGCGCCTGAACAATAATCTCACCCGCTTCGGGGTTAGGTCCGCCTTCGGGATGGATAACCGCAGTTGCGATTTTGAATCCCTGCGCTGGATCAGTTATGAATTCAGACTTGATGACTGCACAATATTTCTGGTCACGAGGCAGTTTGTCGAAGACATTTTTCGGGAGACAGAAGCCCCAGTCGCGGTTGTAATACTTGAACACCCACGGAATGGCGTGCGGGCGTTTCTCGTTGAAATACAAATGCGGCTGGAGCTCCTCGAAGGTAAGAGTCTTATCAAAAGGTAAAGAATAAGAAACGATGTGAAGCGGATTATTCTTGAAATCTACTACGCGCTCGCCGCCCTCAATTTCCAAATACGCTTCATGGACCACATAACGTTCAGGCACTCTCCAAGTCCATGCAGATTCAAGAGGAGTATACGTTTCAATGGTGTAGTTAGAGGAATCAGGCATGTATGAGCCAACGATTTCCAGTGTTTTATCTTGGTCATCAGAGGCCAGAGTTCGATGGAGAGGGAAGAACTCGGCGAGGATAGATTTGAGGGAGGTGTAGCGTTTCATAGTTTCTCCATTAGGAGTCCAACGTCTCCCCTGGACTGCACTGTGCTGGCGCACAGCGTCAGTATCCGTCCAGGACAGGCTGACGTTGGAAGCGCCGAAGTCTCCAGACTTCGGACTCCGTGATTAATACTTTGGTTCTTCAATATAATGCAACTTCTCAGGATGTTCGCTCACAATGACCGACATATTATCAAAAAAATCCTTCGCCGTTGCAAAATGGACCTTCGCCGCGCCGACCTGCACTTCCTTGATTACACTAGCTGCAAGCAGTTCATTCATGCCAGGTACAATGTATGTCTTCACTCGGTCATCTTTACGGACAAACATTGAATAGGTTTTGATCTGCGGCTTACGGTCATAGCCAACATAGATCCCCGAAAACTCTTTGAGGCGGCGGTAATCACAGCCGACATTGTATTCGATGTAATGGTGCATTGAGAAGGTGCTATTGAAGTCTAGCCCAATACTTACAATCGTCCCATTTGTTTTATGGAATAAAGCAAACGCCGAATTCGGCCCATAGGCTTCTACATCTTCGGTCGCAGCGAATTCGTCGGCACGCGGGCCCAAAACGGAGAAAGAATAGATTGGATGCGGAGTCCGTTTTGCGTCCGGGCGCAAGCGCGCCAATTCGGTAATCATACCCATCTTCGAGGGCGTTTCTTCTATGTCGAAGTAATGACTCTCCGTCCACGACTGAAAATTGAACGCAGGGAACAGCACAGTTCCGTTCGGACCAACCAATTCGCGCATGACATCAATCACCGTCTCTGCACCACCTTCGACGCCGCCAAGTGATTTATATGAAGTATGAACGATGATTGTGTCGCCTGGTTTCACATTAGTTTGGCAAAAACCATCAAGCAATTCATTATACGTGAGCATATTATTTCCTCTTTGAAGATTTGCGTGCAGGCTTCTGTTCAAGTTCGCTGATCATTCACTTATGGTAATGATGAGAGAGAAAAACATGAGGGCCTCCTATTTCAACTTGACTACAGTTTCATAGGTTTTCATCAATAATTCGGCATTCTTTCGCCAATCGGCACGCATCTCCGCGGACCTTCGGGCTGCGCGGCCAATCTCTGACAGTTTTTCCCTTTTAGAGATCACCATTAAAATCTTTTCCGCGAGATGGTCGGCATCGCCATCGCGAAACAGCCATCCATTTTCACCTTCGGTTACCCATTCCTTGTTGCCGGGAATATCCGAAACGAGACAAGGCAATCCACAGGCCAAAGCCTCCATCAATGATACTGACGAACCATCTACGTGCGAAGGTGAGATGTATATATCAGCATCGCGATACCAGTCAGGCAAATCCTGTTGTGAGACTTTCCCACCAAACGTTACATGGTCAAGCACTCCGCCGCTTTGCAATATACCCCGAATGATATTGCCCTGCGAGCCACTACCAAGCAAAATAAGACCAATGTTTTCGTTCTGCTGTACCACTTTTACAAATGCACGAGCCAGAACATCTAAGCCATACATAGGCTCCCATGTGCGATTGCAGAAAAGAGTGATATGTTCCCTACGATGATTCGTAGATTGCTGAGGGCGAAAATGTTGCAAATCGACGCCCCACGGAAAAACAACTGCTCGATCAGAGTCCATTCCATATTTCACAGCTTTGTCGCGAGTGACATTGGAATCAGATGCAAAATAAGTAGAATGTTTCAGCGTGTAACGTGTAACCCATTCCATCCACTTGCTTTTATGAGCATCTTCCATCAGGTCATAACCCCACGACATGCTAAGAAGTGGGCGATAACCGGATAATGCAACCAGAAACGCACATGTTTGAATAGGCCCAGCATGAATCAAATCGGGCTTGATTTTGTTGATCACATGATTTAGATCAAGAGCCAGGCGAGGCATGTCACGCCAACGAAATTCGCGTTGGCTCCCCGCCCAGCGGATTTGTTCTACTTGTGAAGGTACAGGTCTATCTTCAACCTGGCGAAGACTTCTTTCCAATTGAAGGTAATACGTCTCGTGTCCTCCACGTTCGGCAATTGCAGAGAGAAAACGATGGTCATGGGTGGAGTAGCTGCGGGAAAAATATATTATTTTCATTTCCAATACGCCAACGTCGGGTCCCACAGGGATGCTGGGCGAAGACGTTGGACTCCGTTTGTTGCTACGCTCCTAAATCTGTCCAACGCAATTCCTGGCCGTAGGCGAAATCGTGTAACGCCTTTGTGCCAATGACGTTCTCAATTTGGTCAGGTTTGATAGCTCCGGGTGTGGCAGGACGAAGTACATCGATCATCTCGCGCGTAAAGCTTTCACCAGCTTTGATGTCGCGCGCGGCGCGCAGGCAACGCCGCTGCACGATTGCGGTCTGCTCTTCATTCTCTGCGATGAATTTATCTGGCGAGCCAAGCGAACGTTCTAGCAAGCGCGTCTCTGCGACCATCCTTGCCCAGTTCTCAGGATTCATCGCGAACTTGTGGTCAGGACCTTCACGGTCATTGCTATCCGTGAGATGACGCTCGATCACACGCGCGCCCAGAGTCACTGCTCCAAGAACGGGGGCCATTGCGTGAGTATGATCTGAAAGTCCTAAAATCACATCAGGGAACATCGTCCCATAAGTTTTAAGTACATTGATATGTAAATGGTCGTAATTATTCGGACTGGCCGTGTAATTGGTATTGCACTGCATCAGTACCAATTGTTTGTTGATCTTCAAAATCGCATGGACTGCCTTCTGCACTTCGCCAATCGTTGAAGCGCCTGTGGCAACAAAAAACGGCTTGCCTTTACTTGCCATCCGTTCTAGTGCCTCAATCCAGTCAATTTCGCCTGAGCCAGCCTTATAGATTTCCACATAGCGGTCCAAGAAATCAATCGCGGCAAAATCATATGGAGAAGAGAAATAATGAATACCAACGTCCTGACATTCCTCTATCAATGTTAATGTCCACTCAAAAGGGATTGACGCGGCGCGATATACCTCCACCACCGACTTCTTCCATGTTGCCTGGTGACTCACCTGCGAGTTCATATGCGAGAAGCCATAATCCGAGACAATTCTCGGAGCATCAAAATTCTGGAATTTTGCGGCATCCGCCCCTGCTTCTTTTGCAAGCCGAATCAGTAGTTTTGCTCGTTCCAAATCGCCGTCATGGTTAGCAGCAATGTCCGCGATGAAATATGTCGGGTGATTCGAACCGATCATTCGGTCATGAAGTTTAATATCCATTGTTGCCTCCTGAATAGTTAGGCCTGCTGTTCGCCAATTGTGCCAAGATGTGTACTGTTGAACGAATCGGAAAGCTTCAAGCCGTACCCAAATACGCGGTCAAGGCTAGAGTGGCCAAGCAGAATCAATCCTACAAATTGCAGAACTGGATTCGCCAGAATCGCTCCAAGAATGTAAATGCCGATGGAGAGACCCTTATGGTGGATAAAGTTATAAACTATTGCTCCAATCTTAGCTCCACCAAGGTATCCAACCATACTTAAATCTGGGGCAAAGAAAAGCACGGCATATAGCCACCATGGGTAGTTGAGCTTGGAAAATAAAAAGAGCGAAAGACCAAAAAGGAAAAACTCTTCAAGTTTCAGTAAATTTTTCATGATTTAATCTGTGGATAACTCTATATTTTCTGTGGATAAAATTCAGGATACTGCGGATGGTGGATTAGCAATCTGCCTTACAGCTGTTGATAACTGCGGATTTTCTGTGGATAACCCTGCTGGTACTGTGTATAAAACTCATCCAGACCTGTGGAGAACTCAGGGAGAGGCTCATTCAAATCTGTGGATAACTTGTGGATAGAAAGCCATAAATTATGGGAACGATAAGCGGTCAGTTCGGAAGAGAGAACGGATTTTGGTAAAATGTCATTTTCACTAAACTTAAACCTGCGCGCAATCTCAATCCCAAACTGATATTTGCTCATCGGCTGCATTCCTACGAGGTGATACAGCCCATTTAGGCCTTTCTCCAGCATTTTCATTAAAATTCGTGCTGTGTGATTGACAAGCATTGGGCAAAAGATTACATCTGTGAAGCCGCTTATGCTTTTATTCTGTGTCAGGTTGTTATAAAAAAATTCAGCCAGACTTCGCCTTCCACTAAGACTCCAGCCATAAACATTAATCCGCGCGACGATAGCATTTGGATTTGCATCCAACACCGAGTATTCACCATCCAATTTCGTCTTTGCGTAGGTTCCTAGAGGATTAGGAAGATCCTCTTCGGTGTAGAAACCGTCTTTCGTCCCATCGAAAACTGCATCTGTGGAAATGTGGACAAAAGAGACACCGTGCTTTTTACAGGCTTTCGCTAATTCACCGGGCAAGTCTGTGTTGAGGCGGCAGGCCAACTTCGGGTCGGCCTCGCAAGCTTCGAGGTCCGCGAGTGCAGCGCAGTTGATCAACCAATCGGGCTTTGCCAAGTCGAGAATGTCGTCTGCGGCACCAGGGTTGAGTAAATCCGTCTTGATAATCCTAAAAGGCGCATGGACAAGTTTGCCGCGATCTACGCCGGTTACCTCATGAGTGATCAACGCTTCCTGCGCGAGGTTGATGCCAAGCAAGCCACTGGAGCCCGTAACTAAGAGTTTCATGGTCCTGTTCCTGGTGTAAATACGTAGACACGAAGACAAGTAAACAAGTACACACATAAACATGAAGAGTGTAACCTGTGTACTTGTTTACCTGTGTACTTTTTACCTCTTCACCCTTCCAGCTTTCCCTGCGCGTACAATTCTTCAAATGGCGCAACAAATTTCCTGATGCCATCAACATCAAGCCATTCCATATTATTGTCGCTGGAGTAGCGGAATCCATCCTCAAGCATTTTTCCTCTGGTCTGCCATGAATAACCAAACCAGATCGCTTCAGCAGGTTGGACAACGAACATCCTGTCAAGTTCAACGGTATGGCGCGCTTCGTCTTCTGCAATCAACACTTCATGCAGTTTCTCGCCGGGGCGAATGCCAATGATATCAATATCCGCACGCGGTGCAATAGCTTTTGCCAGGTCCACCACTTTCATGGACGGTATCTTCGGCACGAAGACTTCACCACCTTCCATTTGCTCAATACAGTTGATTACAAACCGTACGCCTTGTTCAAGCGAAAGCCAAAAGCGGGTCATGCGATCATCCGTGATCGTGACCTTGCCCGATTCGCGCTGTTTGAGGAAGGCTGGCACCACCGAGCCGCGACTACCGACGACGTTCCCGTATCGAACGCACGAGAAGCGGGTCGCTGAACCACCGGCATACGCGTTACTTTGAACGGTTAGCTTCTCCGCAGCGAGTTTTGTTGCGCCGTAAAGATTGACCGGGTTAACGGCTTTGTCCGTGCTTAATCCCATCACTTTCTTTACATCTGCATCGAGTGCGGCTTCCACCACATTTGACGAACCCATGATGTTGGTCTTGATGGCCTCCATCGGGTTGTATTCACAAGCAGGGACTTGCTTGAGGGCTGCTGCGTGCACAACAATATCTACACCGTGCATGGCGCGTGTGAGGCGGTCGCGGTCGCGAACATCGCCAATAAAATAACGCAGGTTTGGCTGGTTGAATCCTTTCGCCTGCATCTCGTATTGCTTGAGTTCGTCACGGCTGAACACAATCACCTTTTTGGGATTACATTCCCGAACAAGGATTTCAATGAATTTCTTCCCGAACGAGCCGGTACCCCCAGTGACGAGAACAACTTGATTTTTCCAATCCATTAGTGCTCCATTTATTTTCTAACTTCAAAGAGGCCCGAATCTTTTTGAATAAAAACGTAGCCTTTTTCCTGAATTTCTTTCTCCAAGCCTCGTTCGATGCTTGCAAGTTCATTCTGCGATAATTCCGTTGCACGAAATGTTGACTGAATATAAGCCATAATGGGCTCAACTTCGGTTATATGCAGATTGTCAGGATAACTAGCGCTCGTAACATTAGCGAAGAATGGCCTCAATTGCTCCAATCCATTTTCCAAAGTAAACGGATTGGCGAACGACTCAAATGATTTCAAGCTCCCGCGCGCCAGCCATTCATACATTTCCTTCAGATGCTGATCACCGACCGTCGTCGCAATCAAGCGGCCACCGGACTTGAGCACTCGTTTGATCTCTGCCAGTGCCTTTGGCCTATCTGGCACATGATACAGCATGTGATTGGCTATAACTGCATCGAACGTTTCATCTCCATAAGGAATGGCTTGCGCGTCGATCTGTTCAAATTTGAAATTACGCCCAAGGGTCACCAAGTTCCGCCACGCGGCATCCAGCATTCCATGAGATAAATCACTGAGATTGATTACCCACCCTTCAGGAATTCGGCTAGCACATTCCTTCCATAGCATACCAGAGCCGCAGCCCAACTCCAAAATATTTGCTTCTTTAGGCAACTGGACAAGCTTATCGAAGACCCAGTTAAACCAGCCATATGGATTGGTGCTAAAACGCTGATGAATCGTGAGCCGCGCATCCAGATTGGATGAATCGCGATATTGATTGTTCGTCAGATATTTGGGATCGGTAAACAGAGACATATTACTCTGGCACATTTCGACAATATAGCGTAGAAATCAATTCCTTAACTTCAGGCTTCAATGGCTCTTCAAGGTTCGTTAAGATTCTACAGGCTTGCAATCGTAAAAAGTTATCAGTATTGATTTTTGTGGCAGTTTGTTTTACTCGTAACTCATTGCCAGTCACGGCATAAGCTTGAAGGAAAGGCATCCATTCAGATTGATCTTCAGGATGAAGGCCAAGGCGAATGGCTTCTTCACCAAGCGAAACAGCTTTTTTCCACTCCCCGAGTTGCAAAGCCAGTTCTGCCTTTTCAAAGTAGTAGCACCACTTTTTTTCGGGCTCCGGTCCAAAAGCAAAATCTTGAGGGATGTATGGATCCGAATCAACAATTACATTTTCAATATTTGAAGAGGGCGAGACCAGAATCACATTCCCAGGATCCAAAGCAGAGATCAATGGTTGATTCCCATCCACAATATGGACACAGGAAGCAGGGGTAGGTTGACTGAGAACGAGCACATTCCCATAATCGAAATCAACCGTATGACTACGATATTCAGTTTGCCGGGATAGTTTACCAACCAGCACGTCTTGCAGATTTACATTACTGAGAGTAATTGCAGAGACGGGGTAATGGACGGGTATCGAAGCTGATGGTTGTGGAAAATAAATCATATTGGCTGCTTCCATGACGCCAAAACCATCATCGCCGATATTCGGAGAAGGATAATTAATAACCAGAGTGGTTCCCGGGCGAAGCGCAGGAACACGCCAGCTTACTTGCCACCAGAATTTTTCAATCTCGTTTTCCTCATTTAATACGTTAACGGAGATCGAATAATGCGCCAAGGCTGCAAATGAGATGATGATAGCGAGGCAAACCAATTGAGCAGGACGGGACGATAATATATAAACAAAACCAATTAGAGAAATAGCTGCGGCCAAAGATGCTGGTAAAGCATAATGGGAAAAACCTTCAATGTTGATCGTGCGATTTGCCATGATAACCGGCAATATACCGAAAAGCATTCCAAGCACGCCAACGAATAGTGCTTCCCTATAAAGCATTGCTATTGATTCAGGCCTGGCGTCTTTTGCTATCGCATCATCTCCCTGCTTTATCAGTTTTTCAGCTAGCAGCACCAAAACCAGGACGATTATTGCGATCACTAGCCCAAAGATAGTATCGCGCAGACGCAGACCAAAGAAAAAGCGCGGGAATTGAGCTACCCACGCCAGTACACCAAGATTCCACAAACTATTAAAAAACTGAATGAACCATCGGATGAGTGTAGAAACAGGATCACCAATGAGTGCACCTAATTGAAAGCCAATATCGGTCGCTTTTCGCTCATTGTTAAAAACAAACGTCCGCCAAAAAACAAATCCCACTGGAATAACCACATTCCATGACCAAGCTTGTAAGGAAGCCTGCAACTTCTTCCAAATGGTTGCAAATTGATAATCGCGGCTGATAAGCAAGTAAACGCAAAGAAAACGAAATATCTCCATCCCTATTGCGTAATCGACGAGCGCAATGTAAATCCATCCAGTAAGGATTGCACAGCTTGCATAGAAAATTTTAGAATTCCGGCTTACTGATCTAATTGCTTTCAATGTGAGAGCAATCGAAAGCGCTTCGATGGCAAGGCTGGCAATCATCGGTTGATATTCGATCGGACTAATCCACCAATAATATCCAGGATATAGTGTAAAGAGGAGTGCACCAAAGAATGTAAATTTTCTATTATTCGGCCAAAGAAGACGAAATAACCAAAGAGCGCTAATTGCAGCTAGTGCACGCCATAAATATACGCCGATGTGATATGGAAGAGGCTGAGGACCAAAGAGCGAATAATAGATTTCAAAGAACACACCACGGGCAGGACGGTCAATACTGAACATAAATGGGAATACACCTGCTCCAGCAATATAGCCATCGTAAATGTAATACCAGTCATCTTTGAAATAAGTTAAATTGCCTATGTTAGGCAGATAAACAACTGCGGATATTACCAGGAGAAATATAACCTCGAGCAGAGGCTTTTTTTTAGTATTCATCTTTCCCCTTAGAAGGTTTTTTAACCACAATGAGCGGATATTGCCCGTATTCGCCAAAAAACTTGGGATACCTTTCCTCCATATGATAAAGCCAGCGTAATATCGCCTTGCCACCAAATTTCGCGTGGATGAACGTCCTGAGGATGCGTGTGGAGGCTGAACGCCAGGAAATAATTTCAACTGAAACAGTATCGCCCAATTCACGCCTCAGCCAGCGCGCGCTCGTCTTCTGGACAAAAGTAGCTTTCTCATCATGCGGTTGGGCTCGCGTAGGTTTTCCACGCAATACTCGGCGCAGGCGACGAGAGAAAATAATGAGATGATCCAGCCAGCCAGTCAGTGTGGGATTCGTCCAACCATTAACAATGCTCGCACTTTTTCCTTCCGCCAGTACCCGGAACAACTCATTGTATGCACGCTTGTGCTCGCTTGCAGGCAAGTGGTGGATCGTGTGCATAGATACTATCCCATCAAAAGCATTTTGCTTGAACGGCAAATTAGCTATATCGCCGACGACAAATAATCCATGATTGCCAATCCGCTTCCGGGCTTCGCGCAAAGCTTGAATGGAAATATCAAAACAGACACGTTTTTGATAACCTTGAGAGTACGTCAGGTATTCATCATATTGAACGGGACCCGAACCTGCATCCAACAGAAATCGGCCGTTCGGTAAAATGCCACGGTTGACACGCAAGCGCGTGTTATGGATATAGTCCATGACAACCGGGCGAAGATCATCATAGCGCGCGTTTTGATACAGGCCATCTTCCTCCTGTTGCCAGCCAATCTCATCATAAAACTCACGCACTTGTTGTTTTGTATTGGTCATCTAATTTTCGTTGGGGCGACCCTTGCTGTCGCCCTTACAGGATAGGGGCGAGCCCAGTCCCTACGTATTACCATTTGAACGGCTCTCCGACCAAAAATCCAAACGTATCTCCGAACAATTCCTGACCTTCTTTGCTCAACACTTTCTCAATAGGCCATACTTCCAGATCATCCCAGAAATTCATCAAACGCCATGGGAAGGGACGCGGATATTCAAAGAAAAAGCGATATGCATAATTCCATGCAAATTCCGTCTGCTTATCATTCAAGCGGTACGCGGGTAAATCACTCAATACTTCTTCGAGCGTTTCAAAATATTCATCCCACGAATTCGGATCGAGCGTAAAGCCACGGCCGCGATAATGAGTTTGACCACATGAAATGACAGGGCACCTGTTCATGGCAGTTTCGAGTCCAACCGTGGTCGTGTACGCTAATCCCAAATCAGCGATCTCGATCAAATCATAGGTGTTGATCTTATCCGCCGCGCCGATGATGTGGATATGTTCAGGCAGATTAGGCAATGCGTCGTGGACAACCTGCCCCATAGACTTCGCCTTTGGGACAAGCGTCTCGCCAGGATGCACACGGATCACCATCTGGACCTCAGGCCTAGTCGCAAAAAACTTGACAGTTTTCGTGATCCATTCAGTCATCGAGTCGGCAAAGATGTTGCGACCGAGGGTGAGGCTATCGCCCAGCACATTCGCAGCAAGCATGACGACAGGCCGGTCATCCAGGCCAATCATTTTGTATGTCGTCTCTGCGCCCTGTGAGGAGACATACTGCCACAAACGCTTGGATTTTCCCCAAACACGTGCGCCACGGCGAGCATTTTCCAGATCGGCCACTCGCTCGAACATTTCGTCCAAAATCAAACCATTTGGAACAAGAACCACATCAGGTTTTCTGGATTGCATCCATTCAAGCGCGGCTTTCGCAGCAAATGTGTTTCGCTGAATCCGCAACTCATACAATGCGCGATCTTCAGAATCATTCAGGTCCACTTCTTCGCGCATCAAGGCGTATTGCGCGTCCCAGAGGGAGATCTCTTTTACGTCAGCTTGGAGTCTCTCTGGTAAAACGGAAACAAGTCGAAGGTCAAGTAATGAAGCGTGCTCAATCAACGGAGATAGGCTAGAAAGTGCATCGCGCGTATGAAGTACGCGCTGTCGCTGGGTGAAATTGTCCTTTTGCTTATGCCATTCGGCATAGGGTAAGGTTAACAAAGTGACTTTGTGCCCAAGGCCCGCGAGCGCGAGACCAAGATAGGCGGATTGTTCGATCCAATAGTGAAGCGTGGCAAAAAACAAAATGTTCTTGCCGCGCGGCGCAGCGCTTGCAAAAGGAATCGTTTTCGCAACCGCGGCAGGCAGAGACTTTTGCAGACGTTCCAAGTTGAAGTGATCTTTGCGCGGACGGTTCTTTTGCCGAAACATCCAATCAAGCTCGGCAGTGAGAGGCAGTTCGCCAAGAAAATTTTTGAAGGTGGATTTCGTTGCCATGATTTTTTGAACCGCGAAGCACGTAAGGCCGCGAAGAAAAACTTTTAGAATCTTCGCGCTCTTCGCGGTGAATCTCTTAATCCAGTTTTTCGATCTTCCAATTAAGCCGCGGGCGGATGGGGCCGACGCGCGGCTCAGGCCATTGCGTGCCAGGCGCGCCTGAAATATCCACATTGAAGGCCAGGGCGTTTTCATCCATAAAGTAACGACGCACTCCAAACGAACTCGCATTCACGCCGAGACCATACCGGCCTTCATTGAAAACATCGGCAGGGATCTCCGCGCGGCTGATATAACGACCCGCTTTACGCGAATCGAATTTTTCGAAGAGCTTTGGCTCATCGGTATCAAAGGAAGTCAACACATACTCGCCGCGCATGGTGTTGAGATAAAAGCCAACGCGTAGACCAGTGACGTGGGCGTCGAGCCTGTATTCGAACTCAACCATGACAGGTTCAGTGGAACGGACAGTATCTACAACCTTCCCGCGTCGATCCTTGACCCTGAGGCTGCACGGTCTGAATGGAGCGCTCGAAGCTGGGACTTCATCCGCGTCCCAAACACGCTCACCAGCTTGAGCTTGCCCTGATGAGAGATAGAAGTCAACCGCCTCTTGAGTGGGTCCGCGCATGAGCAAGTGACCTTTATTCAAGACAATCGCTTCCTGTGTGAGTCGCAAAATTGCAGACATATTGTGACTGACGAACAAAATGGTCCGACCTTGTTGGGCCACATCACCCATCTTGCCAAGACATTTTTTCTGGAATTCGGCGTCACCTACTGCTAGTACTTCATCCACGACGAGGATTTCAGGCTCGAGATGCGCGGCGACTGCAAAGGCTAAACGCAAATACATGCCCGATGAATAACGTTTGACAGGTGTATCAATAAATTGAGTCACTTCGGAAAAATCGACGATTTGATCAAATTTAGAATCAATCTCGGCGCGCTTCATTCCCAAAATCGCACCGTTCATGTAGATGTTTTCTCGGCCTGTGAGCTCAGGGTGAAAACCTGTGCCTACTTCGAGCAATGACCCTACGCGACCACGCACGCTGACTGTGCCTTCCGTCGGCTCAGTGACGCGTGAGAGGAGTTTGAGCAAAGTACTTTTGCCTGCACCATTACGTCCCACAATACCAAGGACTTGACCTTCTTCAAGATCGAAAGACACGTCCTTCAACGCCCAGACAAAGTTTTGGTTCGTCCTGCGGTCAGACTTACCCACCAACGCTTTTGCCAATCTTATAGGCGCGTAGAATGTATCCATCAGCACGTCGCGGAGCATGTTATAGCGGAATCTTGTCTCCGCCGCGCCAATGCGGTATTGTTTGCCGAGGTTGTTTACGCTG
>WNGA01009652.1_pt1 | contig 12968 bp, 10 predicted proteins | sample 5400061 | NCBI WGS metagenome assembly WNGA01 (sample SAMN13153366, study PRJNA577476) | soil metagenome | isolation source: 100 cm soil or saprolite under grassland replicate 2 | place: USA:California | collected 2016-06-15
CACGGCGACTTCTTCCCCGACAACCCGAAGACGCTCGACGAGCTGCTGGAAGGGATGGCCCGGCGGATGGCCGCGCTCTCCAGGCTGTTGGGCTCGTTGTCGTCCGAGCAGCGAGCCGAGCTAGAGGCTCTGGCTCGGGAGGTGTTGCAGGACCTCGACCTCGCCTTCGAGGTGGACCGGCTGTCCTCCAGCCTGAATCAACTGTTCCCGGAGATGCCGTGGGGCGACCCGGTGCTTTCGGGGGGCGAGGAGGCCATGCCGATGCAGGCCACCGTCGACGCGCTCGAGCGCATGTCGGACTTCGAGGACCTCGACCGCTCGATGCGAGCCGACTACGCGGGGGCTTCGCTCGAGGACATCGACGAGGACCGCTTGCGGCGAACGCTCGGCGAGGACGCCGTCCGCGACCTCCGGCGGCTGAAGCAGGTCGAACGGGCCCTGGAGCAGGCCGGACTGGTGGAGCGAACGCGCGGGCGGCTGCAGGTGACCCCGAAGGGAGCGCGCCGGCTGGGGGAGCGGGTCCTGGTCCGGCTGTTCGAGCAGCTCCGGCGGGACCGCGAGGGGACTCACGACGCGCGGAAGGCCGGCGGGCTCGCCGAGCCGACCGGGGCGACCCGCCCGTGGCAGTTCGGGGACAGCGGCCAGATCGCCGTGCAGAAGACCGTGTTCAACGCGGTTGCGCGCACCGGAGCCTCGCGGCGGCCGCAGCTCGCCGTGGAGGACTTCGAACTCATGGAGGCCGAGACCCGCACCGAAGCAGCGACCGCGCTGCTGCTGGATCTGTCGTTCTCCATGCCGCTGCGCGGTCACTTCGTCCCGGCCAAGAAGATGGCGCTGGCCCTGCACGCACTGATCGAGGGGCGCTATCCGAATGACAATCTGTACCTGATCGGGTTCTCCGACTACGCGCGGCGGATCAAGCCCCAGGACCTCGCGGGGACCGGGTGGGAACGGGTGTACGGGACGAACATGCAGCACGCCTTCAACCTGGCCGGGCGATTGCTGGCCGACCACCCGCGGGCGACCAAGCAGGTCATCATGGTCACCGACGGCGAACCGACCGCGCATCTGGAGGGCGAGGAGGTGTTCTTCTCCTGGCCGCCCGTGCCCGAGACGATCCGCCTGACGCTCCAGGAAGCCATGCGCCTGTCGCGAGCTGGCGTCACCATCAACGTGTTCATGCTGGAGGACACGCCGGGCCTGGCCCATTTCATGGAGCGACTGGCGCGGCTGACCAACGGTCGTGTTTTCCAGACTGCGGGCGAAGGACTCGGCGAGTTCGTGATCCGAGACTACGTCTCGCGTCGCGCCGGGTGAACCGTTCACATCCCGCGGCCAGCGCGCGCCTACTTCATGCTCCGAAGCCAGGCCGACAACCGTCGCTCCTGGCGCATTCGCAGCGGCCCCTGGCCGCATCCCTACGGCGTACGCTCCGAATGCCGTGAAGGGATCCGAACTATTGCCAAGAAGTACATGACGCCAACGACAGCGAGGATGGCAAGCCAGATACTCCCACGGATTTGGTCCGCCTGCACGGCCTCCGATACCGTCGCTAGGATCGCGAGCCCGAGTAGCAATACCCCCAAGCGTCAAGCCAAGAGTGTCCCTACCCCTTGCTGCTACTCCGACTGACCAATCCGCTCGAGTGTGCCGCCGAATCACCGTATTGAGGACCCATGAGGCCAAGAGAAGGAGCGCCACGAGATACACCAAGGCCGAGAGGACGACGTAGCCTCCGCGATTCCATATCACCGCCTCAAGTAGCGCCGAGCCCAGCAGAGCCGCAAGTGTCAGCCAAAGCGTTGACCACTTCTTTCTGAACCGAGCTGCGACTACCAAGGCCATCGCACCCGTAGGTAATGACAGAAGCGCTGTTCTCATCGGATGGGCAAAATATCGACGTCTCGCGACGCTCCGACGTAACGACCGGACTGGTGTGTCACGAGCCTGGCCTCATGGCGAATATCGCGGTCTCGAGGAGTTGACGGGCGAGGACTCCGGCGGCTCTACTCCGAGGGCGGGCGCTGCCAGCATCGCGAAGAGCCAGGGATCGAAGAAGTGTCTGTGACCGAGACGGATTGCAGCTGCAGCCTGAGTCAATAGCACAAGGGTCCCGACAGCGATCCAGCGAAGCCTGCGGTCCACCCGCCGGAAATCGATCCCGACGACATTGGGTCGCTCGATGCGATTCATCGCCGCTCTTATCGTTGGGAAGGGCGTCGCTTGCCGATCGCCCCAGCCCCTATCAGCAACGCAAGCCCAGCAAAGCTCACGAGGCTGAACAGGAATGTTCGAGGCCCGACGTCTCCGCTGGGAATGCCGATGATCCCAACTACGATGAGCAGTCCTCCGAGCCAAGTCCAGTATCTCCTGTGCGTTCCGCGCAGCGAATCTCGGAAGTCACGCATGCTTAGCCTCGAGGCATTTCATAAGGGGCGATTCGGCAGTCCTGCGCCGCTCCTTGAGCTTGGAGCGTCCGGTTGGGCGGTAGAGGACTGTCAACCGGCTGGCCTAGACTCCGGCCATGCCGGTTTGCGCAAAATGCGGTCAGGAGAATCCCGAGATCGCGCGGTTTTGCCTGCGCTGCGGGGCTGCACTCGAGGCGGCCGTCCCACCCCGCGAGGTCCGGAAGACCGTCACGGTCGTCTTCGCCGATGTGACCGGTTCGACCAAGCTCGGCGAGCGCCTCGACCCCGAATCGCTCCGTCGGGTCATGGGCCGGTACTTCGCCGAGATGAAGGGAGCCCTCGAGCGGCACGGCGGAACCGTCGAGAAGTTCATCGGGGACGCCGTGATGGCGGTTTTCGGCATCCCGACGCTGCACGAGGACGACGCTCTTCGCGCGGTCCGGGCCGCGTCGGAGATGCGAGACCGTCTGGCTCATCTCAACGACGAGCTCGAGCGAGACTGGGGCGTGCGTCTCCTCGCTCGGATCGGCGTGAACACTGGCGAGGTAGTGGCGGGAGACCCTTCCGCTGGCCAGACGCTGGTCACCGGGGATGCCGTGAACGTTGCCGCTCGGCTGGAGCAGGCGGCCCAGCCGGGCGACATTCTCATCGGAGCGAGCACCCGACAGCTGACCCGGGACGCCGTCGATGTCGAATCCATCGATCCACTGACCGTCAAGGGAAAGGAGGAGCCGGTATCGGCGTTTCGGCTTCTCGACGTACGGCCGGATGTCGAGGGGGTCGTTCGTCGCCTGGGCTCGCCGATGGTCGGCCGGGAACGGCAGCGAGCCGCGCTGGCGAACGCGTTCGACGGGGCCCTGGCCGAATCGGCGTGTCATCTCTTCACCGTTCTGGGAGCTGCCGGCGTCGGAAAGTCGAGGCTCGTCCACGAGTTCCTGTCGTCGCTTCGCTCGGAGATTGACGTACGCATTCTTCGCGGCCGTTGCCTCGCCTATGGAGAGGGCATCACCTTCTGGCCGGTGAGAGAAGTCATCACGCAAGCCGCGGGCGTCGGCGACAGCGATCCTCCGGAGCGAGCCCGGGAAATGATCGCCTCACTCTTGCGGGAGAGCGGGGAAAGGGACGAACTCGTGCCGGAGCTGGTCGGCCAACTGCTTGGGCTGAGCGAAGCCGCCGCGCCAAGCGAAGAGATGTTCTGGGGAACCCGCAAGCTGTTGGAGGCCCTCGCGAGGAACCGCCCCCTCGCGGTGATCTTCGACGACATCCATTGGGCAGAGCCCACACTGCTGGACCTCATCGAGCACGTGGCGGATCTCTCGCGCGACGCCCCCATGCTCTTGCTCTGCATTGCCCGCCCCGAGTTGCTCGAGCGGCGGCCGGCGTGGGGCGGGGGAAAGCTCAACGCCACCTCCATCCTGCTCGAGCCGCTCACGGAGAGCGAGAGCAAGGATCTGATCGCGAACCTCTTGGGCCAGGCTCAGCTCGACGACGCCGCGCGAGCTCGAATCATCGAGTCCGCGGAGGGGAATCCGCTGTTCGTGGAGGAGATGCTCTCCATCCTCATGGATCAAGGGCTCCTGCTCCGGACCAATGGCCATTGGACGGTTGTCGGCGACATTTCGGCGGTGAAGATCCCGCCAACTATTCAAGCCCTGATTGCTGCCCGCCTCGACCGATTGCAAGGTGAAGAGCGACAGGTCATCGAGGGAGCCTCGGTCGTCGGGCAGGTCTTTTACAGCGGGGCGGTGACGGACCTCGCGCCGGAGGCGGTGCGTCCAAGTGTCCCCCGACACCTCACAACGCTCGTCCGCAAGGATCTGATCCGTCCGGAGCGCTCGGAGTCATTGTCGGGCGAGGAAACCTACCGGTTCCGCCACATCCTCATCCGCGATGCGGCATATCAAGCCATCTCCAAGGAGACTCGGGCGGAGCTGCACGAGGCGTTCGCCGGATGGTTGGAGCGCATCACCGGCGACCGCGTGTCGGAATACGAGGAGATCCTCGCCTACCATCTCGAGCAGTCCTACCGGTACCGGGCCGACCTAGGGCCGGTCGATGACCACGCGACGAGAGTGGCCGCCCGGGCAGCCCAGCTCCTAGCATCGGGCGGCCGACGTGCCTTTGCCCGAACTGACCTGCCCGCTGCGGTCAACCTGCTGGAGCGAGCGGCGGCTCTCCTCGCTCCTCGTGACATCGGTCGCCTCGAGCTACTCGCTGACCTCGGCCTGGCCCTTCTCGAATCGGGCGAGTACGCAAGGGCCGATGACGTCCTGGAAGAAGCAACCAGAGCGGCCGACGAATCGGGCAACGATCGTATGAAGGCCCACGCCACCATTGCCTCCATGCGGGTACGGTTGCAGACCAACCCGGAGGGAATCGTGGAGGAGATTCTCCGTGCCTCGAAACGGATCATCCCTTTGTTCGAGAGGATCGAGGATCACCAAGGCCTGGCGCGGGTATGGAACCTCGTGGCCTGGGCCCACCAATTCAAGCTGAGAGCAGCCGAGAGGCTGGAAGCGCTCGAGCGCGCTCTCGAGCACGCTCGTCGTGCGGGCGATCGGCGTGAGGAAGTGGATTGCCTCTTCTTTCTCACGTCTCCCCCGATGCGAGGCCCTATGCCAGTGTCCCAAGCTCTTCCATTCCTGGACGCCATCCAGGAGCAGGCCCGAGGCGATCTGAAGGTCGAGTCGGGGGTTCTCTGGTCCAAAGCCATGCTTGAGGGGATGCGAGGCCGCTTCCCCGAGGGTCGGGAGATGGCGGCCCGAAGCACGGCGATCTGCCACGACCTCGGGATGGAGATGTTCGCGGCGGTGAACGATGCTGAAGCTTTGGGATTCCTCGAAGTCCAGGCCGGCGACCTTGCTGCAGCCGAACGCGCGGTTCGGCGAGCCTGCGGGATCCTGGAGAGTCGGGGCGAACGCAGTTGGCTCTCCACGCTCGCGGCCGACCTGGCCCTGATCCTTTGCGAGCAGAAGCGCTACCAGGAAGCCGGGAGGTTCGTCGAACTCAGTCGGGAAACCGCTGCCAGCGACGACATCAACTCCCAGGCAGAGTGGCGACGTGCCCGCGCCAAGATCCTGGCCAGTGAAGGAAGTCTGGATGAGGCAGAAGGTCTGGCCCGTGGAGCCGTCGCTCTCGTCCGGGATGTGGAGGGTACCTTCAGCTATGCCCCGGCCCTGAGCGACCTTGCTCTGATTCTCCGCCAAGCCGAGCGTCCGGAGGAAGCGGTCGAGGTCCTCCGAGAGGCGCTGCGGCTCTACGAACTCAAGGAGGATGTGGTCTCGGCCGAGCGGACCCGCCGATTGATCGAAGAGATCTCCGCCACGGGTCGCGGCTGACGAACAGCAGGGCGGCGATGGCGATCAGGAGCAGCACCCTCCAGACGTCGTGGGCCGCGTGCCATCGGGGCGCTTCTGGATCGAGTTGAAACACGGCGAGCCGCTGTGGAAGGTAGTGCGCCGCCACGATCAGTCCGAGCAGGATCGGTCCGGCGGCGATACCGCCCATCCCCTCGGGAACGAATCGTGCCGTTGCCACCGAGATCGCCAGCGCTCCGATCCCCAGCGTGGCGAGCTCGAGCGTGAGGGCCCCGGTCGGAAAGGGGTTCGTGTCCACTGAGGATCGCATGGCGAGCGGGATGAGGAGGGCCCACGTCAGCCCCACAACAGGAGCGACCAGCGCGACCCGGACCGCCCGTCGCATCCAGCGAGGCGTGGGGAGATGCCCCGTCGTCTCCTCGGTGGGGTCGTCGAGGACGAACGCCGTTCCCAGCGCGAGGAAGATCGCCGCGATGCGCAGCGCCAGCACCCTGCCCTCCGGCCCAAGGCAAGGGTTGGTGGGAGGGCAGACGTCACGAGTCTGCACGAAGACCTGGATGAACGCCACCACGATGGCTCCGAGGAGCGGGGGCCACCGGATCGCCCGGGCCGTCGGCCGAAGGAGCTCCCCGATCTGTTCGAGTCGGTTCCCCCGGGACTCGCGGACGGAGACCGCGGGATTCACCTGCATGGCACGAGCGACGGGTCCGCGTTCGCCGGGTCGGTCTGGTTATGGATGATGTTCCTGATCCGATCCGGGGCCACTCCGGCCCTCTGGAGCTGCTCTTCATAGGAGGGGAGGGGGCGGAGGGCCATCAGCTGAACCAGTTGGTTCGTCGTGTTCGATGGCCGCGTCAGCAGCTCCCAATTCTTCGTCAGGGCCTCGGACACCTCCGCCGGAGGGCGGTCCAGGAGTTGCTCGGCGTAGAAAGCCTCAGCCTTGCCCCACTGCACCACGAAGTTGAAGATCTGGAGCTGGTACGGGAGGCCCTCCAATTCGCCGAGCATCGGCCCGCCAAAGACGTTCAACTCATCGATGCCGCTCCTGATGTCCGTATCCGCGCCGGTTCCCACCACTGTGATCCGGTACGGGTCGCCGACCAGCACGGCCCTGAACGCGGCCTCGGTCCGGCTGGTCGCCTGGGCGGCGAGCCACAGGGCCACCACCGCCCTGGCCTGGCCTAGCGAGGTGCAGTAACCCCAGGCGCCACCGGCATGGATCTGTTTGGCCGCATCCGCGCGCTCCGATGGGTCGTACCCTGCGAGGATCCCTCTCGCTTCCGAAGCCGTCAGACGGACATCCTGGGGACGGCGCGGCAGGCCCACCGCTTGGGCGGCGACGATGAGGTCCATGGCCAGCTCGTCCCGCCCCTCGTACCTGCCGCGACCCCACTGGTTCCCCGGCGTGATGGCCGAGCCGAGGTCGTCCTCGGTCGGGTTGTAGCCGAACTGCGCCGCTGCGGGGCTTCCTTGCAGCTCCGCCTCGCCGACGTCGCTCCCATAGACGACGAGCGTCTGGATGATCTCCACGCCCTTGGGCCGGACGGGGGCCGGCACCCTGTTGATCACCGGCGTCACCGCGGCCGCCCACCGGTCGATCCACCCCGCGTAGGCACGGTACGCGCAGTAGCGAACGCCCAGCCGTGTCTGGCAGACCTGGTACCGCTCGGGATGAACGAGGAAGTCGGCGAGCCGGGTCCGTTGCGCGGCGGTGGGCGCACGGACCTGAGCCGAAGCCGCCACGACCAAGAGCGAAAGGGCTCCGGCCGTCACGGCCACCCTGTGGGGGCGAACCCCGGCCCGCAGGAGGGCGACGCCCCCGGCCAGCAGAGTCAGCGAGGCGATGAACACGAGGTGCCAGGCTGAAGGGCGGACCACCAGTTCCCGGGGCGGATCCCCTGAGACGGCGATCGGGACCCACAGGGCCAGCCAGCGAACCGGGTTCGGATCGTTTTCGGGGCGCCCGGCCGACGTCTGCCACACCAGCATGATCTCGACGGCGGCGAGCGCCACCACGCCGACCGGTCCCGCCAGCGCCGCCCGCCACCAACGGGCCAGGGCCACGCCGAGGACGCCGCCGAGGACGACCAGGAAAGGTCCGGTGAGCAGCTCCACCGGATCCGGTCGGGCGACGGGGTGCAGGCCCACCAGGTAGAGCATTGCGGCCACCACCAGGAGGATGGCAAGGCCCGTCGCCCACAGCACGGACAGAAGGTGGCCCGCGGTCCGCTGGGCCGACGTGGTCACCGCCGACTCGTAGAGTTCGTCGGTCCCATGCCGAAAGCTGCGGGTTGCCCCCAGATGGGCTGCCAGGAACACCGCCCCGGCGAGGGGACAGAGCGCTAGCCCGGTGAGGATGTCGTCGCGGGAGAGCACCGGGGCCTGGTTCCACGTCACCAGGGCGAACGTCCCGGCACAGAACGGGATGCTCCCGAAGACGATGGGGTGGCGAAGCAGCCGGCGTCCCTCGACGCGGGCCAGTGCCAGCACGGGGCTTCGGCGCCTCCGGCGAGCGTGGGATCGGGGAGCGGCCCGTCGGGCCAGAGCGGTAGCGACGCTCACGCGGCCTCGGTGAAGGCCTGCTCGCCCACCAGCAGCAGGTAGCCGTCCTCGATGGTCGGCTCGACCAGCTCCGCGCCGGCGGGGGCGTCCCCGATGTTCCGTTGCCGGCCCTCCGCGGTCCGCCAGGCCAGCCTCGCCCTGGGATCGCGGCCGTCCGCCAGCCACACGTGGCCACGGGCGACCTCGGCGACGTCCCGCGGCGTTCCTCGCAGGAGGATCTGGCCCCCGTTCATGACGACCACGCGCTGGCAGAGCGCGGCGACATCCTCGGTCTGGTGGGTGGAGACGACGATCGTGCGGTCCTCGCCCAGACGCGAGACCATGTCCCGGAACCGCAGGCGCTGCTCCGGGTCCAACCCGGCGGTGGGCTCGTCCAGGATCAGCAGGTCCGGATCGCCCAGCAGGGACTGGGCCAGCGCCACGCGCCGGCGCATACCTCCCGACAGCGCGCGGATCTTCTTTCGAGCCACTCGCGAGAGTCCGGCCAGCTCCATGGCACGTTCGACCTCACGATGCCGCCTTCGGCGGTTCGTCATCTCCTTGAGGATGGCCACGTAGTCGACGAACTCGAACGCGGTGAAATTCCGGTGGAACCCCGGCTCCTGGGGCATGTAGCCGAGGCGGCGGCGGATCTCCAGGCGGTCCTGGGAGCGGGCGGGATCTCGACCGAGCAGCCGGACCTCGCCGGCATCCGGCGCGAGGACCGTGGCCAGGATCCGCAGCAGAGTGGTCTTGCCCGCTCCGTTGGGGCCGAGCAGCCCCAAGATGCCCGTGCTCACATCGAGGGAGACACCGCCCAGCGCTCGGGTATGCAGGAACCGCTTCTCGATCCCCTGCAGCCGAACGGTGGGCAGCGCGTCGCCGGCGACCCCGTCGAGAGCGTCGTTCATGCCCGCCTCCTCTCGAACGCTTCGCGGCGGTGCGCCAGCACCAGGATGGAGGCCGCAGCGATGATCGCGAAGACCACTTGCGGGACGGCGTGGAACGCGGCGTACGAAACCGAGGATGCCCTCTCGCTCAGCACGACGGCGGTCGCCCACCCGACGACCAGAACCGCCGTGACCCGGTGGGTGGACCAGTAGCTCGACAGGGCCAGGTTCGCGGTAGAGAGGCCCAGCGAAGGCAGCAGCCACGCCGCCGCCATCCACCCGAACTGGGGGAGCGCCAATGCGGCGATGCCGACCAGCGCCGTGGAGGTGACCAGCACCGCAGTCGCTCGGATCATGAGCAGCCGGAAGCTTCGCATCGGGGCGGCCAGCCCGACCTCGTACGTCGGATCCACGCCAGGCCCGTAGGCGACCGCCACGCCTGCCAGCGGGATCAACGGGGCGATCAGGAGGAAGAGCAACACCCCGAACCTCCCGGCGCGAGCGGCACCTGCGGCGAAGCCCAACGCGGCCGTCACGGCCGCGAACCACGACAGTCGAAGCGAGGGAGTTGCCGCGAGCAGTCGTGCCACATGATCCGGGACGCCGAACCGCACCAGGAATCGCTCGACCGCGCGCGGCCTCACCGGCTCGAGCCGCGCTTCGATGGCTGCCCACGTCACATGGAGGCGCGCCTGCCCCACGTGTCGGGCGATCCCCACCCGGCACGATTCGCAGCGAAGCAGGTGAGCTTCGATCGAGGAGGACTGGGCCTCGTCCAGGACTCCCAGCGCATACGTCTCCATGAGTGCCGGGTCGGCGTGCCAGCTCATACCATCTCCTCCCGAAGTTGGGCCCGAGCCCGCATCAGCCGCGTCTTCACCGTGCCTTGCGGGATACCGAGAAGCCGTGCCGCCTCGCGCATGGTCAGCCCGTCGAGGACCGTCGCCTGCAACACGGCCCGAAGCTCCGGGGAGAGCCGGTTGAGGGCTCCGGCCAGATCTCCGTGCTCCACACCGAGCAGCACCTGTTCCTCGGCGGAGAGCACGGGTTGCGAACGCCCCAGTCGAGCCATCGGGATCCTTCGGCGGGCCCCCCATCGCAGACGGTCCACAAGCCGCCGGATGGCGATCCCCCACATCCACGCGGCCACTTCACCGGTTCCTCGGTAGGCCCGAGGGTTCCGCCACACCGCCACGAAAGTGTCCTGCACCGTCTCCTCCACCAGGGTCGGGTCCGCGCACCGCCGGGCCAGCCGAAGCAGCATCCAGGGAGCATGCCGCTCGTACAGGACCCGGAGGGCCTCGCGGTCGCCGTCGGCCACCGCCAGGAGCAGCCCCCGATCGTCCCGAGCGTCCGCCCCGGGCTGGGTCGGCCTTCGGCTCACACCCGTAGTGTCGTCAACGGAGCCGCGAACGGTTCATCGGCGGGGGCCGTCGATTCCTCCATCTAGCTCGTGCTCACGCTGACCAGCGCGGAGCGCTCGTCCCCACCGGCTACGTCATGCTCGCTGATCAAGCCGACGCCCGGTGCGTACACCTTCTCGCTCACCACGTCGGGCTCGAGCGGGGTCCATTCCAGCGTGATCACTGCGTCGTGGAAGGAGCCGTACGGGACTTTCGTCGGCTGGTTGGTCTTGATCAGCCACGCCATGTCCTCGGCGTGGCCCGCATAGAACTCCTGCCGGTAGGAGAAGGGCACGCCGGGATGCTCGGGCATGATGATCCCGGGCTGGGCTCCGTCCACACCACCTTGCCAAGAGCCCTCTCGACTCGACACCTCGCCCTTCTCGTTGTATTCGGCGGTGTCCTCGCCGAAGTACCACACGTTGCCCTGAAGGTCCTGCGCATACCAGTCGGTGGTCTTCTCGAGGAGGCGAGAGCCGTGTGTGGCTGTGTCCTGTACGGCGACACACGTGACGCCCATGATCACCTTCGTCTGCGCCGTGACCTCGACGATGTCCGTCTGGGTCTGCCCGTCCCTGACGCCCGTGTACACGAAACGGGTTCCCGGCTCGAGGGGGAAGAGCGGGTTGTCGATCACGTTGGTGAAATTGGCGGGATCGATGTCCGGCTGATACACGGTCGGAGACGGCACCGATGTCGACGGGAAGGTGGCGGGCGAGGTAGCGGTAGCGCGGGGGCTGCCCGAAGAGGTGCACGCCGCCGACAGACCGATCACGAGGCTCAGCATGGTCAATGTCTTCGGTTTCATGGCTCTTCCTTCCATGTCTCCTCTGTCGTCAACGAGGGTCCGCCCGGTTCATCCTTGGAATTGTTATCGAAGCTCAGAGTCCCCAGGACGTCACGCGTTCCACGCGGAGAGCGATCACGTAATCGAGGTCGTAGGTCCGGTACTGACGGAACTTCGCCTTCAGGAGCCGGCGGGCGAGTTCCAGCTCCGCCCCCGAGCGAACGGTGTGAGCCCGAGCTCTCGCCACGAGGCCGCGGATCCGTCCCCAGTTCTCGTAGTAGTCGTCGCACACAACCGTGGCCCTTGGACGAGCACGGAGGTTGCGCGCCGTCCGCCCGCCTTGGTCGGTCCCGACGTACACCGTGCGACGTTGTTCGTCGTAGGCGTGACAGAGCGGCGCTCCGTGCACCCAACCGTTTCGTCCCACCGAGGCGATGCGGCACACGCGGGACTCGGCGAGGTAGGAGTGCTCGCTCCGCGTGATGCGACTTCTCACGCGGGCATCCTAATGGGGTCGTTGCAAGCGCGTTTCCGCTTATGCTCGAACCGAAGCGATGGCCCCAAGCTCAGCGCCACCCGCCCTCGAGTACTTCACCGCGGACCAGGTGGATCGGGCCCGACGATATCACCGGCCGCTCTACCGCCTGCTCGCGCTGGACATCGTGATTGATCTGCTCGTCCTGTCGCTCCTCGCATTCGGACCGCCGGGGGATTGGCTGGCGAACCTCTTGCATTCGCTGCCCTTCTGGGCTCGGGCCCTGGCGTGGCCGGCCACCGTGGTGACGATCGGCTGGCTCATCGGGCTCCCGCTGTCCTACTGGAGCGGCCACGTGCACGAGAAGGAGTGGGGTTTCTCCACTCAGACCGCCCGAGGGTGGCTGATCGATCGGCTGAAGGGGTTCGCCGTCGGGTTGGTCATCACCTCCGGAATACTGCTCGGGTTCGTCTCCGTCGCAGGAGCCATGGGAGGAGCGTGGCCTCTGGTCGTCGCGCCGGGCGCTGCCGTCCTCGTCCTGTTCCTTTCCTTCCTCGCCCCCGTCGTTCTCGAGCCCATCTTCAACAAGTTCAAGCCCCTCGGGGATTCCGAGCTCGCCGCGGGCCTCCGTGCGCTGTCGGAGCAAACCGAAGTGCCGGTGCGCGACGTGCTGGTGGCCGACGCCAGTCGTCGGACCCGCAAGGAAAACGCATATGTCTCGGGCCTGGGTGGCACTCGGCGGGTCGTCCTGTACGACACACTGGTGGCGCGCAACGACCCCGCCTACACCCGTCTGGTCGTGGCCCACGAGCTGGGCCACCGCCGGATGCGCCACGTGGCGCAGGGGACGGTGCTCGGGATGGCCGGGGCGGCGGGATCGGTCCTCGTCCTGGGGGGGCTGCTGAGAGCAGGCCCCGTTCTCGGGGCCATCCACGCGTCGGGCCCCGGCGATCCTCGGGTCGTGCCCTTCGTCCTGCTGGTTGCGAGCCTGTTGCGGCTCATCGGGACGCCCCTGCTCGCGGCCCTGTCCAGGAGGTGGGAGTCGGCGGCCGATCGGTTCTCGCTCGAGCTGACCGGGAACGTGATCGTGTTCGAGGACTCTCATCGCGCGCTCGCCGTGTCGAACCTCGCCGACCTCGACCCGCCT
>WNGA01010864.1_pt1 | contig 12966 bp, 10 predicted proteins | sample 5400061 | NCBI WGS metagenome assembly WNGA01 (sample SAMN13153366, study PRJNA577476) | soil metagenome | isolation source: 100 cm soil or saprolite under grassland replicate 2 | place: USA:California | collected 2016-06-15
TGCAGTTCAAAGCGGGCACGCTCAAACCATTGCACAACATATTGCTGGCCATTACTCAACGTCTCAATCTGAGGATCACTTAACGGGAATCCAAACAACGCTAAGTTCTCCGCTTCACTCTTTCCAGTGGCACGATCGAACTCCAAACCATTCGCGCGCCATCTCGCTAGAATCATACCACACACATTATGACCCGTCTCAGAGAAAAAGCGACAGCCGCTATGGAGTTCGCTTTTTGGGAAGCTCTGCCAGTTGCGACCTTGTTGATTCAGTCCTTCTGCTCCCAAGCGTCCAAGCAAAACATCATATGGATGTGGTTTCTCAGGATGGAGTTCTAGACGGTTACGCTCAAACCACTGGACTTGGAACGGTATACCTTCGATACGCTCCTCGTGCTGAGGGCCGGTCGGGAATCCGAAGATTGGGAGTCCACCATTCTCTTCCCAAAACTCGCGGATGCGCCCGCTAATACAAAAACTGGTTTCAGGAAAACAGCGCTGGGTATTTTGGCCCTGCGCCTGGCCTTGCACTACCAGAAGGAAGAGTAGGCTCAAACTGAACACCAGGAAAACAGACCATGAAGAACGATCATTATTATTGGTGGTCTCGTTTTTAGCTTCTGTCATGCCCGTTCCTTCTTTTTCAAAGATATGGACTGGAAGCGCAATAAAGTCGGACAAGAGGAGACGTGAAACAAAATGACTACAAAGCCATTATATACATAGAGTCAATAGACAACATGATCCACGGAGGCACACGAAAAGGATGGATTATTTCGCGTATCTTCGTGTGCCTTCGCGGATTCTCCACTGATGTTCTAGCACACCCCTCCGAACAGAGCTTCTGTCCGCCCTTACGCCGGAAACAACTGGCTCCCACCATCCACGCGCAGCACCTGGCCGTTGACGAAACGCGCGGCATCGCTGCATAGGAAGGCGACCGCATCGGCGACTTCTTCGGGCAGGCCATAGCGCTCGAAGGCGACCGACGGATCGCGCCTCTCTGGGTCGGTCAGGCGGGTCGCTAGGAAGCGCGCGGTCATCGTCGGCCCAGGGCTGACGGCGTTGACGCGCACGCCGTGCGGGCGCAGCTCCTGCGCCAGGCAGCGAGTCCACTGCACGATCGCCGCTTTGACCACCGCGTACACCACGCCATCGCTGAGCCCGACATGCGCCGCCGTCGAGCCAATGTTGACCACCGCGCCCGATCGGCGCTCGCGCATGCCCGGGCACACCGCGCGGCACACCAGCATCGTGCCGATCAGGTTGCGGTCGATCAGCGCGCGGACATCATCGAGCGGGATGCCTAGCGCATCGTTGGGCTTGGGCTTGCCGCCACGCGCCGCGATATCGCCCCCGGCGCAATTCACCAGGATGGAGATTGGCCCGAGCGTCGATTGCGTCCGGTCGGTCAGCGCGCGCACCGCCGCTTCGTCGGCGATGTCGCCCACGACCCCAACCGTCTTGGCGCCGTGCCGCGCTATATCGGCGGCCACATCGTCCAGGCTGGCAGCCTCGCCAAACTCGGCCGGCGCATCCTGTGAGATGTCGTGAATGGCGACCGCGGCGCCAAGCTGCGCCAGGCGCGTGGCGACCGCCCGCCCTAGCCCGCGGCCCGACCCCGTGACCAGCGCGACTTGCCCAGCGAGTGTATATTGCTGCATGAAACCTCCGTTGGTACTAAAGTTGCTTCGATCCATCGCGAATTGTACTTCAATTCTACTGTATGATTGTGTAGTTGATGTAGATGTAAGTGACTTTGCAAAGGAGGGACTTTGGCTACGCGATCAAAAGTTCTATTGACCGGCGCTGCCGGTCGAATCGGCAGCTTTCTTACACAACACCTGGCCGAATACTACGATGTTGTGCTGACCGATGTCCGCGCGCCGGCCGAAACGTATGGCCTCGCATTTCTCGAAGCGGATATCGCCAACCTGGAGGCCATGCGCGCGCTGTGCCGCGGCGTCGACACCGTGGTGCATCTAGCGGCCGACCCGAGCATCCATGCGAGTTGGGACAGCCTGCTGCCGCGCAATATTATTGGCGTCCAGAATGTTTTTCAGGCGGCGCACGAGGCCGGCTGCCGGCGGGTCGTTTTCGCCAGCAGCATTAACGCGGTCTCGGGTTACCCGGATGACGTTCAAGTGCATACGAGCATGCCCGTGCGGCCGCCGAATCTATATGGCGCGACCAAAGTCTGGGGCGAGGCGCTGGCCTGCTATTACGCCGACCAACGCGGCATCTCGGCGATCTGCCTGCGCTTCGGCTGGGTGGTCAGCCGCGACAGCGAGCAGCTGAAACAGCGGACGAACCTGCTTGATCGTGTGCTGACGTACGAGGATCTGGCCAGGTTGGTGCGCGCCAGCATCGACGCGCCGAACGACCTGCGCTTCGGTATTTTCCATGGCGTGTCGAATAATCGCTGGAAACGGCTCGACATCAGCGACGCGCGTGAGCAACTGGGATACGCGCCCCAAGACGACGCATTCGTGCTGGCGGGGTTGGTGGGGCGAAGCTGATCCCAATGCCTTAACGAGGTGCTATACTGTTCAGCATGAATGCGAGTAGCAACGTCTATCCTCCATCCTCGATCTTCTATCTTCTATCCTTGTAGTGAGCAGGGACACATATGCCCTACACGACGGAACAACTCCAGCGTATTGTTCAATGGTTGACGCAGCGGGCGCCAAAGCTGATGCAGCAAGGTTGCCCCTTGTGTGGCGCTCCAGCCGCAGGGTTTGGAGTTGAACAACTCATGGCGCCAGATTTGCCTACGACACTGCTTGCCGTCGCATGCCGCACCTGCGGCCATATCATGCTGTTCAATGAGGAGCTTGTCTTTCAGTCATCCTCGGCACGCTAGTACAGCTCGGCGGAAGTTCCTTATTGATGGGGCGCTCACGATGCTGGAAGAGATCGTTGCACGAGGTTGATTGGCATCCGATCTCACGCCACTTCTTAGCATATCCTCATCCATACATCCTTGCGAACCGCTGCGGTGGACAGCATAATATCGGTAGACAATCCGTGCGATACCAAAGGGAATACACAGATGCTACAGAGAACGGCGCGGTTGCGCATCGTCCTCGTACTCGTCATCGGCCTCAGCGCATGCAGTGCGACTCAGGGTGATCAAGCCATCGTTGCGACGCCAGAGCCAACCAGTGTACCAACAGCGCTTCTTCCGACCGCGCAGATCGTTCCGGCTGCGACTACAGCTCCTACGGCGCTTCCTACAGCTATACCAACCAGCGTTCCAGCGCCGACTGCTGCACCCAGATCGACACCTGATCCTTGGGCCGAGTACGCGTCCTATACGATCGAAGGATTGCGCGCACGCAGCTATGGCAGCGGGCAGATCGAGATACTCAAAACGCTGGAAGACACGCAGCATTTCACGCGCTATCTGATCGCCTATCCCAGCGACGGCCTGCGGATCACCGGTATGCTCAACCGGCCCAAGGGCGATGGGCCGTTTCCGGTGGTCATTCTCAACCACGGCTACTATCCGCTCGACGTCTACCAGACCGGCAACGGCTCGAAGCTTGTCGCCGACTGTCTGGCCAATCGCGGCTTTATGACGCTCGCGCCCGACTTTCGCTCGCACGCCGGATCGGACGACGCGATCAACTTCTTTCGCGCCGGCCAGGTGATCGACACGCTGAACCTCATCCCGCTGGCGCAGCAGCTACCATCGGCCAAGCCGGGCAAGGTTGGAATGTGGGGCCATAGCAACGGCGGGGCGGTCACTGCCAAGGCGATCACCATCAGCGATCAGATCGCGGCGGCGGTGATCTACTCGCCGGCCTCGCTGACGATCGCCGAGGACTATGAGTTTCGCGTCGGGCGCTCGCGCGCGCGGGCCGGCCAGCCGCCCGGCCGGCGCACCGGCGTGATCGATCGGGTCGCGATTGAATTCCCGGTCACGCCCGAGCAGGCGCCCGACCTGTATGAGCGGCTCTCGCCGCTGCCGTACCTGAGCTTCGTCACTGCGCCAGTGCAGATTCACTGGGGTACGGCCGACGAGACCGTGCCGCGCAAGTGGCCCGGCGATCTGCTGGCAGGATTGCAGGCCGCCGATAAGGATGTGGAGTATTTCGAGTACCCCGGCCAGCCGCACTCATTCACCGGCGCGGCGAATCAGCAGTATTTGCAGCGCATTGCGGAGTTCTTTGGGAAGTATTTGAAATAACTTTAGAGCTTAGGTTGACGAACCAGCAATCCTTTCCTATACTGACCCAACCCAAGTGCCTCTTTATATAAGGAGGTTCCCATGCCCAAGCAGCTAATCCATGTCGAAAATGGCCCGCCGCCCGGCGGCGCGTACTCGCCTTGCCTGCGCGCCGGCGACTTCATCTTCGTCGCCGGGCAGGGGCCGAGCGATCCGGCCACCGGCAAGGTCGTGGGTGCGACGATCGAGGAACAGACCGAGCGCGTGCTTGAGAACATCAAGCTGCTGCTCGCGGCCGCCGGCGCCAGTATGTCCGATGTAGTGAAGGCGACGGTGCATCTGAGCGATTTGAACCTGTTTCAGCGTTACAATGCAGTGTATGCGCGCTACTTCCCCGATCCCAAGCCGGTGCGCACCACCGTCGGCAGCCAACTGCTCGACATCATGGTTGAAATTGATGTGATCGCGTATGTCGGTGCGTAAAGCTTAATTCCGGAAGTTTGCTCAAGTTCCTCCATTTCCTATAGTTCCTTTCAGGAATTATAGGAAATGGAGGAAATCCGGACGTATGCGACTGGCTCTTCGAAGGACGTTATGATGTACGACCTATTGATCAAAGGCGGCGAGGTGCTCGATCCGGGCGGCGGCTACCGTGGTCGCTTCGACGTGGCGATCAAGCGCAATCGCATTGCGGCGGTCGAGCCCGATATCCCGCCCGAGGCGGCATTTCAGGTGATCGACGCGAGCGGGCAGTATGTCACTCCGGGCTTGGTCGATCTGCACACCCATGTGTACCACCGCGCGACCTACTGGGGCATCAACCCCGATCCGGTTGCCGCGCGCAGCGGCGTGACCACCTGGCTCGACGTCGGGTCGGCTGGCGCGTACAACTTCCTCGGCTTTCGCGATTTTGTTGTCAAGCGGTCGAGCCTGCGGATCTACGCACTGCTGAATATCTCCGCGATTGGGCTGACCGGCATCACCGGCGAGTTGGCCAATCTTGATTATTGCGACACCGCGCTCTGCGCCAGGATCATTAATCTGCACCGCGACCTGATCCTGGGCGTCAAGGCGCGGATCGATCGCAACACGGTCGCCGCAAACGGGCTAGAGCCGCTGCGCCGCGCTCGCCAAGTGGCCGACGAATGCGCGTTGCCGCTGATGGTGCATATCGGCATCGGCCCGCCGGCGATCGACGAAGTGCTGAGGCTCATGCGGCCGGGCGACATTCTGACGCACTGCTGCACCGGCCAGACCATGCGGGTGATCGACGAGCGCGGCGCGCTATTCGACGCGGCCACGCGCGCCTGGGAGGCCGGCGTGATTATGGATCTCGGGCATGGCGCCGGGTCGTTCTCATTCCATAGCGCCGAGGCGTTCGCGCGCGCCGGCCACTGGCCGGATGTGATCTCGTCCGACATCCACCAACTGAGCATCAACGGCCCGCTGTTCGACCTGCCGACCTGCATGAGCAAGCTGCTCGCGCTGGGTATGCCGCTCGACGCTGTGATTCGCGCGGCGACGGCGCGCCCGGCCGAGGTGCTGGGTCTCGGCGGCGAAATCGGCACGCTGCGGCCGGGCGCACTGGCCGATGTGGCCTTGTTCCAGCTGTATCATGGGCATTTCCCGCTCTACGATATTCATATGAATATGCGCGAAGGCCAGCACTTGCTGCATAATACCCTGACGATTCTTGGCGGCCGGGCGCTCGCGCCGCAGCCCGACGAACCGCTTGCGCCGTGGATTGCGCTCTCCGACGATCAGCGTGCGCTGCGCGAGCGCGGCCATACACCAGCCGATTTTGTCGCACTGGAACAGCACCATGACCATACCTGAACGCTTACCATACGCAGTTGTGCCGCGCGCGCCGGCCGCGTGGTACGGCGCCGCAAACCCGACGACCTGGCGCTGGCACGAGCTACCGCCACTGCCGCCGTTCATCCTAGCCGACGGCAGTGCGCCCGCTATATGGCAGACGACGGTGCGGCTGTGCTACGACGACGCTGCGCTGTACATGCATTTTGAGTGCGAGGATCACGATATCTGGGGCAGCTATACCCGGCGCGACGACCCAATCTACGATGAAGAGGTAGTCGAAGTATTCTTTGCACCAGGCACTGCCATCCCAAAGCGCTATGCCGAGCTGGAGATCAGCCCCAACGGCGTGCTGTTCGACGCGCTGATCGACAATCCGACCGGCCAGCGCGCCGATTTACGCGTCGATCCAAGTTGGGACCCGCTGCTGCGCACGTCCATCTGGCGCGACGATAGTGCGCAGCGCTGGGGTGCGCTATTGGTTGTGCCATGGGCCGAGATTGCGCCTGGCGTGGCACCGCCGCCAATCTGGCGGGCGAATTTTTTCCGGATCGAGCGACCGCGCAACGCCGCGCCCGAATTCAGCTGTTGGTCGCCCACGCTGAGCGACCCGGCCGACTTTCACAGGCCAGCCTACTTCGGCACGATCGAGCTTGGGCAATGATTTATAACGCAAAGAGACAAAGACGCAAAACTGAGGGATTCTCGAAGAAAAGCAAGCTAGGCATAGTGCGTAGTGCGTCGTAGCATGGTTTACGCGCTACACACTATGATTACTATCGCCTCGTTTATTGGTCGAAGTCCTTGAATGAAAAGCGGTATCTCTATGGCCGACCCAATGAATGCAGCCGATGTAGCGGCGCTTATTCGCGGAACGAGCGCGCAGCTCGAGGGGCTGCTGGCCCAGCTGAGCGTCGAGCAGATGAACCAACCCGGCGCGGTCGGCGTGTGGTCGGTGAAGGATGTGTTGGCGCATCTGGCCTACTGGCAGCGCTACGCGGTCGCGATCCTCGTGGCGGTTGCGCGGGGCGAGACGCCGAACCTCACCGGCGACGACCGGACCGAGCGCAACAATGCCAGCGTGGTCGCGCAGTACTACCAGCGCTCGTTCGCGGCCACGATCGCCGATTGGCAGGCGGCGCGCGAAGATCTGCTCGATCACCTTGAGCAGCTCGCCGATCAGGATCTGAACGACCCCGAGCGCTTCGCGTGGAGCAACGGTCGGACCCTGCTCGATCGGATCGCCGGTAATTCGTACGATCACGAACAGGAGCATATCGAACAGATCCGGGCCTGGATGAGGAAGTTTTGAGTTATGAGTTTTGAGCATACACGTGCAACTCAAGACTCATAACTCAAAACTCATAACTCTCTTACTCGTGCTGATGCGCCTTCTGCATGGCCTCGATCAGCCCTTGGGCCAGGTGCGCCGGTACGTCTTCGTAGTGGTCGAACTGCATCGAGAAGCGCCCGCGCCCCTGGGTGAGCGAGCGTAGGTCGGTGGCATAGCGCTGCACCTCGGCCAGCGGCGCGGTGGCGCTGATCACGGTGCGGCCGCTGCCATCGGGCAGCATGCCCATCACGCGACCGCGGCGCGTGGTCATGTCGCTCATGATATCGCCGGCGTACTGGTCGGGCACGCTGATCTCCAGCGCGTAGATCGGCTCCATGATCACTGGCTGGGCCTTCTGCGCGGCGATCTTGAAGGCCTCGTGGCCGGCGACCTTGAACGCGATTTCCTTGCTGTCGACCGGGTGCATCTTGCCGTCGAACAGCGTGACGCGCACGTCGACCACATTGTTGCCGGAAACCACGCCCTCGGCCATGGCCTCGCGCACGCCCTTCTCGACCGCCGGAATAAAGGTGCGGTCGATCACGCCGCCGACGATCCCGTTCACGAACTCCAGCGGGTCTTCGCGCGCCGGGTCGAATGGCAGCGGCTCGATGCGGATCGTCACATCGCCGAACTGTCCGGCGCCGCCGGTCTGTTTCTTATGGCGATACTGCGCCTCGGCCTTGCCGCGGATGGTCTCGCGGTAGGGCACGCGCGGCAGCTCCATGTCGACGTCGACGTTGAACTTGCGCTTCATGCGCTCGCCGATGATCTGCAGGTGCGGCTCGCCCAAGCCCGAGAGCACAGTCTCGCCGGTCTGCGCATCGCGTGACATCCTGATCGTCGGGTCTTCTTCGATCACATGGTGCAGCGCGCCGCCCAGCCGGTCGAGATCGGCGCGCGTCTTGGGCTTGACCATCGCGCTATAGGCCGGCGCCGGGAACTCGATCGGCTCAAGCTGCAGCGGCCGGTCGTGCGAGCACAGCGTGTCGTTGGTCATCACTTCGACCAGCTTGGTCACCACGCCAATCTCGCCAGGGCCGAGCGTGGGGATGGCGATCTGCTCTTTGCCGCGAACAATAAAGACCTGGCCGATGCGCTCGTCTTTGCGCGTGCGCGGGTTGTAGATCGTCGAGTTCGAGTGCAGCTCGCCGCTGAAGACCCGCAGATACGAGATCTTGCCGTAGGGATCGACCAGGGTCTTGAAGACCAGTGCGCTCAGCGGCTCAGAGACGGCCGGCTTGAGCTCGATTGTCTTATTACTGAGCAGATCCGTCGCGGTGGTGGTCTTGCGCGCGGCCGATGGAATACTATCGAGAATGCCGTCGAGCAGTTGCGCCGTGCCATGCGCCTGATCGGCCGCGCCGCAGAACACCGGCACGATCGAGCCATTGGCGATGCCGGCGCGCATGCCGCGCTGAATATCTTCGGGCGTCAGTGCGTCGGCGCCGCCCTCAAGATATTTCTCGATCAGGTCGTCGTTGGTCGCCGCGATCTTGTCGATCAGCTTCTCGCGCCACTCCTGCTCCAACCCGACGAGCTCGGCGGGGATATCGGCCTCGACGAACGTGCCGTCGTGCTTATCGGCGATCATCCAGGCGCGCTGGCGCCGCAGCGAGACAATGCCCTTAAATTCACGCTGCGACCCGATCGGAATTTGCAGCGGGATGACCGCCTCGTCGAGCATCTCTTGCGCCTGCTCGACGGTGCGGAAGAAATTCGCATTCTCGCGATCGAGCTTGTTGATAAACAGGATGCGCGGTACTTTCGCGGCCTTGGCAGCTTCCCATACTGCCTCGGTGCCCACCTCGACGCCGCCGGCCGCATCCAGCACGATCACCGCGCCGTCGATCACACGCATCGCCGAGGCCACCTCGCCGGCGAAATCGGCGTAGCCAGGTACGTCGATAAAATTGATCTTATCGTCTTTCCACTCAACCGGCGCGATGCTCAGGTTGATCGACTGGCGGCGCTTCTGCTCGTCCGGGTCGTAGTCGCTGACGGTATTGCCGTCCTCGACGCGGCCCGCGCGGGTAATGGCCTTGGCGGTGAGCAACAGCGCCTCGGTGAGTGTGGTTTTCCCGCAGCCGCCATGGCCGAAGAGTCCAACGTTATGGATCTTCTCGGGTCGGTAGGATCGCATCAGGTCCTCCTTGACAGAGCGAAGATAGAACTGGGGTTAAAGTTCTATTATAAGCATTTTCAGGGCTCGGTCAACCGCTCAGAATAGTCAACAGCAGCTGCGCCAGCAGCACCTTGGCGATAATCGCCATTGGGTAGACCGTGGCATAGCCAATATTTGGCAGGTCGTTGTCGGATTGGTCGTGCGCGAAGCTCAGCACCGCCGGTTGGGTTTGTAGCGCCGCCAGCATGCCGGTCAACAGCCCCAGCGGGATCTTGAGCAGCTTGTAACCGATCCAGAGCGTCAGCAGCGCGGTGGCGCAGGTGGCCAGCGCGCCGGCCAGAAAGATCACCCCGCCATCGCCTTGGGTGAGCGTGGTGACAAACGCATAGCCCGAGCGCGTGCCAATGCCGGCCAGGAACAGTATCAAGCCAATCTGGCGCAGCAGCAGGTTGGCGCTGTACGGCAATGTCCAAACCACTGGGCCGGTGCGCTCCAGCGCGCCCAGGATCAGCGCGACCACCAGCGGGCCGCCGGCATAGCCAAGTTTGAAGATCACGCCGCCGGGCAGCGGGATCGGGATCATTCCGACCACCACGCCCAGCGCCATGCCAAGGTTGAAGGTCAGGATATCGATCTCGCTCAACGCGCGGTACGAGTCGCCAAAGAATGCGCTGACCTCGTCCATCTTATCGCGGCGCGCCACCACACGCACCCGGTCGCCGAGTTCGAGAATCGTCTCGCCGCGCGCCAGCAGATCGGCGTCGCCACGGCGTATGCGCGTCACCATCGCGCCAAATTGCTCGGGCAGGCTCAGCTCGCGCAGTCGCTTGCCGGCGATCTTTGGGTTCGAGACAAACACGCGGCGGAAATCGAATGTGCCGCGGTCGAACTCGAGATGCTCGGCGCTTGGCTCGCCAAGATAGTCGGTCACGCGGTCGAGATCTTCGCCCGTGCCGATCACGCTCACCAAGTCATTCGGGCGCAGGCAGGTCTGCCCACTGACCAGCACCAGCTGATCGGCACGCTTCAGCCGCCCAAACACGACATCCCAGCCAAACTGCTCGATCAGCATCTGGAGCGGCGTGCGCTCGGTCTCGGATCGCAGCACGCGAATTGTTCGGTTCTGGAAGACCTTATACCCAGCGCCTAGCTCACGCAGGCCGCGCGCCTCGGCGGCATAATTGACTTTCCAAAAACGCTGGGCGGCGTAGATCGCCAGGATGACGCCGACGACGCCGATTGGATAGGTGATCGAATAGCCGACCACCGGCTCGGCCAGGAGTTGCTCGCGCAGCGCGGCCGGGGCGTGGGCCTTAAGGTAGTCGATCACGGCCGCGAGCGCCGGTGTGTTGGTGAAGCTGCCGGCGAACATACCGGCCGCAATCGCCGGCCTGAGCCCCAGCAGCCGTTGGAGCAGGCCGGTGATCGCCGCGCCCGCCACCAGCATGCCGAGAATAAACAGATTATCGCGCAGCCCCTTTTGCCGAAATGAGGCGAAGAACGCGCCGCCGCTGCCCAGGCCGATCGCATAGACGAAGATAACCAGCCCGAGCAGGTAAATCACCTCGGGCAGCTTCATATCGGGGTGCAGCGCGCCGAACGCCAGCCCCACGAACAGCACGGCCGCGACGCCGAGCTTGATTCCTCCAATGCTGACCTGGCCCAGCAGGTAGCCGATCGCCGAGACGATGAACAACAGCAGCAGTGGGCTGCCGAGAAGTAGCTGGATCATCATAATCTCCATACGTATGTCAAACGCTTTAAATCATAAAGAAACGGCGGATCCTCTCCGGGAAGACGCCAACATTTAGCGGTAAGATTTCTTTACCGTTTGGTGATGCTCTATTCATCGGCGCCGGTTGCGGTGCACTGGCGGTCTGAGTATACTGAGGGAACCAAGGGAAATGGAAGAATAGTATCATTTTGTCCCTACTTGCCAAGATGTGTATAGGCGCGTATCATAACACCAGGGTCAGGCGACGCGTCTGACGAGACGGAAGGCCGCACTCCCAAGTGCAGGCTGAGCGCTGGCGAATGGCGGGGTTCACAGATCCCATGGGTAATTTCGACAGGAAGCGGCAGATGATTCTTGTAACTGGTGCCACCGGATTGAACGGCAATGCGTTGGTAGGTCGACTATCGGCAAGGGATGTCCCCGTGCGCGCACTGGTGCGCAACGCCGCCAAGGCCGAAGGGTTTTCCTCGCTGCCGAAGGTCGAGATCGTCCAGGGTGACATGGCGCGCCCTGAGACGCTCACCGGGGCGCTGCGAGGCGTGGACCGCGCCATGCTGATCTCGTCCTCAAACCCCTCGATGCTCGAGGTGCAATCGAACTTTATCGAAGCTGCCAGGAAGGCGGGCGTCAAGCACGTCGTCAAACTTTCCGGAATCATAGCGGAACTCGACTCCCCCTTTCGATTCGCCCGCATGCACGCCGAGATTGAGCGCAGGCTGGAGGCCTCGGGAATGGCATTCACGCATCTGCGCGCCGGCGAGTTCATGCATGCGTACTTTCGACAGGTGCCGTCGATCGTCGCGAAGGGGGCGTTGTTCCTGCCCATGGAGGATGCGAAGATCGCGTCGATCGACGTCGGCGACATCGCCGAGGTCGCCGCCACCATCCTCACTGGCCCCGGACACCAGGGGAAAATCTACCCGCTCACCGGTCCGGAGGCACTCAGCATGGCCGAGGTTGCAGAGAAGCTCTCCGCCGCCACCGGAAAGCGGATCCAGTACATAAACATCACTCCCGACGAAGCAAAGCGCGCCCAACTTGCCGCCGGACTGCCGCCATTCACCGCCGATGCGCTGGCCGAGCTGTTTGCCGAGCGGCGGAAGGGCAAGGAGGCGCAGGTTTCACCGATCATGGAGACGATTATCGGGCGGCGACCGACCAGCTTCGACGAATTTGCCACGCGGAATGCCGCGATCTTCCGCGGCGAGCAGCCGCCACCGAAGGTCTGACAGCTTGCCCAATGGCGACTTTTTCACCACGAACCGACAGCGTAGAGCCGTACACTATGCCGCTCAGCGCCGGATGATCGGCAGGTAGGCGAAAGACTGGTTGGCGACGACGATCCGGTAGAGCTGCCCGCCCGCGAGATCGGCGACATATAGCTCGCCATGTGCTGCCGTTCTGTACTACGCCCCATATGCGGCCGGTGCAGTAGTCGGCGTAGAAATAGAGACCGTTGAGCTGCGGGAAGTGGCTGCCACGGTAGCGATAGCCGCCGGTGACCGCTCCGCAGGGGTTGGTGGGCGTAGCGTAAACAAGAATCGGCGACGTAAATGTGGCGATATTGCAATTGCTGGTCGACATATCATAGGGTTGGTCGCCTTCACGACAGCGCCAGCCATAGTTCTCGCCGCCGTTACTACTGGCAAGTTGGAAGTCGATCTCTTCGCGGCTGCCCTGGCCCACATCGCCAATGAACAGGTCGCCGGTCTGACGATCGAAGGCGAAACGCCAGGGGTTACGCAGCCCGTAGGCCCAGATTTCGTCGCGTGTGCCGGGGTTGTTATC
>WNGA01009661.1_pt1 | contig 12962 bp, 9 predicted proteins | sample 5400061 | NCBI WGS metagenome assembly WNGA01 (sample SAMN13153366, study PRJNA577476) | soil metagenome | isolation source: 100 cm soil or saprolite under grassland replicate 2 | place: USA:California | collected 2016-06-15
TCCGCGCGTGCGATTGCCGAAAGCGCTCCGATTTGCGCGATGAGCGAATCCTCGATTTCCGACGGATCCACCGGGAACTCGCGGCGGCCGAAACCCTGGAGATCGGCGAAGCCAGGATGCGCGCCGACGGAGACGCCGTGCTGCTTCGCGAGCCGCACGGTACGCCGCATCACGGAAGGATCACCCGCGTGCGCGCCGCAGGCGACGTTCGCGGAGGTGATGTTCGGCATCACCTCCGCGTCGGCGCCCATCGTCCAGGCGCCGAACGATTCCCCCATGTCGCAGTTGATATCGACGCTCAGAACTTCCATCTCACCGCGAATTCCGCCTGACGCGACGGCGCGTTGATGTTGGCGAGCAGTGACTGGCTCTGGCCGAAGAGCGGACGCCCCTTCAAGTCGTTGGCGGCCGTGATGCTGCCGTTCGGCGTCGCGAAGTTCGCGCGGTTGAACACGTTGAACAGCTGCGCGATGAACTCGACCTGGTGACCGGCCGAGAGGCTGAAAAACTTCGAGAACCGCAGATCGACGTTCGCGAAGCCCGGGCAATCAACCTGCGTGACCGCGGTCAGGTTGCGCGACGCGCGGATGGCGTTGATCGTGTCCAGGTTGAGACCACGGCAGCCGGATCCCGGCAGCACGCCAGCCGGCAGATCCCCCGTGTAGCCATCGTTATTCAGATCGCCGAGCGCGCTCGACGGGCTGAATGGCAGGCTCGATCGGAAATCGCCGATCGCCGAGACCTGCGCTTGTCCCGGGAGCTGCACGATGCCGCTGACGACCAGCCGGTGGCGCCGGTCCGCCGTGCCGTACCGGTCCACGTTGTAATACCCGTAACGGTCCCCGAGGCTGTTCACGAAGTTCTGGTCCTTCGCATAGGACAGCGTATACGACGTCAGGAACTGGTAGTGGTGAGACATGCGCTTCTCCACCTTGACCAGCAGTGCACGATACGTGTTGTCCGCAGTGGACTGCCAGAAACTCACGCGATTGAACTGCGGATACAACTTCACGCGCGTGGTCTGATTCGGGATGTTCGGGTCGACCGTGTCGCGATCGGAATAGCGGTTGATGAACGACCAGTCGGCGGTGACGGCGAACTGGCGCATGACGATGCGGTTCACTCCAACATTGAACTGGTGGGCGTAGGGATTGACCGTGGCATTCGACATCACGCTGATGTTCGGTGGGGCGGTGGAGACGAACTGGCTCCGCGAGGCCCCCTGATAAGGATCGGGAAAGCTCGGACGGTTGATCGTAACCGCCTGCGCCTGCGGCCACGTCAGCTCGCCGAAGTTCTGCAGCGTCCGCATGTTGTCGTAGAACATGCCGTAGCCGGCGTGGATGTTCATCACGCCGTTGCGCTGCGGGTCCCACGCGACACCGACGCGAGGGCCGAAGTTATTGAAATCGCCGCGGCCTGACTTCGGCTGCGCGATGACCGAAGGATCGACCGGGAACGTGCCGTTGCGTCCGAGCTTGTCCTGGATCTTGCCGAGAAGACCGGGGATGTCCTCGTTGAACGATCCCTTCTGCAGGTCGTATCGCAGTCCGAGATTGAACGTGAGGCCGTCGCGCGCCTTCCAGTCGTCCTGGAGGTAGGTCGCAAACGTGTGCGTCGGAATGTCCGCGTAGGTTGGCAGTGATTCGCTGTAGTTCGTCGGCCAGGTCGACGTATCGTTCGCGTTGTACACGGCGTCCTTCGGGAACGTCCAGCTCCCGAACGGGGAGTTGGTCAGGTCTCCCTGGAACGGGATGTAGCTGTAATCCATGCCGATCTTCCACTGGTGGGAGCCGCCCCATCCCTGCATGAGATGCGAGAAGTCATCCTTGATCTGGTATCGGTGCTCCGGTCCCATCTGGGCGTTGCCGCAGCCGCCGATGATGACGGCGGGATAGCTGAACACCGGCGTGCACAGCTTGATGCGTTCGGTGAAATCGCCAGGCTCCCAGTCGCCGTGGCTATAGGGCGGCGCCACCTGGTATTTGGAGTAGGCGTACTGGAACCTGACGTCGTTCAGCGAGCGCGGACCGATGATCCATGTATGGCTGCCCACGGCGGACTGTCGCGGCACGCCGAAATCGAAGCTCGCGCTCGGCGTCGTCCGGCCGCCCGTCGTGATGATGGGACGGTACTCGTCTTCGGCGCCAAAGCGGAAGAAGACGCTCTGGCTCGCCGAAAGCTGGTGATCGATCTTGGTGTTATAGGTCCAGCGCGTCTGCTTGCTGGGGAACACGCCCTGGTACTGCGGCCAGATGCCGTTGGTATTGATCGTGAAGTTCTGCTGCTCTTTGGTTCCCTCGTACGCGAAAAAGAAGTGCGTCTTGTTCTGCACGATCGGGCCGCCGACAGTGCCGCCGTACTGATAGCGGTGATACTTCGGCTCGTTCGTTCCCTCGGGCACCTTCTGGGCGGCATCGAGCTGCTTCTGCGGATATTCCTCGGCGGTGATGCGCGAATCGCGCACGAACATCAGTCCCGATCCGTGTATCTGGTTCGTGCCGGACTTCGTCACGACGGTAAGGAGGCCGCCCGTTGCCAGGCCGTACTCGGCCTTGTAGTTCGATGTGGAGACCTTGAACTCCTGGATCGCGTCCATCGCGAAGTTCTGCCGCGGTTCTCCCATCTCGGCCCACGTGTTGTTCACGCCGTCCACGACGAAGCCGTTCGAATACTCGCGCGTGCCGCCGCCGATGTTGACGTTGCCGCGGTAGAAGAATCCGCGAATGTTGTCCTGTGATGTCCCCGGCGTCAGCATCGCCAGGTCGATCCACCGCCGTGAGGCAACAGGCAAATCCTGGATCTGTATCGTCGAAACCGACGTGGATACGTCCGACTTCGTCGTATCGACGATCGGCGATTCGGCGGTGACCGTGAGCTCTTCGGAGACCGCCGCGGGCTTGAGCGTGAAATTGATGACGGCGTCCTGGTCGATGACGAGCACGATCTCCGGACGCTTTTCGGTGCTGAATCCCTGCATCTCCGCGGTCACGGAATAGGATCCGGGCGGCAGGGCCGGCACTCGATACTCACCGGCCGCCTCTGTCACCGCCGACCTGGTCAGGCCGGTGGCAAGATTTCTGGCCGTGACAATTGCCCCGGGCAACACGCCACCGGACTGATCTTTCAGGGTTCCGGAGATCTGGGCGTTTTGCGCGAACGCGGGCGCCGCAAACAGCACGCCGGCGATCGTGAAGGCGAGAGACAGGATTCGCATCCGCATGACAAGCTCCTCCCCACTGCAGTTGTGGGGCGAGAGTAATGAGCGGGTGCGCCGGTGTCAACCAGCTTTACATGCGCAGCACGGCGGCAATAATGACGATGCCGTCGAAAAACGTGCCGAGACGCAGGTTCTCGTTCTCCTCGTGCTGGTTGTTATCGAAATTGACGATCGGCACGATGAGCGCCGGAAATCCGAGCGCCTCGATGAACGGCGCGATAGGAACGGTACCGCCGAGCGTCCGCAGCTGCACTGGAGGCGCGCCGAACGTCTGCGTCACAGAAGCGACCAGCGCACGCGCCCGTGGATCGGATGTAGACGTGCGGAACGCGTTGATCAGCGGGCCGTCGATCGCGAACCGCGCGATCTTCGTATAACGCGCCCGAGTCGCATCGTCGGGATCGGCATCGACGAGGTGATACTCCTGCTTCTGGATATGCGCGCGCAGCTTGGCAACGAGGTCTGTCGCGGGCGTTTCCTTTACGAGCCTCAGGTCCAGGGCCGCCGTCGCGCGATCGGGCACGATCGTCCTCGCGCCCGCGCCGACGAACGAGCTCGCCAGCCCGCGGATGTTCAAGGTCGGATACTGCATTGCGTCCTGCAGCTTCGGGTACGCCTTTTCCGGCGCCGCGACACCGAACGTGCGCAGCATCCGCTCTGAATCGTCCGGAACGGCATCGAGCAGCGCGCGCTCGTCAGCGGTCAACGGAACAACGGCGTCGTTATAGCCCGCCACCAGCACACGGCCGTCGCCATCCTTCATCGACGCGAGGAGCGACGCGAGACGCATCGCCGGGTTCGGCATCCAGTTCCCGTAGTTGCCGCTGTGGACGCCGCTCTTCGGCCCGTAGATGGTGAGATCCACCGTCGCGATACCGCGCGCGCCGTAGACGACCGTCGGCCGGCCGCTCGAGTGCGCGGGACCATCAAGAATCACCATCAGATCGGCGCGCAGCTTGTCGCGGTAGCGCGCGATCGCCGGCACGAGGCTCGGCGAACTCGCTTCTTCCTCGCCGTCGAGGATGACGTGAATGTTTGACGTCAGCTCCAGATTGGATCGCTTCAGTGCGTCGATCGCCGCCATGAGCGCAACGATCGGCCCCTTATCGTCCGATGCGGATCGCGCGTAGATGCGAGCGTCCGCGCCTTCACCACGGATGACGGGCTCGAACGGATCGGTCTGGTTCCACTTCTTTGGATCGACCGGCTGGCCGTCATAGTGGCAATAGAACAGGATCGTGCGCGGCTTCTGCGCGTCGATCGCGCCATAGACCAGCGGGTTCCCCTCGGTCTCCAGCAATTCCGTCTTGAACTCACGCCCGGCCAGCATCCGCTGCAGGTGCTCCGCGTTGCGCCTGATGTTCGGCCGGTCCGCCGCTACGTTCGGAATGGCCAGCAAGCGCCATCAGCTCGTCGACAATGGCCTTCTGGTGCTGCGCGACGTCGCTGCTGACCCGCTGCCGCAGGTCGTTCGCCTGCCCGATCAGAGCGGCGAACAGAACCGGAACAAGAACCCTGAACATGAGACCCTCAGAACTTCAGAACTCGATGAGAATGCCCACCGACGGAACGATCGGCAGCATCGAGTCGAACGGCCGCGACACAGATCGCGACGACACGTTGATCACCGGTGGATCGAACCGCACGTTGGCGCGATTCAGCACGTTGATCACTTCGGCAAAAAGGGTGAGCCGCCGTCTCGACCAGTCGAATGCCCGGTTCGCGCGGAGATCCAGGCGCGCGTAAACCGGCAGCCTCGCGCCGTTTCGTACATCGCTCAACTGGTACACGTCCGTACCGGATTCCTTGGCATAGTAGCCGGGAATCGGGAAGTTGCTGCCGACGCGCAGCTTCGTGACAAAGCTGACGCGATCGGAGTGCCGGTACATGGCGTACGCGTTCAGTGTGTGGCGCTGATCGTTGTCCCCCCAGAACGATTCGTGCGAGACAACGTCCATGTAGCGGTTACGGCTATACGCGTAAGAGAACCAGCCGGAAATCCCCGCCCGGGCGACCGTGCGCTGCACCATCAGCTCGACGCCGCGCGCGAAACCGTCAAGCCGGTTCTCGTACTTGGAGCTCGCGAGACGGCGGACGACGCGGCCGTTTACGACCCGCGTTTCATTGCCGAACTGCCTCAGCATCTGATCCTCTTCGCGGTCATACACTGTTGCGGTGAGTCGTAGAGAACGCGAAAGCCGCTGCTCGACGCCGATGTCGAACTGTGAGGCGCGTTCCGGAACGAGCCCGACGCCGCCCGACGCGCCGAGCACCTTGTCGAAGTCCGCGAACTGCTGATACCGTCCGGCGGCGCCGCGAATCTTGAATCCTTCGAACGCACGCCACTCCGCCTGGATCCACGGCGACGTCGTGGACTGCCGCGTCAGGTTCCAGTGATCCGCGCGCAGACCGGGCGCGATCGTGAGCGTTGAGCGTGGAGACCACTTCAGCAGGGCGTAACCGCCGGTCGCCGCTCCATTCGCGCTGTAGTCGTCGAGCTGCGCAAGCGTGAGGCGGTTGGACGCGAGGCGGCGTCTCACTCGCCGGTCGTCGCGACGCTCCGCCTCGCCACCGGCGTCCAACTCCAGCGCCGGGCTGACGACGAACCTCGCATCCGCGCGATACGCGAGCTGACGATCTTTGCCGTTGTCGAGCTCGACGTCGGCCTGGTTCTCGTTCCTGAAATGGTTTTCGGCCGCGAGTACGCGCTGCGTGAAAATCACGCGCGGCCGCGCGATGCGCCACGACGCAACGCCGACGACGGCCGCGTTCGTCGCATCGTAGACGTCGTCGATGTCGTGCTCCCCCGGCTCGTTCTGAAAACGTGAGTGCCCGGAGAGCAGCGTGACGTCGACGTGCTGCGACGGCGACACGTCGTACGCGAGCCGTGCCTGCGCATCCGCGAAGCCAAAGCTGACCCCGTGTTCGGTGAGATGACGAACCAGGTGATCGATGTACGACTGCCGTCCCGACACGAGCCAGGAGCCGTGGCGGTTCCGTCCGAACGGTCCTTCCGCGACAGCGGAGGCGCTCGTTCCGCTGACCGCGACGCGAAAGATGCGACGGTCCCGCGCGCCTTCGCGCAACCGGAAGTCCACCTCCGCCCCTGTATGTCCGCCATAACGCTGCGGATAGCCGCCGTTGAGCAGCGTCACGTCGTCCAGCACATCGCTGTTGATCATGGCGACGGAACCCGTCGGCCCGCGGTCCTCCACGCCGCGGACGGTGTGCAGCAGGTAGGGCGTGGCGAAGCCGTCGACGGTGAACGTGAGATGGCGGAAGTCGCTGCCGCGCACGGTGAACTCACTGCGAAGATCGTCGCCGGTCGCGACGCCGGGGAGCACCTGCACCGCGCGAAGGGGATCGTCGGCAAGCACGCCGCGCAGGTTCAGGAGCTCAGCGCTGCCAAGGACGGATGCGGACGGAACGGGATCGGGCGGTGATCGGAACGTATCCCCTCTGACCGTCACGGACTCGCTGTAGGCGGTCGTCCCCTCGCTCAATCGCACCACGACGGACGTGTTGTCCCGCGCGACCACTACTTGGGCTCTGAACACGGCGTAGCCGACGACAGAGACGTAGAGGCGGTGGACGCCTGGCGCGAGTCCCTCGATGCGCCAGGCACCGTCCGCGCCGGTCAGCACCGCCTGCCCGGTGTCTTCGATGACCACGCGGACACGTTCCAGCGGTGCCCCTGTCCGCGCATCGACCACCTGCCCGGCGAGAGGGGTCAAACCGGGGTCAGACACGGGTCTGACCCCGGTCTGAGCCCGGTCTGACCCCGGTCTGACCCCGGTTTGACCCCACGCCGGGGACGCGAGGAAAAGCGCGAGAAACCAAAAGTGTGATCGCAGCGGCGATTTTTGTCGCTGGGCTGAGCGCGAGATCCGCCGAAATGCCAGGAAAAACAGCGGTACGTCCCTTGCTCAATAGGGTGGTGCAGACGGTCTGTATATTTACGGCAGGGAGCCGTGAGTTGCTGGGGAGCCGGGCCGGCTGCAAATCCTAAGGGCACCGTTGAAAAGCGGTGCCCTTTTTTTATCCGGAGGAATATCGCGCCTCGGCAGCTCCGCAGAGCTGTCGCGCTTCCCCCGGATAAACTTTAGACCGACGCGCCCTCCGGGTACTGCAGCGCGAGCCGCAGTTCCTTCGAGAGCGAATCCACCGTCGTCCCGGCGCGCTTCCAGGCCCCTTCGGTCTCGAACCGCAGATCGCCGATGCGGCGGCCCCACGGGCTGATGACGCGGCCGATAGCGCGGAAATCCGTGCGGTCCGCGTGCTCCTGATCCAGCCGCCGGACGACGTCGGGGGCGACGCGGATGAAGGCGCGGAGCGCTGACGCGCTCTTGATGCTGTACTTCCGGCCGTTCCATGCCGCGCCGAACACCTGGGCGACCTGCTTGAGGTAGTTCACGAAGAACTTCTTCGACTCTTCGCGGAACTCCTCCGCCTTGCGACCAGCGCCGAACGCTTCGGTGGCAAAGAGCTTCTTCAGCTCCTGCGCGAGCGGTGCCTGCGCGACGCGGCCGCCGCCGACGCCGAGCAGCTTGATCTCGCCATAGAGCGGTGAATCCTCGCGATCGTTGAGCGCGCGGACGACGTCGTGCGCCGCCGCGAGGTTCTCGTCGCGATAGAGCTGGCGACCGGACAGCGACACGAGATGCGACGCGTTCAGCCGCGTGTGCTTCGCGTTGATCGTCACGAACATCTGGACCACGTGATCTTCGGGGAGCCGATCGAAAATGATCGCGGGAACGGTGAAGCTTTCCTCGCCGAACCGGTCGATGTCCGCGTGGAGCGCGAGCAGCCGGTGCTGGCCGTCGATCGCGCGGAGGATGCCTTCGCGCTCTGGCACCTTCAGCGTGCCGAGCGGAGATCCGTTCTCGACAGGCTCGAATTTCAGCGCCTCGTCGCACGAGATGATGACGGCGCCGGCGATAGACGGGAGGTCGCGCGCCTGCCGGCACTGCTCGTAGTACTGGACCAGTTCGTCGATCTTCTTGCGGATGATCGCCCGCTGGTAGGCCTTCTCACTCGACGCGATGCGCCGTTCGAGCAGGTCCCAGTTCACCTTCGACGGGGCGCTGCTCTTTTTGCGGCCGCCGCGCACGGGCTGTGCCTGTTCGCCGTAATCGAGCACCTCGAACCGGACGAGCTTGTCGATGTCGTTGGCAGAGAGAGACGCCTGGTAGAACTGCACCCCGAACTGCTGCATCCGGATGGCGGCGACGCTGATCAATGGGCCTCCAGTAGCATGTTTATATTGTGTCGGCGCTAGAACATCAAGGGCTGAGCCCGACGGTTCAGCTTCTCACGTAAGTCGCGTTTCGCCAAATACTTACGCTTTGCGCTGTCCTTCACGACCGCGGCGCCGAGCATCAGCACCCAGAATACCCCGAGCGCAACCCACGCGCCTCCTACAGAAAACGCCCGGTGCAGCGGGTTCGAAACGATCCCGTAGACCATTTCGACGTGGATCCAGTAGATGAAAAGCGACGAGCGCCCGAGCACCTGAAGCGGGCTCCAGCGTAATCCCGCGCCCGGGCGCTGTTCCCACACCCAGGCGACACCGATCGCCGCGATCATGAGACCGAGACGCATGAAAAAGAAGCTCACCGACGTCGTCCAGAAGCTCGATCGGACGTCGAGCGGCGGCAGGAACGACGCTTCGTATGCGATGAACGCCAACGCAAACCCGCCGGCCAGCAACGCGATGTTCGTCCGGCGATCCTGGACATCGCTGCGCGCCATGTCGAGCACCACGCCGATCGCCGCACCCGCCGTCAGGAATGCGGCCCACGGGAAAAAAGTGAAGTTCGTGAGACCGGGGATAGGCCGAAGGTATCCCTCGATCGAATCAGGCAGTGACGCGAGTGCGCCGGCGTGGCGAATCAAAGGGGTGACAAGAACGATCGCCAGCGTCGCCGCGATGAAACCGGCGATTCGCGCCTTCGGCGCGCGAAATAGCGTCCACACCCCCACGGCGGCGACCATCGATGGTCCCATCACGTTGAGAATGTCCACCTTCAGCAGCGTCCACGCGGGCGCATGACTGAGGATGAACGACTGGAATCGAAAGAGAAAGGCGAGCGCGAAAATCTGCAGCCCCCGCTTCCGGACCGCCGCCGCCGCCGCGCGCGAATCCCCCGACCGTCGCGCCTTGGAGCCTGCCGACATCGCGATCGCGACGCCTGCGAGGAACAGGAAGAGTGGAGCGGCAAAGCCGCCGAGGATGAGGGACTCGCCGAATGCACGCGACCGCCGATCCGCGACACGCGTCCACGAATCGATCACGTGCGCCTCGATCATGATCAGCACGGTCATGCCACGCAGCACGTCGAGATATCTCCGCCGAGCGGCGGGTGCGTTCATTCGGAGACTGAGAAGCGGGTCTGGAACGCGATGTCCTGCCGCATCGAGTGCCACACCGAACAGTACTTTGAGTGGGAGAGTTCGATCGCCCGCTCGATTTGATCCTTCGGCACGGCCCCGGTGACGGCGAACTCGATGCTGACCGCGGTGATGCGATGCGGATCTTCCGGCGCGCGCTCCGCGGTCAGCGCGACCCGCAGGCCGCGTAAATCCTGACGCCCCTTGCGGAGGATGTGCACGACATCCATGCCTATGCAGCCGGCGAGCGCGAACGCCAGCGTCTGCACCGGCGAAGGTCCGGCCTGCCCGGCGCTGTCGAGCACGATCGACGCGTCGCCGGAATGCCCGCCGAAGACGAGATCCCGCTCCCAGACCAGCTCCAGAGCCGTCGGCGCCTTCATGCGCCTATTCTACGCGGCTTGCGAGCGCGGTCCTTTGCCGAAGAGGCTCGAAACGGCGAGCCAGGCGAGAGGAAGCGCCACGAGGAGATACGTGAGGTAGTGACCGTAAATGCCGTCAGGTCCATAGGGCTCGGTAGCCCAGTGGAGCGCTTCGCTGTTCGGAAGCACATTCGCTTCCGCGAGCTCGTGGAAACCGTAGATGAACAGCTGCACGACGAACACGAGCAGGAAGACCGCGGTGACCTGGAAGAATCGCGACAGGTTCACTCGATGCCCATAGCGCGACCAGAGGAAGGCGATGAACGCCGCCAGGATGGTTCCGCCGAACGCGCCGGCGACGATGTTCATGGCTTTCACCTGGAAGAGCAGCGCGTTCATCAGCATGGCGGTCTCCATGCCTTCGCGCGTGATCATCAGCAGCGTGAAGAGGAACACACCCCAGAACGCCGCGCGGCCGGTCCGGACCGAGGAGGCCGCCAGTTTGCCCTCGATGTCCTTCTTCATGTGCCGCCCGGCGCGCCACATGTGCACCGTCAGCGACGCGACCAGGAATGCCGCGGCGATGCCGAGAATCCCTTCCCACAGCGACTGGTTCCGCGCCTTCGACAGCAGCAGGCCGGCGCCGATGCTCAGCAGGATGGACGTCGCGACTCCCCAATGTATGGCTGGAATGAGCTCGCGGCGGCCCGTTTTGCGAAGGTACGCGAGACTGATGGCGACGATGAGGAAGGCTTCGAGCCCTTCACGCAGCGTGATGACGAACGCCTGCACCATGGGTGACCTCAAAGTGTAATAGCGGAAGTCCGACCGGTCAAGTCGGGGTTCGCGGCAGTAACATGGGGCATGCCCCGTTTCCTTTGTCTTTCCGCCCTGGTGGTCCTCTCGATGGCCGCGTCTGCCCAGCCGAACCTGCTCGACCGCGCACGCGCGCTGCACAGGCAGGCCCTGCTGATCGACGGGCATAACGACTTCCCCTGGGCGCTTCGCGAGCACGATCCGGCGCGGGATCTCGACAAGCTCGATATCCGCAATCCGCAGCCCGCGATCATGACGGACATCGCCAGGTTGAAGACCGGCGGCGTCGGCGGCCAGTTCTGGTCCGTATACGTGCCCGTCGAGCTGCAGGGACAGGGAGCCGTCACCGCCACGCTCGAGCAGATCGACATCGTCCATCGCATGATCCGGAAGTATCCGGACACGTTCGAGCTGGCGCTGACGGCAAGCGATGTCGAGCGGATTCACAAGGCGGGAAAGATTGCGTCGCTGGTCGGCATGGAGGGAGGCCACTCGATCGACAACTCGCTCGCCGACCTGCGCATGTTCTATCGGCTCGGCGCGCGCTACATGACGCTCACGCACACGAGCAACACGCCGTGGGCGGATTCCGCGACCGATACGCCAAAGAACAACGGGCTCTCGCCGTTCGGCGAGGAAGTCGTTCGGGAGATGAACTGGCTCGGGATGCTCGTCGACCTGAGCCACGTGTCACCCGACACGATGGAAGACGCGATCCGCGTCTCGCAGGCGCCGGTAATCTTTTCTCATTCGGTCGCGCGCGCGCTCAACGATCATCCGCGCAACGTCCCCGATAACGTCCTGCAGATGCTCTCGACGAACGGCGGCGTGATCATGGTCACGTTCGTCCCCGGCTTCGTGAACGCGAAGGTGAACGCCTGGAACAAGCTGCAGACCGCCGAGCAGGATCGGCTGAAGGTCGCGATGCCGAACGATCCGCCGGCGGTGAAGGCCGGCGTGGACAAGTGGACGGCGGCCAATCCGCCGCCGCGCGCCGCGATAACGGACGTCGCCGATCACATCGATCACATCCGCAAGGTCGCCGGTATCGATCACATCGGCATCGGGAGCGATTTCGACGGCATCACGCAGACGGTCAAGGATCTCGACAACGTGTCGACCTATCCGCTGCTCACGGCGGAACTGTTGAAGCGCGGATATTCCGACGCGGACGTCAGGAAGATTCTCGGCCTCAACGTTCTTCGGGTCATGCGCGAGGCGGAAACGGTCTCGAAGCGGCTACAGGCCCAGCGCGGCCCATCGATGGCGACGATGGCGGCTGCGCCGATGTCCACGCAGGCGGAGGGTCCCATCACGATTACCCTGCAGCGCACGATCTGCTTCGGGATGTGTCCCGCTTACATCGTGACGCTGCGTGATGACGGGACCGTCACCTACAATGGCGCGGAATACACGAAGATCAGCGGAAAGCAGACGTGGAAGATCGATCCGGGCGCGGTGCGTGCCCTCGCGAAGGAAATGCAGGACGCGGGCTATTTCGATCTCCAGAACGAGTATCGCGCGATGGTCACGGATCATCCGACCGTCTACACGTCGCTGACGATCGGGACGCGCACGAAGAAGATCCAGGATTACGTCGCCGGACCGCCGCGCCTGAAGGAGCTCGAGGATCGCATCGACGAGGTCGCGGGGACGAAGAAGTACGTCAGGGGACAGGACCCGCTGCTCGAGGCGATCCTCGTGGGCAACGTCGACGTCGTGCGGGGCCAGCTCGCGGCCGGCGCGAACGCGCGGGCCACGGACGAGAACAAGGTCACGCTCGTGATGCGCGCCGCGGAAACCGGTCACGCGGAGATCGTCCGCCTGCTGCTGGCCGCCGGCGCCGATCCCACGGCGCGGGATCGCTACGGTCGAAACGCCGCGGACCGCGCGCGCGACGGCATTGCTTCAGGCGAGCCGAGGCAATTCGAGATCATCCTGCGTCTCCTGACGGACGAGGCGGCTGAATCTGAAATTTACTAATGCCATTTTGCATCGCGGCTCTCATCGCCGGCACGATGATCACTACTGTCCAGGCTCCGCGCGTCCGCGTCGTGGCGATGGGTGACTCGACGACGGCCGGCACGCCGGCGTTCAAGTCGCCGCGCGAGGCGCCACCCACAGGCGCCGGTGACGAGACCAGCCAGTACGCCTACTGGCTGATGAAAGCGCAT
>WNGA01023458.1_pt1 | contig 12962 bp, 5 predicted proteins | sample 5400061 | NCBI WGS metagenome assembly WNGA01 (sample SAMN13153366, study PRJNA577476) | soil metagenome | isolation source: 100 cm soil or saprolite under grassland replicate 2 | place: USA:California | collected 2016-06-15
AAGTCGACGTGCCGGGCGAGCAGGTTCGCGTGCGGATCGACGGAGATGAGGAAACCCTGAACATCGAGAAACCCAAGCCAACCACGGCGGCCCCACCTCTCCGGACCGCGCCAATGCCGCCGTTACCGCCATTGCCGCAACGGCCGCCCGCGGTCCTTCGTGGCTAACGGATATTTCATACGTCGCATGAAACGCCCACAGCCTGTAGCCGCCGACGTGAGGAGGCGGACTCGTTCCCCTGTTTGGTCCATCCGCCTCCTCACGTCGGCGGCTACGGCGGGTGTGAAATGCCCGGGCTAAAGGCGAGCCGGGAACTGCCGAAATTTGCTGTGGTGTTGGACTCCTGAATCAAGTATGTTGAGGCGCATGAAACCGGCTCGCTTGAGCTTAGTCCCTCTGGTGGTGCTGCTGGCGTTTGTCGCCACAGTCAGCTTCGCCAACGAGGACACCAAGTCCAACCCGTACGAGTCCATCGCCGCGCGCAATCCGTTTCAACTCAATCCTCCTCCCCCTCCGCCGGACCCCAACGAAGTGGCCAAGCCCCCGCCGCCCCCACTGGCCACGGTGGAAGTCGCGGGCGTCATGAACATGCTTTCCAAGAAGAAGGTCCTTCTGGAAATCGTCCCCGGTCCTGGCAAACCCCCCCTCAAACCAACGCTCGAAGAAGGCGAACGGGTGGAGATGGTGGAAGTGCTTTTCATCGATGTTGAGAATAGTGAAGTGAAAATCAACAACGGCGGCGTCATCACCAACATCGCGCTCAGGACACCTACCAAGGCCCCGGTCGGACCGGCTGGACCGCTTCCAGGCGTGCAGCCTGGTTTCCCGCCGCCGGTGCTAGCGCCCAACACCTCAGCCGGCCTTGCGCCTCCGACCATCAATCCGGCGACGGGTTTACCGAACGCTTCCCCTTACGACCGGGGTAACGTCATGGTCGTCGGGGGCTCGCCTGCCCAGGCTACACCGACTTCTTCCGGCGTGATCGCCAAGCCCTATGGAGCGTACGGAGCACCGGCGGTCGGCGGTTCGCCAGCCTATGGCAATCAGCCCGCTTACGGCAGCGGAGGCGGGGTGAACGTCACGGGCGGTGGCGATTTGAGGACCATTCCTAGCAGGCCAATCCGGACCACGCCTCAATCAACGGACGCAACTCAAAACGATCCGGCTCGGCAGTACATCGAGATGGCCATTCAGAGGCAGCAGAGGGAATCCCGCAACCTGCCGACGCCGCCGCCGCTGCCGCTCCCCCCTGGTCTCGAATGAACAGGAAGCTTAGTTTGTTGCAAGGAGTCATCCGTCCAATTACGCTTCAGCCCGGCCGCTCACAAAGTGCTGAGTCCAAGGGTGAGACCCTGCTTCAACGGTGCTTTGCGTAGAGTGAGCTTGGCCCCGAGCGGTAGAGCGCCGACGTTTAGGGTGGTGTTGAACTTCTGTGACAATCCCTTACCGCCCCATTCGCACGCTGGAAGCTCAAGACAGGCCGATGCCGCTTGATCCTCCGCTTGTTCCACGATCCTTTCCGGTTCCACCGCCACCCCCAACACCAAGAGGTGGGCCCTCGCCGCCGCTGCCGCCGACGCCGACGCCGGGTTTCAATCTCAACCAGTAGTCGCCATTTACGGCGGGGGCGGAGGGAGCGACCGTCGAACGGCTGCGGCCGCCTGGGCGAGTGAGCCGCCGCGCGTGTCGGCCGTGCCGGCAATGGCGCCGGAAATATAGGCGGCGGCGGGCGACGTGCCATTCACGCGCCAGGCCTGGCCATTATAGCTAACGACGCTGGTGCCGGGCGCCATCACGTCCACAAAGTTACCGCGATTGGCGTAAGGCGCCAATCGGCCCGGCGCGTCACCGGCGGTCACCGCGATTACCTCGGGGTACGCAGCCGGAAACGTCGGTGTCGTCACCGGCAGATTGCCCGCCGAGCCGATGAAGATTCGCCCCGACTCGCTTCCGGTTCGGATGACCTGATAGAGGTACGGCGTGTCGCCTTCGCTGCCGAGGCTCAGGTTGATGATCTGCGCGCCTTGTTGCATCGCCCGGAAGATCCCCTCGGCGACTTCGTACGTGGTCGTGGACGGATTGCTGCCGTAAACATCGACCGGCAGGATGCGCACTCGCGATGCGCCGCTGCCTTCATCGAACACGGAAATGCCTCGCAGAAGGGTCTCGAACATCGACGTGCCGTGGCTCGGACGGTCCGGCGACAGCGCCGCCTCGCCGGCCACCGAGATGCTTTGAAGCAAAAAGCCGTCGAGCGGGCCGCCCTGCCGCTGCACCGCCGTATCGATGAGCCCAATGATCAGCCCTTCGCCCTCCCTCACCGGCTGGAGCCTTAGATTGGGCGCCGCGGGCGCGCCGGTCCCTTCAGGGACAGGAGTGCCGCTGACGGGAAAATTCGGGTCAGTCGAAGCGACATCCTCATTGTCGCGAAGCGCATCGCGGGCGGCGTTGGCGGCGTCTTCGTTGTCGAATTTGAGGCGGCCGGAGTTCAAACCCTTGGACTTGCCAACAACCTTTGCGCCGAGTTTTTTGGCCAAATCCTCCACGCTCTTGCCGGCTTTCATCGTGACAATGAGTTCGTCGGGGATCGGCTTGGGTTTGCGCTCACGGCGGACGAGCTGAGTGGCGTCCTTCTCGTGGGTGCGGAACACCAGCAGACGAGGCGGGCCACCGTTGGTGCCGGGAAGCAAAACGCGTCCCAGGTCCCCGAGCAACAAGTCCAGCGCCCGATCCGCCGGGCGGTCCTTGAACTTGGTCGAGACGTCTCGTTTGGCGCCCGGCTCGAAGTAAATCTGCCAGCCGGTGGCCTCCGAGATGTGCTCCAGCGTTTTCACCAGGTCCCACGACGTGATGTCCGCGTCGATGGAATTCTTGTCCTTGCGCCAGGTGAGGTGCTCGGCGGCGGGCGCGCCAGCCAGCAAGCCGGGCAGGAGCAGAAGTCCCAACAGCGCGCAACGCGTCCATGAAGTACGACCCGGAATCATGCGAACGAATATACTTCTTTTGAACAAACAGGCCAGCGAAACGTTTCGCGGGGCGGGTTACAGATTTGAAATGCGCCCCGAAAGCGGATGCGGCGGACTTTGCGCTTGCGACGCACTTTTGGCATTTGCTACTAATCGCCCGCGACTATGGCAGCGATTGGCCGATTTCAAAAGGGCGACGAGATCTTTTACGCCAAGGTAGTGGATGGCGAACTATTTCGATTGCACGGTGATGTTTTCGGTTCCCCGTCCTTCGAGAAGAAACCGACGCCCTGGAAAGGGCTGCGAACCCTCACGCCGGTCAACCCCACGAAGGTCATCGCCGTCGGCTTGAATTACGCCGATCACGCGCGCGAGTCGGGCAAGCCGCTGCCCAAGGAGCCGCTCTTCTGGCTCAAGGCGCCCACTTCGCTCATCCCGGACGGCACGAAGGTCGAGGTCCCCTTCCCCGCTCACCGCACGGACTACGAGGCGGAACTGGCCATTGTCGTCGGCCGGCGCGTGCGCAATGTCACCGCCGCCGCGGCCGCCCGTTACATCTTCGGCTACACAGCGGCGCAGGACGTGAGCGACCGCACCATCCAGAACGCCGAGAGCCAGTGGGCGCGGGCGAAATCGTTCGACACGTTCACGCCGCTGGGACCGTACGTGGAAACCAAGATCGACCCGCACGATCTGACCATCCAACTTTTCCAGAACGGGCAGCTCCGGCAGAATTCGAACACCAACCAGCTCATCTTCGACTGCTACCACCTCGTCAGCTTCATCTCGACCAACATGACCCTGCTGCCGGGCGACGTGATCCTCACCGGCACCCCCAGCGGTGTCGGACCCATCGAAAGCGGGGACCGTCTGGAAGTGCGCATCCAGGGCCTGTCGCCGTTGGTGAACACCGTGAAGTAGGCGGGGCACGTTCCTGCTGGCGCCCGCAATGCCCGCAGATCGGGCTGACCTTACTCAGTAGTCAGCGGCATGAAGGGGCCCAACTCTTTGGAGTGCGCCGACTTGTCGGCGCTTTTGGCCGGGTGACTTGTCACCCGGCGAGGGCGCGTTCAGCGCCCGATACCCAGCGAGACGACCGCACACCGTCGAGTTTGACGGCGACAAGTCGCCTGGCAAAAGGGGTGACAAGTCACCGCACTCCAAAGTCATTGACGCTCACGATAGCGTCGCTACACTCAGGGCGAATCCGAATTTCCTCTCTGGCCCGGGTCATTGTTGTATGAAGCCTGCAGTTCCTACGTGCCTTAATCCCCTCCAACGAATCCTCGCGGCCGGCACCCTGGCGCTGGGCGTTCTGCTGTCCGGGGCGTTGCCCGCGTCCGGTGCGCTCATCGACTTGTGGCGCGCGGACGACCTGGCCCTCAACGACGGCGACACCATCAGCGCCTGGATCAGCGCCAGCAATCGCAACGCCAATTCGGTCGTCGGCCTGCCCGTCCTCAAGCGCGGCGTGACTCCGGCGGGTGGAAACGCCGTGCGCTTCAACCGCAATCGCATGTCGATCCCGAACAGCCCGGTGGGCGGGCGCAGCGCATTTTCCATCGCCTACGTCTTCAAAGCGGACGCACCCGGCGCGGGCGACAATGTTCAATGGTATGGCAAAACCGGCATCGTCGATGCCGAGCAGGGCGGCATAACGGCGGACTGGGGCACGGTGCTCACCGAAACCGGGCAGGTCGGCATCGGCTCGGGGAACCCGGACCTCAGCACCTACTCGACGGGCGCATCGCTGGTGGATGGGAATTATCACGTCGCGCTGTTCACCTGGGGCGGCGGTTCGCAGTCGGTTTACGTGGACAGCCGGCCGCCCGTGACGCAGGCGGGCGTCGCTTGGGCGATGCGCAACAGCGCCCCGGTGGCCTTCGGCGGCATTGCCACCGACGAGGGCCTCGCCAATCGCCGGTTGGTCGGCGACCTGGTGGAGATTCGATTTTACGACGCGGTCCTCACTTCCGCTCAAGCCAGCAACGTGATCGCGGAACTGCGCGAGGCGCACATCATGCCGAACATCCCGCGCATCTACTCGTTCGGCGGCAGCCCGAACCCGATCTATCTCGGCCAGATCGCAACGCTGTCGTGGAGCGTTTCCAACGCCACGTCTGTCGTGATCGACAACGGCGTGGGTCCGGTGGCGCTGGTGGGCAGCGCGCCCGTCGGTCCGGTCCTCACGACCACCTACACGCTCACGGCGACGAACACCAACGCGGTACGCACCGCGCAACTGACGCTCACCGTCGATCCCGGCGTGCCGCTTGCCCGCAACCTGACGACCAACACCCTGCCGAACATGCCGCGCGCCCTCACGCTTACCGGCAGCGATCCGCAGGGCAGCAACCTCACTTTCGCCATCGTGATGCCGCCGGGCCACGGGGGCTTGAGCGGCACGCCGCCGAACGTGACTTACACTCCCGCCCTCAACTTCAGCGGCGACGACGCCTTCACGTTCAAGGTCAACGACGGCATGTTCGATTCCGCCCCGGGGACCGTGAGCATCCGCGTCATCCCGCCGGCGACGGCGCCCTCGGCCATCGTATTGAGCCGGACCACTGTCCCGTCGACCGCTGTGCCCGGCTCGTTCATCGCGGCCATTCGGGCCATCGACGTCAACTTGCCGGAGGGCGACACGCACACGTTCGCGCTCGTGCCGGGATTCGGGGACAACGCGAAGTTCGCCGTCATCGGCGCCGCTCTCGTCGCCGGCCCGGCGTTTACCGGCGGGGCAGGCGCGGCCTTCAGCCTGCGCCTGCGGGCCACTGACAGCACGAGCCTGAGCGTCGAGCAGACGTTCGCGCTGACGGTCGTCGACGAATCGCTCAGTGTCATCATCAACGAAATCCACTACAACGGGACCGACAACACGATTCCGGACGAGTTCATCGAGCTTTACAACCCGACGGAGAACACCGTCGATCTCTCGTCGTGGCGCGTGCGGGGGGGAATCGACTACTTCATCCCCGCGAACACCTTCCTGGCGCCCCACTCGTTCCTCGTGCTCGCGGAAAATCCGGCGACGATTCAAAGCCGCTTCGGCTCCACCGCGCTCGGGCCGTGGGACGGCGGCATCAACAGGGACGGAGAGCGGATCACGTTGCGCGACGGGAACAACGCGGTGGTGAACGAGGTCGATTTCAAGAGCGAATTCCCCTGGCCGATCTCGCCCAACGGCGATGGGCCGTCGATGCAACTGGTCCATCCGTCGCTGGACAACAACCTCGGCAGCTCGTGGCGTGGGGCATTGCCCACGCCGGGCGCCACCAACGCCGTCTATGCCACCAACGCCGCGCCGAACATCCGGCAGGTGAATCATTCGCCGGATACGCCGGCTTCGACCAACGCCGTACTCGTCACCGTCAAAGTCACGGACCCCAACGGCGTCGCCTCCGTTTCCCTCGCCTACCAGGTCGTCGCGCCGGGTGGCTACATCCCGGCGACCATCGCGCTGACCCGGGCGCAACTCGATCTGCTGAACACCAATCCCGCCCTGACCAACTCCCCGAACCCCGCTTTTGAAGCGCCGGCCAATTGGACGACCGTGGCGATGCACGACGACGGCGTTAACGGCGATGCTGTCGCGGGCGACGACGTCTATTCCGTGCTCCTGCCGCCGCAGGCCAATCGCACCCTGGTCCGATACCGCATCACCTGCGCGGACTTGCTGGGAGCCGCACATCGCGCGCCGTTCGCGGACGACCCGTCGCTAAACTTCGCCTACTTCGTTTACGACGGCATTCCCAACTACCTGGGCTTCTCCTCAGCGGCGCTCCAGACGCTGCCCGTCTACACGCTGATCACGAGCAAAACGAACATCGACCAATGCACGGCGTGGTCCAACGCCGGCGACCAGATTGATCAGTACTGGATGAACGTCTATCGGCACCAGGGCCGGCTGCACTTCAACTGGGAAGGCGCGCTGGTGTTCGACGGACAGGTCTACGATCATGTCACCTACCGCCTGCGCGGCGCGAACGGCCGCTATCAGCCTGGCAAGCGCAGCTTTCGCATCCGTTTCAACGCCGGCCGGCTGCTCGACGCCAAGGACCAGGAAGGCAACCGCTACCCGACCAGGTGGCGTGAGCTCGTGACGGGAAAGGGCCAAAGCAACCGGGGCACGGAGACCTTCGCGCTGAATGAAGTCGTGGAGGAGTTGCGCTATCAAGGGCCGCTGGCGCCGACGAATGCCCAGGACTTTTTCAACATCGAGAACAACCTCACCGGCTTCCAGCCGACGGCCTGGCTGCTCGGCCACGTCAATTACACCAACTGGTATCGCTATGACGCCTATTGCGAGGCCATCCGCCACTACGACTTCTGGCCGGACGCGAACAAAAACGCCGCGTGGTATTTCGAGCCGCCGTACGTCGCTTCCAACAGCTTCTTCGGCCGCATGATGACGTTCCCCTACGACTCGACTGACACCTGGGGACCGACGTGGAATAATGGCTACGACGTCGTGTTCAATGGCATCTTCAACGTCCCTGCCCTGGGCGGCAACACCACCGGTGGCGACACCGGGGAGAACCTCGAACTCCAAAAGGACTATCGCAATACCGTGCGCGAAGTGCGCGATCTGCTCATCCAACCCGATCAGATGGGCGCCGTGATCGATGCGTTCGCGGGGCGCCTGCGGGACTTCGCGCCCGCCGACCACGCGCGCTGGTCGAACGCGCCGGCGCCGGCCAGCTACCAGTCGATTTTGGCCACCGGTCCCGGCGGCCCCGGGCTGACCGCCGGCCTGCTGGCTTACGCGCAGGACATGAAGGACTTCATGTTCGTCGGCGGCACGAAAGCGCACTGGGTCGGCGGCACGACGATCGCAGCCGGCGGAAATTCGACCCGGCTCGATACCGCGGCAAACGACGCCGCAATCCCGGCCCGCCCGACGATCACCTACGTCGGCACCAACGGTTACCCGGTGGACGGGCTGGTTTTCCAGTCGTCGGTGTTCGCCGACCCGCAGGGAGCGGGCACGTTCGGCGCGATGCAATGGCGCATCGCCGAGATCATTGCCCCGGGCACTGTTGTAAGCAACCCGTCGCAGCTCCGGCTGGAATGGGATGCCGCGTGGGTTTCCGATGAACTGACGACGTTCAACGCATTTATCACCATCCCGGCGCACGTCGCGCAGGCGGACCTGGTCTATCGCGTGCGCGTGCGGCACAAGGACAACACCGGCCGCTGGAGCCGCTGGTCGCTGCCGATCGAGTTCCGGCCTGGGCCGCGTGACCTGACGAGCGTGTTGCGCACGAACCTTGTCTTCAACGAACTCATGTATAATCCACCCGGCGACGGGGCAATAGATGGCGACGAATTCGAGTACATCGAATTGAAAAACATCGGGGCCGTGAGCCTCGATCTTTCGGGTCTGTTATTCACGGATGGCGTGGAGTTCAGCTTTACCAACGGGACGCAGCTCGCGCCCGGCGCGCTGTTCCTTCTGGCCCGCAACACGAACGCGTTCGCGGCGCGCTATCCGGGCGTCGTCGTCAACGGCGTCTACACCGGCAAACTCAACAACGACGGGGAGACCGTCACCATCAGTCACCAGACCGCGGGGGAAATCATCACCATCACCTACACCGACCGCGCGCCCTCGCCGGTGACGCCGGACGGATTCGGCTTTTCGCTCGTGCGCGGAGCCGACGGGACCTATCGTTCGAGCGCCGCGATTTACGGCACACCGGGAACCGACGGCGGCGCGTCCGGTGTCGGCGGCGTTGTCATCAACGAGGCGCTGGCCAGCTCGACCTTCCCACTCAAGGACACCATCGAACTGCTCAATATCGCGTCGACGAACGTGAATATCAGTGGCTGGTGGCTGAGCGACGATCCGACGCTGCCGCAAAAATTCCGCATCCCCGCCCGGCCGGCGTTGGCGCCGGGTGCGTTCGCGGTGTTCACCGAAGACGACTTCAATCCCACGCCCGGCCTTGGCGTCAGTTTCAGCCTCAGTTCGCTCGGCGACGACGTCTATCTGTTCAGCGCCGACGGAGCGGGCGCCCTCACCGGTTACAGCCACGGCTTCACGTTCGGCGGATCGCAGGACGGGGTGTCGTTCGGGCGCTACGTGAACAGTGTGGGAGAAGAGCAGTTCCCGTTGCTGGTCTCGCGCACCCCGGGCGGCGCCAACGCCGCCCCGCGCATCGGCCCGGTGGTCCTGAGCGAAATCCACTACAATCCAAAGTCGAACCCGGATGAGTTCCTCGAATTGCGCAACCTCTCGAACGCGCCGGTCCCGCTGTTCGACCCGGCGAACCCGACGAACACCTGGCGGCTCAACGGCGCCAGCTTCAACTTCCCGACGAACGTCACTCTGCCATCCAACGGCTGCCTCTTATTGGTGAGCGACAATCCGGTGGCGTTCCGCGCGCGCTTCAGCGTCCCGGCCGCCGTGGCAATTTTTCAATACTCCGGCACACTTCAGGACAGCGGCGAAAACCTCGAACTCCGCGCGCCGGATTCCCCGACGACCAACGGCACGCCTTATTACGCCGTGGACGCCGTCCGTTACAACGACCGCAAACCGTGGCCGCTGGCCGCGGATGGCGCGGGCGCGTCGCTCCAGCGCATCAATCCCTTTGCTTACGGGGATGATCCCATCAACTGGCTGGCCGCGGTGCCGACCCCCGGCACGCACGCCCTGAGCGGCACGCCCCCGGCCGTCACGAGCCACCCGGTCTCACGCACCAACGGGACCACGACCACCGCAACGTTCAGCGTCAGCGCGACCGGCTCGCCACCCCTGTTCTACCAGTGGCGATTCAGCGGCGGAAACCTCGATGGCGCGACGAATTCGATGCTTGTTCTATCGAACGTCCAGCTCGCCAGCGCGGGCATCTATCAGGCGGTCGTTTTCAATACGGCCGGGTCGACCGACAGCAGCAACGCGACGCTCGTCGTGCGGATCGGCCCCACAATCACCAATCAGCCCGCCAACCAATTCGTTCGCATCCCGCCCGATCCGATTGGCTTCCCGACTAATCGCGCGACGTTTACCGTGGGCGCGGTCTCCTATAACCCGCCTGTCAGCTACCGGTGGCAGTTCAACGGCGTCGACATTCCTGGCGCGATAAGCAATACACACAGTTTTTCGAACGTCTCACTCGCGCACGAGGGCTATTACTCGGCGATCGTCAGCGACGGCGTCAGCGCGGCTCAGAGCGCGCCGGCCTACTTGCAACCGTTGATTTCCCCCTACTTGACGCAAGCGCCCGTGAACCAAAGCGTCGTCACCGGCGCGACGGTCGGCGTCAGCGTCGTGTTCGCAGGCTACCCGCCGCCGTACTCGGTCGACTGGCGGCGCGTCCTGCCCAACTTCTCAATGGCCAGCAACGTCATAAATGACACGGTGAGCTTTTACAACATACCGGGCACAAATCCGCCGGGCTCCCTGCAGTACCGCGCCATCATCCGCAATGCCGCCACCATCGCCGGGCTGGCCGGCAACTTCACCATCACCACGCTGGCCGATGCGGACGGCGACGGGATGGCCGACGCCTGGGAGACGAACAACTTCGGCTCGACCAACGTTTCGGCCAGCGCGGATGCCGACGGGGACGGCATGACCAACTTGCAGGAATTCGGCGCGAACACCGATCCGAACGATCCGGCCAGCTTCCTCAAACTCACCTTGATTACGCCAGGCCAGCAGCCGACGCTCACCTTCGGCGCGGCGTCGAACCGGACCTACACCCTTCAATTCTCCGACCAGGCCGGCGCGGCGTGGTCGCGGCTGGCCGACGTGTTCGCACGCTCGAACAACCGGGTTGAAACCATCATCGACTCCGCCTGGACCTCGAACCGGATCTATCGCGCCGTGACGCCGCGCCAGCCTTGAGAAATGGGTAGCACGGGCGATTCGCCCGTTCCGGTCGGCGACTCGCCGACCTGGGCTCACGAACCGGCTCGACGAATTGCCCGGCTGCGTGGAATCTCGCGCGCATGAACAAAGTCCGACTCGGCATTCTCGGCATGGGCAACATCGGAAAGTTCCATGCGGATTACCTTCTCGCCGGCAAGATCCCGCGCTGTGAACTGGCCGCCGTCTGCAGCACGAGCCCACACAAGCTGGAGGCCTTCAAAGCCAAAGGCATCGCGGTGTTCGACGACGCGCGCATGCTCATCCAGTCGGGCGCCGTCGATGCGGTGCTCGTCGCCACGCCGCATCCGCAGCATCCCGCGCAGGGCATCGCCGCGCTCGAAGCGGGCTTGCACCTCATGGTCGAAAAGCCGATCGCCTCGCATAAGCCGGACGCCGAGCGTCTCATCGCGGTGGCTTCAAAGCGTCCCAAGCAGGTCTTCGGCGCGATGTTCCAGCTTCGCACCGAGCCGCGTTACGCGAAGATCCGCAAGCTCATTCAATCGGGCGATCTGGGCGCGATCGTCCGAGTCAACTGGATCATCACTGACTGGTTCCGCACCGAGGCCTATTACGCCAGCGGCGGCTGGCGCGCGACGTGGAAGGGCGAAGGCGGCGGCGTGCTCCTCAACCAATGCCTGCACCAGCTCGACACGCTTCAGTGGCTGGCCGGGATGCCCGCGCGCGTCCGCGGTTTTTGCCAGCTCGGCCGCTATCATGACATCGAGGTCGAGGACAATGTGACCAGCTACCTTGAATGGAGCGGCGGCGCGACCGGCGTGTTCGTCTCCAGCACGGGAGAAGCGCCGGGCACAAACCGCTTCGAGCTGGCCGGCACTCGCGGCCGGGTCGTTTTGGAAAACAACAAGCTCACGTTCACCCGCAACGACGCGGACATGATCGAGTTCAGCCGCGCCGCCAAAACGGGTTTCGCAAAACCCGACGTGTGGAACGCGGACATCCCCATCGACAACGCCGTCAACCCGCACGGAATCCTTCTGCAGAATTTCACCGAAGCCATCCTGGACGGAACGCCGTTGCTCGTGCCGGGCGCCGAAGGCATCCATTCCGTCGAACTCGCCAATGCGATGCTTTACTCCTCGCTGCTCGGCCAGACCGTCAATCTCCCGTTGGACGGCGCAGCTTACGAGAAGAAGCTGAACGAGTTGATCGCGGGATCGAAGGTTCAAAAGAAAGTCGCGGCCATCTCCGTGGAAGATTTCATGAAATCGTTCAACCGGTAGTGGGAGCGAGGATCGGTAATCGGGGCCATGAACCTGGTGGGGACGCGCTGCCGCGCGTCCAGGCCGACTGGCAGGTCGGCCCTACCAGGTTCATGGAGAGCCTCCACGATTCGAGCATCGCGCACTGGGGCCATGAACGGCGGCGGCTGGCACGGAGTCCCGGCTTTAGCCGGCCGGACGTCCTGCCGCCTGAAGGCGGAACTCCTTGCAAGAGCCGATTCATGGAAAGTTCCGGCTTCCAACCTCGGACGCGCATCGGGGCCATTAACGGGGACGGAGCGCCGAGATCCTGCTCGGCTCGATCCAACGCTTGGGCCGCGCCGAGCGGGAGCTCGGCGCTCCTGTTCATGGAAGGAATCGCCGTGAATGGCGGGCGCGACTGCTGCGTCAGCCTTTTGTGCTGCCCACAACAACCGGGCGCCTGACAATGCGACATCATCCGTTCAATCCAGAACATTTGGCGCTGACGCGGCGGGAATTCCTCGGCCGTTGCGGCATGGGCATGGGCGCGCTCGGCCTGGGCGCGTTGTTCGGCCAAGCCGGCTTCACGGCGCGCGTCGCGGCGGACGAGGGCGGTTATACCAGCCCGCTGCTGCCCAAGGCGCCGCATTTCCCGGGCACGGCCAAGCGCGTCATCCACATTTTCGCCAATGGCGGCGCATCGCACGTCGATACGTTCGACCCGAAGCCCCGGCTCACCGAGTTCCACGGCAAAACACTGCCGATGGAGCACCTGCGCACGGAGCGCAAGACGGGGGCGGGCTTCAAGTCGCCGTTCGCGTTCCGCAAATACGGCCGGAGCGGCATCGAAGTGAGCGAGATCTTCCAGAACGTGGCCGCGAGCGTCGACGAGATGGTGATCATCCGCTCGATGCA
>WNGA01011287.1_pt1 | contig 12960 bp, 6 predicted proteins | sample 5400061 | NCBI WGS metagenome assembly WNGA01 (sample SAMN13153366, study PRJNA577476) | soil metagenome | isolation source: 100 cm soil or saprolite under grassland replicate 2 | place: USA:California | collected 2016-06-15
ACCACGCTGGCCGGCAGTGCCACCAGTTTCGTTGATACCGGCGTCACCGTCGGCAGCGCTTACGAGTATCAAATCGTCAAGGACGCCGGCAGCTATACCGGTTACGGTTACATCCAGACCGGCATCAGCGTGCCGCTGGTTGACAACCGCGGCAAGTTGGTGCTCATCGTTGACAACACTTACGCCGCGAACCTGGCCGCCGAGTTGAGTCGTTTGCAGCAGGACCTGGTCGGCGACGGCTGGACCGTTCTTCGCCACGACGTGGGCCGCAATGATTCCGTTGTCAGCGTGAAGAATCTGATCAAGGCCGACTACAACGCTGACCCGGCCAACGTGAAGGCGGTATTCCTTTTCGGTCACGTGCCGGTTCCTTATTCCGGCCTGTTGAACCCGGACGGCCATCCGGATCACTACGGGGCGTGGCCCGCCGATGCGTACTACGGCGACCTGGACGGCGCGTGGACCGACAATTCGGTGAATTACCTTCAGACTGTCAATACGGATACGGCCGACGCCGCGCGCCTGAGCAACGTGCCCGGCGACGGCAAATTTGACCAGACGACGATTCCGTCCGCGGTGGAACTGCAGGCGGGCCGCGTTGACCTCGCGAACATGCCCGGCCGGTTGGTCTGGGGCGGCCCGCCGACTTTGCCGAGCGAGCAGGAACTGCTGCGCCAGTATCTGAACAAAGACCACCGCTTCCGCCACAAGCTCATGACGGTGCGCCGGCGGGGCGTCATCGCCGATTATTTTGGCATCCGCAACGGCGAGGCGTTTGCCGCCAGCGCCTACCGCAATTTTGCTCCCTTCTTTGGCGCGTCGAACATCGACAACCTCAATCTCATTTACAACGATGCCCAGGGAGTCTGGGTGCCGGCCTTGAGCCGCAATGACTACCTGTGGGCCCACGGCTCCGGCGCGGGCAGCTATTCGAGCGTCAGCGGTCTTGGCAACGGGGGTAATTACAATGCCGCCACCACGCCGGAGATCGTGAGCAACGACATCAAGGCCGTGTTCGTCACCCTCTTCGGGAGCTGGCTGGGCGACTGGGACCACGAAGATGACATCATGCGCGGCGTCCTGGCCACCCCAACCTGCGGCCTCGCTTGCGTCTGGTCCGGGCGGCCGCACTGGTTCGCACACCCGATGGGCCTGGGTGAAACCATCGGTTACACCGCGCGTCTGACGCAAAACAACACCTTCCTTTATCAAAATCAAATCAACACCGTCGCGGGTGAAATTCACGTCGCGCTGATGGGCGACCCGACGCTGCGTCTGCATCCGGTCGCGCCTCCGGGAACGCTGGGCGGCCTCGCCAGCGCCGGCAGCGCAACGCTGACCTGGACGGCCCGTTCACACGATTGACGGGCTCGTTGCTCACCGCCACCAGCTTTATCGACACGACCGCGCCTTCAAGCGCGACCTACATGGTGCGCGCGGTGAAACTGGAGAACACTCCCAGCGGCAGTTATTACAACGCCAGTCAGGGACTCTTCTGGACCGTCGGAGGAGCGCCCGCCCCTTCCGGCGACACCACGCCGCCCACCGTTTCCCTCAGCGCACCGGCCGCCAGCGCGACGGTTTCCGGTTCGACTGTGGCCGTTTCGGCGAATGCGGCTGACAACGTCGGTGTTGTTGGCGTGCAGTTTAAACTCGATGGCGCCAACCTGGGCGCGGAAGACGCGGTTGCGCCTTACAGCGTAAATTGGGACACCACGGGAGCCGCGAATGGTTCGCACACATTGACTGCGGTCGCACGCGACGCGGTGGGCAATCAAACGACCTCGGTCGCAGTGTCGGTGACCGTGAGCAATGCCGCTTCCATTCCGCCGTTGAGTCTGCCGACGGTGACCATCACGAGCACGGACACGACCGCGACGGAAGGCGCGACCGACACGGCCTCGTTCACGCTCACACGCACGGACAGCACGGCCAGCGATCTGGCGGTCACGCTGGCGCCCACGGGGACGGCGATCAAGTGGGATGACTACAGGCGTCGCGTGCAAGGCGACATGCCGGACTCGTTTACGATTCCCGCCGGCGCCAGTTCGGTCACCATCACGGTGATGGCGGCGGACGACGCCCTGGTGGAAGGAACGGAGACGGCGACGCTGACGATTCAACCGAGTCCGAGTTACACCGTCGGCACGCCGAACAGTGTGACCCTTACCCTCCTTGACAACGACGGCACGCCGCCCGGGGACACGACGGCGCCCACGGTGTCAATCACTGCGCCGGCGAATAACACCACGGTCTCCGATTCGCCGGTCATTGTCTCGGCCAATGCGTCGGACAATGTCGGCGTGATCGGCGTGCAGTTTGAACTCGACGGCGCCAATCTTGGCGCCGAAGACACGAACGCGCCTTACAGCGCGACGTGGGACACCACCTCGGTGACCGACGGCACGCACACCCTGACCGCGGTCGCCCGTGACGCGGCGGGCAACCGAGCCACGGCCACCGCGATCTCTGTGCTCGTGAGCAACGCATCGTCCACGCCGACGGTGACCATCACCAGCGCCGACACGACGGCGACAGAAGGCGCGACCGACATCGCCTCGTTCACCATCACGCGCACGGGCAGTACCGCCGGCGACCTGGCGGTGACGCTCCAGCCTACCGGCACGGCAACCAAGTGGGACGACTACCGACGTCCGGTGGAAGGCGACATGCCGGACGCGTTCACGATTCCCGCCGGCGCCGGTTCCGTGACCATCACGGTGATGGCGGCGGACGACGCCCTGGTGGAAGGAACGGAGACGGCGACGCTGACGATTCAACCGAGCGCAAACTACACCGTCGGCACGCCGGGCAGCGCGACGTTGACGATCCTCGACAACGACGGCGGGACGCCGTCTTCGGACACTCTACCCCCCACAGACCCCACCGGCCTCTCCGCCACCGCCTTGTCCTCCTCCCAGATTATCCTGACCTGGGCTGCCTCGACCGACAATGTGGGAGTGACAGGGTATAAGATCTATAGAAATGGCATCGAAGCAGGCACCGCAAGCACCCCCACCTTCACCGATAGCGGGCTCGCCCCGGACACCACCTACTCCTACGCCGTCGCCGCTTATGATCCGGCCGCCAATGTGTCCGCTCAATCGGCCGCTGTTTCGGCAACGACGTTGAGCCTGATCGCATCCGTGCCTGGCAACGGCACTCTCCCGAGCTGGGTCGGTTCAGTCTTGCACAACTGGAAACCGCGCCTCGGCGGGGTTTATTGGCTGAACAGCCGCTCGGTGGTCAAGCAAGCCGCGCCCTATTTCTCGCAAAGCCCCAGGCCGGTGCTGGTGGACATCAAGAGCGACGTGACCGGCTTTGGCTACCGGTTCGACCTCAACTCGTGGGATCCACACGAGGATTCTCATTCGTGGTTTCTCTGGGACGGCACCGACGCCGGCACGCCGGCCTCGCCCGAAGACGCCTTTAATATCTTTGGCGCGACGAGCAACGCGGAATTTATCCTTAACATCCCCATCCCGCGCACTCTCACCAACAACCCCACCGGCGACGGTTTCGGATACACCTGGCAGACGCCGGAATTTTACGCGGCAATGGCGCAGTATTTCTTCGGCACGGCCGGGCCTCAATCCGGTTGGCAGAATCTTTCGACGACCCTCGACTTCTTCTCGCAGCCGGCCAGTTTCAATTGGGCCGACCTGCGGGCGCGACGCGGGCACGTGAATCCGTACCCCGTGGTGGCGCTCATCGTCGGCGAAGAGCCCTATAACCTGGAAGGTTTCCCCGACGGCGCTTCCTACGGCTCGCAGGCGGAAAAATTCCGCGCCGCCATCCGCAACCGGGGCGTGAACGTCCCCCTGGGCCTGCATGTTCGCGACATGGGGATTGTGGACGATTCGGACCCGGCGAAGTGGTTTTGGCCGATGATGAGCAGCGTCACCGCGAGCGACTTCAGCTTCATTGATCTCGAACACTACTACCAGTTTTCGAGTGTGCTGGAAGATTACAAGCGGACCTTCCCGGTTTCGATCAATCCGAGCGGCTTCCAAGGCTGGTGGCTCTCCAAGTCCGCCTGGAAGTCCGATTACACGAAGAATCTCTGGATCGTGGAAGACACTCGCCACGCCCTCCGCGATTTCGGCGGCACGGGCGTGGGCGACCCGAACCGCTGGCAACTCGGATTCAGCGAGCACGGCATCCAGGTTTCGTCGCAATTCATGTATAACGACATGTTTAGCGCCATGCACTGGGCCGGGTGGCTTGCCGAATCAATGCGCCAGAACATCGCCTGGGATTCAGGCTGGACGCTCCTCGGCGAAGGCTTCGCGACGGCGGATCTCCAGGTCAGGAATGGCTATGTCACCCGCACGCCGATGTTCTACGTCTATCAAATGGCCCAGGAATTCCACGGCTATGATTATTTGGACAACACCTACGCCAGCGTTATGGGCTCGACTACCGACAATTTGGGCCGGGCGGTTCAATTTCCCTGGGCGATCGTGCGCGTGCTCCGCGATCCCGCCACGGGGAACATCCACCTCTTTGTCGTCAATCAGAGCTTGACGGATACCGCGACGCTCTCAGGCTTCGAGAAGTGGAACGTCATCAGTTGGAAGCAGCTCCAGGGCGCAAGCTACAGTGACAGCAACCCTCTGGGTGTCCCGGGGGCGGAGCCGATTCAGACGCAAGCGGTAGCCCTGCCTGCCGCCGGCGCGTCCCTGGTCATCGCACCCGTCTCGGTGAACCACATTGTCCTGGCGGCTCCAAATAATTCCGGCGGCCCCGACCTCACCCCGCCCGCCGTCTCCGTCACGTCGCCTTCCAACGGAACAACGGTTTCCGGCGCCGCGGTGACCGTGTCGGCAAATGCGTCCGATAACGTGGGCGTCGCCGGCGTGCAATTCAAACTCGACGGCGCCAACCTGAGTGCCGAAGACACCAGCGCGCCTTACAGTGTGACGCTGAACACGACGACAGTTGGGGACGGATCGCATACCTTGACAGCGGTGGCGCGCGACGCGGCGGGCAATCAAACCACCTCGGCGCCGGTCGCGATCACGGTCAGCAATTCAGCGCCCGTCACCTTGCCGACGATCACAGTCGCAGCCACGGACGCCAGTGCGTCGCGGGTCGGCCCGGACAATGGCGCCTTCACCATTACGCGTTCCGGGAGCACGGCGTCCGCGCTCGCGGTGAATTATTCGCCGGGTGGAACGGCTGTGAACGGGACGGACTACAACTCGCTGGGGGCTTCGGTGACGATTCCGGCGGGGGCGGCTTCAGCCACGATCACGGTGACGCCAAAGCCGGCCACCAACTACGTCGGCTCGAAAACGGCGACGCTGACATTGTCCGCGAACGCGGCCTACACGGTCGGTTCACCCAACAGCGCCGCGGTCACGATCGCGGGCAACAGCGTGACCATCACCTCGATCAAGGCCACACGAACCAGCGTAACCATCACGTGGGCCAGCGCGCCGGGCAAAACCTATCGCGTGGCGTACGAGAACAGTTTGTCGGATGCCACCTGGACCGATTTGAGCGGCAACATCACCGCCACGAGCACGGCCACCTCGTGGACGGACAAGGCAGCCAGCAAATCGACGCAGCGTTATTACGTGGCGTACGTCGTGAATTGAATCACCCCGTTCAAGAAAGAGCCCGGTCAAGGGCGGTGCCGCTCGCGCGCTGGCCCGCAGAAGCAGCGCAGCGCTGCCGGGAGGGGGGAATCAACTGCCGAACTGCAACCGCGGTTCGGTTTCCAGCAGGGCTTTGAGGTTTGGCCAGCGGGCCTCGTTCATCTCATAGAAGGCGTGCAAATAAACGATGACGACTTCCTGCGGGTGTTTCGCGAGGATCGTTTCGACGGCCGAACGGAGCTTCGCATCGTCCATCGTCTGCGGCAATTCTTCGACGACGCCCTCTTTGTGCGGCAGGCCGAGCGCGTCGAGAAAATCGGTCAGGAGCGCGGTGTGTTTTTTCAACAGCCAGCCGCGCAGCAGACCGCCGGCGGCGGGTTCCATCGCCGGACGGCTGAGGGTGGACAGCATGGCGACATGACGTTCGGCGCGCGGGTGGCGTTCCAGGAATAGCGGCCGCACTTTGCGCGCCTGGGCGACCGCGGCGAGCGTGGCCTTGTAAAGCTCTTTGTCGGACGAGTAGGCGTGTTCCAGAATCTCCGCGGCCAATTGAGGAGACATAAAACCGATCAATTCGTGCGCCGTAAGCATGACGGAGTGAAACGCAATGCCGGGTTTCTGACAAGTCCCGCGCTCAGGTCACCGTGGTGAGCGCAATTTTATGCCTGGCGGCGATTCGTTTTACTTCCTCCTCCTCCAACAGCAGGGTTTTTCCCCCTTCGAGCGCGAGCACCGCGATGCCGCCTTTCGCGCAGATCTCCAGCGTTTTTGCGCCGATGCACGGGATATCGAAGCGCATATCGTGATTTGTCTTTGCGACTTTCACCGCCACCGCGCCGCCCTCCTTGCCCGCCAACTCGCCGCCGCGCGCGAGGCAACGGTCGGTGCCTTCCAATGCCTCGAGGGCGAGCACCGTGCCGTTTTTGACGAGCACCGTCTGCCCGATTTCCAAACGCGCGAGTTCCTTGGCGATGCGAAAGCCCAACTGCACGTCCGCCCGCTGGCCGTCGGACAACTTCGGGCCGAGATGAAAACCGCTGTCGGGCATCAGGGGTTTGAGCCACGGTGTCGCCTCGATCAATTCCACGCCGTCTTTGCCCAGCTCGTCGGCTATGGCGCCAAAGATCGTGTGCGCGTTTTTCTCTTTCAATCGGAGCAGCAGCGCCAGCGCGCGGAGGTCGGGACGGACGTCGAACAGATTCTTCGGCGCAATCTGGCCGACCATAACGCATTGTTTCACACCACGCTCCGTGAAGGTCGAAATCATTTTGGATAGCTGGCCGACTTTCAGCCAGACGACCTCGTCCACCAGCCCGGCAAGGTCGGGGTTGGTTTCGCCCTCAAAGGCGACTGCGACCAACCGCTTCACACCCATGCTCCGCGCCTGCCGCGCGAACTGCAGCGGCAGCGACCGGTTGCCCGCGATCAGGCCCAGGGTGTCCGTCGGTCCGCTCTTCTGCTCGGAAAGCACGTTGGTTCCAATTGAAGAACAAAAATTTGAGCTTGGAAACTGGAAAAGAGGTTTGGCGCCGCCCCGTCCTGAAATCTCAGGACGATCGCCGGGACGCGGGGTCGGATAACTCCATCTCCAACGCATTGAACGAGATCGGCGACCCTCGGGCCGTCCGGTCCGCGGCGTGAGTCTTGCGGTGGATGGCCCGGGCAGAGATCAGCCGCGGAAATGAATTAGCATGATAGCTGCTCTTGACTCAAAAATGGAATACAGAATGAGACAGGTGTCTCAGTACAGATCGAATTGAAATCGGCGCACAAAATGACGTTCTCCGGCGAAAGAACTCCTTGCGGGAGCCGCCAAAAAACTACCTGAAAATGATCCCAGGCAAATCGAACCAGACGCTTCCAGTCAAAGCGGCAATAGCCGCGTGGCTGTTGATGTTCAGTCTGGGAGCGGCGGCGGCCGAGCCGGCCGAAGTTTCCAGTTCTGGCCAGGAACAACGGCCTGAGGTTGTGGTCGTTCCCCAGGTTGGGTCCGCGATGGTTCCCGGGTTTGCCGAGGGCTACGCGGGGGTGTTCGAAACGTCGAGCGCGCAACTGGCCGCTTTGCAGACCGGACATGTCGAGAACAAGGTTCCGAAATTGAACAAGCCGGAGTATTATTCGGAACAGGATTCCAGCTTTACCATTTACGGTTTGTTGCCCTTCTGCGTGGTGTTGTTGGTTGGTATTTCTTTCATGGTCCGCAAGCTTAACATCGCCAACCGCGATCTCGAACGACGGACCGTGGATCTCTCCGCCAGCAACCAGCAGTTGAAAAAGGAAGCCGCCGAACGGCAAAAAGAAGTCGCCGAACGGCAAAAGGAGGTCAAAGAGCGGCGCCTCACGGAGGAGGCATTGCGTGCATCAGAGGATTTATATCACTCGCTGGTCGAGACCGTGCCGCAAAACATCTTTCGCAAGGACCTGGCGGGAAAATACACGTTCGCCAATCGGGCGTTTTGCGCCACCCTGGGCAGGCCGGCGGCGGAGATTGTCGGCAAAACCGATCACGAGCTCATTTCCGTCGAGCTGGCGGTCAAGTTCCGCCGCGAAGATGAACAATTGTTGGCCGCCCGCAAACAGATCGAGACCGAACAGAGTTTTCCGACGCCGATGGGGGGCAAGATTTCCGTGCTGATGATAAAGACCCCTCTGTTCGATTCCGAAGGCCGGCCCATCGGTATTCAGGCCGTTTTTTGGGATGTCAGCGAACGGAAGCGCGCCGAGAAGGAGCTGTTTACCGCCCATCACGAACTGGTCAAGGCCTCGAGGCGGGTGGGCATGGCGGAGGTGGCGACCGGCGTGCTCCATAACGTCGGCAATGTGCTCAACAGCGTGAATGTCTCGGCGACCCTGGTGTGCGAGCACGTCAAGAAATCCAAGGTGCTGGCGGTGGGCAAAGTGGCGGCCTTGCTTTCCGAGCACGCGGACGACGAGAAATTCCTGATGGCAGACGATCGAGGAAAGCAGTTGCCCGGTTATCTGAAGGACCTGGCGGAACATTTGAGGAAGGAACAGGGGACCGTGCTGAGCGAGCTGGATTCGCTGATTAAGAACATCGAGCACATCAAGGAAATCGTGGTCATGCAGCAGGACTATGCCAAACTCTCCGGCCTGAGCATGGCGGTCAAGACCAGTGACATCGTGGAGGACGCCCTGCGCATGAATTCCTCGGCGCTGACACGCCATGAGGTGCAGGTGGCGCGCGAATATCAGGATGACCCCACCATCGTCGTTGACAAACACACGGTCTTGCAAATCCTGGTCAATCTCATCCGCAACGCCAAATATGCCTGCGACGAATCACGTCGTACGGATAAACTGGTGAGTGTCCGCATTTCCAGGTATGGAAAGGACGGCACCATTATTCAGGTTTTAGACAATGGCGTCGGCATTCCCCGCGAGAATCTGGGCCGTCTTTTCACGCGAGGCTTTACGACGCGGGTGGATGGGCACGGCTTCGGACTGCATACGTGCTCGCTCGCTGCGAAGGAGATGGGCGGCGCGTTGACAGCTCATAGTGACGGGCCGGGTTTGGGAGCGGTTTTCACGCTGGTCCTGCCTGATCAGCCGCCGGAACGAGGTGCGCCATGAACCCGCCCAACACTATTTACGGGCAGCGCATCCTGGTGATCGATGATAACCGCGCCATTCATGAGGACTTTCGCAAGATTCTCGACTCCGATCAGCCCGGTCGCGAGGTCCTGGAGGAGCGGGAAGCCATGTTGTTCGGGGAGCCGACGCCGCCCGCACGCCGCCAGGTCTTCCGGATCGACTCGGCCTTTCAAGGTCAGGACGGGTTGCACCTGCTCCGGCAAAGCATGGAATCGGGCGAACCCTACGCCATGGCGTTTGTGGATGTGCGCATGGGTCCCGGGTGGGACGGCATTGAGACCACGGCCAAACTGTGGGAGGCCTATCCGGACCTGCAGGTGGTCATCTGCACCGCTCATTCCGATTATTCCTGGGACGACATGGTGTCCAAGCTGGGCCACTCCGACCGCCTGGTCATCCTCAAGAAACCCTTTGACAATGTCGAAGTGCAGCAACTGGCCATCGCGCTGACACAAAAATGGCGATTGTTGCAGCAGGCCCGGATCAAAGTGGACGATTTGGAAAAGATCGTCGGCCTTCGCACCGAGCAATTCCAGGTGACCAATGCGCAACTGCAAGCCGAGATCGCCGAACGCAAGGAGGTCGAATCAGCCCTGCGCCAGGTCGCCGAAGGAATCGCCGCGGCCACGGGCGAGGAGTTTTTCCGCTCGCTGGTCAAGTCCCTGGCGCAGGCCCTGGGAGCCGACTACGCCTACGTGGGAGAGCTTGCCGGTCCGGAGGGCAAGAGCATCAAGACCATTGCCCTGTGCGCGGACGGAAAGCTCCTGGAGACTTGCGAGTACGACCTGGCCAACAGCCCGGCGGAACTGGTCCTCCGCGAACAACTGGTTTGTTGTCCCCAAGGCATCCAGACGCAATTTCCGGGCGATCGTTGGTTGGCCGGAATGAAGGCGGAAAGTTTCACCGGCACCGCGCTCCGGGACGCGACTGGGCGCGCCATCGGCCTGGTGGCGGTGATGAACCGAAAGCCATTGCTGAAACCCGAGCTGACCAAGTCGATGCTGCAGATTTACTCGGTCCGCGCCGCCACGGAGCGGGAACGCAAGCGGGCGGAGCAGGCGATCATGCAGCAGGAACGACTGGCTGCGGTGGGTCAGTTGTCCGCCGGGTTGGCGCATGACTTTAACAACATGCTCTGCATCATTCTCGGTTACGCGGCCTTGCTCCAGGAGCACGGCGAGGAACAACCGGGCAAGAAAAAGGTGGATGCTCTCAAGCAGATCACCACCGCCGCCCAGCGCGCCGCCCACCTGACCCGTCAACTGCTGGCCTTCAGCCGCAAACAGGTGATGCAACCGCAGTCGCTGGAATTCAACGAAGTCATCGGCAACGTGAGCCGAATGTTGCAACGACTGGTGGGCGAGGACATCGCCGTTCAATTTCATTTCTCCCCCAGACCGGTTTACATTCACGCGGATTTGGGGATGATCGAACAGATTGTCATGAACCTGGTGGTCAACGCCCGCGACGCCATGATCCGAGGAGGACAACTCACCTTGAGCGCGTCGGTGGTGGAGATCGACGAGGCGCATCGACAGAATAATCCCGAAGCGCGCCCGGGGCAGTTCGCCTGCCTGAGCGTGTCCGACACCGGGTGCGGCATCCCGCAGGAACATTTGCTGCGAATCTTCGAGCCGTTTTTTACCACCAAGGAACTGGGAAAAGGGACGGGCTTGGGACTGGCCACGGTGTACGGAATTGTCAAACAACACGACGGCTGGATCGAAGTGACCAGTGAAGTCGGCAAGGGCACCACGTTCAAAGTATTTTTGCCAAAGGGTACCAAACCCGCCGGCAGCCAAACGGAAACCTTCTTCAACCCGGTGCCACGCCGCGGCGACGAGAAGATCCTGCTGGTTGAGGACGAAGCCGCCCTGCGCGGTCTGGCCAGCAAGCTGTTGCGAAGGCAGGGATACGAAATCGTCGAAGCGGCTTCCGGCGTCGAGGCGCTCGAGGTCTGGGAACAACACGCCGGAGAGTTCGACCTGTTGTTGACCGATATGGTCATGCCGGGAGGGGTTACCGGACGGGACCTGGCGGAAACGCTCCTGGCCGATAAACCCGCGTTAAAAGTCATTTTCTCCAGCGGTTACAGCACGGATATGGTGGGCAACAATTTTCTGCTCGAGGAGGAAATCAACTTCCTGCCCAAACCGTACCCGCCCAAGGCCCTGATCCAAATCGTGCGGGTCTGCCTGGACCGCAACAAAGAGGCAGCCGGCCCGGATCCGCGGCTGAGAGCCGGTAAGATTCCGAATGGGGCCGGCGCAGCAACTGAGCGGAACACGACTCTCAGGTTGGTTCAACACTGAGCCGGCAATGGCCTCGGGAGGTCCGGGCCCGCGCCGCTCAAGCGGCGTCAATGCCTCGTCCGGATGCTTCCCAGCTCGCGCAAATTCACAATTGACTTCGGCGTCCGTTGACCGCCGCTCCCTGCCGTCAGAAGTCCAATAGAACGGCTCCAGACGTAGCGGCGGCCATCCTGGCTGCCGTAGAGGGCGGCATCTTGCCGCCCGGACCCAACACGCGACATCGGTGGCGTATTCCCGCAGTTCCAGCCCGGATTCGCCGGGCAGGACCCTCCTCCGTCGCACGGTACTCTCCTCGGTTGATGGCGCCAGAGAAAGGCGACAACTCTCCTGGCAGGACCAAATCCTCCGTCGCACTGCGGAGGGTGGATGTCCGGGCTCGACGGCAGGCAAGATGCGCAAGATGCCTGCCGCTACGGAGTTTTTTGATGGGCTTCCAGGCATTCCGGCGGGCATTTTTGGCTTTGACTGGCGGGCCTTTTCGGTTTGCCATCTTGCTGTCTTCATTCACCAAAACTATGAACAACCTGCTTATGTTCCTCGGCCTGCTCGGGTCGGTCACCGCGCTTTCCCTGCGTGCTGCCGGCCAGCCTGGAGAAACCCTCTGCTACGAACTGCGCACCTATTACGCCGCACCGGGCAAACTGGACGCGCTCAACGCCCGTTTCCGCAATCACACCATGCGGATCTTTGAAAAGCACGGCATGGTCAACATTGGTTACTGGATGCCGGTGGACAATCCGGAAAATAAACTCATCTACCTTTTGGCTTTCCCCGGCCGCGACGCCGCCAAACAGTCCTGGAAAGATTTCGGCGCCGACCCCGACTGGCAGAAAGCGGCCAGGGAATCCGAAGCCAACGGCAAACTGGTGACGAAGGTCGAGTCCGTCTTCCTCGAAGCCACCGATTACTCGCCGCAAATCAAGCCGGCGAAAGCCGCCGAATCGCGTCTTTTCGAGTTGCGCACTTACACCGCCACGCCGGGCAAACTGGACAACTTGAGCGCGCGCTTCCGCGAACACACCTGCAAACTGTTCGAAAAACACGGTATGGCCAACTTCGGTTACTGGACGCCAATGGACGCCGATAAAGGCGCCGGCAACACACTCATCTACCTGGTGGCACACAAGAACAGGGAAGCCTCCGACGCCTCGTGGAAAGCGTTTCGCGAAGACCCGGATTGGGTGGCCGCGAAGAAAGCCTCCGAAGAAAAAGCCGGCGGCTCGCTCACCGTTCCGGACGGCGTCAAATCCGTGTACCTGGCGCCAACCGATTATTCGCCGACGAAATAGGAGTCTCTTGTCCCCGAATCCAGATAAACAACATCGGAAAGCTGCCCACAGAGAACCACCTCGCGTTGAACGCCGCGTGGCGTTCAACGGTTGAATCCTGGCTCCGCCGCCAGGGAATGATCCTCGTGCGGCAAAACCGAAACC
>WNGA01011345.1_pt1 | contig 12959 bp, 12 predicted proteins | sample 5400061 | NCBI WGS metagenome assembly WNGA01 (sample SAMN13153366, study PRJNA577476) | soil metagenome | isolation source: 100 cm soil or saprolite under grassland replicate 2 | place: USA:California | collected 2016-06-15
AGGGCTATCTGCGCTAAGCGGTAAGAGCGTGGAAAAATAGTCCGTTCGAAGGGGAAGGTTACATTCAAGCCGCATTTGATTAATGTGGGCTTCGCATTCACCCGTTTCACCGAGGGACGTTGCATCCGGAGTGTCGTTGACGATGTGATCGAGTTCGTGAAGCAGTCCCCAGCCCACGTTGAACGCCTCAAGAGCATGCTGGTCTCCAACCACCTTGTCAAAGTCGGCGAAATCAATTTGCACCACGAACGCCGGTGGATTGTCCACAGCGTTTCTTTTCCATCTGCCGGGAATTACGCGACAAAACGCTACGTCTGAATGATTACTTGCATCCTCAATGACCACAACGTTGCGGCCAGAAATTGCCTTGCCGATCAGTTCTCTGGCACTAACTGAACCGCCGGCCGGTACTCTGTTTCCCTGGCGCAGGATTCCATCCGCATCGAACTTCAGATCCGCAAAACCAGAAATGCTGCGAAGCTTAATGGTCAACAGCTCGCGATGGGCCGGCGATAGATTGTCACGCACGACTACATGGTTGCGAATCTGCTGAGCCTGCGCAGCTACGGGCAAGAGGAGCAAAAGAATACTGCCGAGCCGTGTTGCTCGGGATATTTGAGAGAAGGGTATCCCGCGAGTTCTGGGTAGCATTGAGCTTCCTCCCAGATTTGGACCGGCGAACTCATGTGTAAGCGTCGGTTCAGGTGATCTCAGCGCCATTGGGGGCGGTGCAATTGAAGGCATGTTACCAAAATGTTAACTGAGTGGATAGAGATTTTTTCCACAGGCCGTGCTGACTGAATGTGGGCTGAAATTTATCTGAACGCGGGCTAGTTGGGATCCGCAGTGCAACTCGACTTCGCAAGCCAAATTCACGACTTACGAACCGGTTGCGCCCGGGGTGGAATGCGAAACGCGCGGTCAAGAAGCTGCCCCATTTCTTAAAATACATTTAATCGCCCGGCTATTTGCTCGTAATATCTGAGTGCTATCCTCTTCTTGAAAAGCGTTAGGAGGATAGAAGCAATGGTTGAACAAAGACCTCGGAGGGATCCTGAATTTAAGGTGGTCTGTATCTCGTGCGGAGTGAAGATTAGGGAAAACGCGAGCGATGACTCGTATGGAATGTGTCTGAGGTGTTTCTACACGATGTTGGCAGCAAGGCTGCGGACTCAAAGGCGCGTTGCGCCTGGTGAGTTTGTAAGCGAGCGCTGACGACGGTCCGCGCTATGAGACTTCTGCTAGTTCTTTAGGCCTCACAATCCAGTCGAGGCTGCCCTTCTCTTCGAGGACCTTTTCCCATTTAGCAGCTTTAAAATCAATCTTAGCGAGTGTGCCCGTTGCCATGTGCTCGGCGTGCTCTGTCAACAAACGCAGCAGTTCTTCCATCCCGGGGTTATGCCCAACCAGAAGAACCATGCTGCGCTCCTCTTCGATTTGCGATACTACTTCTAATAATTGCACCGGACTTGCTTCGTAGATTCGCTGGTCATAGCGGCGAACACAACAGAAGATCGGGTGCTAACCTCTGCTTTCTAATAAACCTACCTATCATTTCCGTCGCTTTCTTTCCCCGTCCGTTCAGGGGTCGATCAAAGTCCTGAAGGCCAGTGTCCTTCCAACTCGATTTCGCATGTCGCAGTAATAGCAGAGTCTTCATTGTTATTCAGTTCAGATAACGTTCACTCATTTGTAACAATTTGCGCTCACAATGCGCGGGCATGATTTCTTATGGCCATCACCGATTCCCCGGAAAGCTGTTTGTCGTTGAAGGTACTGATGGCAGCGGAAAGTCAACCCAACTGGCATTGCTCTACCAGTGGCTGAAGGCCGAAGGGTATCCGGTCTTTTTTTCCGAATGGAATTCATCTCCTCTCGTGAAGAATACGACGAAACGCGCCAAGAAACGACATCTTTTTACGCCGGCGACTTTCTCACTTCTTCATGCAACCGACTTTGCCGATCGCACTGAGCGGGACATTATTCCACCGCTCAAGGCCGGGGCAATCGTTCTTGCCGATCGCTACAGCTATACCGCGTTTGCTCGCGACGTCGCTCGAGGCTGCGAGCGTGAATGGGTGCGCGAAGTTTATAGGTTTGCAGTTAAGCCGACCGTTGCTTTCTTTTTTCGCGCGCCGCTCGACGTCGCCATCGATCGGATCGTATCCGGAAGGCCAAGCTTGAGATATTACGAGGCAGGACTGGATATGGGCTGGTCTAGCGAACCGGAGGAAAGCTTTACTATCTTCCAGGGCAAGATCCTCGAGGAATATGATCGCATGGTTGATGAATTCGATCTGACGGTAATTGATGCTACCCGTTCGATCGAGCAACAACAGCGCGAGATGCGAAAAATAATTACCCAACATCTCAGGAGAAGGCGGTCAAAAACAGATTAGAGACAAGACTTTTTATGGTACGCCACTGCCGGGCGTAGGACAGGCGGAATATAGTGGCAAGCTAATCGTCGTTGAAGGGACGGATGGCGTGGGCCGTTCGACTCACATCTCCCTCTTGCGTACCTGGCTCGAATCGCGCGGGCATGCGGTACTCGATACCGGCATGACTCGATCCGTCCTGGCGGGACGAGGAATTAAGGAGGCCAAGACCGGCCACACCCTGGGGCGCCTCACGATGCAACTTTTCTACGCCACTGACTTCATCGATCGCCTGGAACAGGAAATGCTCCCCGCACTGCGATCAGGTTTCATTGTCTTAACAGACCGATACATCTACTCTGCCATGGCACGGGCTGAGGTAAGAGGAATTGATTCAGCATGGATTCGCTCGATCTATGGGATGTCGCTCGTGCCCGACGCCGTATTCTATCTCCGGATTGAATCGGCGCAGCAGTTGGTGGCGCGAGTTCTGGCTTCGGGTCGCAGGTTTGACTTCTGGGAATCCGGAATGGATCTTCACCTGGGTGAAGATCTCTACGACAGCTTTATCCAGTATCAAACGCGAATGCTCAAAGTCTTCGATCGAATGAGCGCTGAGTATAATTTTCACGTAATGAATGCTTCGCGATCCGTTCGCAGCGTGGCAGCTGATCTTCGTCGCTCGGTTGCAAAAGTCATTGACGAACCCATGACTGTTAGCGAAGGCCCTTCGCTAACTACGATTAAGAACAAAGTCGCCAGCGAGCCTGCAGAAAAGACTGTCCTGGTCCCGAGCCAGGAGAAAATAGAGAAGACGGCGGGTTATTGAAGCTTGCAGCAATAGACATCGGCTCCAATTCCATCAAGCTGGCAGTTGTCGATGCAGCTGCGAGTGATTCATTTGCCGTGCTCGCGCGAGAAAGAGACGTGGTCCGCCTGGGCCATGAAACGCTTCGCAAGAGTCATCTGTCACCCGAGGCGATTGAACGCGCTGCGAATTGCGTCAAGCGCTTCCGTTCTATCGCTGAAGCCCGCGGCGCTGAAACCATCATTGCCGTAGCCACTGCCTCGGTTCGCGAGGCAAACAACTCGGCGGAATTCATTAAGGTAGTTGAGAAACATACCGGTCTGCGCATTGAAATTCTTTCTGGAATTGAAGAAGCCAGACTGATTGGGCTCGCGGCCTGTCAGGGGTGCACATTACAAGGCGCCACAAACATCAACATAGACATCGGTGGCGGCTCGACTGAAATCACCGTGTTTCGTGACGGAATTCCGCTATCACTCTTTTCGGTGAAGATCGGCGCAGTAGTTTTGACGGAAAGGTTCGTCCTCACCGATCTACCGAAATCGAAAGAGCTGAGTAACCTACGAAACGAAATCCGCGCTGCATTTGAACGCCCGGCTCGCGAACTTCGTGGCGGGAGATGGCAGCAAGCGACAGGAACTTCAGGCAGTATATTGGCGGTGGCGCAACCCTACGCTCGCGCACCAGCAGTGATGCGGAGCGAAAGAATCAACCTGCTCAACCGGCAGGGGAAGAGATCGCACTGAGCCGGCTGGCGCGACTAAACATCACGCTGGCAAGCAAGAATGCGGCAGAGCGGCGAGCCCTGCCCGGCATCAGCACCCAACGCTCGGAAATTATCGTCGCCGGCGGTCAGATACTCGAAGGAGCGATGCGGGCCCTGGGAATTAATGTTCTGCGAACCTGCGATTGGGCGTTGCGCGAAGGAGTAATCATTGATCGCTTGCGAGAGCTTGAGGCCGAATCACGTCCGCCGATGCCGGCGTTTGGCGATCAAAAATTGCGCGGTGTCCACGCTGTAGGCCGTCGCTTCGGCTACGAAGAAGCCCACTCGCACCAGGTGACGCAACTCGCAGAAAAAATTTTCGACAACCTGACTGCTTCGGAAAACCTGACGCGTCATCAACGCACTTTGCTTTCGGCCGCAGCTCTGTTGCATGACGTTGGTTACCATATCGCTCATGAATCTCATCACAAGCATTCGCTTTACTTAATCCAGAATTCTGAATTGACCGGCTTCTCCGAAGCAGAGCGCGCTGTGATTGCAAACATCGCTCGCTATCACCGTGGCCCGCTCCCGAAAGAACGTCACCCCGAGTATGCCGCGCTCAACAACGCGGACCGCGAAACCGTGTGCCGGCTGGGAGCGATTGTGCGGGTAGCGGATGCTTTAGATAGAAGCCATGACAGCCGCGTCACCGATTTACGTTGTGCTCGCGAAGGTGATTTCGTCCGCATCCAGATAGATAGTGCACTCGACTGTGAGAATGAGCTCAGGGAAGCCGAGCGAAAGCGAGAAATGTTTGAGCAGGCTTTTCAATGCACCCTCGACTTCAGCGTTTCCACAAAAGCAAAGCGTGCTCGATCAACCCATGGCAAAGCCTAAACCGATTCGTGGAATAGATTGTGACGCGACAGCGGCGGACGCAATTCGCCTTGTAGTTACTACTCGGATGGGAGAGATGTATGCTCTGCGTGACCAGGCCCTGGATTGGAGCAATCCGAAGGGCATACATGACATGCGCGTTGCGTCGCGCCGTCTGCGTAGCGCCTTACATGATTTCATTCCTTATCTGCGGAAGCGTCGTCTCACGGCTTCGCTTCGCGGGATAAAGGCTATTGCAGATGCCCTGGGGGAGGTGCGCGATCAGGATGTCGCCATAATCGCGCTGGATAAACTTGCAACCAAAGCGCCTCCCGAAGTCTCACCTGGAATCCAGCTGCTCACCGAAGGCCGCCGCGCCAAACGAGACAGAGCCCTTAAGGAATTAACCGCTTTTTTGGATCAAGATCGCCTGGCACAACTTCGATCGGAGTTCTTGAAGGCGTTAGATGGATCGCTCACGCCTCCCCACGGTGGAAAGAGACCCAGGCAAAGCACGCAAATGGCGGCCAGCAGTCTCACTTATCGCCAGGTGGGACGGGCCACGATTCTGGATCGGCTGAAGGAGTTTGAGAAATTGGGGGACAGCCTCTACCACCCACTGAAAGCCAAGCCTCTTCACCAGATGCGCATTGCCGCGAAAAGGCTTCGCTACGCGCTTGGGCTTTTCGAACAGTGTTGGGGAAAACCGGTTGCACTTTTCGCCAGAAGGGTGGCCGCTCTGCAGTCAGAGCTGGGCGAACTTCACGACTGCGATGTCTGGATTGTTGACTTCGGCGATGATCTCGAAAAGGTTCGGAAGCAAGCTCGCCCTGCACAGGACGAAGACGTCGATCGTAGTGTTGCTTCGCTCTGGTTGCTGGCCCACTTCGTGAAGCTGCGCACCAGACATTATCGCAAGGCTCTCTCGCGTTGGCGCGAATGGGAAGCAAACGATTTCAGCGGGCAACTACGTAAAAGCATAGCGAACGGATCCTCAGTGGCAGCAATTACAACCAGCAAGGTGACCATCGCCGCCACTGAAACCGCCGGAGTTGCTTCTGCGCAGGACCTGTAGGTTTCTCCTGTTCCGCAGCCGGAGATTGCTTTAATCGGTAGCGACAGCCGCACTATTTCGCTCTCGGACCCCTGCGACTCATTTCACAGAGATCGCCTGGACTCCATCGCGTCGATTATCTGCCCGGATAGTCGCTTACTGAATCAAAATTGATGCAAGCGGTAGTCGCTCTCCCGGCAGCAGCCGGTCGAGGAGCTCGTCGAGCAAGTCAAATTCAATTGGATCCTCAATATGCGCGTTACAACCTGCCGCCAGGGCGACGTTTCGGTTAGCGGTCGGATTATTGAATGAGACAGCAATAATTGGGACCTCGCGAAGCGCAGCGCACCTCCTCATTCGACGGATTGCGGTAAAGCCGCTGACTACCGGCAACTTTAACTGAATGAGGACCAGATCTGGATGCTTACGTACCGCTGTATCGATCGCTTCCTGCCCATCGGTAGCCAGGAACACATGGAAACCCTTTAACTCGAGCAGCGACCGCAAGAGATAACGGTTATCGTCATCACTGTCCGCAACCAGAATCGTCGGCATTGATTGGCTCTCTGAAATCATGCGCCGCTCCTCTCGCTGTAGCTGTTAGCGATGGCGATAAGTGATGCGTCCCTTCAGCAGGTCGTAAGGAGACATTTCGATCGTCACGCGATCTCCAAGAAGGACACGAATCGAATTCTTCCGAATTTTGCCGGACAGTTGAGCAATCACTTCATGCTCAGTATTGTTAAGACGAACCCGAAAAAGAGCATTCGGCAGTTTGTCTACTATCACGCCCTCGGCAGGAATCATTTCCTCTTTGCTCAAGAGCTCCTCCTTTGCAGTCGTAGCCTGAATCTAAAGCGCACGGCTCTTCTGTGTTGAAGCTAAAATCGGGATGTGAGGTTTGGGTTAAGAGTTTATTAAAGGTGGGTTAAATCCCCACGCAGAAGAAGCCCCGGTGGGGTTGGAGCCACCCAGGCTTTGGCGCGAGGCTGCAAGCGCCTCCAAGTCGCTTAAAAGTCAGGACCAGCCGCTCAGCCCTGGCGGAATTAACCGGTTCACGGGTCCTGGCGCGCACCAAAAAGTTCCACTGCAAGAAACGGATAGATTGGAATTGAAGCTGCGCTTAAGATGCGGCTTGTACCGGTAACTCTGTGTTTGAAGAATAGGAAGGTTGATCATGCCGTACCAGGTTGTTGCAATATCTGAAGACGTCGCGCGCCAGGTTAGAACAACGTTGAAATCTCCGCAGTATGGACATCCGGCACATGTCGAAGTCGCCGCCGGCTACGGGCCGTGTCGCTATTGTTTGCAGACCTTCGTTGAAGGCCAGGAGGAGAGAATACTCTTCACCTACAATGCTTTCTCGGAAGTGGGAGGGTGGCCGGCCCCGGGACCCGTGTTCATCCACCGTGAAGAATGCAAACGTTTTGAAGGTGCTGGGTTTCCTCCAAAACTTCGTCCTCTGCCACTGGTGCTGGAAGGTTACGGTCGTGGGAGTTGGCGTTTGATACAAGAACCAGTCGTCAACGGCGACATCGATGCAGTAATTGATCGTCTTTTTGCGCATCCGGCGGTTGAATACATCCAAGTGCGAAACGCGGAGGCGGGCTGCTTCGTGGCACGCATAGAACGGGCGTCATCCAGTTAGTGGCGGAAAAGGCAGCGTAGTGTCGCCGGAAAATTAAGTTTTCGAGGACGGTGCTCATGAAGCTTTGCAAAGAAAAAAGCCCCGGCAGAGTCGGCACTACCGGAGCTTTAGTCGTTTCAGCAGCAAACAGCAACGGGCAGATTCGTCCTGTCTGATGTGGTGGCGGGAATACTCACTACCGGAGGTGATTCTTCTCCATCGATATGGCTGCTCAGCTAACCCCCCATGATCAGCAGAGCGCGTATGGAAAAGGTTCTCACGATTTCTCGTGTCGCTACCGCGAGCTGCCGGTAATTAGTATCTGGAAGATATTTTTGCTGAATGGTGCTAACTTGCCGTTACTGGCAGGTTAAATGTTGGTTAAGTAAATGACTTCCCGCGAAGCGTTCGCTTATACTCGGCCCACTTTTATGCAAGTGACCGAAAACAATCACACACGCAAGAAACTCGCAGCCGAGTTTGTGGGAACCTTCATGCTCGTGTTCGCCGGCACGGGAGCAATCATCATTAACGATCTCCGCGGCGGAATAATCACGCACATTGGCGTGGCTATATCCTTCGGCTTAATCGTACTGACGATGATTTATACAGTCGGGGATATTTCTGGCGCTCACCTGAATCCCGCGGTCACCTTCGGCTTTTACCTGGCGCGTCAGTTTAAGGGAAGGAATGTTTTGCCTTACATTTCAAGCCAGTTGCTTGGAGCGATGATTGCCAGCCTGTTCCTCAAACTGATGTTTGCGCAACACCAGACGCTTGGGGCTACGCAGCCTTCAGGTTCGGTAGTGCAATCGTTTGTGATGGAGATAGTCCTATCCTGGATTCTAATGTTTGTGATCCTGTGCGTCTCGACCGGAGCGAAAGAAAAAGGGGTCACAGCAGGCATTGCGGTGGGTGCAACCGTTGCTCTCGCCGCGCTCTTTGCCGGTCCGATATCCGGCGCTTCAATGAATCCCGCTCGTTCTCTGGCTCCCGCACTTCTATCGGCGCACTTCGAAAATCTTTGGATCTACTTGATAGCGCCGTTCATAGGTGCGACGCTGGCCGTCCCCCTCTGTCGTGGTGTGCAAGCTGAAGGTGCTGCACGATGATACGAAGCGCGAAGGTTTGTGAGTAAAACGATCGCGTGACTGGCGATGGAGCGTGGGAAATCAAAACACAGAGTTATGAAGCTTATATTTCTGCACGGTGCGCCGGCCGTAGGAAAGTTAACTATCGCGCGCGAACTGGCGAGACTCACGGGTTTCCGTTTGTTTCACAATCATCTGACTGTCGATTTGGTTAGCTCGCTTTTCCCTTTTGGCAGCGAACCGTTCATCAGGTTGCGGGAACAGATTTGGTTGGCGGCCTTTGCCGAAGCGGCGCGCGACAACGTCTCGCTCATCTTTACTTTCAATCCGGAAAGCACCGTGCGCGAATGCTTTGTTCAGGACGCGATCGATGTAGTCGCCGCTGCGGGCGGGATGGTGATGTTTGTCGAATTGACTTGCGCGGAGGAGGAGTTGGAGCGACGGCTTGAGGATGTTTCGCGGAAGGAGTTTGGCAAGTTGGTTTCCGTAGAACAGTATCGCTCACTAAAAGCAGACGGGGCTTTTCGCTTTCCCAAACTTCCAAACGGACCCTCTCTCGATACGACCAATAGCTCATCTGCCGATACTGCAAAGTTGATCTGTGAATACATCACTCGGCAGTGATATCTCGGGATTTAGTCAAGTAAAAAAGAAAGGGGCACGCGCATGCCGTGCCCCTTCGAATCGTTCTCTGCAAATTCTCTTAGAACGTAAATTTCACCGCTAGTTGCAACTGCCTAGGATCGCCGACGCCCTGTCGCAGGAAGCCGTTGAAATCGAACAGGGGCGACCCAATGGATGGTTCGAGGTTGTTTTTGTTGTTGAAAGTATTGAACATCTCGACGACGGGGATCAGCGCATACCGGCCGTCAGAGCCAAACTTGAAGGGACGCTGCAGCCGCCAGTCGAATGAGAAGTACTCGTTGTTCTTTCGCAGTGTGTTGCGCGGGAAGCATTGGAAAAGGCAATTGGGCGACTTCGGCTGCGCCGAGCGCGCCTGCACCCGGAAGTTACCTTCAAATCCTGCGGGCAATTGCGCAAACGTGATGAAGTTGAACTTGTGCCGGATATCGCGATCCGACAAGGCGTAGTCCAACTGAAGATTATTAAGGTCGAACGCGCGATCCGTGAACGGATCGCGCTCATTGGAGTCGTCATCTTTATCTTTCGCGAGGACGTAGTTCCACTCCAACTGATAGCCCTTGCTGAAGCGTTTCCTCATGCCCACTGTGAAGCCGTTGTAGAGTGATTTGCCGAGTGCGGAGGTGATAAAAACGTCTAGGAGCCGGGGCGCAAAGATTCCCAAACGGCCGAGATTCAAGAAGCGTGTCAGATGAACGCCCTTAGAGTGCGTAAAGTCGAAATACAACGAAAGGTCGGTTGCGATCTCCTGCTCAAATTGTGCGTTAACGGTGTAGATTCGCGGGTTGGCGTAGTCTTTGCTGAACGTGCGTATACCGGTGAAGCAGGGAAATGGATTTCCCAGGCAGGAGCCCGCGGTCGGTGTCACCAGACCAGGCCAGGTCGGACGAATGGTGGGATTGCCAAATAAGCCACCCGCGATAGTCTGTTGTTGCACGCCATTGGTCGTGATTGATTGAACTTGAGTCAACATATTCTGTCGTCCATAGAAGATGCCGTAGCTGGCTCGCAGGACCGACTTGCCCGTTTTGGAAATGTCCCAGGCAAAACCAACGCGCGGCTGAAACTCCTTCTTGGGACTGTGCAGCGTACCGTCAGACGGGAAGCGCGGATCACTCAGCGCAAATCCGTAAGCAGTCTCGGACGGGGGTACGATGACATCCGGAAGGATCTGGGCTTCCCACCGCAGACCGTAATTTAGGGTAAAGTTTGGTCTAATCTGCCACTTGTCCTGAGCGAATAACGCATAATCTTCATTTTTAATCGAGGACGCACCAGCCGCATCGGTGGCCGGCCCGCTGGGTCCGGCTGCCTGCAGAAATAGCAGGAGTGGTGTGAACGCGCCTGCACAGGTCGGCGCCGTCAGATCGGTCCAGGTTCCGTCTCCACAGTCGCCGGTGTTCGGCCCAAACCCCGGGCCCAGCGCAGCTGGAGATGCGTAGCGGAGAAACCCCGTAACATTATTGAAGAGATACCGCCCGGTGAAAAAGCCACGGAACACTTGGGTGTTAAGAGTGTGTAACCACTCGCCTCCAAACTTAACATTGTGGTTGCCGGAAATAATCGAGAAGTTGTCTTTGGCATCGGTACGCCAGAGCAACTCATCGATCTTTGGTTGCAGGAAAAACGGGTTACCAAAGCGAAAAGAAAGTTCGCTTGCATTGAAGCCGGCGCCGGCGCCGGTATCAGCAAAAAGATTTGAAGACGTAGCGGAACGAGGCCGCTTCTCACGTGTATAGGAAAAGTGGGCTTCGTTTAGCTTTGTGGGCGACACCGTCGTGAAGAGATTGAGATTGAGGTTATGGATCTTCGAAGGACCTTCGATACCGTTGGCGGAGGCGCCGTAAGTAGCCACGTCAAAAGTCTGGTTTGTATTCTTCGAAAGGTCGAAGTTGTAGGAGATGCCCAGTTGATTCGCCCGGTTGAGGTTGAAGTCAAGCTTGCCGAGAAGCGCATAGTTTCTGATCGGATGTGATACCGGCGATCCTTCATTCAAGCCACTGAAGGCGCCCACAAAGTTAGTCAACGCCAACCGCTGACAGTCAGAATTGCTATTAATCAAAGTTTCGTCGGCCGTAATCACGGGGGCAGCAACAGGACACGGGGCTCCAATTGGTTCGCTTAGATTAGCTCTGGTTAGTCTCTCGCGGATGCCCTCAAACGCAAAGAAGAAGAAAGCCTTGTCCCGGCGAATTGGCCCACCCAACGTGCCACCAACCTGCTCGCGCCGAAAATCCTTGAGGGGCTTGCCGTCCGAGGTATGGGCCGTTAGCGCTTCCAGCCGCTGAAAATAAAAGAGGCTGCCATGCATGTCGTTGGTGCCCGATTTGGAGATTACGTTAATAATCCCGCCCGCGGTACGGCCGAATTCGGCGCTGGCTCCAGTGGCCACCACCTGAAATTCCTTCACCGCATCCAGCGGAATGTCGATCGCCGCACGTTGGCCGCCAAGCTGTTCACCGAAGAAGCCGTTGTTATAGTCACCTCCGTCAAAACTTACATTGTTAAAAGTGCCGCGTTGGCCGGCGAAGGTGATCTCGTCGCCATCCGGTCCCTGAACGACGCTCACTCCCGGCGTCAGAGTCAACAAATCCTCAAACTTCCTGCCCAGAATGGGAGTCGTGTTAACGGTGGTCTCATCGATAGTGGTGCTTGATTCTGTCTTCACCGTGTCGACAGTTGGGGTTGACGTAATCGTTACTGTTTCCTGCAATGATGAAACTTTCATCGAGATAGGAAGATTCAGAGCCTGACCCACAGTGAGGTCAGCCTTCTCCACAACGACTGTGGCGAAGCCCTGTTTCGCAACCGTTATGGTGTATCTACCAGATGGCAACTGCAATGCTACGAAACGTCCGTCCTCGTCGGTACTTAAAGCTCGAACGAAGTTCGTTTCTAAGTTCCTGACCTCAACGCTGGCGCCAGGTACCGCCGCGCCGTTTGCGTCAAGAACCGTCCCCTGAATAGTCCCGCTCGTGATTTGGGTTTGTGCCTGCACTCCTACAACTAATACAAGCGCGACAAGCAGACAAAGACTTAATGCTTTAACCGAAACGGGGAGGGAACGAGGGATAGCGTGGCGCATAAATTATCTCCTGTGGTTTTAATGACCTGAGTAATCAGATCTGTTCAGAACGCTTTTTGGTGGTCTATAACGAGGTCGGCCCATTCTAGTTAAGGCCCCTCGGAAGTGTCAATAACTTGTTGGAGCATAAATCAGCAGGCTTTGCGCACTTTTTCATGGTCGGGAGGCATCATCCTTTTGCCGCCTGGCTAGTGTCCGGCTTTTTTCCCGAACCGAGGTAGGTCTCAGGTTCCGCCAGCACCTCTTCTAAACGGTTCACGTATCTCCCTACATGCAAGCCGTCCATTAGCGCATGATGCACCTCCACGGAAAAGGGTAACAGCGTGCGCTGGCTCTTCCTGATGAATCTTCCGAACGCAATCTTTGGAATGGAGTCCTCTCGTCCCCAATTCCGCGCGTGGGAAAAACTGGTAAACGAAAGCCAGGGTACCGTCGTGAAGTGGATCCGGTCGTCGCTTGGGTTTGGCCTGAAGGCGCCATCCCCGGACAGCACCTTCTTTACCGCGTGTTCAGCCTGACCGATAAAACTCTCGAAATTTTCTTCGTATTCAAAATATGCGAGAGTAAAGGTTTCATTCGGCAGCAGCACAGTCGTGCCGCCATGAATCACGTCGTGGACAATCACCTTTCCTTCTCTCAGGCGATAGCGAAATGGTTCGATCTCGTTTGCCGCTCGCAATGCGAAGTAG
>WNGA01013920.1_pt1 | contig 12958 bp, 10 predicted proteins | sample 5400061 | NCBI WGS metagenome assembly WNGA01 (sample SAMN13153366, study PRJNA577476) | soil metagenome | isolation source: 100 cm soil or saprolite under grassland replicate 2 | place: USA:California | collected 2016-06-15
GCGCGCATGTGGTAGCCGCGCACCCTGGCCATTGCGGCCAGGCTGATGCCGGTGTTGCCGGAAGTGGGCTCGACCAGGCCGCGGCCATTTCCCACCTCGCCCTTCTCTTCCAGTTCGCGCAACATCGCCCAGGCCGCGCGGTCTTTGACCGAACCGAACGGATTGTACCATTCGAGTTTGGCGTGGAGCTCATATTCCGGCGAGGGATTCATCTTGTTGATCCGCACCATCGGCGACGGATTCTCCTCACTGGGCAACAGCTCGAAAACGTTGTTATAGACGCGCGTCTGATGATTCATGTCAGTTGCGCGGGTATCTTAACTATGGTCCCGGATGCCGTGTCAAGAGCGGGGCAAGCCGGCTGTGATTAAACCGGAACGCCGATTTTTTGGCGGCGGTGGACGCCGCGCGGCGCGCCATGCGTTAAAGTTCATTTTCACTTTGGTTCGGCCGTGACTTTGGTATCCTTGCGCGCAACCAAACCATTGAAATCGCGCCATGGCCGACAACACTGACGCACGATCGCCAAACCTGCCGTCTCGAGCCTCGAACGTTGAACTCTTGCGCTGTCAGAGCCGATCCATCTGGGGGTTGAAGGTTCGAGATTCAAGGTTCAAGGTTCAAGGTTCAATTGCCCGGCTTTTGCCGTTCTGCCTGTTGCTTCTGTTTCCACTGTCAAACAGCCGCGCCGCCGAACCCTCCGTGATTCCCGTTGGCCTGGATGCTTATCGGCTGTGGGATCACTGGCCTTATCAACGCATTGGCATGCGCGCCTACTTGCGCAGCACTTACGACCGGCGCGGCGGCAACGAAGGCGCCGACGCCAGTCACTTTCTCTATCAACTGGCCGACGACTTCAACGTAACGCTCGATGTGGCCGGGCCGGGCGTTCTCTATTTCGTTCGGTGCAACCACTGGCACGGCAGTCCGTGGCATTACGAAGTGGACGGCGTGGACCACCTTGTTCAGGAAACCAGCACTGCCGATCCCGATCACCCGATCGAGAATTCGGTTTTCATTCCCCAAAGATTGTTTCCCACGCCCCTGGCCTGGACCTGGTCGATTACCAAAGGCGCGGACTTGAACTGGGTGCCCATTCCGTTCGAGAAGACCTTTCGACTGGCGTATTCGCGCACGCGTTATGGAACCGGTTACCACATCTACCAACTCTACGACCGCAGCGCGAAACTCTCGCGACCCATCCAGTCGTGGGATGCAAAACGGCCGCCGGACGAGGATGTCCTGCAACTGATCTCGCGCGCGGGAACGGACATCGCTCCGCGCGCCGATACGTCCGAACCAACGCGCCGCGGAGTGACGCAGGCTGGCGGCGGACCGATTTCATTGGGCAGAGGCCTCGTGCGCGACATCAAAACCATCACTTGCAAACAACCCGCGATGCTGCGCGCGCTGGAGTTTTCCGTGCCTCGTGAGCAGGCGATCGAATTCGGTCGCGCGCGGCTGCGTATCACCTGGGACGAACTTCCCCGCCCGTCCGTTGACGCGCCGGTGGCGCTCTTTTTCGGCGCAGGAACGCTTTACAATCGCGACGAGCGGGAGTATCTGGTCAAAGGTTTTCCGATTTCAGTTCGATTCGAGCAACCCGGCCACGCCCGCCTGAGATCCCCGCGAATGGTCAACGCGCCTGGCGCGTTGGAACCGGCAAGCGGCGCCCTCATCCCGTCCCTCTCCCCCTCCGAGGGGGAGAGGGTGCCCGACGTGCCCGCCACGGCCTTGGCGAAGGCGGAAGCGGGGGTGAGGGAGAATAAGGACGGCTCCGACGCGCCCAACGCCCCTTTGGCGGACGAACGTGTCCACCTTGCCTGCTATTTTCCCATGCCGTTTTTTCGCTCCGCACGCTTTGAGTTGGTCGGGCCGGGCGAGACGAATTTGAGCGGCATTCAATGGAGCGTCCGTTACCATCCACTGAAAGATCCGCCCGGCCAGGTCGCTTACTTTCATGCGACCTATCGCGACCATCCGCATCCTGAACCGGGCAAAGACCTCGTGCTCCTCGATACACTCGAAGTCGAAGGCGGCGGCGACTGGTCCGGAAACTTTGTCGGCACGTCCTGGATTTTCTCGCATCGCGCCGTGCTGAACACGCTCGAAGGCGATCCGCGCTTTTTCTTTGACGACAGCCAGACCCCACAAGGCTACGGCACTGGCACGGAGGAATGGGGCGGCGGCGGCGATTACTGGGGCGGGCGCAACATGACCCTGCCCTTTGCCGGTCATCCGAACGGCGCGCGCAATGAAAAGGAGGCGAAGAATGACGAGGACAAAATCGAATCGGCGTATCGTTTCCTGTTGGCCGACCTTTTCCCCTTCGGCAAACGCGCCGTCATTCGACTCGAACACGGGGGCGAAAACCAATCCACCGAACACTACGAAACCGTGACCTATTGGTATGGCGTCAACCGTCCGACGCTGATCAAGACGGACGAATTGAAAATCGGCGACGCCAACAGCGAGAAGGCACATCGCTACGTGTCCCCGGATGCATCGCCGCCCTACCAAATCACTTCGCGTTACGAATGGGGCGTCGATACGCTCAACGGAAAGGAAATTTATCCGGCGCAAACCGACATCGGACGCAAAACCACCGGCGAATCGGAATTCACGCTCAAACTGGCGCCCGACAATTACGGTGTCCTGCTGCGGCGGAAACTCGATTACTCGTTGCCCAATCAACGCGCCGAGGTTTACATCGCCGATGACGGCACTCCGGACCGCCGCGCCAGGCCGAAATGGAAATCCGCCGGCACCTGGTATCTCGCGGGCGCCAATACCTGTGTTTACTCCAATCCAAAAGAGGAACTCGGCGCCACCCAGCACATCGTTCAAACTTCGAATCGGCGCTTCCGCGACGACGAGTTTCTGGTCCCGCGCGAACTGACGCGCAGCCGTTCCGCCATCCGTGTCCGCGTCAAATTCACGCCGGTAAAGATTCCTTTGTTTCCCGGCCAACCGGTATCCGAACCGGCGTGGAGCGAGATTCGTTACGACGCTTATTGTTGGGTCATGCCGGACCTCAAACCGCGTTGAACCGCGCTTTCATCCGTCTTGCTGCGGTGACGCCGACAAGTCATATTTCCCGTCGGCACAATGAATCAAGACTTCACCGCCATGAATCCACGGATGAATCGGCGACGCTTTCTGCGGACCACCACAACGACCGGGGCGCTGCTGGGTCTGGCTGAGCTGGGTTTCCTGTCTCAGCTTCGGCCGGTTTCGGCCGGAGAAGCGAACCTCAATCCCGCCGTCGTTCGTTTCCATCCCGAGATCGAGCCGTTGGTGCGTTTTCTTGAGGACACGCCTCGGGAACGGCTGCTGGAGGAAGTCGCCGCGAAAATCAAACGCGGCCTCAATTACCGCGAGCTGCTTGCCGCCCTGTTGCTCGCCGGCGTGCGCAACATCCAGCCGCGCCCGGTGGGATTCAAATTTCACGCTGTCCTGGTGGTGAACTCCGCTCACCTCGCCAGTCTTTCGTCGCCCGATTCCGACCGCTGGCTTCCGATTTTCTGGGCGCTGGATCATTTCAAATCTGCGCAAGCACAGGACGTGAAGGAAGGTGACTGGACCATGCGCCCGGTGGACGAATCGAAAGTGCCGTCCGCCCAAAAGGCCAAATCAACGTTCATCGAAGCCATGGAAAATTGGGACGAGACCGGCGCCGACGCCGCCGTCACGGCTCTGGTCCGCACCGCGAGCGCGCAGGAAGTTTTCGAACTGTTCTGTCGTTACGGCGCTCGTGATTTCCGTGAAATCGGCCACAAGGCCATTTACCTGGCCAACAGTTGGCGCACGCTCCAGTGCATCGGCTGGCATCACGCAGAACCGGTGCTGCGCTCGCTGGCCTATGCGTTGCTCGACCGCGGCGGTGACGCCAACCCCGCCAAAAATGATTTGCCCGCCGACCGGCCGGGGCGCCGCAATCTGGAACTCCGCGACCAAATCCGCGCCGACTGGCTCGATGGCAAAACCGACCCCGGGGCCACCACAGAAATGCTACAGACCATTCGCCAGGGTTCAGCCCTGGACACCAGCGCGAAAGTCATCGAACTGCTCGACCGGGGCGTCGCGCCGCAGTCCATCTGGGACGCGCTGTTTGACGGCGCGGGCGAGTTGCTGATGCGCCAGCCCGGCATCCTGTCGCTGCACGCGGTCACCGGCACCAACGCGCTGCATTTCGCCTGGCAGCAGTGCGGCAACGACGCGACGCGACGCTACCTCCTGCTGCAAAACGCGGCTTTCCTTCCGCTTTATCGCGGCAACGCGCCGGAAAAAGTTCACATTGACGAATTGCAGGAGACGCCCCTGAAGACCTCCGGTTCCCAGGCGCTCAAAGAGATTTCCGCCAACCTCACCACGGACCGGATGAACGCCGCGCGCAAACTGCTCGCCTGGCTCAAGGAGAATCCGCAGCCGAAGGAATTCATCGACGCCGCCCGCCTGCTCATCTTCCTCAAAGGCAGGGATGCTCACGATTACAAGTTCAGCTCGGCCGCCCTGGAAGATTATCGGCACGTCAGTCCGGCGTGGCGCGACCGCTATCTGGCCGCCAGCGTTTTCAACCTGCGCGGCGCGGGCGATTCCGACAACCAACTGGTACAACGAATGCGCGCGGCGTTGTCGGGATAAATCACCGCGGAAACGAAGGATGCTCCGGTTGTTCCTTGATTTGGTCCTGGGTGTACGAACAGTTGGTCCAGGAGACGATTTGCCTGCCGCTGGGTATGAGCAACACGGTCATCCGGTTGTCCGACGAACAAAAGAAACGGCTCTCGCCCGGGCACGACGCCCATGGCGCCGTTGTGCCAGGCTGGAGGTTTGACGTGCTGGCGCCAGCCGGCGGGTTTCGCTCGAACGCGGACGACGTGCTCAAGTTTCTTGCCGCAAATCTGGCCGGCGCCGACTCGAAGATTTCCAAAGCGCTTCACGAGTCCCACAAAACACGCTTCGTAAGCTGGGACGGGGCGATCGGCCTGGGATGGCACTGACGGAGACGGTGGAGGACTTGAAAATTTTCTGGCACAACGGCGGCACGGGCGGCTACGTGAGTTTCATCGGCTTCGATGCCGACCATCAAACCGGCGTGGTCATTCTCTCGAATTACGGCGACGCGTTTGCCGAAGATGATTCGGTGGACAGGATGGCGATGGTGGTTTTGAGACTGGCCGCGAAGGTGTCCTTGAATTGATCCCGTGATTCATGCTCCTTGAGCGGGCGACCGATGACCTTGCTCACGGTCCGGAACATCCGCGGGCGCGCGGCCAACGGTAAGGGCGCAGTGGCCGCCCTGAGCGGGCAGCCCCACGGCTTCCGCCAGGCCGGTCAATGCAAATGCGACTGCTGCAACAGACCCAGGTGGTCCTTGATTTGCTGGGTCAGGGCCAGCGGCAACTGCACGTTGCTCCACGGGCACTCCCGGCTGGGTGGACGTGAGACCCATCGCGACGGACAATTCTGCTCCGCCACCTTCTCTCCCGGCAGTTCGCAGAAGACGATCATTTCCGGGATTTCGCCGTTGGGGACGTGCGAATTTTTCATCGGGTTCACTTCCAGCAAGGCGTGCTGGCCGTTGTCCAAAAAGACGTCCAGCAGCAACGTGTCGTTCTCGGAATATTTGAAGTGCCAATCATCGACGCCGATTTTCATAGTTGAACTGGGTTGATTGTTAGCGTTGACGCCCCTGGCCCCTCGTTCTTCTCCGGTTGTCGTGCTGTATCTGGTCGCTCATTCAGAACTTATTTCCTTCCCAGGCAGAGATACGCCCTCCGTCAACAACTCGGAATTGCGCTGGGAACGCCATGGCCAAGGTAAACGATGAGCGGTACTTCTTCAACAGCGAGTTTTGATGCGCGGCGCTAATGGCGCTAATCTCCAAAACCCGCAATGCCATTCCGCCTTGCCGAGTGTGGGGTCAGTTCCAATTATTTATACTTGTTGACATCCATCGAAGCAAGAGACAGGGTCCGCGTGTGGCCCGGCAATTGCGCATTGAATATCCCGGTGCGGTTTACCACATCATGAACCGCGGTGACCGGCGTGAGTTGATTTTTAGAGACGACAGGGACCGTCACCGTTTTCTGGAAACGCTGGCCGAGGCTTGCGCCAAGACCAGGTGGGAGATTCATGCCTATTGCCTCATGGGAAATCATTTTCATCTGGTGGTGGAAACGCCGGAAGGCAATCTGGTGGCGGGCATGAAATGGCTTCTAGGCACTTACACGGCGCGTTTCAACCGGCGACACAAAACAGTTGGCCACCTTTTCAGCGGACGCTACAAATCGCTCGTGGTAGATGGCAGCCAAAACGGCTATTTGCGCACGGTCTGCGATTATGTGCACCTCAATCCCGTTCGTGCCAACTTGACTTCTCCGGAACAAAAGCTCAGCCGCTTTCCATGGAGCAGCTACGTCTATTATTTGAAGTCCGCAAGCCAACGCCCGTCGTGGTTGCGAGTGGACCGGTTGCTCGGCGAGATGAGGATTCCCAAAGACAGTCCGGCAGGGCGACGACAATTTGAATCAGCTATGGAACAGCGTCGCGCACAGGAGACCGGGCAGGAGTGGAAGGGACTGCGCCGGGGATGGTATTTGGGGGACGCAGCATTCCGCCAGGAACTCTTGGAACAGGTGCATGGCCGAGTCGGCCCAAACCATGAAAGGAATCAGCGGCAGGAAAGCGCGGAGCAAAGAGCTGAGCGAATTGTGCGTGAAGAATTGCGGAAACGAGGGTGGGAAGATGAAATCTTAGGTCAACGCCCAAAAGGCGACGTTGGCAAGGTGCGGATTGCTCGGCGGCTGCGGAATGAAACGACAATGACGCTAAAATGGATCGCGCAACGGCTGGCGATGGGTACCGCCGGTCACGTGGCGAACCGGCTCTATCGAATTAAGAATCAATCGCTACGGGGTCGCAGATTTAAATAATTGGAACTGACCCCTTGTTCGGATTATTGGTTCGCCTTCCCAGTGACGACCGCCACTTTTCCGGCTTCCTGGATCGGCACCGGATTGAACGCGCTCACCAATTTACCGTCCGGAAGTTCGAAGATGCGCACCTTGCCATCATAGCCGCCGGACACCAGTTGGTTTTTCGTCGGATGAAACTTCACGGCAAACACCGCGCCCTGGTTCTCTTTCAATGTGGCGATGCGCGCGCCGTCGCTGGTTTTGTAAGTGCGCACTTCGCCATTCATATTGCCCACGGCGATGGAACTGCCGTCCGGACTGTAGGCGACGGAGCAGACCGGTCCGGGCTGGCGCTCGAATTCACGAACCAGGTTGACGTCGTTGTTCGCGGCGGTGCGCCCCTGGTTGTCGGAAATTTTGTAAATGCGCGGCGTGCCGAGGTCGCCACCGTAGGCCACGAGATCCTCCTTCGGATGGCGGGCCATGCAGAGGACGTTTTCGAGCAGCTTGTTGATATCGTCAATGAACTGGCCGTTGGCCACGTTGATGAGTTTCATCGCCCGATCGCGGCTGCCGCTTAACAACCGTTTGCCATCCGCGGAAAACGTCGTCGCCAGCACCCAATCGCTGTGATTGTCGAACTTCATCAATTCCTTGCCATCGTTGACGGAAATAATTCGAACGGCCTTGTCCGCGCCCCCAAAGGCAATGCGCTCGCCCTCGGGCGAAAACGAAACTCCAAAAGCCGTGTCGTTGGCGATTTTGTAGGAATTGAGTTCCTTGTGCGTTTCCACGTCCCAGATCTGGATTTCGCCGAATCGCGCCGGGGCACCGCCGCCGACGGCCAGCAGTTTGCCGTTTGGCGAAAAGGCGATCGACTCGATGCGCGGCGACTCACCCACCAGACGGGCAATAATCCCCGTGCCGTCGCCTTTGTGCAGCACGACTTCGTGATAGCCGGACACCGCGAGGATGGCGGCGTCCGGAGAAAACGCCAGCGCCGAGATGACCGGCAACACCGTGTAAACGGGCGGCGCGCTCAGCTTGAACGAATTGGCTTCGGGCGGCGTGTCGTCTTTCGCGCCCTCCTTGATCCAACGCTCGATCAGCGCCACCTCTTCTTTGCTCAACGGGTCCCCTTCTTTCGGCATGTTCGGTTCTTCGCCGCTGACTTCCTCGAGAACGCGGCTTTCGTCCGGCTTGCCGGTCTTGAATGCGGCGCCATGTTTCCCGCCCTTCTCAAAGGCCGCGTAGGTCGTCAGGTCCAGTTCGCCCTTCAATTTGCCCGGATGATGACAGCCCGTGCAGCTCCGCTTCAGAATCGGTACGACATCGTGAAAGAAGCTGACGGGACGGACATCGTCGGCCAAACCGGCCGGTGGAAACAACAGGCAAACGGCCAGGCCGGCCCATTGCCTTTGGCGTATCTTCATAGTTTTCCGTCCTACTTTGCCGCCGACGCTTTTTCGCTCTCGCTCGCCGTTTCCGTCGGCGGCGCGTTGATGGTCAGAACAATCGGCGAACCGCGAAACTGATAGCTGCGTCCATTCACATTGGCTGTGCCGACTACCCTCAGGGAAACTTCCTTCCCGACCGGCGCTTTGTCGGTCGCCGTGATTTTGAAACCGGCGTCGCTGGCGCCACGCGCGAGGTTGGTCGAGTTGATGATGATGCCTTCGGGAACGCCTTCCACATTCAAATTGATGTCGTCGGTGAACCACCCGCGCCGGCTGGCCTTTACGGAAAACTCCGCTTCGCTGGCGGCCGATTTCTTTTCGGGCGGCAAAGCGGCAACTGCCAGGCGGGGCAGCGAATTGGCCAAGGTGAACGGGAAGGGATCAATCGTCAGCGGTATGGCCCGGCTGTATTGCACCGACGTTTGGCCGCCCACTTTCGCCTCGCCCTTGAACAAAATCAGTCGAGTTCCGGTTTCGGAGTCCGCTTTGGCTTTCAAGTTGAGGGTGGCGCGATTTTCCGTTGCCGGCACCGTCGCGGCCTTCAATTCCACATTTTTTGTCAACGGTTCTTTGCCCGAAGAAAAACCTTCCGCAGTCACCTGAATTTCTCCCAGGAAACCATTGAAGCGATGGACGGCGGCCTCGATGGTGGTGGATTGGTCCTGTTCGGTTCGCGCACTCAGCGTAATGGGTTCGAGCGTAAAGGGCGGTTTGTCCAGCACGGTCAGAAACGCTTCGCGGACCGCACGACCATTGGCCAGCGGCCGGCCTTCGCGATCCACGCGCTGTCCGCCGATAACCCCGCGGGCCGTGAGTTTGACGGGATGATGTCCCAGCGGCGCATCTTCGGCGGCGCGCAAAACAATCATCGGGCTGACCGCGGAATCCGGCGGGACCAGCAGCGGATCGGCGGTGACGCCCGGCGGCAGATTCTCCAGCCGGGCCTCGACCGCGCCGCCAAAACCGGCCTGCCGCTGCACCTCGACGCTCACCAGCGTGTGGCTGCCGCGATAAACGCGGGGGGTATCGGGAAAGAAGGTCACGGTGAAATCCGGTTGGGGCGGACGCACCACCAGACGATAAGCGAAATCCTCTCCGTTCCGATCCAGCAGATCGCGAATTTTGATGAAGTATTCGCCCGCTTCTGCGAACCGCTGTTCGATGCGTGCGTCGGCGCCCACCGCGTCGTCGTTCTGCTGGATCACCTTTCCCTTGGAATCGCTCAGATAAAGCACGGCGTCGAGCGGCGATTCGAACCGGCCAGCTTCGACCTCGAAGATGAACGTCTGGTCTTTCTCGACTTTGAACTTGAATTGGTCGGCGTCTTTCTCGCCCTTGATGCGGCCATTGATGACCACCGGGAGGCTCACTGGGTTCGCGTTGGTTGGAGTGTCGTTCGGTTCGCTTTCAATGAACTCGGCCAGTTCCCCCACCTCGATCGAGACCGGGTTGGAATAGCCTTTGCCGGTATGGGCGCGGATTTCCTGCTGACCGAGCGGCGCGTCGGGGTCGATTTTCAATTTCATCTTAGACAGGCCGTCGAGGTTGCGTCCGCGCAGCGAGACCTCGAGGGACTTTCCGCGCTGGCCGCCGAGCGGGAAAATGCCGTCCAGACAAGGCAGTTCGCCGGCGACAATGCGATACTTGAAGTCTTTGCCGCCCTGATACCGAAAATCGCGGAGCTGGAGGAAATATTCGCCGTCTTCCGGAACGGTAAAATCGATCAAGGAATCAAGGCCGTTGACGTCCTCGCTGCGGGCCAGCTCCTTGCCCGCCGCATCCAACAACGCCAGCGAAGAATCCAGCGGCGAGCCAAAGCGAAAGGCATAGACATCAAAAATGAGGGAAAGGCATAGACATCAAAAATGAGGCGTTGATCCTTTTGCGCTTTGAACCGGAAAAAGTCGCTCTTCGCGGATTCGCGAATCACGCCATTGACCGCGGCGGGCAGTTCGATCAGTTGCGCATGGTGGGTGTCCTGGTTCGGCCCAGACTGCGTAATTTGCCGAAGATAATCCACGTTCAATGCCACCGGCTCCGACACACCAGACGGGACGGCGACGCGCAACTCACGCGCGCCCAACAGCGCGTCGGGCGCGACGGTGACGCTGACGCGCAGTCGCTTCTCGTCGTTGTCGGCCGGGACGATTCCGCCGCGACTGCCCTCCAGAATGGCGTTGCGAGCCGGAGCCGGCGCATTCGTGGCCGCCAGACCGCCGTCGCCGCTGATAATGAACCCGGTGACCTCCGAAAGATTTTCCCCTTCCAGAACGACGATCGAAGTCGCGCCGCGTTGGACCCAGTCCGGTGAAACAGAGGTGATTTTAGGGACCGGCTGAGCTCGAGCCTGAGACAAACTGACAAGCAAACAAAGGCCAGAAGACGCGAAAGCCAGCGTCCGACATTCGAAGAACCGACCGAAGCGCCGCCAGGTTTTGGACTGCGCCAGTCCTCTGGCGCTTTCGGATCCGGGCCGCGGGTGCAAAAGCGGCAGAGGACTGCCGCAGTCCAAGACGCTCTCGCGCCCACGGGTTCCTTGCACTTGCGCGCAGCGCGACGGCGTCATGATCACTTATCCAAACAATCCCAACACCGGCTCGGCCTGCACCAGTTCGCGCGGCTGGTTGAGGTGATTATAGGCGATCGTGTGCGGGTCAATGCCCAGCGCGTGATAGACCGTCGCCAGTATCTGCGTCGGATGCACCGGCTTTTCCGCCGGCGACGATCCGGTCGCGTCGGATTTGCCATAGACCGCGCCGCGTTGAATCCCGGCGCCGGCGACCAGCGCCGTGTAGCAATACGGCCAGTGATCGCGGCCATCCGGCGAGTTGGTGTTGCCCGAGGTGCTGACACCCAGGCGCGGCGAGCGGCCGAATTCACCCACCGCAATGACCAGCGTTTCCTTCAACAACCCGCGTTGATCCATCTCTTCCAGCAACGCGGACAAACCGCTGTCGAGTTTCGGGCAATGAATCTCGCGCAGCGGACCGAAGTTTGCCGCGTGCGTGTCCCAGGCATCGATCTTCGGATCGCCGTTCGCCACGGCCGGCCAGTTCATCTGGACGAATTTTGTTCCCGCTTCAATCAGCCGCCGCGCGAGCAGGCAACCCTGGCCGAAGGTGTGACGGCCGTAGCGCTCGCGCACCTTGTCCGGTTCCTGCGCCAGATCGAACGCATTGCGCGCCCGTCCCGAGAGCACCAGGTCGAACGCCTTTTGGTAATACTTATCCAGCGCGTAGTTGGAAACCGCCTTTTCCATTTCCGGCATCGCCTCTTCGACCTTCTTCAGCAGTGTCGCCCGCCGTTCCATGCGCTCCTTCGAGATGCCTTCGCGCAACGACAGGTCGTCCAGTTTAATTTCCTTGGCCGGGTCCTGGTAAAAGTAATACGGGTCAAACGCGGGTCCGAGGAATCCCGCCGTGCCGCCTTTGCCGATGACATTGCTCTCCTGGAGCGGACGGGGAAGCATGACGAACGGAAACATCGGCAAGTCGGACGGGTGCAACCGGGTGATTTGCGATCCGGCGTGCGGGAAATCGTTTGGCGCGGGAGGTTCGAGCTGGCCCGATGGCGAAACGCGATCGGGCGTGTAACCGGTCATCATCTGGTAGATGGCCGCCGTGTGATTGAACAAGCCCGCCGGCGTGTAACTCACCGAGCGAATCAATGTCGCCTTGTCCATTTGCTCGGCCAGCCTGGGCATCACCTCGCTCAGCCAGATTCCCGGGACCTTCGAGCGCAGCGTTTTGAATTCGCCGCGGACGTTGGACGGCGCTTCCGGTTTCGGGTCCCAGATGTCGAGGTGGCTCGGGCCGCCCTGGAGGAAAATGAGAATGACCGATTTGGCCTTGCCCCAACCGTTCTTTGGGCAGAGAATGGTCACCCTCTCCCCAAGGGTTGATTATTACCCACATCTTCGATGGGACCGAACGTGAATCCCAAAGGGATTCTGGCCCAAAGCCCAGGGTTGCGCGGCACGCGCTACCCTGGAAAAACACGGTCGGACGGGCGGCAACCCCAACGGGGTTGTGGCTTCGGTCGTGGCTGGCAGACGCAACCCCGTTGGGGTTGTGTCGAATTGCCGCCGTGGTCCCAGGGTAGCTCGTGCCTCGCAACCCTGGGCTTGAGGGCGCAATCCCTTCGGGATTGGGCGAAATTCGTTGCAAAGATGTGAGTAATGGCAAGCCCCAAGGGAAAGGATCGGGGTGGGAAACAAACCGCCGCGCCGCGCGGCGCGAAAGTCTTCGCCTCGGCGCGCGGCGGTTGGCCGAAAGGCCAAATTGCTTTGAGCCACTCATGATTCCAAGGTTCATCGATTAAACAAAAACGCCGGACTGTTCATCAATGCCCAGGTGAGGTCTTGCGCGATTTCCAGACGCGAGCCACCCGCCGAAAAATCGACCGCCTCACGTTCCTTCTCCGTCGGCGGACGGCTCAGCACCGAGATGTAAATGTCCTCGACCACTTTCTGGTCGTCCTTCTCGTTCTCGACGATTTTGGCGATGCGATTGTCCGGCGCGCTGAGGCTTTCACTGATGGTCGTGCCATTGACGAGATTCAGCGCATGGGCCAGGGTCACGT
>WNGA01019909.1_pt1 | contig 12956 bp, 13 predicted proteins | sample 5400061 | NCBI WGS metagenome assembly WNGA01 (sample SAMN13153366, study PRJNA577476) | soil metagenome | isolation source: 100 cm soil or saprolite under grassland replicate 2 | place: USA:California | collected 2016-06-15
GCAGCCAATCCCACCGGGTTGCGGGTGGACAATCTCGTCCTCGGTGGCGCCACGTTGCCTCCACCGCTCGCGGTGTCGCGGTCCGGCAACGAGATTCGAATTGCCTGGCCGGTGTCCGCGGCGGGATTCCTGCTGCAAGAGGCGGCTGCGCTGCCGGGCGGGTGGAGCGACTCTTCCGTCTCGGTGCGAGTTGAGGGGAATCAAAACGTGGCAGCCTTCTCGCCGATCGGCACGGCAAACTTTTACCGGCTCAGAAAATAAGTCCAATCGCCCCCTGTTTTCGGCCTTCGTCTCCTGAGCACCCGTCCTGATCCGATGGGCGGGCGACATTAGATGAGATTTAGAATTATTCCAAATATTGACAGGGGCGGCAGCTTGGGTAGATTGCCTGCGTCATGCCTCCGGTCGAGCAGAAAAATTTGAGGCGCCGGATCGACGCGTGTTTCGCCTCCAGCGGGCTGCGCTTCACGCCGCAGCGTCAGCAGGTTTACGACGTGCTTCTGCAAAAGCGCGATCATCCCACAGCCGAAGAGGTCTTTTTTCGCGCGAAGGAACAGATGCCGGATATTTCGATGGCCACGGTTTACAACTGCCTTGACGCGCTGGTGAAGTGCGGTCTGGTTAAGCAGGTGAACGTGGATCGCGGCGCGACCCGCTTTTGCCCGAACATGCACGAGCATTGTCACTTCCATTGCGAAGACTGCGGCGGCGTTTACGATATCGACCTGGCCAAAGCCCGGCCGGAGATTCCGATGCCTCGCGGATTCAGAGCCACGCATTTCGAACTGTCGATCCGGGGCCTTTGTCCGGAGTGCGCCGCCCGTAAACAGTAGCGGCGCGAATTTACGCCGAACAATTCAACGACTTAACGGTTCAACGCTTAGGCGTTTACACGCATTCATGAGCACCGCAACTGAAACCATTGAGGGATTAGTCCGGAAGGAATATAAATACGGCTTCTACACGGACGTCGAAGTCGATGCCGCGCCGCCGGGTCTCAATGAAGACATCATCCGGCTGATCTCGCTGAAGAAGAGCGAACCGGAGTGGCTGACGGCCTGGCGGCTTAAAGCCTATCGGCACTGGCTCACCCTGAAAGAACCGACGTGGGCGAAGGTTCACCATGAGCCGATCGACTACCAAAACATCGTCTATTATTCGGCACCGAAGAAGAAAATGGACGGCCCGAAGAGCCTCAATGAAGTCGATCCGAAACTGCTGCAAACCTACGAAAAGCTCGGTATTCCGTTGAGGGAGCGCGAACGGCTCGCCGGCGTCGCGGTGGACGCGGTGTTCGACAGCGTCTCCGTCGCGACGACGTTCAAGGATACGCTCGCGAAAAAGGGCGTGATCTTTTGCTCCTTCAGCGAAGCCGTGCACGAGCATCCGGACCTGGTGCGGAAATATCTCGGACTGGTGGTGCCCTACACGGACAACTTTTACGCGGCGCTCAATTCCGCGGTCTTCAGCGACGGCTCCTTTTGTTACATTCCGAAAGGGGTCCGATGTCCGATGGAGCTTTCCACCTATTTTCGCATCAATGCCGCCAATACGGGCCAATTCGAGCGTACGCTGATCATCGCCGAAGAGGGCGCTTATGTCAGCTACCTCGAGGGGTGCACGGCGCCGATGCGGGATGAAAACCAGCTTCACGCGGCCGTCGTCGAGCTGCTCGCGCTCGACCGTGCGGAAATCAAATACTCGACAGTGCAGAACTGGTATCCGGGCGACGAGAAGGGCAAGGGCGGCATCTACAACTTCGTGACCAAACGCGGACTCTGCAAGGGGAAGAACTCGAAGATTTCCTGGACCCAGGTCGAGACCGGGTCGGCGATCACGTGGAAATATCCGAGTGTTGTGTTGCAAGGTGAGAATTCGACGGGCGAATTCTACTCGGTCGCGGTCACAAATAACTATCAACAGGCCGACACGGGGACGAAGATGGTGCACATCGGCAGGAACACGCGGAGCACGATCATCTCCAAGGGCATCTCGGCCGGACACGGCCAGAACAGCTATCGCGGTCTGGTGAAGGTCCAGCCGAGCGCCGCCAACGCGCGCAATTTCTCGCAGTGCGACTCGATGTTGATCGGCGCTCATTGCGGCGCGCACACATTCCCTTATATCGAGGTGAAAAACACTTCGTCGAGCGTGGAGCATGAGGCGACCACTTCGAAGATCGGCGAGGATCAGATATTTTACTGCAACCAACGCGGCCTCGCGACACAGGACGCCGTGAACATGATCGTGAACGGCTTCTGCAAGGAAGTCTTCAAAGAATTGCCGATGGAATTCGCGGTGGAAGCGCAGAAACTGCTTGGGGTCAGCCTGGAGGGGAGTGTGGGCTGAGTGTACAAAGCACCCATGAACACCGAACACCAAAGATCGAACTTCCAATGTCGCACCAGACGCGAACTCTCAGCCTTCCTTCGGTGTTCGACGTTCGATGTCGCGTGTTCGATGTTTCCGCGGCGGGCAAAGAATTCTCGCGGCCGGGGAAAACTTTTGCTGGTCGAATGAATTGAACACTAATCGGACAATGACGAACCAACCCATCCTTGGAATCAAGAATCTCCACGCCGGAGTGGAAGGCAAACAAATCCTCAAAGGCGTCGATCTGACCATCAACGCAGGTGAAGTCCACGCCGTCATGGGCCCGAACGGGAGCGGCAAGAGCACGCTCGCCGCGGTGCTGGCCGGCCGCGAAGGTTATGAAGTGACTGCGGGCCAGGTCCTCTATTGCGGCCAAGACCTGCTCGATCTGGATCCCGAGGAGCGGGCCCGGGAAGGGCTCTTCCTGGCATTCCAGTATCCGGTCGAAATTCCCGGGGTAAACACGACCTACTTTTTGAAAGCGGCGCTCAATGAAATCCGCAAACACAAAGGGCTGCCCGAACTGGACGCGATGGAGTTCCTCGCACTGGTGAAGGAGAAAATGAAAATTCTCCATCTTCCGGAGGACTGCCTCAAGCGTTCGGTCAACGACGGCTTCTCCGGCGGCGAAAAGAAGCGCAATGAGATTTTCCAGATGGCCGTGTTGGAGCCAAAGCTTGCCATTCTCGACGAGACCGATTCCGGCCTGGACATCGACGCGCTGAAGGTGGTGTCGGAAGGCGTGAACAAACTGAAGCGAGCGGACAACGCGCAATTCGTGATCACGCATTACCAACGGCTTTTGAACTACATCATTCCGGATTATGTGCACGTGTTGTTCGACGGTCGGATCGTCCGTTCCGGGGGCAAGGAACTGGCGCTGGAACTCGAGGAGAAGGGCTACGACTGGATTGTGAGCCACGAATTGCAGCCCGCCTGAAGCGAACGAACGATCCAATCGACCGCGCCCCGGCCGTACCTGAGCGATGGAAATCATGACTCAACCATCAACGATCCGTCAGAGCGACCCGTACCTCGAACAGTTCGAGCGGTTGATCGAACCGAGCGCAGGCAAGCATCCGGCGTGGGTCTTTCCGCTGCGCAAGGCCGGGATGGCCCGTTTCGCCGAACTCGGTTTTCCGACCCTCCAGCACGAAGACTGGCGTTTCACCAACGTCGGGCCGATTGCCAAACTGCCGTTCAAGCCTCTGATTGACGCCGGCGTGGAAGGCCTCTCCAGCAAGATGCTGGGACAAACCACCTTCAGCGCGATCGCCGGCACTCGGCTTGTGTTTCTCAACGGCCAGTTCTCGAAAGCCTTTTCCAACATCGGCCGGGTGCCGAACGGCGTGAAGATTGGCAATCTCGCCGTCGCGCTGGCGACCGACTCCACGCTTCTGGAGAAACACCTCGGCCGCTACGCAGAAACCGTGGACAATGCCTTCGCCGCGCTCAATACGGCCTTCTTCCTCGACGGCGCATTCATTTACGTTGCGGCGCACCAGGCCGTTGCAGAGCCGATCCGGCTGGTTTTCGTCAACACGTCGCATGAAGCGGGCGCCACGGTCCAGCCGCGCAATCTGATCATCGCGGAGGCGGGCAGCCGGTTGACTGTGATTGAAAGCTACCTAAGCACCAACCATGCAGCCTGCTTCACCAACGCGGTGACCGAACTGGTCGTGGCCGACAACGCCGTGGTTGAACACCTCAAGTTTCAGGACGAAAGTCCAAACGGGTTTCACATCGCGACGCTGCACGGGCACTTTGGCCGGGCCAGCAACGCCAACGTCCATTCGTTCGCGCTCGGTGCGCGGCTGTCGCGCTACAACATTCGCACAAAGCTCGCCGGGGCGGGGCTGGAATGCATTCTCAACGGGCTGTACCTCACTAAGGGCGAGCAGGTCGCCGACCACCACATGATCGTCGAGCACGCGCAACCGCACTGCGCCAGCCACGAGTATTTCAACGGCATCCTGGAAGACAAATCGCGCGGGGTGTTCCATGGCCGGATTCTGGTGCAGCCCGGTGCCCAGAAGACCGACGCCAAGCAGACCAACAAAAACATCCTGCTCTCGGACGAGGCGACCGCGGATACCAAGCCGCAACTGGAGATCTACGCCGATGACGTCAAATGCACGCACGGCGCCACGGTAGGCCAGTTGAACGATGACGCGATTTATTACCTGCGGACACGGGGCATCGGATTGGAAACCGCGAAACGCATGCTGATTCATGCGTTTGCCGGCGAGATCATCGATCGCGTCAGGTGCGAGCCGGCGCGTGAGGAACTTGACAAGCTGCTCTGGGAACGGTTGGAAGCGACTCCGCATCTGGCGGCGACATGAAAGCTCCGAGCTCCAAACACCATGCTCCAGATAAGCTCCAGGCTTCAAACTCCAAAATGGCGCGCAGACTTTGGGCGACTCGGACTTTGGGGTTGGGTCGTTGTCTGGAGCTTGGAGCTTGGGATTTGGACCTTGAAGTTTGGTGTTTATCTGGAGCTTGGAGCTTGGTTTTTGGAGCTTTCGCCCGGAGGGCGACATGTTCGACGACCTGACAGAGCTTTATCAGCAGGTAATTCTGGACCACAGCAAGAGCCCGCGCAATTTCCGCACGCTGGAGCATGCCAACCGAATCGCGCAGGGCCACAACCCGCTCTGCGGCGACAGCTACACGATCTACGCCCTCCTGGACGGCGACCTGATCAAAGACATCAGCTTCCAGGGATCGGGCTGCGCGATCTCGAAGGCATCGGCGTCCCTCCTCACCGATGCGCTAAAAGGGAAAACCAAGGCCGAACTGAAGACGCTGTTCGAGAAGGTCCACGAGATGGTCACGACCGGCAAGAGCGACGATGGCGTCGGAAAACTGGCGGTGTTCGCCGGCGTGCACAAATTCCCGGCCCGTGTGAAATGCGCCATCCTGCCGTGGCACGCGGTGGTTGCGGCGGTCGAAGGCAGGCCGGAACCGGTGACGACGGAGAAGGAGGATACGTGACGAGTCTGCTAAATCATTGCGTGATCAGGCGAGGGGTCAGCAAGAGGGCCCATCGCGAACGGACTTGCCGATTTGACTGCCGTGGTTCTTTCGGTGATATGTTTGATACTCATGAACGAGAATGAATCCGTTACGCTGACCCGAGACGTCGAAGCCGCCGTCGTGCCGGTCGGCACGAAAGTCACGCTCCAACAGGGCGAGCAGGCTTACGTCACCCAGTCGCTCGGCGGCGCTTACACGGTGGTCGTCAATGGCAATCTGTTCCGCATCGACGGCAAGGATGCCGACGCGCTGGGGGTAACAGTCGCACCAAAGGCTGCGCGCGCCGCCGGACAGGCGCGCACGAAGGAAGAGCTGGAGAAGGAGGTCTGGAACCAGCTTAAGACGTGTTACGACCCGGAGATCCCGGTCAATATCGTCGATCTCGGACTGATCTACGATTGCCAGCTCGCGCCGATCGGCGCGGGCAACACCTACAAAGCGGACGTGAAAATGACGCTGACGGCGCCGGGTTGCGGCATGGGGCCGATGCTCGCGCAGGACGTGCAAAACAAACTCTTGTCGATTGAGGAGATCGATGAGGCGAACGTGGAACTGGTCTGGGACCCGCCGTGGAACCAGGGCATGATGACCGAGACTGCGAAACTCCAACTGGGATTGATGTGAAGCACCGAGTGTTGAAGAACAGAGCGACGGAGTATAGGCGTGTCGGAGTGATGCAACCCAACACTCCAAGACCCCAGCACTCCCACCCTCCAACATTCCCTCACTCCACTGCTCCGCCCACTTTATGGCCACACTGGTGAAAATTGCGGAAACGAAAGACCTCGCGCCCGGCCAAGCCGCGGCGTTCGATGTCGAAGGGAATCGCATTGCCGTATTCAACGTGAACGGCGCATTCTATGCCATCGACGACACCTGTCCGCACGCGGGCGGTCCGTTGTCCGAGGGGCAGTTGAATGGCGGCAAGGTGATCTGCCCCTGGCACGAAGCGGAATTTGATTTGAAGACGGGAAATGTTCTCGCGCCACCCGCGTTCGAAGGCGTGAAGAGCTACCGCGTCGTGGTGGAAGGCACCGACCTCAAGGTCGAACTGTAGCAGCCGACGTGAGGAGGGTCTGATTCTGATGCAACCGGCAAGTAACTGGGAACGTGAGAAGGGGACGCCCGCCTGCCCGTCCCACTTTCAAGCGGTAAGGATATGACGCACAAGCCTCCCGACTGGTCCGCGCTCCGGGCGGACTTCCCGATCCTTAATCAGAATGTGCATGGGTATCCGCTGATCTATTTCGACAACGCGGCGACCAGCCAGAAGCCGAACGTGGTGATCGACGCGTTGCGGGCGTACTACCAGCGGGACAACGCGAACGTCCATCGCGGCATCCACGAGCTGAGCAACCGGGCGACGGCAGCGTTCGAAGCGGCGCGGACCCGCGCGGCCAGATTCATCCATGCCCGCAGCGCGGACGAGATCGTTTTCACCCGGGGCACGACGGAAAGCATCAACCTGGTTGCACAGTCTTGGGGCAGCAAGAACCTGAAGAGTGGCGACCGGATACTGCTCACGGAGATGGAGCACCACAGCAACATCGTGCCGTGGCAGTTACTGGCCGAGCGAACCGGCGCCAACTTGGTTTACCTGCCCGTTACCGGGGACGAAGGATTGCTTGATCTGAGCAAGCTCGAGCCGTTGCTGACCAACGAGGTGAAGCTGTTCGCGATGGTGCACATCTCCAATTCGCTCGGGACGGTGAATCCGGTCGCTGAGTTGTGCGCGCGCGCGCGCAAGCTGGGCATCGTTACACTCGTGGATGCAGCCCAGAGCGCGGGCCATTGTCCGGTGGACGTGCAGCAAATCGATTGTGATTTCCTGGCGTTTTCCGGTCACAAGATCTGCGGGCCCACCGGCATCGGCGTGCTGTACGGTCGCCAGGATTTGCTCGAGGCCATGCCCCCGTGGCAGGGTGGCGGCGAGATGATTCTGAGCGTGGATTTCCACCGGACCACCTACAAGCACGCGCCGCACAAGTTCGAGGCCGGAACGCCGGATATCTCGGGGCCGATCGGCTTGCACGCCGCGATGGATTACCTCGATGGCGTCGGCCGGGAGAACATTTTCAGGCACGACCAGGAATTGGCCGGGTATGCTTACGAGCAATTGAGGCGTTTGAAACCCATCAGACTTTTCGGACCGAAAACCGGTCGCGCCGGCCTGGTGAGCTTTTTGATGAAGGACGTGCATGCGCACGATGTAGTGACCGTGGCGGACCAGCGCGGCGTGGCGTTGCGTGGCGGGCATCATTGCACCCAGCCGCTGATGCGAAAGTTAGGAGTGGAGTCCACTGCGCGGGCGAGTTTCTACTTTTACAATACGACAGCCGAGGTGGACCGGTTTGTGGAAGTGGTTGGCGAGATTCATAAGTTTTTCACGGGATAACGATACATGTGGATACGAATTCGGACCCATTTGTGCAGCAGCCGACGTGAGGCGGCTCACGGCTCCCCGGCGGGAGCGAAATCAGAGCTTCCTCCGTGGACGGCTTCCGAGGAACAAGCATGGCGATGATCGACACGATTTATCCGCAATCGACGATGCGGGAAGTGCTTGGAGCTTATCCGGCAGCCACGACCAGGACGCGAAGATCCTGATCGAGCCAAAAGAACTGGCCGAATGGCTGGCGCGGGACAAAACGATCCGGTTGCTCGACGTCAGGTCACGCGAAGAGTATGAGGCCGTGCACATTGAAGGTTCGGTCTTGATGTCGCAGCCGACAATGCAGGAGATTCTAGCGGAAGGCACGAACACGCGCCCGTTGGTCATCATCGACCACCAGGGCGGGCAAGGCTTGGACGCCGCGGCGTATTTCATGGGGCACGGGCTGAGCCGAGTGCGTTGCCTGCGCGGCGGGATTGACGCGTGGTCGCAGGAGGTCGATTCGAAACTTCCGCGCTACCGACTCGGTTAGAAGCGCGCTCCGGATCAACCACCAGTCCAACCTGTCGCGACTATGAACCAAAAGCTTCAACAGAAAATCGCGGAAGCAATGGCGAACCCTCAGAACATGGGCGAGTTGCCAGGCGCGGACGCGGTCGGCACGGTGGGCAATTCCCAGTGTGGCGAGATGCTGCGGATGTGGATCAAGTATAAGGAGGATCGCGGCAGGAAAGTCATCGACCAGGCAACCTTCCAATCCATCGCGGTGGCGAGCCTGGCAACCGAATTGATCAAAGGCAAGACCGCGGAGGAAGCGCTATCGCTCAAATCCGAGGAACTTGCCGGGGAACTTGGCCCGCTGCCGCCGATGAAAATCCACTGTGCGGAGCTGGTGCAAGGCGCGCTTCGTTCCGCCCTGGAACCGGAGACCGGGAACAAGTCTGCAGCAACGAACGCGTCGTCGCAGGCACCCAGCCTGTTGGACAGCTTCAACCAGCCGAAAAGCGGCGGCGTGAAAGTGGTGTTTTTGGATCAGGAAAAGCAAGGCTAGTAACGGGCCGAGCGGTCCAACGGCTTCTTTGCATGGTGGGCAATGAAATGTTAAGTGCTTAAACGTGATAAACGCCAGTCGTTTCCCTCACATGATCACTGTTGCGAAGGAACGTTGGCCTTTCATCACCCGGATGTTCGTAGGTGAAAGAAGTGGCGAAGGTGCCGTCGCCGTTGCCCAGCAGCACATCCATCCAATGACCGCCTGCGACAATGTCCGGTTTATTGTCGCCGTTTACATCTCCTACCGCGAGAGAACGCGCGTTCACTCCTGAAATTTCATAGCGTGCAGCGGGCCGGAAACTCCCGCCACCGTTGCCCAGGAGGATCGAGACCGTTCCGAACGAACCATACCCGTTGGACGTTAGCGCGGCAAGGTCGAGGTTGCCATCCAGGTCGAAGTCGCCAACGGCGACAAACGTCAGATTCGTCCCCATGTCGTAATTCACGGTTCCGTGGAAGGTGCCATCGCCCTCGCCCAGGAAAATGGAAACCGAGCCGTTTGTGTAATGGTTCGAATTCGAACCCTGATTTCCCACGGCCAGGTCGGGATTGCCGTCCTTGTTGAAATCGCCCGCCGCCACGGAAACAGGAGTCGGGCCCACGTTGAAAGTGCCCGCGGACGCGAAGCCGGGCGTTGGACAGGAGGCGCCCAGTATCGGTTGAAAGCGAAACAGAGTGGCAATTTGGATAAGCAGGAGCGCAGCTACCTTGCAATATGAACTTACTGCTTTCACGAGTACGAGTACCTGGGACCACCTTTCCACGCTTTAATCAGTCCTGTCAAAAGACCGTTCCAATTGCTTCGAACGGTGATTTCTGTTCCGTCCGGCGGGGTATCTTTTACGGTGGTGGGACTCGTTGCGCTGCCACGAGTAGCGCCGCGTACAGCGGCGCAACGTCTGTCTCCAGGGGTCCCGGCCACCCGGTCTCCAGGAGTCCGGCCATTGGCAACTGCGGTGGGCGTTTCAAACCATTCGCCTACTCGTACCGTCAGCTCGACTTCAGTCGTCGCGCTATCGCGTCCAACGTCTTCGCGGCTTCTCTTTTGCCGCTTCGCGAAAGTTTCGTCTTGCCTCGATTCGCTGTTTCCGCCAGAGACCGTGCATGCGCTTACCCTTGATCGGCCTGGCTTGCACCGTCGCCGCGACCCTCGCTCTGGCCGACGGTTCGTCGGATAATCTCCCCGACAAGGTTCGGCGCATTCCGCCACCGGGAATTAAAATTGCCGACCCTGACCGCGCAGAATTGGAGTCTGGCGTGGCAGAGCTTGGAAAGGAAATTGAGGGGCTGCGTGGCGAAATGAAGCCGAAATCCGCGCTGCTCGAGTTGCTGCCGGACGTGCAGATTTATCACAAGGCCGTCGATTGGGCGCTGCGTTACGATGAATTCTACAAAACCAATGAGGCGCACGCCGCCCGCGACTTGCTGCGGCGGGGAATGGAGCGGGCGAGGGCGCTGCGCGAAGGCACAGCGCGATGGACCACGGCGACCGGACTGGTCGTGCGCGGCTACGTCTCGAGAATTGACGGCTCGGTGCAGCCGTATGGATTGGTGGTGCCCGCGTCCTATCACGCCCCAACCGCGCACAAGTTCCGACTCGATTTCTGGTTTCACGGGCGGGGAGAGCAATTGACCGAACTGGCGTTTATCAACGAACGGCAGAAATCGCCGGGCGAATTCACGCCGGCGGACACGTTTGTTCTCCACCTCTACGGGCGCTATTGCAACGCGAACAAGTTCGCCGGCGAAGTCGATCTGTTCGAGGCGCTGGAGGAGGTGCGGCGGCAGTATCCGCTGGATGAGAATCGCCTCGTGGTGCGCGGCTTCTCGATGGGCGGGGCGGCTTGCTGGCAATTCGCCGTGCATTATGCCGGTCTTTGGGCAGCGGCGGCGCCGGGCGCGGGATTTTCCGAGACGGCCGACTTTCTCAATGTTTTCCAAAACGAACCGCTGCATCCCGCCTGGTACGAACAGAAGCTCTGGCACCTCTACGACTGCACCGACTACGCCGTGAACCTCTTCAACTGTCCCACCGTCGCCTACAGCGGGGAAATCGACAAACAAAAGCAGACGGCGGACATGATGGCCAAAGCAATGAAAGCTGAGGGAATCGAACTCACGCACGTTATCGGCCCGCAAACGGCGCACAAGTACCATTCTGACTCAAAGGTGGAAATCAATCAGCGCATCGACAGCATCGCGGCGAAGGGACGCGACCCGGTGCCGACCAAAGTGCGCTTTACGACCTGGACGCTGCGTTACAACCGGATGCGGTGGGTGGTGGTGGATGGGTTGGAGCAGCACTGGGAGCGGGCGCGGGTGGATGCCGAACTGGACCAGCACGAACATGCCGTTAGGGCGACGACCAAAAATGTGTCGGCCTTCTCATTCTCCATGGCGCCGGGACTTTGTCCACTCGACCCCACCCGTCGGCCGAAAGTCACGCTCGATGGCCAGACGGTCGAATCGCCGCCGATATCGTCCGATCGTTCGTGGACGGCGCATTTTCGCAAGCGCGGGGCGAAGTGGGCAACGGTGCAATCGCCTGCAGATGACGGACTGCGTAAACGTCACGGCCTGCAGGGTCCGCTCGACGACGCGTTCATGGACTCGTTCCTCATGGTGCGGCCGACCGGCAGCCCGATGAATGCGAAGGTTTGCGCCTGGACCAGCGCGGAGATGAACCATGCCATCGACCATTGGCGCCGGCAGTTTCGCGGTGAGGCACCCGCGAAGAATGACACGGACATCACCGACGACGACATTGCGTCCAGCAACCTCGTGCTCTGGGGCGATCCGAGCAGTAATAAGTTGCTGGCGCGCGTTGCCCACAAACTACCGTTTCCCTGGGACGCGCAAAGTCTCCGTGTTGGCAAGTCCACCTACGCCGCGGACCATCACGTGCCGGTGCTCATTTATCCGAATCCACTGAATCCGAAACGGTACATCGTGCTCAATAGTGGATTTACTTTTCGCGAATATGACTATTTGAACAACGCGCGGCAGGTCCCGAAACTGCCCGACTGGACGATTGTCGAAATCAATGAACCTGCCTCTTCCCGGACACCGGGCGGGATCGCGAGCGCCGGATTCTTTGACGAACAGTGGAGGCTCGGCGCGGCGGCGCACTCGGTGAAGTCCGGAGCAGCCGGAATCTCGAGGTGAGGGACTGGGATGGAGACAGACGGACTTGTCCTGATGGAGCGCAAGTTTTCATTCGTCTCGCGCCAACAAGGTTCGATTCAAGTCCGGACTCGCTCGTTAGTCCTCCGCCCAGAAATCGATCACAAACACATCGCCGAGGACGGGACCAGCGATGCCAGCGAAGGCTTTGTGGTCGGGATGTTCGAGGTAAACGTCGCGGTCCTTCTCGCTGTTGAAGGTCAGAATGAAGCCGTGCGTGCAGCCTTTGTTGCGATTCTCCGGGCTGATGTTGGTGCCCCATTCATAGGCTTTGATCTCCTTGATCTTCCTCTTCAGATCGCGAAAGGCATCCTCGACTTTTTTGATCTGCTCTCTGGTCGTTCCGTCTTTGAACTTGAACGCGACGACGTGCCGCAGTTTGCCTTTGGCCTTCGAAGATTTTTCCGCCGCCGAAACGGCCGGCGCCAGCGCCAGAGCGACGGTGGTGCAGAGAAGCAAAGCGAGTGTTTTCATGATTTATCGTGGCAGTGAATGCTGACGTCGTGAACTCCGATGTCGTATTTTGGACGCGGAGGGTAGCAGTCAAATCTCGGCGTGGCAAGCAGCGCGCCGGCACGGCAGTCCCGGTTGGGGCGGCGCACGGGGGTGCAGCGGCAGCGAATGCGTTTACGGTGGCGGGAGAGCGCGCGCGCCGCGTGCAGTGTTCGGCGCCCTCGCCGAACACACGCTCCGGTCGGCAACGGCGCCGATCGGAGCAGCCGAGGCGGCCGTGCTCCCCAACGCTTCTAAACAGGTACGCAGCACCGCCGCCACCAAACCACGAGCTTACTGGACCGTGCGAGACTGGTTTTTCCGGACGAATCGACTATGAATGGGGTATGATAATCGACCGGGACGTTTTTGCGTCTCCCGGAGCCGCACGCCGTAGGTGCGGCTACACGGCGTCGGACAGTCT
>WNGA01031795.1_pt1 | contig 12956 bp, 15 predicted proteins | sample 5400061 | NCBI WGS metagenome assembly WNGA01 (sample SAMN13153366, study PRJNA577476) | soil metagenome | isolation source: 100 cm soil or saprolite under grassland replicate 2 | place: USA:California | collected 2016-06-15
CGACGACGCAACCGCCGAGCGAGTACGCATTCAGTACGGCGGCAGCGTGAAACCAGAGAACGCGCGCGAACTTATGAGCCAGCCGGATATCGACGGCGCCCTCGTCGGCGGCGCCAGCCTGGACCCGCGCAGCTTCGTCCAAATCGTCAAGGCCGCGCGTGAAAGATAGGGCGCCGCTCGGTCTAATTGATGAGGCGCGTGTTCTTTATCGTTGGCTCAACTGCAACCGGGAAGTCTGAGCTGGGGGCCGACGTTGCGCGCGAAGTAAACGCGGAAATTGTCAGCGCGGACGCGTTTCAAATTTATCGCGGTCTCGATCTACTCACAGCAAAACCGGATCGATCAACGCTTGCAAAGGTTCCGCATCACCTGATCGGCACAACGCCGCTCGACGAGGAGATGAATGCGGAAAAATATCGTCGCGCCGCGACGTGCGCCATTGATGAAATTAATTCACGCGGCAGACCCGCGATCATTCTTGGAGGAAGCGGACTTTATATCAAAGCGCTCACTCATGGATTGGCGCGTCTGCCTGAGTCTGATCCAAAACTACGCGAAAAATTGAACGCCATGAGCTTGGACGAATTGCGCTTGCAATTGCTGAAACGCGATCCGGAAGCGGCACGGACGATCGATACAAGAAATCGCCGTCGCCTCGTGCGCGCTCTTGAAATTTGTTTACTTACTGGGAAACCTGCCTCGGAAGTTGTAGCCGCGGGCGCTGACCCCGGCCGGCCGGGATCACCGATCCCGGCTACAGGCATGTTCGTTTTTCGCGACCGAGAAGAGCTTTACGAACGAATCAATCGAAGAGTAGAAGCAACGTTCGAAAAGGGCGTAATCGAGGAAGTGCGCGCCAGCGGGGCAACGAGCGCGACTGCGTCGCAGATGATCGGTTTGCGTGAGATTCGCGAACTGCTCGAAGGAAGGATGTCGCTCTTGCAATGTATCGCTCAGATTCAGCAAGCGACCCGCCGTTACGCCAAAAGACAGTTGACCACAGTTGACCTGGTTTCGGCGGCAAACTAGTTTTTCACCGCTGAACTTGTCGCTTCTTAGTCACAACGAAGCCGTGAAATGGATCCTGCTCCGGATGCTTTCGGAGGTTCGCACAAGGGATGATTGAAACGCGTCCGCAAAAAACACAAGAGCGCGCGCTCCTGATTGGCCTGGAAAAGAAAGGCGTCTCGAAGTGGGACTTGCACGATTCCCTCGAAGAATTGCGCGAGCTCGCGAACTCCGCGGGCGCCGAGGTTGTCGATACCGTGACGCAGAAATTACAGAAGCCGACCGCTCCATACTACATCGGTCGCGGCAAAGCGGAGTCCATTAAAGAATCATGTCAGAATCAACGGGTGACCTCCGTCATTTTTAATGATGAACTTTCGCCCGCGCAGGGTCGCAACCTGGAAAATCTATTCGCGCGCAAGGTTTTGGATCGAACACAATTGATCCTGGATATTTTCGCGCAGCGCGCCCGCAGCCGGGAGGGCCGATTGCAAATCGAGCTCGCACAACTGCAATACCTTTTGCCGCGTCTCACCCGGATGTGGCATCACCTGTCCCGGCAGACTGGCGGGATCGGGACGCGCGGGCCGGGTGAAACGCAATTGGAAGTTGATCGTCGCCGCGTGCAGGAACGGATCGCACGGCTCGAACGCGAGCTGGAAGCGGTGCGTAAAACGCGCGCGATACAGCGCGAAAGTCGCAAACGACATCAGTGGCCTGTCGCTGCTGTGGTGGGCTACACAAACGCGGGCAAATCGACGCTGTTGAATCTGCTTACCGGCGCCGATGTTGTGACCGAGAACAAGCTTTTTGCCACGCTCGATCCCACCACGCGCAGCCTTGTGCTTCCGAACAAACAGCGAGTTCTTTTGACGGACACAGTCGGGTTCTTACGAAAACTTCCCCACACGTTGATCGAATCGTTCAAGGCGACGCTTGAGGAGGTCAGCGAAGCCGATCTGCTCATTCACATTGTCGATCTGAGTCATCCGCGCGTGGACGAGCAGATGGAAGCGGTCGATGGCGTGATCAAAGAGCTGGACGCTTTCGGCAAGCAGACCCTGGTCGTTTTCAACATACACGAAGCGTTTTCCAGGCAGCGTCGCAATCTCCGCGCGCACGGGAGAAGGAGTTAACAAACTTGTGGGGGCGTTGGAAGAGGCGCTTAGTTCGTGGCGGCTGCGCTCACGTTTTCGTATTCCATCGAGGGAATCTGCCTTGATCGCCGAGATTCATCGAGTCGGTCACGTGCTTGAATTACGCTATGAAGGCAGCGATGCCGTGATCGTCGCCCATGTTCCACCGCATTTGGAACAGAAACTGGCCGATTACGCAGTGCGCGACTGAGCGACTAAGTCCCGGACACAGGATTCAACTGTGGCCGCGATTTGCGACCAGCCGGTCCGATCATTGGCTGTTGATGCGAACTGAAGCGCAGCTCCGATAACCAACTTGATCGCCACAGGCCGCGGAAGCTTTCGATCTGGCGGCAAGGCCTCAAATGTTCCAACGAGACCACAAGGAACAACGGGCAGGTTTGTTTCTGCGATCAGCATCCCGAGTCCGTGCTTGAAGGGCATCATCGAGCCTATGCGACTGCGTCCGCCTTCCGGGAAGATGATGAAGATGGCTTTTTCTTCTTGTAATTTGCGGCGCAAATCGGCCAGAGCGTGCGGGCCGCAATTTTTTCGCCACATCGGCAAAGCGTTGAGCATGATTGCCGAGAACGTGCTGGTCACACCGCTTTGAAAGAAAACGTCCCCGGCCGCGATGGGAAAGGCGCGTTCGCGGTGGCGGGGCGTTAGTGCTGCTCCAAGAGCCAGCGCGTCGAGATGACTACAATGATTCGCGGCAAGCACAAACGGTCCGTGTGCCGGAAGCTTCTCGCGGCCGATGATCGTGAGTCGATGCGCGATCGCGAAATAGCTTCGCAGCATCGAAAAACAAACGTGATGCGCGAGGCTTTCGAGAAGTCCGCTTTCGCGCCGCACGCTGCGAAACCGCTCGCTGGGCGTCAGACCCGTGTCGCGGGCAGGTTCAAGTTTCCAGGGCTCCATTAGATTCCCCATCCACTAAAAATTCGCTGTGGCTGTCCCGCGGCGAAGCCGACAAAATAATTGACGTAATGAAACACGGCGGGCGCGACAAGAATCAGGCTATCGAACCGGTCGAGAATGCCGCCGTGCCCGGGAATGAGTTTTGCCGTGTCCTTGAGGCCGAGATCACGCTTAATGGAGGAAAGCATCAGATCGCCGAATTGCCCCACCACGCTGACGATGACGCCGAGGCCCAGCAAGCAGACGGGCGTGTCGAGCGCTGTGCCGAACCAGACAAAATGCGCGCCGAGCGCAAAGAGTGGGGTAGTCAGCACGATTGCGCCGAGCGCGCCGCCGACTGTTTTGTTCGGGCTGGTGTTGGGGACAAATTTTCGATGACCAAATAAATGGCCGCAGATGTAAGCAAAGATGTCATTCATCTCCACGGCGAAGATGATCAGCAAAAGGATCGGCCGATAATTCCAATCGTTCGCCATGTAGCCGAGATTACCAAGCGCGCTTCCGAAGAGAGCAAACCCAAGCACACCCAGGCCGACGCGCTGGATGTAGCCTTTCGGTTGATCGGGGATCAAGCCACCCGTGGCAATCAACGCTACGGTCAAGGGGAACAATGCGACAAAGAGCCGATACCAATTATCCAGCGCGGCGAAAGTGATGAAGAGAATCCCGATCACCACGATGAGACTGATGGTTCGTTCCCGAAACAAGCCGGTAATGCGGGCATACTCCCGATAACAAAGAAAACTCAGGGTGGCCACGCCCAGGATCGTCCAGAAAGCGCCTGCGAGAATGGGAATGAGGATGAACAGAGCCAGCCAAATCCAGGACCGATAACGATCCCAGAGTTCCTTTCTCTTATCGCTGCTGCTGTTGGCTGCCCGGGTCACGACGAAAATCAGCAGCGGTGCTAACAGGAACAGAATGAGAACCGTCAGCGCCAGAACAACGGTCACGCGATCGTCAAAGGCGTGACGAAATCCGAAAAGTCGTTCGCGTGCAATTGGGTTCATTTCAGCGCGCGCCCGATTCGGCTAACTCGGCGAAAAACCGTGATTACGCAGCCCACGATGATGATCGCAAGCCCAAGAGTCATCAGGCCGATCGATGAATCGTTAAACGAAACGATCTGCCAGGACCGAGGAGTGACTGCCGAATACAAGCTGATCAACGTGATGACCAACATGCGATGTTGTTTGGCCATCGGTCCGCAGAATGCGTTAGGCGCGCCCGCGATCTTGCCCGCTGCGCGAACGTAAGCGGTGAAGACCGCCAGAATTGTAGCGATATAACCGAGCGCAATGTTTCCACCCCACGCGAACCCAGCGCCGATGAAGACTGCCGCGTCGGAAATCCGATCCGGGACGTCGTTGTAAAGTTCTCCTACCTTTGAAGCGCGACGGGACGCCAGCGCGACCATCCCATCAAGCATGTTTGTGGTCAGCCTCAATTGCGCGCCAAGCGCCGCGATGATCCACAAGATTCGATAGTCGGCAATTGAAGTCACGCCGAGGGCAATGCCTGCAACAATACAGGCGCACATGCCCGCAATCGAAATTGCGTTCGGCGAAACGTTTCGCGCGGCGAGCCAAGTCGTCGTTGCCTGTGCCCATTTTCGATTGCGGGTGGCGATCGGGCGACGATCCATTGCTTGCGCGGCAGGCTCCTGCGTAATTCGTTGCTTTAAATCCATAGCCAATGACCGGTCATCCCGACCAGAGCGAGGGACCGCACAATCGAAGATTTGAATACACAAGTTTCATTGAGTAATCGATCATCAATTGTGAGGTCCTTCACTTCGTTCAGGATGACAACGCAAGGAATGTTGATAGGAACAAGCGTATGACTGCGCGGGAACGGGTGAAGCAATTAATTAATGCCTGGCCGAAAGTTTACCCCAATGCGCATTGCGAGCTCGATTTTCGGAACCCGCTCGAGCTGCTCGTGGCGACGATCCTCTCGGCGCAATGCACGGACAAGCGGGTGAACATGGTCACGCCCGCGCTCTTCAAGAAATATCGGACGGCGAAAGACTATGCGAACGCGCCGCAGGCCGAGTTCGAGAATGCGATTAAATCGACGGGGTTTTATCGCAGCAAGACAAAAAGCATTCGCGCTGCCATGCGCGCAATCGCAGAGGAACACGGCGGGAAAGTCCCGGATACGATGGAGGAATTAAACGCGTTGCCAGGCGTCGGACGCAAAACTGCGAATGTAGTGCTGGGTAATGCGTTTCATAAGAACGAAGGCATCGTCGTGGACACGCATGTGATCCGTTTATCGCAGCGGCTCGGACTGACAAAGGATAAAGACGCAGAAAAAATCGAGCGCGATTTGATGAAGCTCGTGCCGCTCGAGCATTGGACGGACTGGAGTCACTGGCTCATCTGGCACGGACGACGCCGCTGTTACGCGCGCAAGCCAGATTGCTCGAACTGCGAGGTTTTTCGGCTCTGCCCCAGCGGCAAAGTTTTTCTGCGGACGGGCGAAGCGAGGTTAGCGTGATTCGCCTTGTGTAGCGGCCCGATCGTGCTCGCGATGACCGCGCTGATTGCCGTCGTGCTCGGCCTTTTTGCGGAGCTGTTGAAATTGCTCTTCGAGCTTCTTCAGGTCCTCATCGGAGAGATCTTCGAGATCGACAAGTTCATTGCGCGCGCTCCTGATGGCGCGGATGAGCTCATCCAACTTCAACTGCACGGCCTTGGTGTCGCGGTTTTGTGTGTTCTGAATAAGAAACACCATCAGGAAGGTAACGACCGTGGTGGCTGTGTTGATGATAAGCTGCCAGGTATCGGAAAAATGGAACGTTGGCCCAGTAAGTACCCAGACCAGAATCACCAGCACAGCCCCGACAAAAGCCCACGCGCTGCCGAGCATCACCGAGGAGCGGTGGGCGAAAACACGAAACGCACCGCTAACTACGCAAAGGAAACCGTGTTCTTTTTCGTGCTCTTTTAGTTTTTCGAGTTGAGTCTCTTCCACAATATCACTTTAGCTTCGCGCCCAATGCGGCAACTGCGCGCATAAGCTTGATCGGACCGCAATGATTGCATAAGCGAACCGTTGATAATGGTGGAGAGGTAGCGAAAACTTGTTCCGCGGATGGAACATCTCAAACATCTGAACTTAGATGACGCGTGGCCGAATGAGCCGTTGGGACTTCCCGCTGTTGATGCGCGTGCATGGGGACCGCGACTGCGCTTCTCTGCGCCGTCGCGTTTAATTGCCGAGTTTTATCGGGAGCATGAGACGAATCTCGCGGTGCCTTTCCTCCTTTACGGGTCGGGCGACTTCCATTATTTAACCGCGCTTCGATTGCGCTGCGTTGTTGGGCCGGTCGTGCTCGTTTCATTCGACAACCATCCAGATTGGGATGTGCGCCCGCCGAAATGGGGATGCGGTGGTTGGGTCAATCGCGCACTGGAGCTTCCGCATGTGCGGTGTGTGAGTGTCTGGGGCTGTGGTAATTTTGAATGTTGGTGGCCACACCAGATTTTCGGCAATCGTCGCGCCGAACGTGCGGGGACTCTTGAACTGCATCCGTGGGCAGATGATCGGCCGGTGAAGGATCGACAACGAAGGGGCGCCATCCTCCGCGAAAATTGGCGCGAGCGCTTTGAGCAATTTGTAAATGGTCTCGCCAGCGAAAATATTTACGTCACGATCGATCTCGATTGTCTGCGCATCGAGGAGGCCGTGACAAACTGGGAGAGCGGCCGGTTCTCGGTCGCCGATCTTCAGTGGGCGCTTGGAAAGCTGCGCGAATCTTGCCGGATCGTCGGTGGCGATATTTGCGGCGCGTATTCGGCGCCGAAATATGCGCGGCGCAAACAGCGTTTCGCCGCGGAATTTGATCACCCAAAAATCAGGTTACCCGACGAAGACAAGATTCGCGCAATCAATTTAGCGACTCTGGAGAAACTCTGGCCGTTATTAGCGCAGCCATTGTAGGTCAAGCGCATTGCTTGCCTACCCGCGGGACGCAACCGAAGCGGTTGCCCTACAATCTATTGCTAGCTGAGTGAAACCAGAACGATCCCCGTAGTGATGAGTAGCGCGCCGACGGTCAGCCGCAGGTTCAGCTTTTCCTTCAACGCTATCGCCGCCATCAGCGTGATGAAAATCACGCTCAAGCCCTGAAATGGATAGAGATAACTAAGGTCGAATCGCTGGAGCAGCCCAAGAGTGAGGAAAAAGGAAACTGTCATTAGAGCTATGCCGGTAGCGGCGAGCGAAACGAAGCGAGAGTTGCGCGCAGACCGTTCGTCGCCGAAAATTCCATCGCTCTTTTAAGAATGAGTTGAGCCGCGACAAAGCTCAGCAAAGAAACAACAATCAAAAAGAAGGCGAGAATGCTCACAGGCGTTCCTCGATTTGTGCAATTGGTTTTGCCACCAGCGCTAATCCGATAATCACCAGCGCAATACCGCACCAGCGAAGAGCCGAGATCAATTCTCCCAAAAAAATCCAACAGCCGAGCGGCACCAGAACATCGACTATTCGCGACAGGGGATAAGCGACGGTGAGAGGAACGTACCGGAGCACATACAACCAGCTAATGAAACTGGCGATGATCAGAAGGATTGCCCACCACACCAAGGGCGAAGCGAGACCGTTGACCCCCGTCCAGGAGAAAGCGCTGTCAGGTTTCGCGATATCCGTTGCGCCGCGCTTCAAGAGAAACTCGGACACGAGTACACAGACCACACTCAGGCCGAGCTGCAGCCAAGGGTTGCCGAAACCGGAGGGGCGATTTTGCATCCGCTTTTCTAGCGCGCCATAACGGCGTCGCAACCTAATTCGCAGAGGCTTGTAGCGACCGGCCTATGGCCGGTTAGAACAGCGCTGGGACTAACGAACGGCCCACAAGGCCGTGGCCATAGAACGCCGCCATCAGAGCTGATCGGCGTTTGGAAAGCGCTGCAAAACAGGTTCGTGCCGCGTCGGCCCGAGATATTTGATCAGGTGACAAAATATTGGATTCAGCAGAGCGCTGGTGTGGCGCACATACAGGTCGAGCGGCACCAATTCGCAATCCAGATGGAGCTTCGGCTCGTAGTTAAGCGGATTGCTGTAGTAATATTTCAATTGTTGTTGCAGCGCCCATGAGATGATGTCGCGGAGCGTGTAAAAATACAGATGCAGATCGAGCGCGACGCTGTAATCGAGCCCGATGCACTCGTCGTAAATCGCGTCACCGCATACCAGGCAAAAACTGAATGCGACGATTTTGCCGCTTTGTCGCCAAATGAAGAAACGCGCGCGTTCCGGCATCCGCTCCGCGACGGCCAAGAAATAATCCTTGGTCAACGTTTCAAATTTCAATGGCGACCGCTCATGAACCGCCAGATACAAGGGATAGATTTCGTCGACGAAAGGCGCGATGTCGGTTACGACCTCCATCTCGATCTTCGGCGCGCGCCCGGCTTTCCGGAATTTTCGGCGCAAATCTTTCCGGGTCGCTTTGCTGAGCGTGCGGAAATATTCATCCCAGTTCTCATAACGGAGCGGCAGCCGCGTCATCGGCATACTTGGAATTCGGGTATACCCGCTCAAGGCAAACGTTTCGACCGCCGAGCGATAGTTCGCCGGAAAATCCTTCAAAACGACCAAGGAAGCTTTGTTTCGCCGGGCATAAGTCAGAAGGCTCGCTCGCAGCGCGTTTGCCACCCATGCTTTGTCCCTCTGATCGCATCCGCCCAGGTCTCCAGTACCGGCCCCACAACCAACCATTAACACCCGCATTGCGAGAAAACGCGGAAAAAGTTTGCGAATGACATCGACGACGGAGCGAATCTTGCCAGGCACGCCTTCGACAAGATTTTGCCGAACAAAAAACACCGGCTGGATAGCGCGTGCGTTGCCCGAAGAGTCCTCGAGCAGCAGATACTGATGTTCGAAGTCGTTCTGCAGCGTTTCTTCGACGATCTCGTAGTAGCGATGGTCTTGACATTTATTCTGAAACGCCCGTCGCCATGCGCCGCAATTCTGCAGTTCGGCCAGCGTGAGTACTTTCGCCACGCCTTGGGGAAACGGAATCGCATTGCCGGGCGGCATGGGAGCACTGGGACGGTTTGGATACGGGTGCTGATCAGTCGCCTAGGGCTGTGATCGTTCCGCTTTTTCTTCGGCTGCGACGTTTTCCACCTTAAGCACGCCGTCGCGAATGTGTAGGTCGCGCTGGGGAAACGGAAACTCGATGCCGGCTTCACGGAACTTCCCAGCGATAGCAAAGTTTAGGTCGCTGCGGTAACGGCTTGGGCGAGCGCTCATTTCGCTACTCCAGACCACCAGTTTAAAATCGATCGAATTCTCGCCGAATTGCTCAAGAAACACGCTCGGCGCAGGCTCCTTCAAAGTATGAGGATTTTCGTGCGCGACGGCGATCAGCGCCTCACGAACTTTGTTAACATCGCTGCCGTAGGCTACCCCTACGGGGATGCGGAAGCGCACACGCCGGTCGCCGTACGTCCAGTTGGTCACCGGTGAATCGATGAATTTTGTGTTCGGCACAATCATCATGATGTTGTCGTTGGTGCGAATGACTGTGCTGCGCGCGCGAATGTGCTCCACCTGACCGGTAATCCCTGCCACTTCAACGCGGTCTCCGATCGTAATTGGTCTCTCGGCGAGGATCACCAGGCCGCTGATGAAATTACTCGCAATGTTTTGAAGGCCGAAGCCGACGCCTACGCCTACGGCGCCGGCAAAGACCGCCAATGCAGCCAGATGAATTCCGGTATTCTCCAGAACAATGACGATGCCGACCACCAGCACGATGTTGCTGACGACCTGGGCGATGGCGTACTGCAAAGAACGATCCAGTCCACTTTGCGCAAGCAGCCGGTTGAAAAGAAAACGTTTCGTCCCCGAGGAGAACCAAAAAACCGCGATCAGCAGCGCGACCAACAGCAAAATTTGAACCAGACTCAGCTTGATCGCCGGAAGAGGAGCGTTCCAGGCCAGTGGAATTCCAGCAGCATTGACCGCAGTGATGGTGAAAAAGACGATCGCCGCCAGACTTAGTATGGTCGTGACGATCGCGACGAAATTCGTGTCTATCTTGAAACGACCGAAAAAACGGCGGACGACCTGACTTTGTAAGAATCGCGCGATGACGAGTCCCGCGACGAAAAAGCCGGCGAACGCGATCAATCCCAGAAACGTGACGTAATGACCGCCTACTTCAAACAATGGTTTTTCCAACAGCGGGAAACTCATCGAAACCTAGTCTGAGCCTCGCGTCTTTGTTACGCAACCGTTAAGCAAAAAACACGGCGTGAGCCGTGTTAATGCTTCGACGATGGGTGAGCTCCAAAGGCGCTCGAGGTCGCGCTACTGTTTGGACGATTTCTCTTCGATGTATTTGATGACGTCGCCGACGGTCTGCAGTTTCTCCGCGTCCTCGTCCGGCACTTCGACCCCAAACTCTTCTTCAAAGGCCATCACCAGTTCGACGATATCCAGTGAGTCTGCCCCCAGGTCCTCAATGAAAGAGGCCTGCGGTGTGACCTGTTCTGGATTGACGCCGAGTTGCTCGACGATGATGTCCTTGACCTTCTCTTGGATCGATTTTTCCGCCATAAAAATTTGTTCGGTTTGTGTTAGTCGCGCGTGGGTAAGTCACCGGAAAACTTGGGGATTATCCGGCACAGCATGTGGAAGTAAATGAATTGGGCGGCTTGTCAATCATTTTCGGGTTTGGGTCCTGATATCGCGTTGCGATGTCCGGACGCTCCAGCGCGTTCCCTATCAGGATTCATCACGTTTGCTTCCGTCGGTCGTTCGAGTAGATGAAATTGATGACCTCTTCTCCTGTCGAGCCTGCCGATCTGCTCGATCTAAAGCTGCTGCCTGCGTGGGTGAAAGAACCTGGTGGGGCGAGGGACTATGAGCATTATACAGGCGAAGAAGAGAGCGGGGGGCAAAAAGCGACACAGGGCCCGCTACACAGTAAGCCAAAACGCCGAACGTCCAGCGTCCAACGCCGAACGCAAAACGGTAAGATCCTCGATGGACCGGAACGTAAGAAGGTAGGGCGCGACTCCGAAAGGCTTCGCGGGCAACGCCACCGGGCGCGCTCAAGAAGACATGGCGGAGAAGGTCGACCTCGGTCAAGTGAGCATGTTCCAGTTACGCGGATGCCGCCAGTCACGATCCGTTTCCTCCCATATTCACCCGCATTCGAAAATGTAGTAGCGCAGATCAAGTCCGGCTCAGTCGCGTATTCGCTATTTGCACTGGCGCGTTTGTTCTTGGAAAAACCGGTCGGGTACGAGGTCCGTCTCACAGCAAAGGCGGAGTCTCCGCTTTATCAGCTTGGCGACAACGGCATGCTGTCTGCGGAACGGGAATTCCTCGAGCAAAGCGCATTCCGATTCGCCCATCCTGATTTCTACAAGATCGACATTTCGGAAACCGATCCTATCAAGGGAAACTTCTCGAATGTGGCGCGATGCCGATTGAGCGGGACGCTTCTTGGGCCCACTAACCATCACAGTTATCAACCGCAACTGCGCAGCCTTTACGAGCAACGTTTCAGCCGCCGAATGAGTTTTGCCGATTACCAGCGGCAAATCGAGATTGTAAGCGATGCCGCGTTAGTCGAGCGCTGGAAAGAAGAAGCGCGAAAGGTGACGACCTACACAACGCTACGCGAAGAAAATCCTTTGACGTTTTCTTCTGCGGTGGAAGCGGAACGGCATTTTCGCTCGCATTATTTGCCGGAGTTGATCCGTAGCGTGGAGGAAGTGACCGTCGGCGGGATCTTCAGCCGGCGTTTGCCGCATCGGATACTGAACCGAGCGGTCGAGGAAGCGTGGGCGCGGGAGACTCGTTCGCCTTCAAACATGATGCAGGAGCTAGCCAGTCGATTTCGACAAAATGGGCTGCACGTTTTCCGCCATCGCCGCGGTATGTTGTTTGTCTCGCCAATGCGGGGACGCGCATTTGTTCATGAACAAGCCGGTGTGTCTCCGTCTGTGAATGCGATTCTCGAAGCGTTGTCAGGGAAGGCGGCAATCAGTCGCAAACAACTTTTCGAAAAATTGATTGGCGATAGCGCGAGCAAAGATGCAGAGCCACGCAGCCTGGCGCTCGCGTCCGACCTGCGCTGGCTGATCAACGAGGGTTACGTGATCGAGTTCAACGATGGCTCACTTGATCTGCCCCGAGTGAAAGGCGCTACGCAGCAAACCGTCCCAGCGGCGGAGCCTGCGCAGAGTTTGTCGACTGGATTAGCGGCCAAGCCCATGGAGCAGCTCTGGATGCAAACGCCTCTACAGCTTACTTGGCCCGAACAGTAGCGGGGCATCCCGCCAATTTTATTTTAGATTGCGCCAGCTTTCTTGAGCGCCTTGTAAGCGCCGTGTTTGTTGATCGTCTTGAGTCCGCGCGCCGTGACGCGGATGCGCACAAACTTCTTAAGCTCAGGCACCCAAATCCGCTGGCGACGTAAATTTGGCGCGAAAATGCGCGGCACCATTTTCGTGATGTGCCGGCCTACGCCGCCTTTTTTCTTGGCCAGACCACGGCGGTGAATAACGCTGCCGCGTCCTGCTCTTGATCCTGTGACGTTGCAAACTTTCATCTTTCAAAAAAAGCCGCGTAAACTCCCGTGTCTCCGCGCGCGGGTCAAGCGAATCGTTTGTTCGTCAGCCATTAGGTAGAGGCGATTGACCTCAATCGCCATGGGCGGTTCTGGTGAACCGCCCCTACCAATATTTTGACGTTGAACGCGCCATTGCTCCTCGCGGTCAAATTTAGCTCGCACCACAGCCAGTCGATTTCGACAAAATGGGCTGCACGTTTTCCGCCATCGCCGCGGTATGTTGTTTGTCTCGCCAATGCGGGGACGCGCATTTGTTCATGAACAAGCCGGTGTGTCTCCGTCTG
>WNGA01017063.1_pt1 | contig 12954 bp, 15 predicted proteins | sample 5400061 | NCBI WGS metagenome assembly WNGA01 (sample SAMN13153366, study PRJNA577476) | soil metagenome | isolation source: 100 cm soil or saprolite under grassland replicate 2 | place: USA:California | collected 2016-06-15
GCCCACTCGATGTCGAGGCCGCGCTCGTGCGCGGCGCGGAAGGCCGCTCGGCCGGTTCTCCCGAGACCGTTGATCGCAACCCGGACAGCCATGACTCCTCCTTCGTCGGTTTGTTCCACCAACGCTAGGCGCGCCCGGCGGCAGCGGCATCGGCGCAAATGCGGATCCGCCTGCGTGGCATTACCGACGTGCCGGCAGCCGCCTTGCCGCGAAGCCCGCGAGGAAGAGCAGCGCCAGGCCGCCGGCGATCGCCGCGATCACGATCCGGTCGCTCGTCGAGCTGTCGCCGGAGCCGACGGGCGCAAGCTCGACGCGCACGCCTGACTGCGCGGCGAGCCGTTGCACGGCGCGTGTCGCGCCTGCGGCCAGCGCGGCGCCGCCCTCCCCCGGTTCCGGCAACGCGTCCAGCACGCGTTGCGCGCTCGGCAGCGACTTGCCGGCACGCGACGCGCCGTAGCCGTTCGGCATCACGACGAGCAGTCGGCCCGTGTAGCGGAAGAAGAGCTCCTGCCCGAGGAACCGCGCGTACGTCTTCGGCTTGCGCCACAACGACGGGACCGCTCCCAGGTCGAGCTCCTTCGCGATCAGCGCGACCCGGATCGTGAAGCCCTTCTCCTTCGCGTCCGCGACGATCTCGTTCAGCTGCTCGGCTTGCGCCTTCGGGACCTTCGCGTCGAACGGCACGAAGGTGCTCTGGGTCAGGAGGTAATCGCTCGCCGGGTCTCCGTTCGCGTGCGCCGCAGGCACCGCGAGGCAGCCGGCCGCGAGAACCGCCGCGAGCAGGCGGAGTCTCATCCGTTCGCCCGGTCCACGAGCAGGACGTCGAACGGCTGCGCGCCGGGCGGCTCCACCTCGAACGTGATCGCCCAGTGGCCGACCATCACCAGCGCGGGCGCCGCGCGGCTGTACTCGCCGGGTGCGGACTCCTTCAGCTCGTACGCCTGCTGGCCCATCTCCATGTCGAGCATCGCGAACTTCGCCGTCACGCCGGCGCCGGTCACCGGCTTCCCGTTGCGCTTGATCGAGAGCCTGAACTCGTTGTTCTGCGCCGCGCGATTCGGCGTCACGTGGAACTGGAGGTCGTAGCCGTTGCGTTCCGCCGCACTCGTCACCGGGCCCGGCCCGACGTGCGCAGCCGCATGTCCGACCTGGCCGAGCGCCTTCGCAGGAGGCGCCAGGCTCGAGAGCACCGCCGCCGCAAAGACGATCGCAGCGACGATCGCGATCTCGGAGCCGACCAGGCGGCGCAGCAGGATCGCAGTCGCCGGACCGATGTCCGGCCCGTCTCCCGCCGACGCCCGCAGGCGCGGCCTCGTCCACAGGAGGTTGACGGCCGCAAGCACCATCGCGCCGCCGAGCAGGCCCACCTTCACGAGGATGGCTTGCCCGTACGAGGTCTGCCAGAGGGAGGACACCGTCGGCAGGTGGACGACCGACGCGGCGACACCCGACGCGATCAGCACGCTGACCGAGACGAAGGCGACATTCGAGAAGCGCGGCACGCACACGACCAGTCCGGCGATCCGTCGCGCGGCGGGGAGGCTCGCCCAGAGGACGATCAAGCCGATCAGTCCGCCGACCCAGAGCGAGCCCGCCATCAGGTGCGACCAGTCGAAGAGAAGCGACCACGCGCGCGGCGAGGTCTGCGCGGCGTGTCCGGCCAGACCGGGAACGAGCAGGACGGCGCCGGCCGCGGAGCCCGCGCCGGCGAGCGCCAGCAGCTCGACGATCGACCGGCGCTCGCGCTCTGGGCGGTCGACCCACAGCGCCACGAGCGCGGCGAGAGCGAAAAGCAGGAACGTCAACTCGAGATCGACGTAGCCCCGGCCGAATGACGACGCGCGGATGAGAGGGACGAGCGCGCCGATGTCGTACCACGAGCGGAGCGCGAACTGCGCCGTCGCAAGCAGCAGGTAAACCGGCGTGGCAACGAGCGCGATCACCGCGGTGACGACGAAGGCGAGCGAGACCGCCCGCAGCCGTGTACCGCTCACGCGACGCACGAGTGGTCGAGCGATGCCGATCCGCAGCGCGAACAGGCCAATCGCCGCCATCACGGAGAGGAACGTCAGCCATCTGGCGACGAGCAGGCGCGGCGTCGCCGCCGTCTCCGAGATCGACGGGATCGCAAACTGCGGCGCGGGGCCTGGGTTCGGTCCGACCGCGAATGTGAACGCACCCCGGACGGGATGACCGTCGACCGAGATGACGCGCCAGTAGACGAGGTACCAACCTCGGCTGACCTTCTTCAGCGGCACGACGAGCGTGTCGGGGTCGGTCGGCGATCGGCGCGGCGACCCCGAGGTCACCCGCTTCGCGTTCACGTCGGTCACCGAGACGATCGCGAACCGCGGCTCAACCGCCTCGCTGTACGTCAGCGTGACCTGCTTCGGAGCTGCGTTCACCGTCCCGCTCGGCAAGGGGACGGTCCGCAGCAGCGCGGCGTGCGCCCACGCCGCGGCCGGCAACGCGAGCGCTGCGACGGCCGAGGCGAGGGCGACGACCGCGCGCCTCACGCGAGGGAGCGCCTCCCCGAGGCGGTGACGACGGCGACGATCGCGAGCAGCACTCCGACGGCGCCGACGATCAGCGCCACGATCGCGAGGGTCGAGCTTCCGCCGCCGCCGAACGAGCTCTTCGCCTCGATCGTCGGCGCCGGCGTATCGGAGCTCTCGGGCCCGTTCCAGTCGACGACGGAGCCGTCCGAGTACGTCTGCCTGACTCCGAACGTGTACGTCTTGCTCGAGTCGGTTCGTCCAAGGAACGAGAACGCTGCGTCTTCATCCGTGGGGACGTGCCCGCCGGTCCAGCTGATCTTCGTGATGACGGCGTCTTCGCCCGACCCCGTTTTCTGGACGTCGCGCTTCCAGCCGGGCGACGGCACGAACGAATCGATCGAGAAGCCCTCGGGAGGTGTGAGCTCGATGTCCGTCGTCGTCGCGTCCTCCTTCTCCGTCGGCACGGCGAGCGTGAATACCTGGCTTTCCTTCGCGGGGACCACCGCTGGGCTCACGTGCGCATGAGCCGACGCAGTGGCCGTCACGACGAGGCTTCCGAAAACGACGAGTGAGAGTGCATAGGAACGTTTCATGTGACCTCCAAAGTGAAGGGAACGGTGAGGACGCGTCCGTTGGCGCGGCACTGCAGGAAGAGGCGCCACGTGCCGGCCACGGGGACGAGCACGCCGACGCGCAGCCTGCCGGGAGTGGACGAGCTGCCCTTGACCTGGGTCGCGCCGAGGAAGCTCGTGCACCCGCTCGCGCCGGGCGCGCAGACGTGGGTGTGGAAGTAGTCGAGCGTGCGCGCGCGGAAGAAGATCGCGTGGGCGAGCGCGCCGTACCACGGCGTGAAGCTCGCCGGCCGCCCGCGCGGGTCCGTGACCGTGATCGTGAGGAACGAAGCGTCGACCGCCTTCAGTTGCGGGCTTCCGTGCAAGGTGAAGCGGAAGCCGTCTTCGTCGACCATGCGGCTGAAGGGCGGCAGCGGCCGCGCAGTGGCGCGTCCCGCGGCGTCGAGCGTCGAGAACAGCTGGAAGTTCGACTGTCCGCTCGGGTACGCGTCGACGACGACGCGGTACCTGCCCGGCTCGGGCAAGACGATGCTCTGCCGGAGCATGCCGTCGGCGCCGACCGGCGGATGCCGATGGATGATCGAGCCGAGGTCGTCGCGCACGATGATCAGGTGCACGCCGGTGTGCGGGCCGGAGCCGCGCCGGTAGTTCGTGAGCGGCCGGCCGTTCGGCCGCTCGATCGCGAACGAGACCGTCACGGGCTTCCCCGGCTCCACCTTTCCGGCCGGCCGGAAGTCCGCCAACCGGAAGGTGCGCGCGGCGTGGATCGACGGAACCCTCGGCGCCGACGAGCCCGAGCCGCAGCCTGCGAAGAGGAGGCACGCAAGCAGACAGGCGAGCCGCTTCATCTCCGCGCGCCCCGGCTCGCGGGCGTGAGGATCGCGAGCACGACGGCGGCTGCACCGCCGAGGAACGCGACCGCCGTCGCGAGGCGCGCGACCGAAGCGGGCAGCGACGAGATCACGACGCCGTGCCAGAACACGCTCAGCGACCCCAGCCCGAGCGCGGCGGCGAAGACGCCGACGACCATCGCCGTCCACGTGCGCAGAGAACGGTCGCCGAGCAGCAGCGCAGCCGCGGCGAGGACCGCGAGCAGCGCGGCCGATCCGACTTCGAGCCACTGCCCGCGTCCCGCCCCCAGGTCCCCGGTTGCGAATGCCGTGCTCGCCGCGAGCGCTCCTGCGGCCGCGACTCCTGCGACGGCGGTCGCCGTCTCTGCGCGGCGCCGCGGCACGGCACGGGCGAAAGCCGCGAGTGGCCCGAGCGCCACGAGCGCGACGACGAGCCACGGCCACAGCGACGGCCGAGCGACGCGCGTGAACGTCCCCGCCAGCTCGGTCCGGCGACCGTCGAGCGCAATCGGCAGCGACCAACGCGCGCTCGCGCCGGGACGCAGGCCCGCGGGCGGAGACAGCCGGTGGTCGTGCCAGAGCAGGCGAGGCTTCGCCTTCAGGCGCAGCCAGCCGGAGCCGCGGCGCGTTAGCCGGTCCGCGTCGGCGCTCGGCGATGCGCGGTTGACCCAGACACCGGCGGGTCCGAAGCGCAGCAGCGGCTCGCCGAGCAGTCCACGTACTAGCAACCGGTGCGGAGGATCGACGCTTACGCGCAGCGCGCGGTCTCCGTCGACGACCTCCGCGTGCACCCCCGGAAGCGTCGTGCGCGAGAGCTCGAGGCGATAGTCGAGCGCCACCGTCGGCGCGCGCGAATGTGCGGCCGCGCGGCCCGGGACCGCGAGGCAGGCGAGAACGACGATCGACAACGCTGCGAAGCGCACCACGAACCTCCGGTTGCTCGACGGGAACGGACTACGCGGCGGGCAGCGGCGGAGCGCGGAGCGCGAACCGCTCGGCGAGCGGCCTTGCGGGAGCTCGACGGAGCGTGACGACGCTCCAGCGCGCTACGGCGAGCAGCTGCGGGCGGCGGACGCCGTACAGCAACTCGAGAACGGCCTGACCGGCGCGCAAGGCGAAGGCGAGCAGCAACGCGGTCGCTGCGACGCCGACGAGCACCACGAGCCACTGCGAGGGCGTGAGCGCTGCGAACGCCGGGTGTCCCGACTGGAGCGTGCGCTCGAGCGATTCCTGGGCGAGAAACAGGAAGAGCGTCGTCGCCGAGAGGCTGCGCGCCGTCTCGCCGATCGGCAGGCGCGTCCGCAGGCAGGCGGGCCGCACGACCAGTAACGCGGCCAGCGCGGCGGCTGCCAGCGCCGGCTCGTACCAACCGAAGTAGCCGTGCAAGCCGTCACCGGGCTGGAACGTCCCGTAGAGCAGCGCATGCGCGCCGAGCGCACAAACGGCCGCGGGGATGAGCCGCACCGGCACGCGGACAGCCTACCCTTGCGCGATCACGCGCAACGCAGCGGACATCCTCACCGACCCTCCGCCTCCCGCCGCGGACGCGCGCGTTGCCTACGGCCCCGAGCCGCTGCAGTTCGCCGACCTGCGCGGCGACACAACAGCCGGCGTCGCGGTCGTGCTCCACGGCGGGTCGTGGAAGGCGACCTACAACCTGACCTACCTCGGACATCTCTGCGTGGCCCTGCAAGACGCAGGCATCGCGACGTTCAACGTGGAGTACCGGCGCGTCGGCGACCCGGGCGGCGGCTGGCCGGGCTCGCTCGACGACGTGCTGCTGGCCGTCGACCACGCGCGACGGATCTCCCGGCGGCTCGTGCTCGTCGGCCACTCCGCCGGCGGGCACCTCGCGCTGCTCGCCGCAGCGCGCCTGCGGTTACCCGTCGTCGCCGTCGCCGCGGTATGCGATCCCGCAGCCTGGCGGAACGACGCGGTCGCGGCGTTCTTCGCGGGCGAGCCGCCACGTGAAGCATCGCCGCTCGCGCAGCTACCGCTCGGCGTGCCGCAGGCACTCGCGCACGGATCCCGTGACGACGTCGTGCCGTTCGAGCAATCCGCGCGCTACGCCCAAGCGGCAGGCGGCGAGGCGGAGCTGATCCCGCTCGAGGGCGCCGGCCACTTCGAGCCGATCGACCCGCAGTCGCCCGAGTCGGCCGTCGTGCAGCTCGCCGTCGAGCGACTGCTGGCCTAACCGTTCGCGGCCGTGCTCAGCCAGCGCAATTCCGATTCGAGCACCCGGCGCGCTTCGGTCGCGTCGCGCGGCGAGAAGACGTGCGCCCGCACGGCTGCCGTGATCGCGCTCTCGGCGGCGGAGAGCGCGATCGTCCAGAGCTCGAGCAGCGGCGGATACATCGCTAGGTGTGCGCCCGCAGGACGCGGGGCAACTCGCGGCGGACGTGTGGGCGCTCGGGATTCGGCGGATGCACGATCACGACCGGGCAGCGCGAGTGCGCGGCGCAGTGGTGACCGGTCGAGCCGAGAACCATTCCCTTGAGACCGCCGAGGCCGCGCGGCCCGATCACGAGCAGGTCGGCGTGCTCGGATGCGTCGACGAGTACCTGCGCCGGCCGGCCGCGAACGGCCTTCGTGACGACGTGCACCTCGGGCTCCGGGCCGAGCACTTCGTTCGCGAAGCGGGCGGGGAACTCCCGTGCCTGCGCCTCCATCGGCTCCCAGTCGAGCATCGGCGGAATGTGGAGACCTGCGACGGCGGGCGGCTCCCACGCGTACACGACGCGGAGCGAGCCGTCGGTGAGACGTGCCTGCTCGGCCGCCCACAGCAATGCGTGCTTGGCCTCCGGCGACCCGTCGACCCCGACGACGATCAGTGGCTGCGACATGGTGTACCTCCTCGCTTTCAACGGTCGCAGGAGCGGCCGGAAAGCGAATCGGGGTGCAACCGCAAGCCCAGTCGGAAAATCACTGACCGCGGCGTCAACTGACCCGTTCGGCTCGTCGAGTCTCGGTTATTCTGTGCGCACAGAGGGCTGGGGTCACCGGGTCGAGCCTCCGCAGGGATCGTGCACGACCGAATGGCGTCTTCCTCCGTCTGCTGCTGATTCCAATCGATTTCAGGAGGCTCGAAGTGACTGTTTCGACTGTCGAAGCCGCGGTCGCGGCGAAGGAACTACGCCGCTGGGTCGCGTGGCTGGGCGGCGCGCTCGTCGGCTCGTGCATCTTCACGGGCGCTGCACTCGCAGGGCTCGGCGCCTGGCTGATCGCGCCCGCGATCGTCATCGGCCCGGGCATCGGCGGGATTGCGCTCGTCTGGCTCGCGATCACGACCGACACGAACGGCCTCGCGGCGCCGATCGAGGCCGAAGAGCCCGTTCTGGCCGAAGCGGCCTAGATCACACGGCTCGAGCGAGCGCGGCCCGTGGAACGCGCTCGCTCCGTTACTGGTGCATGTGCGGCGCCACCCCGGGCAGGTGGAGCAGGTTCTCGACGTCCCGGACTCCGTGAATCCTGCGCACCTGAGCGGCCAGGTCGTCGATCAGCTCCGGCCGCGGTACCTCGCCGCGCAGCTGGACGACTCCCTTCTGCACGTTGACGTTGATCTGCCCTTTCGGCACGTCGGCGGGCCGGAAGATCTGTGTCTCGATCTTGTCCGTGAGCGTGGCGTCGTCGAGCTCCTTCGGCTTCTCGCGAACGTGCATGACGCGGCGTGTCACCCCGTACGCGTGCCAGCCGGCATAGCGCCCGAGCCGGGTGGTCCGGCGGCCGGCCCGGCGGAAGAACGCCCCGCTCCTGTCGCGCAACTCGGCACGCCGGCGTCTTCCCGAGATCGGGTCGAAGAGCCTTCCGACCACGATCCCGACCAGGGCCCCGATCGCGAGCATGCGCGCGCGACCCCGCCGCGAATCCCGGCGCTTGCCAGTCTTGGTTCTCATGCCTACCTCCGCTTCTCGCTCGGCTTCGTCCGACGACGGCTACCCGGACATGCCGGAAGAAAACGCTGGTCAGTAGGCGATGTTCGTGAGCGTCGGAGGCACGGCCGGAGCCGTCCTGCCGATGTGGAACGCGAGCGCCTCCACAAGCGCTTGCCGCGCCTCGTTCGGCTTGAGGCTGCACCCGCAGCGCGGGTGATGCTGCGTCACGACGCCCGCGAAGCGCAGCGGGCGGTGATAACGCTGCATTCCGCTCTTGGCGAGCTGCGCCCACTGGTGGGCCATGGAATCGTTGTAGATCTCCGGGACCACGAGCGTCGCGCGTCCCGACGCAGCGAAGTAGGCCTGCGCGACGCTCCAGATGCCGCCGGCGCCGCCGTCGAGCGACCCGAAGTTCTAGAGGAGAGGACGCGTCGGGGATGTGCGGAACCCGCGCAAGAAGCTTCGCGTCCGGCGGAAGCCCCTGTCCCACGCCGGCTCGAGGTCGTCCGCCGCAGCCGACTGAACGTGCTCGGCGAGGCGCGGATGCAAGGCCAGCCTGCGTGACAGCCTCACGGTCTCGCGCGCCCATGCCCGTCCGGCGTCGTACGCGCTCGGAACCGTGATCTCGTAGTTGCTCGTTCCGCGCGCGAGGACGATGCGCCCGTCTGACGCCCGGGGCAGGCAGCGGACGTAGCCGACGGCGAAGGCGTAGAGCGCCTGCGTGATGTGCTTGTTCGAGGCGAACCGATTCAAGAAGAGGATCGTCCCGTACGTGTGCCCGTTCCACGAGGGCTTGCCGAAGTCGAGGATCGTCAACCCCCCGACGTCGCGGTGCCCCGCGACGCAGCCTTGTTCCTGCAGTTCCTTTGGGTCCGTCGTCTGCTCGTAGCGCGACACGCTGACGCGCGCCGCAGGCGGCCGCGGCTGGGCCGGCTCGGGCGTGGTCCCATCGTCGCGCAGCTCTCGGAGCAGCCCCAGCACTCCGGCCGGCGGCTCGACGAGCCCGACGGCGTCCGCCTCGACTGCCGGATCGGGCTGGGCGGCGACGCGCGCGACGGCCGCCCCCGAGAGAGCCAGGGTGCCGGCGAGCACGCCAACGCCCACTGGGCGGCGACGCGCGCGACGGCCGCCCCCGAGAGAGCCAGGGTGCCGGCGAGCACGCCAACGCCCAGCTTGCAAAGCAGGTTTCTATAGGTTTCGCGCCGCAGTTCGCGCTGACAGTAGCCGAGCCTCTCAGCGGCCGAAACCTACTTTTGGGGGGTCCTCCCCTCCTCGAAGCGGGGCAGTCCGTCGTCCGGGATCGGCTCCCACGCCGCCGCGTAGGCGACGTACTGCCGGTAGCTCGGACGGATGCCCGGATCGCCGTCGAAGGCGCCGAGCCGGACCCCGATGACGTCCGGGTCCTGGGGGTTCCGGCTCCACAGGGCGGAGCCGCAGCCCGAGCAAAAGACCTTCGAGAAGCCGTCGGGCGGATCGAAGGAGCGCAGCAGCTCTTCGCCGGACAGGATCCGGAGCGAGCCGGGGACGATCCGCCCCGACACCGCAGCCGCCGTCCCGGTCCGCCGCTGGCAGCGCGTGCAGTGGCAATAGCTGGCGGAGAGGAGCGGCTCCGTCACCTCGAAGCGGACGGCGCCGCACAGGCAACCGCCCGTGAGCGGAAGGTCGGCCATCAACGGCAGCGTAACTGCGCGACGTAGTAGCTTGAAGGCGATCGTGACCGCGGTTGCCGAGCCGTTGCGCGGCCTGACGAAAGAGGAAGCCGCGCGGCGCCTGGCCGAGCACCCGCCCACTCCGGTGCAGGAGGCGAGCCGCTCGTACGCGAGCATCGTCCGCGCCAACGTCTTCACGATCTTCAACCTGATCCTGCTCGTCGCAGGCATTGCGACGCTCGCGTTCGGGGAGTGGCAGGACGCGCTCTTCCTCGGGGTGCTCGTGGGGAACTCGTTGATCGGGGTGACGCAGGAGGTGCGGGCGAAGCGGGCACTCGACCGGCTCGAGGCGCTCGTCGCGCCGACCGCGGCCGCGGTGCGCGACGGCGCGACGGCGCAGGTCCCCGTCGCGGACGTCGTCCGCGGCGACCTCGTGCGCCTGCAACCCGGCGACCAGGTCGTCGCCGACGGCCGTCTCCTCGCGGCGAACGGCCTGGCGCTCGACGAGTCGATCCTGACCGGCGAGTCGCAACCGAGCGTTCGGGCGGAAGGGGAAGAAGTGCGCTCGGGATCCTTCGCGGTCGAGGGCACCGGGGCGTACGAGGTGTCTGCGACGGGCGAGGACAGCTACGCCGTCCGCATCACCGGAGAGGCCCGCACCTTCCGCCATCCACGCTCGCCGCTCGAGCGTCGGATCAACGTCCTGTTGCTGATCCTCGTCGCGATCATCGTGCCGCTCGGACTGCTGCTCGGGACCGCGCTCTGGGAGCGCCGGACGCCGCTGAACGTGGCCGTGCCCACGACTGTCGCCGCCGTCGTCACGCTCGTGCCCGAAGGGCTGATCCTGCTCGCGAGCCTCACCTATGCGGTTGCCGCGCTGCGCATGGCACGCCGCGGCGCGCTGGCGCAACAGCTGAACGCGGTCGAGTCGCTGGCATCGGTCGACGTCGTCTGCCTCGACAAGACCGGCACGCTCACCGAGCCGAGGCTCCGCGTCGTCGACTCGGCCGGAGGCGATGCCTTCCCGCACCTGGTCGGGCGGTACGCGGCAGCCGTCTCGGCGAGGAATCCGACGCTCGAGGCGATCGCGGAGCGATTCCCGTCCGTCCCCGACACCGCCGCCGAGCTGGTCCCCTTCTCCTCGCGGCGCCGCTACGGCGCTGCGCGCCTCGGCTCGAGCTGGTCGATCCTCGGCGCACCGGAGCTGTTCGAGCTCGGATCGTTCGCGAGCCGCGTCGACGAGGAGTCACGGAACGGCCGCCGTGTCGTCGCGCTCGGGCTCACGCCGGCCGACCCGACCGATGAGATGCCCGCGGGGGTCGAAGCGTCCGGGATCGTCGTGCTCGCGGAGCGGCTGCGCCCGCAGGCGAAGGCGACGGTCGAGTATTTCCGGCGCGAGGGTGTCGAGCTGCGCATCCTCTCGGGCGACGCCCCGGAGACCGTGCGGGCGGTCGCGCGCGAAGTGGGGATCGAGCCCACGCCGGAGACGGTCGTGGGACGCATCTCGCCGGAGGGAAAGCGCGAGCTGGTCGAGCGGCTCGAGCGCGAAGGGCGGTTCGTGGCGATGGTCGGCGACGGCGTCAACGACGTGCCCGCGCTGAAGGCGGCGCGCCTCGCGATCGCCCAGGGCACCGGCACGCAGATGGCGCGCGCGGTCGCCGACGTCGTGCTCGTCCACGGCGACTTCGACGCGGTGCCGGCCATGGTCGGCGAAGGCCGGAAGATCCTGCGCAATCTGCAGCGCGTCGCGAAGCTGTTCGTGACGAAGTCCGCATTCGCGACGGTGCTCGTCCTCTCGATCGGGACGACGACCACCGCCTATCCCCTCCTCCCGCGGCACCTCACGCTCGCGGCGAGCCTGACGATCGGGATCCCCGGCTTCTTCCTCGCGCTCGCGCCGTCGAGCGGGCCGTTCCGGATCGAAGGGTTCCTGCGCGACGTCGCGCGCTTCGCGGTGCCGGCCGGAACCGCGGCAGCGCTCGGCGTCCTCTCGAGCTATCTCGCGGCGCTGAACGTTCTCGAGCTGCGGCTGATCGAGGCGCGGACGGTGGCGACGACCGTCCTCGTGCTCGTCGGCCTCTACCTGATCCTCGCGCTCGAGAGCACGACCGGGGCACGCCGGCGCGCCGCGGTGCTCGTCCTGTGCCTCGTGATGGCAGCCTTGTACGTCGCGGTGCTCGCCCTGCCCTTCCTCCGGAGCTTCTTCGCGCTTGTCGTCCCGGGACCGGCTGCGGTCGCCGCCGCGCTGATCGGAACGGCGATCGCCGTCACCGGTCTCGTGCTGACCGACGAGCGGTTCCTGCCACGTCGGGGTTAACCCGCAGCGATAATTGGCCGGCCTACCGATGGCGCGGAGCGCGCCTGCGGCAATGCTGAGCGCATGAGCACCCAGTTCACGACCCAGGCTGCCTACATGGCAGCGATCGCGGTCGCGATGCTTGCCGCCGGTCTGAGCAAGCGCCGGCTCGTGTGGAAACGGCGGCCGCGGAAGCCGAGGAAGTGACGTGCGGCATACGTGGCACGTGCCGCCGCATAACCTGCGCGCATCCGCACCGCACTGATCTCCGAGCGCAGCTCGGCGCGGAAGGCCTCGCCTACATCGAGACGTTCCAACCGACGCTGACGGTTCCGCTCGGCGGCGGGCGCGAGCTGCTCGCGTTCCACGGGTCGCCGACGACGTCATCCTGCCGCACCTCGCGGAGAATGAGTTTCGAGCTCTCGTCGGACCGCCGCGCTCGGACCTACTGGCCGGCGGTCACGTGCACTTGCAGTGGCTTCGCCGCTACGGCGAGAGCACGTTCGTGAATCCCGGCAGCGTCGGCCTTTCCTACGACCACGCGCAACCGGAAGACGACTTCCGCATCGACGTGTTCGCGGCGTACGCGCGCGTCGAGTCCGCGGAGGAGCGGCTGGAGATCGCGTTTCGCCGCGTGCCGTTCGACCGTAACGAGGTGCTCGCAGCGATCGCCGCGAGCGGCATCCCGCATGCCGATTCGCTCACCGCGCAGTGGCAGCCGCGCGACCCGTAGTTCTTACTTCTTCGGCGGCTTCGTCTTCTCGGCTTCGCGCGCGGCCTTCTCGGCTTCCTTCTGCGCCTTCTCGGCTTCCTTCTGCGCCTTCTCGGCTTCCTTCTGCGCCTGGTCGGCCGCCTTCTTCGCTTCCTCGGCCTCGTGCTTCGCGCGCTCCTCGGCCTCGTGCTGCGCACGCTCGGCGGCCTTCTTCGCTTCCTCCGCCTCGTGCTTCGCGCGCTTCTCGGCCTCGTGCTGCGCACGCTCGGCGGCCTTCTGCTTTTCCTCCGCCTCGTGCTTCGCGCGCTTGTCGGCCTCGTGCTGCGCACGCTCGGCGGCGTTCTGCTTGTCCTTCGCCTCGTGCTTCGCGCGCTTCTCGGCCTCGTGCTGCGCACGCTCGGCGGCCTTCTGCTTGTCCTTCGCCTCGTGCTTCGCGCGCTTCTCGGCCTCGTGCTGCGCACGCTCGGCGGCCTTCTGCTTGTCCTTCGCCTCGTGCTTCGCGCG
>WNGA01015159.1_pt1 | contig 12952 bp, 12 predicted proteins | sample 5400061 | NCBI WGS metagenome assembly WNGA01 (sample SAMN13153366, study PRJNA577476) | soil metagenome | isolation source: 100 cm soil or saprolite under grassland replicate 2 | place: USA:California | collected 2016-06-15
TCTTGCGGCCGTCCTTCGAGCCAATAGATTTCGCCGCCGTCGAGCCGGACTTCCGCCAGCGCGATCGACTGCGCGACGATCAGGTCGGACGTGATCGGCGATTTCCAGGAGCCATAGGGCGCGAGCTTCGGTGCGGTGGTCGGCATGATCGGATCGGCCGTGATTGCTACGACTGGATACCCAGCAATCGCGCCGCGGTATCGCCCAGCATCGCCGCACGTTCGGCGTCGCTCAGGCCCGGCGAGTTGAGGATGTGATCCACCGCCGTTTTCGACCATGGAAACGGATAGTCGGTGCCCATGACGATCTGGCTCGAGCCGACCTGCGAAACCAGATGCCGCAGCGCCTCGGGCGTGAAGATGATCGAGTCGTAATAGAGCTGCCGCAGATATTCGGTGGGCTTCTTCTTGAGCGGCACGGTGCACCGGTCGGGGAACGTCACGCAGCCGGCGTCCGATCGGGCGGCGTAGGAGGGCAGGTAGCCGCCGCCGTGGGCGGCGCAGATCTTGAGCCCGGGAAACCGGTCCAGGGTTCCTTCGAAGATCATGTGCGAGAGCGCGATCGTGGTATCGAGCGGGTTGCCGATGACGTTGGTCAGCCCGCCGTTGCCGCGCAGCCTCCGCTCGAATTCCGGCGACGCGACCGGGTGCATGAAGACCAGGCACCCGAGCTCCTCCGCCTTCGCCCAGATCGGGTGAAACTTCGGATCGGCAAGCTCGTCGTTGCCGACGCTGGTGCCGACCGACATGCCGCGCAGCCCGAGCTTCTTGACGCCTTCTGTGAGCTGCTCGACCGCGAGGTCCGGGTGCTGCATCGCGACCGTGGCGAAGGCGACGAAGCGATCCGGCTCACGCGCGCACAACTCGGCGAGCTTCTCGTTCTGCATCTTGATGAGTTTTTGCGCGACGTCGCGGTCGGCCTTGTACCAGAAAGGATTGATGCTGAGCGCCTCGACGTCGATGCCTTGGGCGTCCATTTGCCGGATGCGCTCGGCGCTCATGACCAGGGTTTCGGGGTTCACCCGCAATTCCATCAACGCGTTGGCTTCCGGAAACGCGCAGTGCGCGTGGATGTCGACCGTCTTCACGCGGCGGCCGTTCACCACCACCTCGCGGCGTCTGACCGCCTGCCCATGGGCATGCCGGGCATCCAGGAGACTGCAGCCGACAAAGGCGACACCGGCCGTGGCGGCGGCCACACCGCTCATGAACTCTCTGCGCGTGGGCATCTCGTCCTCCCTCGTTGGAACTCAGACCATCGCATATGGCGCCTTGGTGCTCGATAAGCCTAATATTCCACCTGGCCGACCCGGGGGATACGCGCCCCAAGAGAATGTCAGCCCATTGGGAGGAGGTCAAAATGAGGCGATTCATGTTCGGCGCCGCTTTGATCGGCGCCTTTCTGCTCGTCGCGCCGGTTGCCCGAGCCGAGGTGGGCGTCTCGCTCGCGCAAGCGCCGGCCGAGCAGGTCGGCATGTCGGCGAAGAAGCTCGAACGCATCCGCGAGCTACTCAAGAGCGAGATCGATCAGGGAAAGCTGCCCGGCACCGTCGTCATGGTCGCACGCAAGGGGAAGCTCGTCTATGCCGACGCCCTCGGCTTTCAGGACAAGAGCGAAGGCAAGACGATGGCGCTCGACTCCGTCTTCCGCATCTACTCGATGACCAAGCCGCTGGTGTCGGTCGCCGCCATGATGCTGGTCGAGGACGGCAAGATTCAACTGACCGATCCGGTCGCGAAATTCCTGCCTGCCTTCAAGGGTCAACGCGTCAGCGTGGCGCGCGCCGATTCCGAGTTCGCGCGTCTGACATACACGAACGCCGCGGCCGACCGCGAGATGACGGTGCAGGATCTGCTCCGCCACACCTCCGGCCTCGCCTACGGCGAGATCACGCAGAATGCACCGGTGAAGGACGCCTACACCAAGGCGGGCGTCTATCTTCCGGGCGTGCGCGACTACGATGCCCGCGACATGACGCCGGCCGAGCAGGCCGAGCGGGTCGGCGCCGCGCCGCTCGCGCATCAACCCGGCACGGTGTGGGAATATAGCCTCGCCTCCGACATTCTCGGACGCGTTGTCGAAGCAGCCTCCGGCAGGCGCCTCGGCGAATTTCTCGACGAGCGGCTGTTCAAGCCGCTGCGCATGGTCGACACGGCCTTCTCCTTGCCGGCAGACAAGATGGTGCGGCTGGCTCAGCCTTTGGCGGTCGATCCCGCCAGCGGTCAACCGAACAAGGTGATCGACGTATCGGCGTCGCCGAAGAACGATTCCGGCGGCGCCGGCGCCGTGTCCACCGCGGCAGACTACCTGCGCTTCACGCAGATGTTGCTGAACGGCGGCCAGCTCGACGGTGTCCGCATCCTTTCGCGGACGACGGTCGAGCTGATGACCTCGGATCACCTCGGGAGCAGGATCGCCGCGCCGGTAACGCCGGGCGATCTGCTGCTGGGAACACCCGGTTACACGTTCGGGCTCGGCTTTGCCGTGCGCCAGGGCGCCGGCGTTGCCGGCGTGCCCGGCTCGGCCGGGGAGTTCATGTGGGCCGGCTACGCCGGGACCTATTTCTGGGTCGATCCCAAGGAGCAGATCGCGGCGGTTTACATGAGCCAGGCACCGAGCACCATCCGCGCCTATTACCGCAAGCTGATCAAGCAGCTCGTCTATCAGGCGATCATGGACTGAGGGCTATTCCTGTATCGCTTACTCCCCGCCGCCGATGATGCCGGTGATCTTCCAGGCGTTGCCCTCTTTCACGTAGCAGAGCTGGGCGCTGGTGAGCGAGGCCAGCATGTTCGCCGGAATGAACCCGACCTTGCCGGACGGGGCGACGACGCGCAGCCACTCGCCCGCGGTATTGGCCGTGCTCGGCGCGTCATCGTCGAGCACGCGCACGAAATGAAGCCCGAGCTTCTCGATCACCGGGGCGGTGGCATTCGGCGTCTCGCGCACCTCCACGTCGGCGCGCGTGGGATAGCCCCATTCGGACGGATCGGTCTGGGTGGTCTGGGCGAGCCCTTGCAGGTCCCGCTCGTCGAACGTCGGGTCCGCGGGAGCGCACAGCACTTCCTTGCGCTCCGGCAGCGGCGCGGCGGTGGCCTCGGAGGCGAACCCGGCGAGCGCCTCCCAGCCGGACCCGTCCTTGGCCGGCAGGTTGAGCGCCTGGGCGAGGATGTCGATGCCGGACTTCTTGGGAGCCGCCTTGCCGTCGTCGCGTTCCCAGAAGAAACCCTTGGCCACGACCATTTTGGCGAGCGCGGGGCGATCCTTCCGCTGCGCCACGGCGGCGACCTCCTTGCGGAAGGCTTCGAGGCTCGGATCGTTCACCGCCGCAGAAAGCGTCACCGCGACCGGCTTGTACGGCTTGGGCGGGGCGGGCGGCGGCGGCTGCGGCGGCGCCGGGGGCGATCCCGATTTCTGAAGGTGACGCATCGTTATCTCTCCATGTTGGGTTCGGGCACGGGCCGCAATGGGACGCGAAACGCGGCCAAGCAAGACGGCAGGTATTCCGTCTGCCGAAGCATAACGCAATGGGCCTCGTTCAATCTCCGCCGCCCACGTAACCGGAAATGCGCCAGGGACCGGTTCCTTCCTTCGCGTAACAGAGGCGGTCGGCATAGGGCGACAGAAGCGAATTCGGCGACACGAACCCGGTCTTTCCGCCCGGCGTGGCGACACGCGCCCAGGCGTTGCGGACCGGATCGGTGTCGCCGTCCTTGTCCTCGAAGCCGAGCACGCGCACGAGGTTGAGCCCGAGCGTCTCGACCACCGCTGCGTTCGCCTGCGGGGCGGCGCGAACCTGGAGGCCGGCGGCGCGCGGATAATTCCATTCCAGCCCGTCGCTCTGAGTCGTCTCGATCAGCCGGTCGCGCGCCTCCTCGTCGAATTGCGGAATGGCCGGGGCGCAGATGATCGACGGGCGGCCGGGCAGAGGGCCGGCGCTCGCCTCCGCCGCGAAGGCGGCGAGTGCTTCCCAGCCGCTGCCGTCGTCGGCCTCGAGCGTGAGCGCGGCCGCGAGGTTGTCGACGTTGGGCCGCTTGGGGTCGAAAGCGCCGCTGAAGTCGCGCTCCCAGAAGAAATCCCTGGGCACGATGCGCTGGGCGAGCGCGGCGCGGTCCTTGCGCTTGGCGATGTCGCCGAGCTCCTTGCGCAGCGCCTCGAAGGCCGCGTCGCGCGGCGTCGCGTTGATCGTCACCGCCACCGTCTTGTAGGGCTTCTGGGCGGGCAACGCCGGTGCCGGCGCCGGGGCGGGCGCAGGTGCACGCTGGGCCGGGGCCTGGGCCAGGATCGGCCCCCCCGCGAGCGCCATGGCCGCGCCGGCGAGGAGGATGGTCACAAAAGGACGCCGCATCGGGAGTCTCCGAGACTCGGCTCTAGCCCGCCGCGAAATTAGGGCCGGATCATGTCGAGACGATGGGTACAGGGGACTTGGCCTGCAGGAGCGCTTCCGATCGATGCCGGGCATTCAGATGAGTTATGCCCTTTTGTCATGCCGGTGTAAGGTTTTTGCGGTATTTTTCAGCCAACGGTCGCAGATACATGCCGGGTCGGGCGTGACCTAGTGCGGTGGATTTGAAGTTCCTAAAATGAGTTTGCCGCAGCCGGTGTAGGAACTTCAAATCGGCGGCACTAGTGCTGCGCCCGGAGGACCTTTCGATGACCGCTGATCCCAAGGCTCTCGCAGCGCTCGCGCTGCATCGGTTCGGCATGGGACCGCGCGCGGGCGCGATCGCCGCCATCGCCGGGGATCCGCGCGGGGCGCTGCTCGCCGAGCTGGAGCGTCCCGGTGCCGGGCTGATCGCGAATGCCGGTCTGATGACCAGCGGCGCCGCCAACCGCGCCGCTTTCGAGTTCAATGCCGAGCGCAATGCCAAGCAGCGGCTCGAGGCCAGGCGCAAGGAGGCCGCAAAGCAAGTCGCGGCAGCCACCGGCATGGAAAATACCGGGATGGAAAAACAGATGGAGGCGCCGCCTCCGGCTGCCACCCCGCCGGAAACGCCGATGCAGCAAATCTTCTTCTCCGAGGCCAAGGCGCATTTCGATGCCGCCATCCATGCGGAGATCGGTTTCGTCGAGCGCCTGGTGTGGTTCTGGTCGAACCATTTTTGCGTCAACGCCGATGCAACCGTAATGGCGGGCGCGTACGAGCGCGAGGCGATCCGCCCGCATGTGCTTGGCCGTTTCGTCGACATGTTGCTCGCGGCCGAGAGCCATCCGGCGATGCTGCTCTATCTCGACAATTGGCAGTCGATCGGTCCGGACTCGATCGCCGGCATCAACCGCAACAGGGGCCTCAACGAGAACCTCGCCCGTGAAATCCTGGAATTGCATACGCTTGGCGTGCGCACCGTCTATACCCAGGAAGATGTGACCAATTTCGCGAAGGTCATGACCGGCTGGACCATTCTGCCGACCGACACCAACCCGGACCACGGCGGCGAGTTCCTGTTCCACCGGCGCATGCATGAGCCGGGCTCGCGGACCGTGCTCGGCAAGCCTTATCGCGACACCGGGGTCGAGCAAGGACGGGCGGTGCTGACCGATCTCGCCCGTCATCCGGCGACCGCAAAACATATCGCCGACAAGCTCGCACGCCATTTCATCGCCGACGATCCGCCGCCGTTGCTCGTCGAGCGCCTCACGCAGCGCTTCACCGAAACCGAGGGCGACCTTTGGGAGATCGCGAAGGCGCTGGTCAATGCGCCGGAAGCCTGGGTGCCGGAGCAGGCCAAGATCAAGCGGCCCGGCGAATGGAACATCGCACGTTTGCGCGCCGCGGGACTCAATGGAGGCGACGGCCGGATTCTCGCGCAGGCGGGAACCCGATTGGGCGAGCCGCTGTGGCGGCCTCCGGCGCCGCGCGGCTTCTCGGACGACAATGCGGCGTGGCTCGATGGTCTCGCTCACCGGCTCGACACCGCCAATGCTTTTGCCGAACGCGTCGCCGATCGACTCGATCCGCAAGCGATGGTCGATACCGCGCTCGGTCCGCTGGCCTCGGCGGAGACGCGCCGCCTCGTTGCCGGTGCCGAGACCAAGGCGCAGGCGCTGACGTTCCTGATAATGGCTCCCGAATTCCAGCGGAGGTGATCATGCCGGTCATGCTGCATGCCTGGAGCCGCCGCGAGCTTCTGCTGAGCTCGGGCGCATTGTTTGCCTGGGCCCATGTGCCGCGAATTGCGCGGGCGGAAGGCCGCGACCCGCGCTTTCTCACCATCGTGCTGCGCGGCGCACTCGACGGGCTGGCCGCGGTCGCTCCGGTCGCGGATCCCGATTGGATCAAGCTGCGCGGCGACAATGCACTCAAGCTCGAAGGCGATACGCCCGCGCTGCCACTCGATTCCTTCTTCGCGCTCAATCCAGCCATGCCGAACCTGCACCGGCTCTATCAGGCCGGCCAGGCCATCGTGGTGCACGCGGTGGCGACGCCTTATCGCGAGCGCTCGCACTTCGATGGGCAAGATGTGCTGGAAAGCGGGCTGGCGCGGCCGGGCCGCGTCGATTCCGGCTGGCTCAATCGCGCCCTCGCCGCGCTCGAACCGGACCGGAGCGTCCACCCGCGCGGGCGGCAAACGTTCGCGGTCGGACCGGTCACGCCGCTCGTGGTGCGTGGTCCCGCTCCGGTGCTGTCATGGGTGCCGCCGCGGCTGCCGCCGGTGAGCGACGAGACGACCTTGCGTCTTCTCGATCACTACCGCCACACCGACCCCATCCTTGCGCGCGCCCTGGAAGATCGGATCGGTCTTGCGGCCATCGCGCGTGCCGGCGGCATCGAGCGCAAGCCCAACAACCAGGGGCCTGTGATCCAGGTCGGAGGGATCGACCAGGTGCGCGCCTACTTCGCCGAGGCTGCCGGCGCGGCGGCGAAATTTCTCGCCAGCAGCGACGGTCCGCGCGTCGGTGCGCTCGCGCTTGACGGCTGGGACACGCACGTCAATGAAGGCGCAGTCAGGGGTCGTCTTGCCGCGCTGCTCGGCGCGCTCGACGGCGCGCTCGCGGCCATCGAAACCAATATGGGTGCCGCCTGGAGCGAGACCGTCGTCGCTCTCGTCACCGAATTCGGACGCACCGCGCGTATCAACGGCAACGACGGCACCGATCACGGCACTGCAACCGTGGCCTTGCTGGTGGGCGGCGCGCTCAAGGGCGGCCGCGTGATCGCAGACTGGCCGGGGCTCAAGGACAAGGATCTGCAGGACGGGCGCGATCTGAAAGCGACGACCGATCTGCGCGCGGTGTTCAAGGGCGTGCTCAAGGATCACCTCCGTCTCGATGAAGACAGGCTCGCGGCAAGCGTCTTTCCCGAGAGCGGGGCAGTGAAGCCGATGAGCGGGCTGGTGGCGGTTACGTAGGGGCAACCCTTGTGGTTGCCCGATGTGCTTTTGGTTGCCCGATGGGCGCCCACGAGAGGCGCCCCTACGGCGCCTCGCCGCATCATCGTGCAGGCGTCACGCGCAGGATTCGCCCTGAGGAATTGTCGGTCAGCAGCCACAGCGCGCCGTCGGGACCGACCCGCACGTCGCGGATGCGCTCGCCCAGGTCGTGCAACAGGCGCTCCTCCTTGACAACTTTCTCGCCGTCGAGCTCGAGCCGCATCAATAGCTGCGCCGCGAGCGCGCCGACGAACAGGTTCCCGCGCCAGGTCGCAAACAGGTCGCCGGTGTAAAACGCCATGCCCGAGGGCGCGATCGACGGCACCCAATAATAGATCGGCTGCTCCATGCCCGGCTTGTGGGTGCTTTCGTGGATCCTGGCGCCCGAATAGTCGATGCCGTAGCCGATCACCGGCCAGCCGTAGTTTTTTCCCGCTTCGGGAATGTTGATCTCGTCGCCGCCGCGCGGCCCATGCTCGTGCTCCCAGACTTTGCCGCTCGCCGGGTTGATGGCGAGGCCCTGCGGGTTGCGGTGCCCGTAGCTCCAAATCTCCGGCTTCGCGCCGCTGTTGCCGACGAACGGATTATCGGGCGGCACGCCGCCGTCGGGCCGGATGCGGACGATCTTGCCGAGGTGATTGCCGAGGTTTTGCGCCTCGTCGCGATAGGTGAAATGTTCGCCCAGGGTGAGGAACAGATTGCCGTCCGGCATCTGGACGATGCGGCACCCGAAATGATTGCCGCTGGAAAGCGGGCCTTCCTGCTGGAAGATCACCTTGACGTCATCGAGGCGCGGCGTTCCCTCGTCCACCAGCCGCGCCCTGGCGAGCGCGGTGCGCCCCCCGCTTCCAACCGGTTCGGCGTAGCAGACATAGATGGTCTGGTTCTGCGCGTAGCCGCGGTCGAGCGCGACGTCGTGCAGGCCGCCTTGGCTGCGCGCGAACACCTTCGGCACGCCGGCCAGGGACGGCGAGAGCTTGCCGTCGCGCGTGACGATCCGCATGCGTCCCGGCCGCTCTGTGACGAGCATGCGCTGATCGGGCAGGAAGGCAAGCGCCCAGGGGTGCGAGAGCGCGCCGGCCACGGTCTCGACCCGGATGTCTCCTGCCGACGAACGGAACGTCTGCGCGAGCGCCGCATCGGCCGCGACCAGCAACGCAAGAGCGCCCGCGGCGGTGAGTGATCGCATGACGGCCTCCTCGATTTCAGGGCGATAACGGTAGCCTTCCTGCGGGGTTCCGGCATGCCGAGGAAGATCACCTTTCGGTGACGCGCGCAGCGATTTGCGATATCGTGCCTGCAATAAAAACTTCCGAGGGAGGAGATCATGACAAGGCTGCTCGTTGCCGCCGCGTGCGCTGCTGCCGCTTTGCAGATCGGAAGTGCGGCGGCGCAGGACTATCCGTCGCGGCCCATCACGATCATCGTGCCGTTCCCGGCCGGCGGGCCGACCGATACGCTCGCGCGCATCCTGGGCGACCGCATGCGGGAATCGCTGGGCCAGTCCGTGATCATCGAGAGCGTCACCGGGGCGGGCGCCACCATCGGCGTGGGGCGCGCGGTTCAATCGGCGCCCGACGGCTACACCCTGTTGATCGGCAATTGGACGAGCCACGTCGGCGCCCCCGCGCTCTATCCGGTGCATTGGAACGTGCTCACGGATTTCGAGCCGGTGGCGCGGCTCAGCGTCTCCTCGCTGATGATCGTCGGCAAGACCGCTCTCCCGGCCAACGACGCCAGGGAATTGATCGCCTGGCTGAAGGAAAATCCCGACAAGGCGTCGGCGGCGAGCGTCGGCGCCGGCAGCGGGGCGCACATCTGCGGGCTGTACTTCCAGGAGAAAACCGGCACCCGCTTTCAGTTCGTGCCTTACCGCGGCGGCGCTCCGGCGATGCAGGACCTGGTGTCCGGCCAGATCGACCTGATGTGCGCGGAAGCCTCGCAAACGCTGGCGCACGTGCGCGGCGGCAAGATGAAGGCCTTCGCGGTGATGTCGAAGAACCGCTTTCCGGCCCTGCCCGACGTTCCGACCATGGAGGAGGTCGGCGTGACGGGGAGCGAAATCTCCTTCTGGCACGGCCTGTGGGTGCCGAAGGGCACGCCTAAGGCCGTCATCGCCAAGCTCAACGACGCCGTAGTCGCGGCCTTTGCCGATCCGGGCGTGCGCAAGCGGATTTCGGACCTCGGCCAAACCATCCCCCCCGCGGACGAGCTGACGCCGGCGGCGCTCGCCGCCTTTCACAAGGCCGAGGTGGAGAAGTGGTGGCCGATCATCAAGGCGGCGAACATCAAGGTGAATTAAGCTTCCGAAGAGGGACTCATGCCGAAACCGATTCGCCGGGTCGTCACCGGCCACAATGCCGAGGGCAAATCCATCTTCATCATGGACGGACACGCGCCGCACGTCTTCAGCCGCGGGACGGGAAGCGCGACCGTCACCGAGCTCTGGGCGACGCGGAGCTCACCCGCCGACAATCGCGGCAGCGCGGACGCGGTCGAGGCGACCTTTCGCCTGCCGCCGCCCACGCACGGCAGCGCGTTCCGGGTCATCGAATACCCGCCCGACAGAGAGCGGCTCGCGGCGCTCGCCCGCGAGCGCGCGGCGGGCGACGACGACAGCTCCGGACGGAGCGCGGCGCTGGATCGCGGCAATCCCCGCCATCCGGGTTTTCACAAGACCCATTCGGTCGACTATGCGATCGTGCTGTCCGGCGAAATCCATGCGCTGATGGACGAGGGCGAGGTGCTGCTCAAGGCGGGCGACGTGCTGATCCAGCGCGGCACCAACCACGCCTGGAGCAATCGAACGGACGCGCCGGCCTATCTCGCCTTCGTGCTCATCGACGCGGAGCCGATCGACGGGCGCTGACACGCTCGTCATGCCCGGCCCTGTGCGCCCTGTGCCGGGCATCCACGTCTTAAAGTGCGAGTCCATTCAAAGACGTGGATGGCCGGGACAACCCTCGCCGCTATCGCGGCTCGCCCGGCCATGACGATGCGGATGTGTCGAGGTCAAAGACCACTGACCTCGATCATCTATGCAAGCGGCGCACGATCAAATCCGGTGAATGTCGCAGCGCCGCGGGGGCGTCGGCGCGGTCAGCCACATCATCGTGGCGGTGATGCCGCCCGTGCTGCCGATGACCAGGACCAATGCGAACAGCGCCCGCCGTCCGGTCTCGTCCTCGACCATGGCGCCGAGCGTATCGGCCTGCGCGATGCCGATCGACACGGCGATCACGGCGAGCGCGAACAGCACCACGACGGCGATCGTCGTGGAGAGCTGGATTCTTCCGGCACGTCGCGCACGTGCGTAGCGCAGCGAAAGCCGGTCATGCGGCATAAGATTCTCGGTCATAGGCGGCCTTAAGATGAAGCGGTCGACGTAACCGAACCTATGCTCGCCAAACTTGGGCGAAGCGATTGAGGAATAAGGGCAATCTGGTGATTTATCGTTAAGGAATGGTTAAGGCGGCGCGAGCTGTTAATGAAGCGTTAACGAACGCGCGCCGGTGAAAGTGAATTGCCGCGGGGACAACCCTCGCCGCTGTGGCGGCTCGCCCGGTGATGACGATAAAGTGATCACCCCGGAAAGCGTATCAGCCGACGATCGCGGCGGCGGCCGGGCTCAACTCCATGACGACGTGGCCCTGCTCATCGACGACGCGCTCGAGCCAGGCGCGGATGGCTGGGAACGTGGTCAGATCGTAGTCGCACTCGTGCGCGATGTGCGTATAGGCGTAGAGCGCTATGTCGGCGATGGTGTAGCGGTCGGCGGCGAAGAAGTCGTGGGTCTTCAGGTGCGTCTCCATCACCCGGAGCGCCTGGTAGCCTTTTTCCATCCAGTTTTCGATGGCGTGGTGCTGCAGCTCGCGCCCGCCCTTGATCAGGGTGAGCCAGAACCACGCGGCGCCGATATTGGGCTCCAGCGTGTGCTGCTCGAAGAACATCCATTGCAGCGCTTCGGCGCGGTCGATCCGGTCATCGGGCGCAAGCGGCGTGCCGCCGGCGATGTACCAGAGAATGGCGTTCGACTCCGGCAGGTAGCGGCCGGGCGCGACCTCCAGCAGCGGCACGTGGCCGTCCGGATTCATGGCGAGGAACTCGGGCGTGCGGCTCTCGCCCTGGAGGATGTCGATCTCGACCAGGCGATAGGGGACGCGCAGCTGCGCAAGCGCGAGCCGGACCTTGTAGCAGTTGCCCGAGCGTTGCATCGAGTAGAGCGTGAACATCGGTCCTCGCGACGTCCGATCGCCGTTTGTCGAATCGCATAAAGCGCCAACGGGGCGCCATTGCAAGCCGGCGGATCGACGCCCCGGTGCCGCCGCACGCTTCGCGGGGCCGGGATTGACCTGCGCCCCGCCCGGTGGCTCAATCTCAAGCTTGCGACGGGGCGGGCATGAAGGTGATCTGCCGTCTGGTTGTTGCGCTCCTCGGCGTGCTGAGCGGCGCGACGGGTTTTGCGCAAACCGCCTATCCCGACAAGCCGGTCCGCATCGTCGTCGGCTTCACGCCCGGCAGCGCGACCGACATCACCGCGCGCATTTTCGCACAAAAATTCAGCGAGGGCTGGAATGTGCCGGTCACCATCGAGAATGCTCCCGGCGGCGGCGGCGGTGTCGGGGCCGAGCGGGTGGCGAGGGCGGCGCCGGACGGCACCACGCTTTATTGGGGCGCCAACGGCGCGCTCACCATCAACCCGAGCCTGCAGAGCAAGCTGTCCTACGATCCGGTGCGGGATCTCGCGCCGATCTCGCTCGTGCTCAGGATGGCCAGCATCGTGGCGGTCAATAACGATCTGCCCGCGAAGAGCTTTCCGGAACTGATAACGCTCGCCAAGGCGCAGCCGGGAAAGCTTTCATACGCCCACCCCGGCGTCGGCACGCCCCAGCACATCGCCGGCGAGCTGCTGAAGATTTTGGCGCGGGTCGACATCACCCACGTGCCCTACCGTGGCGCCGTTTTCACCGACGTGATCGGCGGGCGCGTGCCCATCACCATCATGAACATGGGATCGATCCTGCCGATCGTCCGCGAGGGCAAGCTGCGCGGGCTGGCGGTGACCTCCCTCGAACGCGCCGCGAGCATGCCCGAGCTGCCGACCGTCGCCGAATCGGGATTTCCCGGCTTCGAGGCCACCTCGTGGTTTTCCCTGCTTGCGCCGGCCGGAACCCCCGCGCCCATCATCGGCAAAGTGCACAAGGAAGCCTTGAAGATTCTCGCGCAAACCGAGATGCGCGAGAAGTTTTCCCAGCTCGGCCTCGATACGGTCGGCACTTCCCCCGACGAGCTCGCCGCGATCATCAAGGCCGACATCGCCAAATGGGCGAAGGTGATCGCGGACGCCGGAATCAAGGCGAGCGAGTAGACTACTCCGCCGCCACCCGATGGGCGCGCGCATATTCGATCAGCGCGTCGTCGTCGACCGGCTTGATCGGCGTGAAATCGCGGTGCGCGATCCATTCCGGCCGGGTGAACTTGGTGATGTGGTTACTGACCGCGCACAGCGTCAGGTACACGATCTTGCGCGGATAGGGCGTGATGTTGGGCGGCGAGGCGTGCACCAGATTGCCGTGGAACAT
>WNGA01017161.1_pt1 | contig 12951 bp, 14 predicted proteins | sample 5400061 | NCBI WGS metagenome assembly WNGA01 (sample SAMN13153366, study PRJNA577476) | soil metagenome | isolation source: 100 cm soil or saprolite under grassland replicate 2 | place: USA:California | collected 2016-06-15
GCTCGCGAAGGCGAGGGTGCAGGTCGTCGGGAATCGGCGCGAGCCGCGGCTCGCGCGCCGCCTCCGTCGCGAGATGCGCCAGCTCGTCGCCCTCGAGCAGGTCGCTCCACGGTGCGAGCTCGATCGCCATCGAGGTCATTGTCGCCGCACAGGTGCACCGCGCCCACGGCGAAACGAGCCAGGGCCCGGGCTCTGACCCCGGACGGGTCCGGAACCGACGGCGAAAACGCGCCGAGTGTGTGACGATCTCTCCACGACGGGCACGGAGAAAGGGCTCCGTACCGTCACAACGCATCCTCCTCTGTCCCCTTCGGACGGTCCAGGGTCTGACCCTGGGCCTTGTCCGAAAAGGTCAGGGCTTGCGGAGCGCGACGGCGATCGTCTTCGGGTACTCCCAGCCGTCCTCCGGCTCCTCGACCGTCACGAGCGTGAAGCCCGCGAACGCCGAGAGGAAGTCCGCCAGCGGGAGGTGCACGAACGAGCCGAGCCGGCCGCGCCAGCCTCCGGGACTCGCTCCCGGTGCCTCCGCGGCGTTCCAGCGGCCGGCGCGACGGTACCCGGCGTGGAGCGTCGGCAACCCGGTGTCCAAGTGCTCCTGCGTCGGGCCGACGAAGCACGGGTGGTTGCCGACGTAGACGAACCGCGCCCCGGGTTTCAACACGCGCAGCACCTCGCCCATTGCGCCGGCGAAATCGTCCATGTCGGTGTGCGTAAAGGTGGACACACCGGCGTCAAACGACGCGTCTGCGAGCGGAAGCCTCGCTGCGTCCGTCAGCACGAACTCGACGTCAGGATGGCGCTCGCGCGCGATCTCCAGCTGATCCGCAGACTCGTCGACGCCGATGGGCGTCCAGCCGAGCTCGAGCAGCGTCGGGACGAACTGTGCGCCGCCGCAGCCGAGGTCGAGGCAGCGGCCCGCACCCCGGCCGAGGAACTCCCGCAATGCCGCGTGCGTCGCGCGGTAATACGGGCCGTTCACGTCGAGGAACGCGTTGTACGCCTCGGCCAGTCCGTCGTAGCGCGCTCCCGCCATACGGTGATGCTAGCCTCGAAGAACCGGGGTGCCTCGCGCGCGAGGCTGAGATCACACCCGTAGAACCTGATCCGGTTCGTACCGGCGAAGGGAGAGGATGGCGGTACCAGTTGCGTTGACGATCGCGTCGTCCGACTCGGGCGGCGGGGCGGGAGTCCAGGCGGACCTGAAGGCGTTCGCCGCTGCGGGCTGCCACGGCGCATCCGTGATCGTCGCGCTGACTGCGCAGAACACGACCGCAGTCACCGCCGTGCACGAGCTGCCGGCGGAGTTCGTCACAGCCCAGCTCGAGGCGGTGTTCGCCGATCTCGGAGTCGACGCCGCGAAGACCGGGATGCTGTTCTCGAAGCGCCTGATCGACGCCGTCGCCGACTTCCTCGAGCAGCACCGTGTGTCGCTGGTGGTCGATCCGGTGATGGTCGCGTCGTCCGGCGCGAAGCTGCTCGAGGACGACGCGGTCGACACGCTCGTCGCGCGACTGTTCCCGCTCGCGACGGTGGTCACGCCGAACTTGCCCGAGGCGCAGGCGCTCACGGGTCTCGACGTCGAGGACCGGCGAGCGCTGACGGAGCGACTCGTCGACCTCGGTGCCCCCGCCGCGCTCGTCACGGGCGGCCACGGCGAGCATCCGATCGACCACCTCTTCGACGGAACCACGCATCTCGATCTGCCAACGCGCCGCGTCGACGTCGCCGGGACGCACGGCGCCGGCTGCACGCACTCTGCCACGCTTGCGGCGGTTCTGGCGCGTGGGGAGGATCTCGTCACCGCAGCCGCGATCGCGGGCGCGACGGCGGCGGACGCCGTCGAGCACGGGCTGGTCGAGCTCGGCGCCGGCGAGGGGCCGGTCGACGTCTTCCACCTGAGAGGAGCGCGATGAGCCCGGGCGAGACGTTGCGCGCGCTGCGTGAGCAAAAGCCTCTGATCCACCAGATCACGAACTACGTCGTGATGAACGAGACCGCGAACGCGACCCTCGCGATCGGCGCCCTGCCCGTGATGGCGCACGCGCTCGAGGAGGTCGAGGAGCTCGCGTCCGTGGCGGGCGCGCTCGTGCTGAACATCGGCACGCTCTCGCAGCACTGGATCGAGGCGATGCTGCTCGCCGGCAAGGCGGCGAATCGCTCCGGCGCGCCTGTCATCCTCGATCCGGTGGGCGTGGGGGCGACACGCCTGCGCACCGACACGGCGAAGCGGATCCTGGACGAGGTCGAGGTGGCCGTCCTACGAGGCAACCCGGCCGAGACCGCGGCGCTCGCCGGCGTCGAAGCAGAGATCCGAGGCGTCGAGTCGATCGGGACGGCGGCCGAGGGCGCCAATCTCGCCCGCGAGGCTGCGGCAACGCTCGGCATCGTCGCCTCGGTGACGGGCGCGGTCGACCACGTCTCCGACGGGCAACGGACGATCGCCGTGGCGAACGGCGATCCGCTGCTCGCGACGATCACCGGCTCCGGTTGCATGTCCACGGCGCTCACGGGATGCTTCCTCGCCGTCCGCCCCGCCGAGCCTCTTGCAGCCGCGGCGGACGCGCTGGCGGCGTTCGGCGTCGCCGGCGAGGACGCGGCGGCGGTCGCCGACGGGCCCGGAACCTTCCATGCCGCGCTCTACGACGCGCTCTACAACCTCACGCCGGACGAGCTGGACCGGCGCGCAAAGGTCGGCGAAGCATGAGGCTGCATTGCATCGTCGAGGACCTCGAGACGGCGCGGGCGGCTGCAAGCGGCGCGTCGGTGATCCAGCTTCGCTTGAAGGACCGCTCGACGGAGGAGATCGTCGAGGCCGGGCGTGAGATCCTCGAGCTCTGCCGCCGGCGGGGAGTCACCTTCGTCGTCAACGACGACGTGGAGGCCGCAGTCGCGCTCGCTGCCGACGGTGTCCATCTCGGTCGCGACGACACGGGTGAGGAGCGCGCGCTCGCTGCGGCGCTGATGCTCGGGCTGTCCGCGTCGAGCGTCGAAGAGGCGGTTGCGGCCGAGCGCACCGGCGCTGCCTACGTCGGCGCCGGCCCCGTGTGGGAGTCGCCGACGAAGCCGGACGCCGATCCCGCGATCGGGCTCGGAGGCCTGGCCGAAATCTGCCGCGCGGTCCGAATCCCGGTGGTCGCGATCGGCGGCATCGACGCCTCGAACGCCGCTGCGTGTATCGAGACCGGCGCCGCGGGCGTCGCGGTCGTGCGCGCGTCGACGGACGCGGAGCGCGTGCGCGCGGCGGTCGATGCGGCTCTCTGAGCTCGGCGAGCTGGGGCTGCTCGCGCAGCTCGAGCAGCGGGGCCTCGTCCACGCGATCGAGAACGATGCGGCCGAGATCGGCGGGCTGGTGGTGACGCAGGACGCGCTCGTCGAGGGTGTGCACTTCCGGCTTGACTGGCTGTCGTGGCGCGACCTCGGCTTCCGCGCAGCGGCCGTGAACCTGAGCGATCTGAGCGCGTCGGGCGCCGAGCCCCTCGGGCTCGTCGTCACCTTCGGCGCGCCCGGCGCGACGCGCGTCGAGGACGTGCTCGAGCTCTACGAGGGCCTCGCCGAGGCAGGAGTCCCCGTGATCGGCGGCGACACGACGCAGGCGGAATCGGTCGTTCTCAGCGTGACCGCACTAGGCCGCTCGCAGCGAGTTCCAGGGCGAGGCGGTGCGCGCCCCGGTGATCGCCTCGTCGTCACGGGGCCGCTGGGCGCCGCAGGCGCGGCGTTTCGTCAAGGCCGCTACCTTCGGCCGCCGGTGCGCCTCCAGGAAGGCCGGCGCCTCGCCGCGCACGCGCACGCGTTGCTCGACGTCTCCGACGGTCTCGAGCGTGATGCCGGGCACCTCGCGCGCCGCTCCGGCGTCGGCGTGGTGATCGACCTCGAGCGTGTCCCGCTCGCCGACGGCGCCGAGGTCGCCGATCTCGGCTTCGGCGAGGACTTCGAGCTGCTCGCGGCCGTTCAGGATCCGGCCGGCTTCACCGAGATCGGCCGCTGCGAGCAGGGCGAGGGCGTCGTGTTGCTCTGGAACGGCCGAGAGACCGTCCTCGGCGGCTACGAACACTTCCTCTCGCGTCCCTGACCGCGAGCGGCTCCCGGCCGGCGCAGCCGGCCTCCGCCGCACGCTCGCCCCGCTGGCCGCGCTCCAGGCGTCGACCCGTATTGCCCCATACTGTCTCGCCGCCCTACGCACGCCCAGCGGGGCGTCAGGAACACGAGCAGCGGCCTCAACCGAAGTTGCCAATCTGAGCCCGGACCGCTAAGGATCGCCCCATGCTGCGGTTCCTCGCCGCGAGGATCGCCTGGAGCCGGCTACGCGGACGAGGCGAATATCCGGAACTCCGTCAACCTGCACGGATCGGTTCCCCAGATGTACGGCCAGTTCGTCAAGAACTTCGTCACGGACGGGTCGCTGGGAAAGTCGTTCTTCAACCGCCAGGACGTGAGCGAGATCGTCCGGCGTGCGGCTCCGGTCACGTTCTCGCTCGTGCTCGGTGGCGTCGTCTTCTGGCTCCTGCTCGCGATCCCGATCGGCGTGTACTCCGCAATGCGCCCACGCTCGCTGATCGATCGAGCGGGCATGGTGTTCGTGCTGATCGGCGTCTCGGCGCACCCTGCATGGCTCGGGCTCATCCTCGGCAACGTCTTCGGCTACACGCTCGGCTGGATGCCGTACAGCGGCTACTGCGAGATGTTCTCGCCCACGACGCCGTGCGGCGGCCCGGCGCAATGGGTGTGGCACCTCCTGCTGCCGTGGTTCACGTTCGCGTTCCTGTACGCGGCGCTCTACGCGCGGATGATTCGCGCGAACGTGCTCGAGACCCTCGAGGAGGACTACGTGCGGACGGCACGCGCGAAGGGAGCCGGCGAGCTGCGCGTCCTGCGGGCGCACGTGCTCAGGAACTCGATGCTCCCGATCGTGACCATGGTCGGGATGGACATCGGCACCGCGCTCGGCGGCGTCATCTTCATCGAGTCGGTGTTCAACCTGCCCGGCCTGGGCGGGATCCTGCGCGAGGCGATCCTGCGGCGTGACCTCCCGATCGTGCTGGGCGTGGTGACGTACACGACGACAGCGATCCTGGTGCTCAACCTGCTCGTCGACGTGCTGTACGCGTTCATCGACCCGCGCGTCCGCCTGACGACGGGCGTTCGGGTCAGCGGCCGGACGCGCGCCCGCTCCGCCAAGCCCGCAGCTGCGCCCACGACGGCGCCTGCCGCTCGCTAGAACGCGCCGCGCAACGTCGCCAGCCTGAGCGCGGGCACCTTCCACACGGCCTCGACGACGATCGACTTCGACATCTTCGAGCCGCCCTCGACGCGGTCGACGAAGGTGATCGGGACCTCGCGCACCCGGAAGCCCTTGCGCAGCGTCCGGTACGTGGTCTCGATCTGGAAGGCATAGCCCTTCGAATGGATCTCGTCCAGCGGAAGCGCCTCGAGCACCGCCCGCCGATAGCACTTGAACCCACCCGTGAGGTCGCGCACCGGCAGGCCCAGGATCATCTGCGCGTAGAGCGAGCCGCCGCGCGAGATGAACCGGCGCAGGGGGCCCCAGTTTCCGACGCGCCCGCCCGGCACGTAGCGCGAGCCGAGCACGAGGTCTGCCTCTCCCGCGGCGGAGATCAGCCGCGGGACGTCGGCGGGGTCGTGCGAGAAGTCGCAGTCCATCTCGAGCACGAGGTCGGCGCCGTCGCGGAGCGCCTCGCCGAAGCCCGCGATGTACGCGGGCCCGAGGCCCTCCTTGCGCGGCCGGTGGAGGACGGACACCGGCTCCAGCTCCTCGGCGAGACGGTCGGCGATCTCGCCGGTGCCGTCGGGCGAGTTGTCGTCGATGACGAGCACGCGAACGCCGAGCCCGACGAGCGTGCGGACCATTCGCTCGAGGTTCTCGCGCTCGTTGTATGTCGGCAGGCAGACGGTTGCGACCACGGAGGGCCCGTATCATCGACGAACGTGGCGACGACGCTGCCGAGGAACGCGGACGTGGCCGATCAGCTGGACCTGCTCGCGGATTTGTCCGAGATCGGCGGCGAGGACTCGTTCCGCGTGTCTGCGTATCGCCGCGCGGCCCAACGTGTTCGCGAGGCGTCCGCGCCGGTTGCGCAGCTCGCGCTGGACGGCCGCGCGAAGGATCTGAACGGCATCGGCAGGACGATCGAGGCCAAGATCATCGAGATCATCGAGGACGGCGAGATCCGCGCCCTCACGAAGCGCAAGGCGCTGGTGCCGGCGGACGTGGTCCGCTTCACGAAGCTCCCCGGGCTCGGGCCGAAGACGGCGCGGAAGATCTGGCAGGACCTCGGCGTCACGACGATCGCCGAGCTTCGCGAGGCCGCGGGGTCGCAGCGGTTGCGAACGCTGCCGGGCGTGGGCGCAAAGCTCGAGGAGAGCGTCCTGACTGCGCTCGACGCTCCGGCGGCCGAGGAGGTGCCGCAGCGCACGCTCCTCGGCAGGGCGCTGCCCGCGCTGCAGGCTGTCGTCTCCGTGCTCGCGGAGCATTCGGCCTGTGACCAGGTCTCGATCGCCGGCAGCGCGCGCCGCGCGAAAGAGACAGTGCGTGACCTCGACATCATCGCCACCGCCTCCGACGCGGTGGCGCTCGTCGACTACTTCACAAAGCTGCGCTGGGTCGTCGACGTCGTCGCGAAAGGCGAGACGAAGGCGGCGGTCGTCTCCCACGACGGCTTCCGCTTCGACCTGCGCGTCGTGCCGCCGGAGTGCTACGGGAACCTGCTGCAGCACTTCACGGGCTCGAAGCAGCACAACGTCGCGCTGCGCGAGGAGGCGGTCCGGCGGAAGCTGTCGATCTCCGAGTACGGGGTCAAGGACCTCGAGTCGGGCGAGACGTTCACGGCGCGCAGCGAGGAGGAGCTGTACGAGTTCCTCGGGTACGCCTGGATTCCGCCGGAGCTGCGCGAGAACACGGGAGAACTCGCGGCAGCGCGAGAACGGACGCTGCCGAAGCTGGTCGAGGTCGGCGACCTCCGAGGCGACCTCCACACGCACACGCACTGGTCCGCGGACGGCAAGAACACGCTCGAGGAGATGGTCCGCGCCGCCGAGGCACGCGGCTACGCCTACTACGCGGTGACGGACCACTCGCACTACCTGCGCGAGGGGCGGCTCGAGGCGCAGTGGGAGGAGATCGCGGCGCTTCAGGAGCAGGTCGGGATCAGGATCCTTCGTGGCATCGAGGTGAACATCAAGGCCGATGCGACGCTCGACGTCCCGGATGAGCTGCTCGCGGAGCTCGACTGGGTCGTGGCCTCGGTGCACGCGGTGCGCGAGAAGAACCCGACCGAGCGCGCGCTCGCTGCGATGGAGAACCCGTACGTCGACTGCATCGGGCATCCGACCGGGCGCCGCCTCAACAAGCGTCCCCCGGTCGAGCTCGATTTCGAGCGAGTGATCGAGAAGGCGCTGGAAACGAGGACGTGCCTCGAGATCAACTCGCAACCCGACCGGCTGGACCTGCGCGACGTGCACGCGCGCGCCGCCCGCGAGGCGGGCCTCAAGCTCGTGATCGACTCAGACGGGCACGAGCTGCGGGCGCAGGACTACGTCGAGCTGGGCGTGGGCCAGGCGAGGCGCGCGTGGCTGACGAAGGACGACGTGGTGAACACGCGGACGTGGAAGCAGATCGAGCGGATCAGGAAGCGGCGCCCGTCGACCTGAGGCGCGACGGCGCAGCGGCGCTCGAGTGGGCAGCGTCGTACCTCGAGCGCGTCGGCGAGCTTCCGGTGCTGCCGCGCGTGTCGCCGGGAGACGTCCGCGCACGGCTGCCGGAGGCGCCGCCGGAGCATGCGGAGCCGTTCGCCGCGGTACTGCGTGACCTCGACGAGGTGCTGCTCGACGGGATCACGCACTGGCAGTCGCCGCGGTTCTTCGCCTACTTCGCGACGACGGGCTCCGAGCCGGGGATCCTCGCGGAGCTGCTGATCGCCGCGCTCAACAATGTCGGCTTCCTGTGGCGAACGTCCCCGGCGCTGCTGGAGCTCGAGGAGGTGACGCTGAGCTGGCTGGCGCAGCTCCTCGGGCTGCCCGGGACGTGGCACGGCCACATCGAGGATACGGCCTCGACGGTGACGATGGCCGCGCTGTGCGCGGCCCGTGACGCCACCGGCCGTAGCGTGGTCCTCGCGTCGGAGCAAGCGCACTCGTCCGTGGACAAAGCGTGCCGCATCCTCGGCCTCGAGCTGCGCAAGGTGGCGACGGACGGGGAGCTGCGTCTGCGGCCGGAGGCGCTCGAGCTCGGAGACGCCTGCGCGGTCGTCGCGACCGTCGGCACGACCTCGAGCGCCGCCGTCGATCCCGTGCCGGCGATCGCGGATGCGTGCGAGCGCGCGGGGACGTGGCTGCACGTCGACGCCGCGTACGCCGGATCCGCGTGGTCGTGCGAGGAGTTCCGCGAATCCGCCGCCGGAGTCGAACGCGCCGACTCGCTCGTCGTCAACCCGCACAAATGGCTGTTCGTGCCGATGGACTGCAGCGCGTTCTGGTGCGCGCGCCCGGACGACCTCCGGAACGCGTTCTCCCTCGTGCCGGAGTACCTGCGCGTTTCGGAGGAGGTCGTCTCGCTGTCGGAGTACGGGCCGGCGCTCGGGCGCCGCTTCCGCGCGCTCAAGCTGTGGACCGTCCTCCGCTGCCTCGGCGCCGAGGGAATCCGCGCTCGCATCCGCGAGGCGGTGCGGCTCGCGGAGCTCTTCGCCTCGTGGGTGCGTCAGGAGCCGGGGTGGGAGCTGCTGTCGCGGAACTTCTCGCTCGCCGTCTTCCGTATCGACGGCGACGACGCCCGCAATGAGACGCTGCTCGAGCGGGCGAATGCGACGGGCGAGATCTTCATCTCGCACACGCGCCTGCACGATCGCTATTGGCTGCGCCTCGCAGTCGGCAGCGCGCGGACGACGGAAGACGACGTGCGCCGCGCGTGGGAGGTGCTGCGCGCGTGCGCGCAGTGATCTTCGATCTCTGGGACACCCTCGTCCTCTGGTCTCCGGAGGGCCACGTCGATGTCGTGACGAGGAGTGCCGCGCACGTCGGCGTCGAGCCGGAGGCGCTGCGCCGCGCGCTCGACGAGACGCACGACGAAAGGTCGGTCGGGCCGCTGCTCGACAACGTCCGCGTTGTCCTCGCGAAGCTCGGCGTCGACGCGAATCACGCCGAGGCCGTCGCCGGCCTCCGCCGCGAGCACACGCGCAGCGTCCTCATGCCGCGGGAGGGCGCGGTCGAGACCCTCGAGGAACTCGACCGCCGCGGCTTCCGGCGCGGCCTGATCTCCGTTTGCTCGAGCGACGTCGAGGAGGTGTGGGACGAAACGCCGCTCGCGCAGCACCTCGACGACGTCGTTCTGTCGTGCGTCGTCGGCCTGCGGAAACCGGATCCGCAGATCTACCTGCTCGCGTGCGAGCGGCTCGGCGTCGAGCCGCACGAGTGCCTGTTCGTCGGCGACGGCGCCAACGACGAGCTTGCGGGCGCGGAGCGCGTCGGCATGCGGACGGTCTGCATCCTGCGGCCCGGGGCAGACGAGGCGCTCTGGCCGGAGGCGCGAGGCTGGGAGCCGACGATCCGCAATCTCCGCGAAGTCCTCGAGCTCGTCTGATACGTCAGAGCTGTCGCAGCAAATCGAGGACGCCCGCCGGCCCGTCGACCACGAGATCCGCTCGTTCCAGCAGGCCCGGCGGGGCCTCCGGCGAAGCGACGGCGACACGGACGCCGAGCTCGAGGTCGTCGAGCGCGGCGAAGGCGTCGAGGTCGGTCGTATCGTCACCGGCATAGAGGGCGCGCGACAGCTCCGCGCGCTCGAGTAGCCGGCGCACGGCCGTCCCCTTGTCGACGTCGACCGGCGGCAACAGCTCGAGCACCTTGCGTCCGAAGCGCGCACGCAGGCCGACCGAGCGCGCACGCTCGGCGACGGTCTCGAGCTCGGCGCGCGCGGCGTCCTCGTCGTCGGCGTTGCGGTAGTGGATCGCGAGCGTGACACCTTTGTCCTCGACGCGCCAAGCGACGTCTCGCGCGAGCTCGTGCATCTTTCGCACCCATTCGCGCGACACGGACTCGAGCTCGAGGCCGTGAGTCCCGGCAACCACCAGCTCGGGAATACCGAGCAGGAGCTTCGCGTCCGCCGAGGTCCGGCCGCTGACGGCGGCTACGAGCGCGTAACGGCCGAGCAGCGCCCGCACTGCGGCACGTGTCTCCTCCGGAACGGCCGCGTCCTCCGGACGCGCGACGATCGGTGCGAGCACGCCGTCGACGTCGAGCACGATCGCGGAGCGCTCGGGTTCCGCGCGCAGGCGGTCCAGCACTTGCACGCGGCGGAGGATGCACGTCGCGCTCGCGCGGCGCGCGCGAGAGGGGCGTATTCTTCGCGGCGCGTGGCCGGCCCGGAGGAGATCTGGATCCCGCTCGTCGACGAGCCGATCGGGTCGATCGTGGAGCGAATCCAGCACGAGAACCCCGAGATCGACGCTCTCGTCGGGACGCCCCACCGGGTGCTCGCATTCCGGACGTTCGCGTACATCCGCGTCGGCATCGTCCTCGGGCAGCTCCTGTTCGAAGACGACGTCCCGCCGTACGACGGCTCGCAGACCTGGACCGACGCGCTCCTCCGTAACCCGGAGCACCACCGCGCGCTCGCAAACGAGGTCCACGCCGTCGCGGAGGAGATCGCTGCGGACCCGCGCTACGCGGAGGAGGAGCAGCTCGGCCCGGACGACGCCGTCCGCCAGCGTTTCCGCGAGTTCGCTCGCCGCCGGCTCGGCGGCGACGGCGCCTAGCCGCTCGCGAACGCGGGCCCGGGCAGCCGTCGCCAGGCCCTCGCCCCAGGCCTGACCGGCGCCCGGGGCAGGGAGCCGGGATCGGCCGCATAATGGAGCCCGGTGGTGAGGCGGACCCCCTTCGTGCTCTCGCTCGTCGTCGTGGCGCTGACTCTCGGCTCTCCGGGAACGTCCGCCCCCGCCCGCAACATCGCGACGGCGCAGGCGTTCGCCGTCCGGGTCACGGTCCCGGGCCAGGCGGGATCGACGACGGCGTACGTCGCGGCGCCCCCCAAGGACTCCGTGGCGTTCGGTGCCGGCTCCGCCTACCCCGCGGACGGGTCCCTCGTGACCACGGGATCGCTGACCGCGAGCGCGACGGCTGACCCGTCGCAGACCGCGACGGCCGGTGCGTCCGCCGATGTCAGCGGCGTCTCACTGTTCGGGGGAGAGATCGTCATCGACAAGGTGAGCGCGAAGGTGCGCGCGTCCGCGGGCGCGGGCGACTCGACGGGCGACTTCTCCGGCACGGGCACCACGGGCATCGGAGGCACGGCGGCGGCCGCGAACACGATTGGCGAGTGGGCGACGATCGGCGTCGCCGCTTCGAGCGGCGCTCCCGCGAACACGGGATCGACGAAGGCCTGGGCCGGGAGCACCACGGGCTTCGTCCTGCGTCTGACCGTCGACCACAACGGGTTCCCCGCCGGAACGACGGTCGAGATCGGATACGCGGAGGCGAACGTCTCGGCGGAGGCGGTCAAGCCGTCCCCGACGCCCGCACCCACGCCCGCTGGTGGACGCCCGGCTCCGGCGCGCCCCAGCCGGACGTCGAAGCCGTCGAAGCTGCCGAAAGCCCCCGAGCCCGGCGTGTTCCCCCGCGTGCCCGGCGCCAACGTTCCCGACGTCAACGTGCAGCTGACGCCTCGCGGCTATGTCTTCCCCGTCTACGGCCCGTCCTCGTACACGAACACGTTCGGAGCCGGCCGCGCCGACGTCGGGTGGCACCACGGCGAGGACATCTTCGCGGCCCTGGGCGCGCCCGTCCTCGCGGTCGCCGACGGTGTCGTCTTCTCCGTCGGCTGGAACCACCTCGGCGGTTGGCGCCTGTGGCTCGTCGATCGCCGAGGAAACCAGTTCTACTACGCGCACCTCTCCGCGTTCTCGCCCGCCGCCGTCAACGGCGCGCACGTGCGGGCGGGCACCGTACTCGGCTTCGTCGGCAGCTCCGGCGATGCGCAGGGGACGCCGTACCACCTGCATTTCGAGATCCACCCGGTCGAGCTCTTGCCGCTCGGCTACGACGGCGTGATCGCGCCGTTCCCGTGGCTCGAGGCTGTTCGCCGGCTGCAGGACGTGCGCTTCTCCGACGCCGGCGCCTGGCTGCCGGGCCTCGGCGACCGCGGTCGCGTGGCCGCACCGCAGCCCGGCGCGTTCCTGATCCAGATGTCGGACATCTCGACTGCGAGCGGGCTCGACCCGCGCTCGCTCCAGCGCGCGCTCGCGCCGATGGCGCGCGAGGGCGACGCCGCGCTCGTCGGCGGCTTCGCGCCCCCGACGAGCACGCCGCCGGTTCTACGAGGCTGACGTCGAGTTGCCGCCCGAGGCGGTGGTGCTCGCGCCGCTCGAGTACGTGAAGTCGTCGTCCCCGCCGAAGATCACGTCGGAGACCCATTTCCGCGTCGCCGGCCCGGTGATCGGGTTGAAGAGGATCCCGAGCGCGATTCCCGCGATCAGCAGCGTCGTGTTGCGGCCGCCGTGCTCCTTCTTGCCCTGCATGCGGTCCGCCGCCTCCCGCAGCTCGTCTACCGCGTCGCGGAGGCGCTCCTGGATGTCCTTGTCGGTCGCGACGCGGGCCGCGACGGTGGTAACGCCGCGCTGGCCGATCAACTCGTCGTAGACGTCGCGCGCGGCCTGAAATGCCGCCTTGACGTTGTCCCGGAGGTCCTCGTCCTTCATCGCGCGTTCGACGTACGGTTTCACCGTGTCGGCCGCGTCGGAGACCTTGTCCTTCGTCTTCGTCATGCTGCGAGTGTCCTTTCCTTCGTGGGTTCGGGGGTCGTTCCCGCGAGGGAACGGAGGCAAACAGGCGCGTTGCCGCGCGCTCGCGGCGGTCGCGATTCTCGCAGGCTGCGGGGGCTCCGGCGGCAACGGGACGCAGATGGTGCGCGGTCACGGCTTCACGTTCGAGGCCCCGGCGACTTGGAAG
>WNGA01010920.1_pt1 | contig 12950 bp, 6 predicted proteins | sample 5400061 | NCBI WGS metagenome assembly WNGA01 (sample SAMN13153366, study PRJNA577476) | soil metagenome | isolation source: 100 cm soil or saprolite under grassland replicate 2 | place: USA:California | collected 2016-06-15
GCGACGACGACCGGCGCCAGATGCGGGTGTGCCCGCCGGCGGCCAGCACTACCGCGTCGGCCAGGAACACCGTCCGCTCGCCGGTCTCCAGGTCGAAGGCCAGCGCCCCAAAGCAGGTCCCGTCGCAGACCAGCAGCTGCGACACGTACTGGTCGTCGATCACGGCCACGCCCAACTCGGCGACCTTGGCGGCCAGGGCGCGCAGGATCGCCCGCCCGGTCCAGTCGCCCGCGTAACAGGTCCGGCGCCACCGGTGGGCGCCGAAAAACCGCTGGTCCAGGCGACCATCGGGTGTGCGCGCGAACGGGGCACCCCACTCGGCCAGCTCCAGCACCGCCGCCGGCGACTCCCGGGCCAGCAGCTCAACCACCCGGGGATCGGCCAGGAAGTAGCCCTCCCGCAGGGTGTCCGCGAAGTGCTGCTGCCAGGAATCCTCCGGGTCGACGGTGCCCAGCGCGGCGTTGATCCCACCGGCCGCCAGCACCGTGTGAGCGTCCTTGCGTGCCCGCTTGCCGATCACCACCACCTCACTGCCGGCCTGGTACGCGGCGATCGCCGCGCGCAGCCCGGCCGCGCCGGTGCCGATCACCAAGACGTTGGCGACGTTGCTGCGAAGCGATAAAGCAGGCATGCTGCACGGCCCTTGTAGACGACTTCGGCAAGCGGCCGACCCGCCGAAGCATCTCGCCTTCTCAGCATGCACCCGCCATCGGCGAGCGCGCGACCCTGGCCTGAGAGACGGTCAGGCCGGCCGCGACCAGTGAGCCAAGTCGCTTCGGTGCGGCCATCGACCTGGCTGGCGCCCTGGCACCTCCCACCTGTAGCCCCTGATTAGCCGGGACGTGGGCATGCCGAGCGCGGCGCCGGCGATGGGCTCAAGAGAAGGACCAGGTCGGTGTCGCATGCGGCCAAGCGTCACAGAATCCTGTGACAGCGGTTGCAGCGCGACATTGATTTGGGACACGGGTTGTAGACGCGCCGCCGGAGTTGCCCCGCCAAGGGACGTGGATGTCGCACAGACGACCGTTTGCGAACGGGTCCCTCGCGCGCCGTCTTATCCCATCGCCCAGGTGCGGACCGTCCAGGCGATGAGCTGCGTCTGCCAACGCACTCGTATTTGGTTGATACCAGCTGGGGTGGCGTCCACGACCCCGATCGCTTGCCCCGCCTTAGCCTTCGGCCGATGGGGTGGCGAGGGCATCGACTGAGGGGCTGCGGGCCAGCGTGTCGTTGAACTCGCCTACCGCCGTTACGGCCTGCTGCACGACGGCGGCTGCCTCCTCGGAACGGACTGGCTCGACCAGACGTCGTCCAGCGACGTCCTCGATCGCGACCTCGTCGGGCCAGTGGCCGAGCTGCTCGCGGACCAGGTAGGCGTACAGCAGCAGCTGGCGGCGCTGCGCAGGGCGGATGTCTGCCTGCGCCAGGCCAGTCTTGGCGTCCACCACGCGCACGTGATGGCCGATTTGCTCGACCCGGTCTGGGCGTCCGTGCAGGCCAGTGGCCGGATCCTCGAGGGGCCGCTCGACGCTTACGACGGCCGCGCCATGGGACGCGGCGCGGGGCTGTCCGAGCTGGCGGGCCAGGCGTCGGAGCAGCCGGACACGGGTCAGCTCGTAGCCTGGCCACTCGGGTGGCGGCGGCGGCGGGGCGAGGCGTCCTGCTGCGAGCCGAGCGGCAGCGTCCCGCATCTCGTCGTCCCAGGCCGCCTCCAGCACTCCGGCCAGCTTCCCAGGTGGCACCGAGCTGAAGCGCCCCCGGGCGGCGTTCTCCAGCAGCCTGTGGGCGGCCTGGCCGAGCAGGGCAGCGGGTGTCGGGCGGCGCAGGCCCTGAAAGACAGGGTCGAGCGTGAACGCGGCCTGCAGCTTGCAGGTGTCGATCGCCTCAAGCAGCGTCGGGGAGAACCGCGTGACCGCTCGGCGGGCGGGCTGCGGCGGCTCGGGGAGCATCACTGCAGCCACATGGCCAGTTCGATCGGCTCTCGGTCGAGGCGGAACAGGTCGAATGAGCAGACCTCGCCGACGCCGTGGTCAGCAGAGAGCATGTCGAACGCCTCGGCCTGCGTCTCGTTGAAGTACCTCGGGTCGTTCCGCCACAGCGGATGGGCGAGCAGGGCGGCCTTGGCCCGGTCGCCGCGGACGACTGCGAGCAGGTCTCTGGCGTGCACGAGCTTGCAGTCCGCGATGGAGGCGAAGGCTGCCAGGAACCGGGCGGCGAGCGGCTCGCTGCGGCTGAGCCAGCGCTCTGTGCTCAGCGGTAGGCCCGCGGCGAGCTCCGCGACGTCCAGGGCGAGCCGCCAGTCCAGCGCGCCGTGGATGCGCCGGTTGTCATAGCTGCGCAGGCAGTCCGGGCAGGAAGTATCGCAGTCTTGGTGCTGCCGCCTGGTGAACTTGCTGGCCAGGTCATCGAGGATCTCGCGCTTGAGGATCGCCTCCAGCTCCTGCTTGCGCCCAAGCCAAGGGGCGTAGCCGGCGCCGTTTTCCAGGGCGTCGGCGACGAAGACGAGCTGGCCGAGGTGGTCGCCGAGCCGGGCAGGCCGGAGGCCGACCTGCAGCTCGGCCGGGTCGACGTCGGCGTGGACGGCGCCGGCCCGCCGCAGCACCTCAGCGAAGGACCACATCGCGGCCAAGCCGGCCGGCAGCCCCCACTTCCCGGTCGGGATGACACCGCCGGGCAGCGCGAGCCGGTCGAGCGTGAGCAGGAGCACGTCGGTTGGCCGCACCTCGCCGAGCGCTCCGGCCAGCGTGGCCGATGGGCCAGTTCGGAGGTTCGCCTTGCGGCCGTACAGGCCAGGATCTGGCACGACCACACTTCGGTCGGGCTCTCGTCGCAGTTGGAACAGCCGGCCGCCGTTGTCGTTGAGGGTGACGACCTCGGCTTGGGCGTGGACTTCGACCCGCAGCCCGCCGGTCTCGTAAGCGGTCTCAGGGTCACGCATGACAGCCAGCTGAGGGAAGCCGGAGGCAGTGACGCCTTCGCCGGCATCGTCGTAATCGCGCGGCTGGTAGTCGCTGCGGAACCCGGACGGCTGGTAGACGTCGAGTGGGACCAGTGCACTGCCACAGTCGACGCAGAACTCCTCACGCCCTGCCTCGCCGGCTCCCTCTTCGCCCTCGGTTTGGTGCAGGCGGACCACATCGCACTGACTGCAGCGTGTGACCGGGATGGGTGTGCCAAGTGGGTCCGCCGGACGCGTCTTGCCCCCTGTCAGCTCGTAGGCGGCAAGCCCAACGCAGACGTGGACCTGGCCGTCGCGCACCACCTCAGCGCCTGGGGCGAAGGCGGTGATGGCCATGCTGAGCTGGCGGTCGGCGACGACGGCGTCCTCGAGGTCCTTGCGGTTGCGTACCGGGGCGCCGTACAGCGGGCGGACGCGCGTGGGGAACCCGAACATCGGCAGCACGCCGGCGTTGGAGAGCCGCTCGCTGAGTTCGGGCATCCGATAGTGTCGGCTGGCGACGGCGTCGTCGACGGCCTTGACGAGCTCGTGGCGCGCCCATGCCGCAAGCGTCGTCCGCTCTTCGGCTAGCCGAGTGTAGGCGGTGAGCCGCTCGGTCACCTCGTCGACCTCAGGGCTGGTGGCGAGCCAGGTGGCCACGGGCTCCCGGTAGGACGGGTGCCACTGCTCGGCCAGGCCGAAGATGCCGTGGAGGCTCTCAGGGGTCCGTCGCGGCGGGAAAGGGGTGGCGCGGAACGCCCGCCGGAGCAGCTCGGCGGCCAGCACCCGCCTGACGATCTGCTCCCGGCCCAGGTCGAGGTAGGGCTGGGGCGGCGGGTCGCCGGTGATGCGATCGGTGTGGGTGAAGTAGTAGTCGTCGTGGGTGCGGTCGCGGCAGAGGGTGAGCGCAAAGGAGAACGGCTGGCCCTTGCGGCCTGCACGGCCCACTCGCTGCTGGTAGTTGAACCGCTGGGGCGGGACGTTGGCCATCATGACCGAGCGCAGCGAGCCGATGTCGACCCCGACCTCCATCGTGGTGGTGACGCTGAGCACGTCCAGCGGCGACGTGAGCGTGTTCTCCTTGGGCGGCTTGAGCAGGGCTCCCTTGAATCGCCGCTGCCGCTCTCGCTGCAGCGTCAGCGGCTTGGTCTGCCCAGTCAGCTCGGCGACGTTGAGCCGCCGCGGAGGAAGGTTCGCGAGCCACTCGTAGTAGTCTTGCTCCAAGGCGTCGAGGGTGACCGGCTCAAGGGCTGGGGCGTTGCACCGGCCCGCGGCGCAGATGCCAGCGGACGGGTGCAGGTGGATCAGGGCGCAGTTGCGGCACCGCCATCGCTGCGTACCGCGGGCGACGACCACCTCCAGCTGCACGTCGACATCTTGGAGCTGGAGCTGCCATTGGACCGCCAGCTTGCTGTCAAGCAGCGCGACCGTGGCTGCGTTGTCGAGGTCTGCCTCGGCCACGCCGTGCCGGGCCGCGACCGCGTGCAGGTAGTCCCGCAGCCGTCGAGGCATGGACTTAGGCGGGTCCCACGCCGACCAGGGAAACAGCCGGGCCTGCCCCAGGATGCGGACGGCGCTGCGGAGCACCTGCGAGGCGACCTCCTCGCCGACGGGCCAGCCGCGCAGGTCCATTCTGACCGGCTGCAGCCAGCCCAGCCCGATCGACTCCAGGTCGCGCCCGGCGCGGTCGAAGAGCGCCTCGCTGATGTGGCGGACCAGTACTCGTCTGCGCCGTTGCCGCTCGGCCAGGGCCACTGACGGGGCCACCTCCTGCCACAGTCCGGGCTGCGGCGGCGGGTAGGCCTTGAACCACTCGGTCGACCCGTCGAGCAGGAACCGCAGCGAGGCAGCGGGGCCGGCCGCGTTGGTGCCGAGTTGCAGAAGCGCCTGCTCGAGGTCCTCCACGAGCTGCCCCCATGGCACGCGGGGCAGTTCCTCGGCAAAGCGCGCCTCAAAGGCGGTGATCGCCGCCTCCTCCTCCGGGGTGGCCACTCCCCGTGCCTGTGCCCGGTAGGCGTCCCATTGGTCTGGGTATTGCTGGCGGCGGATCGCCAGCTCCTGCCGCTCATCCTCGTTGAGCGGCTCGCCGGCGGCCCCGCGGCGCAGGAACTCGACTGGGCTGCGTGCCTTGCGGAGCTGGATGCGGACGAGCTGACGGGCGAGATCCCGGAAGTGGTTGAGTTCCATACCAGCGGCGGTGCGGGCGGCGTCGTCGCGGCTGTCGGTGAACAGGATCGTGCGCGACTCCTCGGCGCGCTCGCCGACCTGTCGGAACAGCTGGGACAGCAGGAGCTGGCCGACCTGCGACACGCCAGTGGTGTGGGCACGGGTCGGGCTGCGCACGGTCCCGCGGAAGAAGCGCTCTGGGTCCAGGTTGGTGCCCTGCATCTCGCAGCGGGGGCAGTACTGCGGCAGGGCCGGTACGCGCAGCGCGGCGTCGCTTGGTGGGTTGGCGACGAGCAGCATGGTGCCGGTCCCGCGGCCCATCGCCCGCTCCAGCTTGCCCAGCCGCGGGTCATAGATGGCGCTGGCAAAGGACAGCTGGGTGGGCTTGTCGCTGTCGCTCGCCCGGTGCGTCCAGGGCTTGGTCTTCTTGGAGCGCCCGGGCCAGTACCACATGTACTCGCCATAGGCACGGCGGAACACAGGCTCCGGCTTGGCCGTCGTGACCGAGACAGGGTTTGGTGACAGGAAGTACTGCTGGCTGGCCGGGTCGCTGCGGCCCGCGACGTAGCCGCCTAGCGACGGCTCCCCGCACTCGTAGCAGTAGAGGAACTCCAGGACCCGGCCACCACAGCCGCAGGTATGAGCCGGGACAGCGAACAGCCGGCCGATCCGCCGCGCCCCGCGGTCGCCCGCTGGCACCTCGGTGCAGTCTGGGTTGCTGCACGCCCACATGCCCCGGATCGCCCGGGCGAACATGTGCACCCGGAACGAGATGCGGGAGGGGTCGGCGTCCTGCACGGCTAGCGCCTCCAGCACAGCCGCGAGCGCCTGCCCGTCGTCCTCCTCGGCGAACAGCCGCTTGGCCAGGGCCGGAAGCGGCGTCGGTCGGAAGCCGCCCTCATCGGCACAGCCGCTCGCCACGGCCTCGGCCAGTTCCATGCGGGCGGCCAGGTCGCGCAGGAGCTGCGCGCGCCGGTCGTCGGGTGCGCCGGCCACTGCGAGCACCTCGCCTCGGTCGAGGGCGAGCGTGGACCGTGGCTGGCGGGGGTGGCCCGAGACCACCGGCTGGAAGGTCCGGCCGTCCACGCCGAAGAAGCCCTCCAGATACCCCAGGCCGCCCTTCTCCGGGTCGAGCGAGGCGCTCGTGCCGATGCAGCGGAGCTGCTCGGAGCCAGGGCCCAGGCCCAGCCGGTGCAGCAGGTTGCGCACGATCATGGCCACCTCGGCGCCCTGCGTGCCGCGGTACAGGTGCAGCTCGTCGACGACCAGGGTGAGCACGTGCTGCTCGCTTGCAGCCAGCCAGGCTCGCGTCTGGTCGAAGAGGGGCTCTTCGATGTCGCGCATGAGCATCGCGTTCAGCATCGAGTAGTTGGTGACCAGGATGTCCGGCGGGGCCTGGATCATGTCCCAGCGGGTGAGCAGCTCGCCCTCCCTAGGGTCAGGGAACTGCGCCCGAAGCTCCTCGTCGTGTAGCTCGAGCTGGTCCACCTCTGTGACCATCGCCCGCAGCTCGGCAGCCACCTCTTCGACCCGCCTGCGCGCGCCGCTGCCGTAGGGCGGCTCCTGGCCGCCAAGGGTGATCCCGGTGTAGCGGCCGAACCACAGTCGTGGGCCGGCCGGCAACGCCCGCAGCGCCCGGACCGCGCGCCGAAGCCGAGCGATCTGGTCCTCGACCAGTGCGTTGGTGGGGTAGAGCACGATCGTCCGGACCGCTGCCGGCCGGGCCGCGCCCGACCGCACGCCCCGCCAAGGCTCCCCGAGCCGGGCGATCTCCCACCAGGCATGCGGAGCGGGCTCCGGTCGCCACGAGACCGCCTCCTCCAACAGCCGCGCGAGCACCGGGAGCAGGAATGACTCGGTCTTCCCCGAGCCGGTGGACGAAGTCACGACCACGTTGCGGCCTGCCCCGCCGCGGCCTGGTCCCAGGCCAGCAGAGCGCACCAGCGCCTCGGCCTGGTGGCGGCGGAGGCGGAAGGCCCCGTCGGCGCTGAACAGCGCCTTGCCGAGCTGGTCGGCAACCTCCGGCCGTAGCCCGGCCTCGGCGCACGCCTCCGCCAGCGGCACGACCCCGTCGTAGGGCAGCACCGGCTCCAGCAGCACGTCGGTGGTGACCATGTCGCCCTGCGTCAGCAAGTCGCGCCGCTCCCGCATCAGCGCCGGGTCGCGCAGCCAGAAGGCGGTGTCGAAGTAGCGTAGGTAGGCGTCGACGATCTCCTGATAGACGCTCTGCGGCGTGGCAGCCATCGTCGCTCCTGTTGGCTAGTGGGTCAGCGCATGGGCGATCGCGCGGGCAATCTCGGGCGGGACGTGCTGGTAGAGGAGCAGACGCTGGCCGCTCGCGGCGGCCGGCGCGCGGCCGCTGCACAGCACGGCGGCTCGCCCGTACAGTCCAGGCAGGCCCGCGCCGAAGGGGACCAGCAGACATGACGACCGCTCGTCGTATGCCACGTGCATGGTCCCAGCCAGGAGCGCGGCCAGGTGCTTGACGACCTGGGAGGCGCCGAGCGCGAACGTGCCGTTGGCCAGGTCGTGCTCTGTGCACAGTCCATAGCGGACGAGCGGGCCGCGCAGCTTGTACGCGCCGGGGCGGTCCACCAAGCCAGCCCGCGCCCAGCTGGCGCCCGCGGTGTCCCATCGCTCGACCGACTGCGCGGCCGGCAGCGTGACCCGCGGCAGCGCGTCCAGCAGCGCCCCCAGCGGCGGCAGGGCGGCAGCAAGCGACGCGGCAGCGTCCGGCTGCAGGTACAGCCCCTGCCCATTTGGGTCCCGCACACGCGCGGCGACCCGCGTCGCCTGGTCGCCTGAGAGCCCAGAGACCGTGATCAGCGACGGCGCGCCAGCCTGACGATCGCGCTCTACACGGCCGCCCTTGGCGGCTGCGCAGGACGTTACAGCCGCGATCACCTGGCGGCTACGCCACCCTGCCAGCACGTATCCTCCGGACGGCAGCCCGGCCAGGACCGGCGGGGGGACCTGCCAGCGCCGCAGCCGCAGCGAGCGCGGGTCCCGCTCGACGTCGAGATGGCCGAGCGCCTCCAGGACCTGGGTGAATTGGTGAACGAACAGCCGCTCGCCCTGGAGCTGCAGGGCGATCCGCTCCAGGTCAGCGGCGCTCCCTGACCCGAGGTGGCAGAGCGCGTCCAGCCCGGCGTCCCAGGGCACCTGCTGCGAGTGCCGGACGGGGGCGATGGAATGCAGCACGGCAGGCGACGGCAGCGGCGCCGCGGGTCGGGTGATGATTCTCTTGCCGGCGGCGGCCTGGTACCCGCTGCCCCGGGGGTGCCCGAACCACTTGACCAGGCCGCAGCCGCTGCAGCAGCCGCTATGCGGGCGCAGGCTCGGCCCAACGCCGCGGTAGCCCGGAAGCTCGAAGCGATGTGCACCGGTGACGACACACGACGCCGGGTCGACCGTTCCCAGTTGCAGCTTGCGGACGCCGCCGTCAGGGCCCACTCGGGGACGCGTGGGGGCCGCCTCCAGCCACACGGGGCTGGTGAGGAGCCGCTGGCCGGCCAGTCGGGCATGTCCGGGGTCGGCCCCGTGGACGCGCGCGCCCTCTGCATACCGCAGCTGACCAGCGTAGGCGGCCGCGCTGAGCGGGCCGAGCCCGGCCGTTTCCTCCAGCGGGTAGGCCAGCGGCGACGCTGCCGGCGCCCGTAGGACCGGGGTGTCGGCCGAGCGCAGCCGGACCCTCGTCCGCGTCAGCGGCTGCCTGACGCCCGGCATCCGGGTCTCAACCACGTAGTCGCCGTCGGGAAGGCGACGGTCCTGCAGCGCGAGCACGACGGCACCGCCATCGGCCATGGCCTCCGCCAAGTGACGAGGCTTGTCGCCAGGCGGCACGTCAGCGGCCACCACGACCTGGGTGAGCGCGCCTGGCGCGACCACGACCCGGACCTCTGGGGGGAGCAGCGATGACCACTTCCGCGCGCGGCCCGGCATCTGAAGGCCACCCGCCACCAGCACCTGCGACGCCGTGGCGGGGAGCAGCACCCAGAGGTCGTCGCGACCGCGCTCAGCCACCACTGGATCAGGCGCGGCCAGCACCTGGACGTCGGTGAACACCACCCAGTCAGGCAGCCCGGCCGCTGCCATGGGCTGGCGGCGGAACCCAGGGCGAGCGATGACCTCGAGCAGGTCCCCGACACGGTCGGCGAGCGTCGTCCGGCACAGCAGCAAGCTGTCCTCACCAAGATGGACACGGTCAGCCTCGACGAACAGCTGCAGCGACTCGTCCCACCGCAGTGGGACGAGTCGCCGTGGCTTGCGCTCGGCGACCAGCGCCAGCGCCCGCGCCTCCAGCCCCACAGCCCCGGCGACGAGCGACTCCGCCTCGAACAGGTCGGGATCGCCGAGCCGCAGCCACCCCTCGCCGAGTGCCTCGAACGCCACATCGGCCCCGCCGGCCGAAGACCCGTCTCCCGTGGAGGTACGAGCGAACGTCACCTCAGTAGGGCACTCGGCCGGCGGGAGCCGGATGGCAAGGCTCAGCTCCAAGCGGACTGACGGGAATCGGCGCAGCAGCGCCACAAGCCGCAAGCTCCTTACATGATCAGCGGCGCTGACCGGGGCCGCCTCGGCGCCGCTCCAACTGCTCAGCTCCAGGCTGGCCAGCGCCGCGACCCGCCCGCGCACCTCCTCGTGCCGCTTCCACAAGGCACGGAGGGCATTGCTCACCGGCGACGGCTCGTGGTCGATCCATGCCCCCAGGAGGGGCTCCATCTCGGCCGGCGTCACGGTGCCGCCGGGCGGAAGGCCAGTCGCCGTGAAGAAGTCGCGTAGCCGCCGGCGGTCCCCAGCGCGGACTAGGGCCTGGGAGATCGGCAGGCCGATGTGGCGGTGCCCGAGCGCTTCCGCAGTTGGCAGGCCACGCTCCCCCTCCCATGCGAGGAGCCAGTCGTTGAGCGACCCCCAAAGCTCTTCGGCGCACTTGCGGTAGTCCCGCTCGACCTTGTCCTTGAGCGACCTGTCGTTGACTTCCAGGAACTCGCAGAGCCGTCCGTAGTAGTTGTTGGCGGACATCCCCTCCCCGCCGCGCATCACCTCGGCGGCCAGCGACAGCAAGGCAAGGAGCGCAAGCGTGGGCGGCATCTCCCGCAGCGACCCGTGGCGCCAGCGTATGACCAGGTTCTCGTGCCGTCTGAACACCGAGGTCCTGCCGCTCTCCAGTTCCAGAGTCGCGCGGACTGCCGCAGCCAACTCCCGCCGCGGGTCGCCATCAGCGCCCGCCTCGCGCGTGAGACGGGCCAGGAGCTCCTCCTCCAGGTCGAGGTAGACCGGCAGCCCGGCGGCATCGGGCGAGAAGACCGTCTCCGCGATCGCCTGGTTCCACCGGTAATAGGCTGGCCAGCCTGCAGCGTTCCGTCCAGGTGCCGACAAAGAATCGAACATATGATCGATCCGGAAGCATCGGAGCAGAAGTAGTATAACTGACACAACCTAGCAGACCGCCCCGACATCTCGTGAATCTCTGGACGGCCATCCGGTTTCGCGCCGCCCGCCCAAGTGCCTGCTTGACGAGAGGGCCCGGAGATGGTGAGCTCCTCCCATGCGGATCTCCTCTATTCCGGTCTTGTCGGCCTTCACCGGTCTTGGCGGCCTCGACCTGGGCCTTGAGCACGCCGGCTTTGAGACCATCGCCTGTCTGGAGATCGACGCCGCCGCGCTGACCGCCCTAGGACGCAACCGGCCGGCCTGGCGCCTGCTGGCGCCGGGCGACGTCGCCCAGGCTGGCCAGCGCCTACGCCCCGCCGACCTCGGCCTGGCCCAAGGAGACCTCGCGGTCCTCGCCGGCGGGCCGCCATGCCAGCCGTTCTCGAAGGCTGCCCAGTGGCACCCTAGCTCGCGCGCAGGCGTGAGCGACCCGCGGGCGCACAGCCTTCACGGCCTGCTCAACCTTGTGGACAGCTTCCTGCCCGAGGTGCTGCTGCTGGAGAACGTCGCCGGGTTCCTTCGCGGCCCCGACTCGGCACACCCGCTGCTCGAGCAGGGGCTGGCTGTGGTCAACGAGCGGCACGGAACCGCCTACCAGCTGCAGCACAGGGTCCTAGACGCGGTCGACTACGGTGTGCCACAGCGCCGGCAGCGTGCCATCGCTGTCGCCACCCGCAATGGCAGGACGTTCCAGTGGCCTGAGCCAACTCACGCTCACGCCCCGGTGCGCTGCTGGGACGCCATTGGAGGGCTGCGGCGACCCGAAGTTCCTCGCCTGACAGGCCGGTGGGCAGGCCTGCTGGCGTCCATCCCCGAGGGAAAGAACTACCAGTGGCACACCGACCATGGCGATGGCGAGCCGCTGTTTGGGTATCGGACCCGCTACTGGTCCTTCCTGCTCAAGCTCGCCCGTGACCAGCCGTCCTGGACCCTGCCCGCCTCACCCGGGCCGAGCACCGGGCCGTTCCACTGGGACAACCGGCCGTTGACCACGACGGAGCGGCTCAGGCTGCAGAGCTTTCCCGCCGACTGGTCCGTGCCCGGCAACCGGCAAGAACAGACCCGCCTGGTCGGCAACGCCACGCCGCCGCTGCTCGCCGAGGTGATCGGGCGGGCGATCGCCGCCCAGCTCTACGGCGCCGAGTTGGCGGCCACCCCATGCCTGGCCGTCCAGCGCGTGGAGTTCGTCCCACCACCAGTAGCGCCGGCTCCGGTCCCTGCCAGCTACCTGCACCGGCGCGGCCGGCACGCAGCCCACCCTGGCACCGGGCTCGGGCCGGCCCCACGTCGGCCCCGTCCAGACCCGGGCGCCCCGCCCCCAATTCGCTCATGACCACGTCGAACCCAAGACCGACCGGCCCCTTCGCGTCGTCGGCTGCGGCGCGGCGGCGAGGTCAACAGCAGTCCCGCCGGGACACTGCCCCTGAGCTGGCCTTGCGCCGGGTCCTTCATCGGCTCGGGCTCCGCTATCTCGTTCACCGTCGCCCGCTCCCCGGGCTGCGCAGGACCGCCGACATCGTCTTCCCTCGTGTGCGCGTGGCGGTGTTCGTCGACGGCTGCTTCTGGCACGGCTGTCCCAAGCATGGCTGCCGGCCGAGGGTCAACGACTGGTACTGGCAGCCTAAGATTGCGGGCAACCGCGAGCGAGACGCCGACACCGACCGCCGGCTTGAAGCGGCCGGCTGGGTCGTCGTCCGTATCTGGGAACACGAGGAGCCAGATGAGGCCGCTGTCCGCATACAAAGGCTAGTGCGAGCCAAGCAAGGCTGAGAAGCACGCGAAGCCATCCACAGTTCTTCTGCAGGAACCGCCCGCTGCGCTCGTACCATAGCAAACGTCAACTGCTCTCCCGGGTGCCGGGCGCCCCCATGTCCCTCTCTCCAGCAAAGCGCATGATCGCTGTCAGTATGGTGTCTGGGGTACACAGCATGATCTCCGCTGGGGCCGGCTGAAGGTCAGCGCCCCACGTCACGCCAAGGCCATAGAAGTCGGTGCCCCCGCCCAGGCAAGCGCCGAACGCCCTGCGGTAGGCGAGCAGGTCTTGCAGTGCCGCTCTGGCACCCTCCTCAACCCTGCGACGGAGCTTGACCTCAACAAGCAGCCAGTGCTCCGACCCGCCAGTGACCCTTCGGAGGACCATGTCGGGCCGCAGCCCGCCCGGACCGGCGAAGCCGTGACGCCGGAGGATCTCGGTGTACCGTGAGGACGCCGCGAGCTTGACGGGAGTCGATTGGTACCAGTACTCGAGGCGCTCGTTCCTGCGTCGCGCCGCGAGCCTTAGTGGTTAGCGCTGGAGGTTCGTCGGGGGTTGATCAGCTGGCCTGCGGTGTGGGCTTGCGGTGGTCACCGGCCGATGCCGGCGAGGTGGATGGTGCAGGCGGTGTCGAGGGCGTCTTGGGGACTGCCGGCACCG
>WNGA01009669.1_pt1 | contig 12949 bp, 7 predicted proteins | sample 5400061 | NCBI WGS metagenome assembly WNGA01 (sample SAMN13153366, study PRJNA577476) | soil metagenome | isolation source: 100 cm soil or saprolite under grassland replicate 2 | place: USA:California | collected 2016-06-15
GCGCATCGCGCAGACTCGGTTCCTCTTTCCAGAAGGCGCATCCGACCTCTGCAAAAATTTCCCGACGCCGGATTTCCGCGGCATGCGCCAGCGTCGGCGCGCTCGAATCCGGATTCACGGTCGAGCCGTGGGCGACAATGAGAAGCGCAATTTTATCTTTCAGAGCCATCCAGCAAAGACAACGTCCAACGCTCAACGCTCAACGTCCAATGTTCAATCTCAGGCAGACGTTGTGGTTCGGAATTCACGCAGATTCGACCGCTGGCAAGCGTGGTCGAAACACGTTCTTAGAATCTCTTCTTTAGCTGGACGTACCAGAACCGGCCTTTGATCGTGGCAAGCGATTCATCGTAGCCATTCGCGCCGCTGCCGGCCACGAACGGCGGATCTTTCGTCGAACACGTTCTGCATCCCAAGCGTAATTGTGGTGTTATTCAATCAGCTCATCGAGCACATCCGTACAGAATCCCGCAGAAAAAAGCCGTAAGCTCGAAGTGGTTTTTACAAACCTGAAGCGAACGCACGCTCCCGGCGCATGCTGAAGATAGTTTCCGGGAAAACGTTGCCGTCTCGCCGGACAATTTAGTAAAACACAGAAGGTTAACGAGAGGAGCGTCCTATTCGAAGACTATCAATTTGGTGTCTTGAACTGGGCATTGCAACAACTTGTCTGCTCGTGCCCTGGGCAGCACTGGCTCAACTAACAGCGCCTTCACCCGCGGGTATTGCTGAAGTGAAGCGTGTTATCGTCACTGGTTCAAACATCCCGACGGCGGAAGAAGTCGGCCCAAATCCGGTGGACACCTATCGTTCAAGCGACATCGAGAAATTAGGCATCCGCAACTCCACGGACTTGCTCACCAATTTGCCACAGGAGATGGGCACGACGGTCAACCAGAACATGTCCAGTTTCGGTGACGGCAGCGTCATACCGAACCTGCGTGGATTGCTGCCCAAGGAGACTCTCGTTCTGATCGATGGGAAACGCGCCGCGATGGTGGGGGGCGGCGGTGTTTTTGGTAGCGGGCCCAGCACCGCCGGAGTGGACATCAACCTCATTCCATTTCCTATGATTGATCACATCGACATCCTGAAAGATGGCGCCTCGGCCATTTATGGCAGCGACGCGGTAGCCGGTGTGATCAACATCTTTTTGCTACAAAAGTTCCGCGGGCTTGAGATCGGGGGTAGCTATGGGAACACAAACTTGGGAGCTTCTAACGACATGGGTGAGCGGGAGGGTTGGGTCAAAGCCGGTGTGGGAGACGACAAGACCGATATCGTGGTCATCGCCGATTTTTACGATCGTGCCGCCATCTACAACCGCGACCGTTTCCTCAGCAGTGACGCGAACGCAATTCGCTTTGGTGGATTTGATTTCCGCAGTGCAAATTTCCCCGGCCGCATCGGACCCTTCCGCTTGATTCCGCGTTTGTTTTTCGGCGCGAACTCGCCGCGCCCACACTCAGCTCCGAATGTCGCAACTTCGCCATACTATATCAGTGTTTTTAGTCCCGCATTCAATGACGGTAACGGTTTTTTAAATGGGACCCTGGCAGGCTTGGATGGGGATTATGTCTCATATAACTTTCAAGCTTTGATGCCAGCGATTCCGCCCGCGGATCGCCAGAGCTTTTACGGTTCTTTCACGCGCGACATTTGCGACAAATACTTAACGGTGTTTGCCGACTTTAAATATACCCGCTCCTTTTTTGACGGAGCGGATGCGGCTACTCCATTCAATCCGGATGCATTCACGCTTCCGAGCGGTGGTCCCTTTAGCCCCGTCGGGCTCAGTGTGCCAATTCAGAACCCGTTTAATCCGTTTACTACGGCCGATGCGACTTTAATCCACAACGGTGTTCCTGTCCCAGTAACTACCGGTGTCAGCTATCGCGCCATTAACGATGAGCGACTGAGAACGAACAAGACCACTTTTCACGACGTGTTGTTCGACATCGGACTTCGCGGTGAGATGGGCGAATTTGGGGATTATTTCAAGAGTTGGAATTGGGAATTAGGATTTCGTTATTCGCGGAACGAGCAGGAGAATCTCCTTGGTGGTATTGTTAGTAAGTCTGGGTTGCGTGAAGCACTGCTGGACACCAATCCGGCGACGGCGTTTAATCCGTTCCTGGGCTTCTTCGGCCGCAACAGCTCTGCCGCGATTAGCAGAGTCTATGTAACTCTGCACCGTTCCGGCGCCTTTGAGTTGCCTCTAGGCTATTTCCATCTTGACGGCGATCTGTTCAATCTTCCCGCAGGGCCGGTGTCCTTCGCGTTCGGGCTTGAATATCGCGGCGAGAGATGGAGGGACGATCCCGATTCACTCAATACGACCTTTGACACCATTGGCTCTACGGATTTTCAAGCTGTAAAGATAAACCGGGACGTTTGGGCAACGTATCAGGAAGTGCGATTTCCTGTGACCAGCCCAGCGTGGAAGTTTCCCGGCGCGTATAGCCTTGAGTTCGATATTGCCGAACGCGAAGAGTGGTACAGCCAAAATACGTCTGCGGTTACAGTTTTGCGGGCGCAACATTCTGAGTATAACGCGCAAAAGCCGAAATTTTCTGTGCGCTGGCAGCCGCTTGACCCGAAGTGGATTGGTGCGCTGGAGCTACGTGGCAGTTACAGCGAAGCGTTCCATGCGCCGACACTGCCCGACCTTACTCCCGGAGGGATCGAATTCTTTCTCGCGTTTCCCGACCAGCTTCACGATCCCAAGGGATTAACTTCTCCAGGAACTAGCGTTCCGGTCATCGCAAGTGGAAACCCTAATCTGAAGCCCGAGGTTGCCTATGAGTGGACTTACGGAGCGGTTTACAACCCGAAATCGATCAAAGGTCTCACGCTGAGCGCTGACCTTTGGCATATCGACCTGCGATCGATCGCCTCATTTGTCGGTCCACAATTCATCATTGGTTTCGAGAATAGCTTTCCCGGATTAGTTATTCGTAATCCTACAACTGGTGCAATAACCGAGGTCGTCACCCAAACCTTAAATCTTAGTCGTGCTATTGTGGAAGGTATCGATTACGAAGGTATCTATATTCTGGATACTTCGATACTTGGTCAAGGCGACTTTGGTAGATTGACTTTCACGCTTAATGGAACCTACCTCTCCAGATTTGAGTTTCAGGCGACCCCCTTTAGCAAACGCGTTGGGCTTTCGGGTGAATTTGTGACGAGCGCCACGTTTACTGGCTCATTGCCGCACAATCGTGGCTATGTCAGCGCATTTTACGATGGGCCGACTGACACATGGCTATCCGGTTTCGATATCGTCGCAACCGTGCACTACACCGGCCAGTATGAGGATGCCAACCTCGATCTGACAGGATCTTCGAAACCGCAAGAACCGAGAAGTGGCCCCTTTCCTCAACGCGCGCGGAAAGTGAGCGACTGGGTCACACTTGACCTGACCACGTCGTATACATTTAACTTGCTGGCCACAGCATTAGCCCAGGTGCCAGGATTAGCTAAGGATGGAGGTAAGAACGTCAAGCTGCGCGATGGTAAGGAAAAGAATGTTCTACCGGTTTCGACAGCCGGGTACAATTTTTGTGGGTGGCACGCCTGGCTCAGTGGCGCGACTCTCACCGTCGGAATGCAAAACGTCTTTGATTCTGATCCGCCGTTCGTGGCCGGCGCCTTCGAGAACAACTACGACGAATCGCTCGCTACCATCAAAGGCCGGTTCTGGTACGTGCAGTTAAAGAAGAAATTTTAGGAGGTCTTTCAGCTCTGCGAAAAAGCTTTGCAGCTTCACCCGCCTTCGTCTAAACCAAGCTACGGCGTGGCAGGCGTCTGCTTTTCCTCGCAAAGCTTTTGGAAAGCGGGATCGGTGCGTAAAGGGTCCCAGATCGGATTGAGTCCTAGAAGAGCTGGCGTAACAGGCGCTGCGTAATTGACCATACCTGGCGCTTGTAACAACCGCGCGAGAGTAAAGATCGGGCGGCTAGTCTCGCCGAGGATCGTCTGGATGTACGCTTCGTATGCTTCGAGGGAAGGTCCGACCATCGGATCCTTAGCGCTCTGCAAAAGGGTCATTGAGCCTGTCATTTGCTTCAGGGCTAAGTCCCTTTCTCCGATCAAAGCATTGGCCTCAGCCAGCATTGCCCAAGCACCTGCGTTATCTGGTTGATTTTTACAGATGAGCTCGAGCGCATTGCGCGCCTGTTCAGCGGCGGCCTTTGCGCCAGCCGTATCGCCAGCAAGGCGCTGCGTAGAAGCAATGATCAGCTGATCACGGTTTTTATCGAACTCAGACGCATAATGAAATTGGGCTAGTCGGGCTTGCAGCAGGCGAACCGCCTCACCGTAATTCCGTTCAAGTCTCGACTGAATGATCTTGATTGTGAAGGTATCCTGATTAGCAGCTTGCTCGTTTATTCCTGATAGCAACCTAGCGGCTTCTTGCAGGTTACCCTGGGCCTGATAAATGCTGGCCTTTGCCGCCATCACCTCCGGATCGTTTGGTATGATATCCAGCGCTCGATCATAAAGCTTTAGCGCCGCCGGAAACTGTCGAAGGCAGGAGTAAGTCAATGCGGCATCGATCAGTAACTCGACATTACGTGGGTCTAGGGCGAGGGCTTGCTCGAAACAGGCAATGCTTTGATCCCATTGTCCCTCGCGTCGGGCAACTTCGGCGAGGGCATATGGCACTTCGGTGTTAGCTGGTAATATTTTACTGACGCGACCGAACGTGGCTTTGGCAGCCCCATAATCACGCAGCACGCGATATTGATAATAACCCAACGCGAGCAGGGTCTCAGGAGAGTTCGGCTCCAGTTTTTGCGCATTCTCCAAAGCACGTTTCGCTGCGTCGCGCCGACCGGGAGTAGTGTCTCTCTGGTCGAAGTAGATATCCGCCTCCGCACGAGAAAGGCGCGCCCAGGCAAGCGCAAAATTGGGGTCAAGCTGCAACGCCCTCTCATAAAAACCCGCGGCTTCCCAAAGTGAGGTGGAGCGTGCTTCAAAAGACAGGCCGCGTAGATAGAGGTCGTACGCCTCCGGATTGTTTGTCGGCCTAACTGCCAACGCCTGCTCCTCGCGCCCGGTTAGCTTCGCTTGTAACGATTCCGCGATTCGTTTGGCGATCTCGCTCTCAACGCCGAAGATGTCGGTCAAATTCCGATCATAGGTGTCTGCCCAGAGGTGCGAATCGGTTTGGGCGTTAACCAACTGCACATTCACCCGCACCTGGTTGGCCGCTTTTTGCACGCTTCCCTCAAGAATGTTCGCTACACCAAGCTGCTTCGCGATCTCGCCGAGATTGTGCGGTTTGCTCTGATAGCGCTGCGTGGAAGTGCGCGAGATTACTTTCAAATCCGCGATCTTAGCCAGCCGCGTCAGGATCTCCTCCTGGATACCCTCAGCGAAGTAGGCGTTGTCTCGGTCGGCGCTGAGATTTTCGAATGGCAGCACGGCGATGCTTTTGTCGGATGGCGGGCTCGTCGTCGGGTTCCGATGCCGAAAGAACGGAAAGGTTAGCGCCAGAACAGCTGCTAACACGATGAGCACCAGAGCAACGGGCGATCGCGCCCACCGCAGCAATAAAGGAGCAGCAGCGCGTTCCAATTCAGCTTCCAGTTTCCGACGAAGGTCTTTCAGCGCCTGCAGTAACTCGTGTGCGCTGTGATATCGTTGGGCCCGATCTTTGCGCAGCGTTTTGCTGACAATCTGCTGAAGCTCAGTGGGCGCGTGCGTGACGTAACGCGTGAGCGGCGGCGGCTGTTTCTCGAGAATTGAAGACATCACTTCTTGTGGCGTGTCGCCGGTGAATGGTGCATGCCCGGTTAGCATTTCGTAAAGCACCACGCCGAGACTCCAGATATCGGTGCTTTTATCGATGTGCCCGCCGCGCGCTTGCTCAGGCGACATGTAACGAACTGTTCCCAGTATCGACCCCAGATTGGTCTCAACCAGCAACAGCGCTTCGTCTCTCGGCATCGTCGTCGGCACTTCTTGCTCGGCAAGCTTTGCAATCCCAAAGTCGAGCACTTTTACGTAACCGTCCGGCCGGAGCATGATGTTCTCCGGCTTGATGTCGCGATGGACAATGCCGGCGCCGTGGGCGGCGGCCAGTGCGCTTGCCACTTGGATCGCCACGTCGACCGCTTCACCGAGCTCCATTCCCCCCCGTGTCAGACGTTGACGCAGCGTCTCGCCTTCGATCAGTTCACTAGCTATGTAATGAATTGAGTGATCCTCGCCGATCTCGTAAACCGTCAGGATATTCGGGTGGTTGAGCCCAACCACGGCGCGGGCTTCTTGTTGAAACCGTTTCAGACGCTCGGCATCGCCGGTAAACCGCATGGGTAGGAGTTTGAGGGCGGCCTTGCGGCCCGCTTTCACGTCGATGGCCAGATAAACCTCACCCATGCCGCCGGTGCCTATCGATTCAGAAATTTTGTAGTGGCCGATCGTCTGACCAACGAGGGAATCAACCTGTCCATTTTGAATGACCTTGCCCGCGAGATTAACAGCTGAGCTTTCAATGAAACCGTCTGCTCGTTGGCGTGAACTCAGAAGCGCTTCGACTTTGTGTCGCAACGCTGCATCGCCTTTGCAAGCGCTGTCCAGGAAAACGCTAATCTGGTCCGGCTCTTGATCCAGCGCTGCACGAAAAATTTCCTCAATCGTTTGGAACCGCGCCGGCGTCATATGCGACCCGCTGTCTGAGGCCAGTCAGTAGTGTAGCTTATTTAAGCGTCGCTATGCAATTCTGTGTACAGCCATAGTCTGGCAAATTCCCAATCACGCCTTGCGGTTATTCGTGAAATTTTCAGGACCTCCGCGATTTCGTCGTAGTTGAGTCCGCCAAAATATTTCAGCTCGACCACTTGAGCTTTTCGTGAGTCGAGTGTGGAGAGCTGTTCCAATGCCTCGTGCAGATCGACAATTTGTTTCGATTCCTCAGGCGAGGCGAGCGCCACTTCATCCAAGTCCACCTTTAGGGCACCGCCGCCGCGTTTCTGCGATCGCTGGCTCCTTGCGTAGCTAACCAGGATTTGGCGCATCGCGCGCGCGGCGACAGCGAAAAAGTGCGCACGATTCTGCCAACGCGGATTGGTTTGGTCGGCCAGGCGCAGGTAAGCCTCATTGACCAGCGCTGTCGTTTGTAGCGTGTGGTTAGCCCGTTGTCCGCTCAAATGATGATGCGCAACACGTCGCAGTTCCTCATAGACCAGAGGCGTCAATTCGGCCAGCGCCGCATCATCTCCGCGGCTCCAATGCACTAGGAGATCGGTCACTCTCTGCTGAGAAATCGAAGGCGCATCCATAACAACCTCGTTTTCACAGCCTACCAGTCCAAACCCGTTTCGGCACGCACAAGCATCTCTCAGAAATCTCGTGTCGGAATGAGCACTTTGATTGGTCCTTTGCGTTGTATCGCAATGGAAGAAAAACCACAAACCAAAAAGAAAGGAAAAACAATGAATCCACTGACTCAGTTCAAAAAAATATCAGTCCTGCCACTTCTCATCGCACCGGCGCTGATCGTAGGCGCGTTTACGCCTATGCCTGCGGTCGCGAATCCCGGGTGCGGTTTCAGTAACCGCAATCTTTTAGCCCCTGTGCCGGCGGGCTATTTCCCTTCCGGCTTGCTCAACTTGATGTGTAGAAGCAATCTACCGGATTGGTTTCTCCTCACGAGGATCAGAGGCGACTCGGACGTCTATGTCACCGAGGTGACGTTCCAACCTGGGGGTCAGACCGGGTGGCACTCCCATCCGGGGCCCAGCATGATCACAGTCACAGAGGGGACGCTCACGGTGTACCACGATGACTGCACGTTCGAAACGTACAGTGCAGGCGAGAGCTTCACGGATTTAGGCTGCGGGGACGTCCACAACGTGCGCAACGAAACGGGCGCGGAGGCGAAAGATGTCGCCGTGCAGATTGTTCCGCATGGTGCCCCGAGGCGAATCGAAGCGGACGATCCAGGTTGCCCGAACGTGCCTCCTTGCCCCGCATTTTGAGAACCAGACGAATGAAAGGAAGAACAATGAATCCACTGACTCAGTTCAAAAAAATCCGAGTTTTACCCGTTGCGATTGGGCTGCTACTCGTGCTTGCGCGCGCGTATGCGATCGACGTGTCTCCGGACCCAGTGATCCGCTGGAGTAACGAAGCGCGAAAAGCGATCGTTCCGCCCAGCGCGGGCCCGGAGAACTACGGGCGCAGGGGCCCGTCTGACGCAGCCGTTTACATGGGAATCGCCCACGTGGCCATTTACGACGCGGCAGTCGCGCTCGAGGGCGGCTATGAGTTCTACGCGCAATACGATCCGCCGATCAATGTCCCACCGAACACCTCGGCAGCAGCCGCTATCGCAACCGCAGCGCACCACACGCTGATAGGTCTGCCGTGCGGCCTTAACACCACTGAGGCGAACACTCTCACCGGGATCTATGACGACTACATGAATGCGATCCCTGACGGCGAAGCGAAGACGAACGGCATCATGATTGGCCAACGCGTGGCGCAGGCAATTGTTACACTCCGCCAGAACGACGGCCGCTGCGCGAGTCCAACATTCACTCCGCCGCCGCCGCTCCCGGGGGTCTGGGAGCCTAACCCCGGCAATCCCCCGCCTCCAATCGTGGGTCTTCTCCTGCCGGGAATCACGCCGCTCGCGCTAGAGAGCGCATCGCAGTTTCGTCCTGATGGTCCAAATCCGCTGACCAGCGAGGAGTACGCCGAGGATTTCAACCAAGTTAAGGAACTCGGCAGATTCGACAGCACGACGCGCACGCCGGCACAGACGATGCAAGCGCTCTTCTGGACCGACCACGACCTTAGGCAGTGGAACGACGGCATGCTCCGCCTCGTCAACAACCGCGGACTGGATCTTGTGCAGGCCGCGCGCATGCTGGCGATGGCGCATGTCTCCGGGGGCGACGCTATGATCGCGAGCTTTGAAGCCAAGTATCACTATTTATCCTGGCGTCCCTACAGGGCCATCCAACGGGCAGACGAGGACGGCAACCCGGATACCGAGCCCGATCCAACTTGGGCACCGCTGCGCACGACGCCGAACCATCCGGAGTATCCCGCGGCACACGCATTCCACAGTTCGGCTGTCGCTACAGCGTTGCAAGCGTTCTTTGGCACCGATAGGGTCGCTTTCTACTCGATAGCAGGGTGCCGGGGGCGACGCCCAGGCGCGACTACGCGCGCTTCCACGATGCAGTCAAGGACGTCGCCCGCGCTCGCGTGCTGGCGGGATTCCATTTCCGCAATTCATGTCAGGAAGGAGAGAACCTTGGGCGCACGATCGGAGGCTGCGTCAACGAGCATTTGTTCCAGCCCATTGGCGCCGGGCCAACGAGTCGGAACGCGGCATTACGCGCGCACAGACAATAGCCGTCCAAATCAGCACTACTTCCAGCCGGTCCAATGAGGCACAGCTGGAATTGTCGAAAAATTCGTGACTAAAAATAGGGCGTGCGCCAACGTCGGCGCGCGCCCTGAGTCGATTGAGAGCCTGCCCTGAGCGGAGTCGAACGGGTTAATCGCCCTACCCGAATCTCACCACGCCTAGCTGCTTGCACGGCCGGGATGCATCCTGTTATCATGTGGCATGCGTTTTCGCACTTACAAAAACACCGACCTGACGGTCAGCGAAGTCGGGTTTGGGCTGTGGACGATTTCCACCGGCTGGTGGGGGAATTTCACCGAGGGCGAAGCGATCGCGCTGATGCATAAGGCATTCGATCTTGGCGTCACTTTGTTCGATGCGGCCGATACCTACGGGAATGGGTTGAGTGAAGAATTGATTGCGAAGGCATTCCCAAACCAAAGAGATGAAATCGTGATCGCAACCAAGGTCGGTTACGATTTTGTGCATCACGGCGAAGCGCGCGGACGCGGTCAGCGCGAAATACCGCAGGATTTTTCGCCGGAAGCGGTCACGCGCGCGACCGACGCAGCGCTGGAGCGATTAAAGACGGACCGGATCGATCTGCTTCAATTGCACAACATTCGAATGGAGCAGGTTCATGATGACGCGCTCTGGAAGACGCTCGAGAAATTAAAGAGCGAAGGCAAAGTTCGGTACTACGGCATTGCGCTGGGACCGGCGATCGGCTGGCTGTACGAGGGAGTGAATTGTATTCGCGAGCGCGATCTCACGAGCGTCCAGCATATTTACAACATGCTCGAGCAACATCCCGGGCGCGCATTTCACGATGCTGCGACGGAAACCGGCAAGGATACGATGTTTCTCATTCGCGTGACGCATTCGTCCGGAATGCTCGAGGGCAAGTACACGGCTGACACCAAATTTCCGCCGACTGATCATCGCAGCCATCGACCGCGGAGTTGGCTCCTGAATGGGATCAAGAAAGTTGCGCAATTGCGTTTCCTTGAAAATTCTGAGCGCACGCTTGGACAGGCAGCGTTGCAATGGTTGCTCGCGGATGATCGCGTCGCTTCGACGCTGCCGAATATTTACGACGAAGAACAGATCGTCGAATTTGCAAAAGCGCCCGACACCGTGCCGCTGACATCGGACGACATGGCGAAAATCGAGGAACTCTATTCCGCCAATTTTGGCCTCGAAGAAGAACCGCCGAAATTCAAGGGTACCATGGAGCTGCCGAAGGAAACTGCGGCCGCATAGTCTGTAGCCGCGGGCGTTGACCGCGGCTGATCGAGAAATTACCGAGGTCAGCGCCCTCGGCTACAGCTAATCTGACTCGTCTTCTTCCTCTACGGGTTCGGCGCGGCGAATTTCTGGTTGTTCGCGCCCGCGACGCTGCCGTTGGGTGACTATCTTTTCACCTTTGTAAATTTCTTTGAAGATATCGGCAATCATTGGGGCGGCCGCAGAACCGCCATGGACCTTGCTGTCGACGTCGCCCTCGTAAAGCGCTGCGAACGCATATCGCGGTTGGTCGGCTGGCAAAAATCCGGCAAACCATGCCGCCGTGCGCTCTTTATTTTTGGGTCCCCATTGCGCCGTGCCGGTTTTACCGGCGACCTCAGTGTTATCGAGGCTGGCCTGGTGCGCGGTGCCGCCCGCGCCATTCACGACGTCGATCATTCCCGTGTGCAATTCGTCCAGCGTCTCGGATGACAGGTTTAGCGTTCTCTTCGCTCGCACCTGATAGGCAGTAACAATTTGGTTATCGAATGTCTGCACCTGTTGAACGAGGCGGGTTTGGTACAATGTGCCGCCATTTGCTACGACGCCCATGGCCTGGGCCATTTGCAACGGAGTGACCTGCGTGTCTCCCTGGCCAATCGACATGTTTGCAATATCGCCGTTGAGCAGCCTGCGACCATGCGTCGCCTTCATGTATTCATCGTTTGGCATGCGGCCTTCTGCTTCGCCGCGTAAAGGGATGCCGCATTTTGCGCCGAAGCCCAATTGTAACGCCCAATCGATGATCGGTTGTGCGCCGGTTCTGATCCCAACCTGATAAAACCAGGTGTCGCACGATTCGGTGAGCGCCTGCACAAAGTTCAAGGCGCCGCGATTGCCCTTTTTCCAATTGTGAAAAGTGACGTTGCCAATCTGAATTGACGGAACGCATTCGTAGCGATCATCCGGCTGGACGGCACGGCTTTCGAGCGCGGCAATTCCAACCGCAACCTTGAATGTAGAGCCCGGTGGATAGGAGGAACGATACGCTCGCGGCAAAAGCGGAATGTCTGGATCGTTCTGCAAGATTTTGAGTTGCTCAGCCGAGATCGACGGGACAAATAGATTTGGATCGAAGGTAGGCCAGGAGGCCAACGCCAGAATGTCACCATTGTTCGGATCGATAATCACAATGGCACCGCGCTTTGCTTTTGATTCCAGCGCCTTTTCGGCGAGTTGCTGAAGACGCAGGTCAAGCGTAGTGACCACGTTGTACCCGGGCTCAGGCGGAGAAATTAGTTTATCGGAGGTCTTTCGACCATCTTTATCAAAGGTGAGTTTGTATTCGCCATGCTTGCCTGTGAGCATTTCGTTGAACGTTTGCTCGAGTCCTTCGCGTCCCTCGGTTTCAGGCCAGAGCGTCTCGTGATTATCAACGATGCCGTCAGGATTTCGACCGGTCTTGCCGGTGTAACCGATAATTTGACCGGCCACTTTTCCGTTCGGATAAACACGCACATAGATCGGGCGCACAATTACCCCAGGCGGCGGATTATTTTTGATCTGTTCGTACTCCAGCTGGCTAAGATTCTGCGCGATCTCCATCGGCATGATTCCCCTGTTATGGTAATGACGAAGGATCGCTTCATCGGAAATCTTAAGTTTGCGACCAATCAACCTGGCAGTCCTGTCGATCTTTTCCCTGGCGAAGCTGAGCACCTGCGCGTCGGAAAAATCAAGCGGCGTGGGAAAGTTGATGGCGAGATTGTAGCTGAGCCGATTTTGCGCGAGGGGCTCGCCATTGCGGTCAGTGATCTGGCCGCGCGGCGCCGGAACGTCGAGGATGTAAGTGCGCGCGAGTTTTTGCGTCTCAAAGGTGGGCTGGATTGTTTCCTCTTCAGCTTGCGGAGTCGCGCTGAGGCCAGGCACAGCCGATGGCGCGAGTGCCTGAGCAAACAATGAACTCGGCGTTGCCAGGATCGAGAATGCGATCCATAAACCGCCAAAAGTTCCCCAGGATGATTTCATTCGAAAAAGAATCTGTGTAAATCTGTGAATGGAGCCAGTGGGATCGGCGACATAGAAGGCAAAGCCGCGATGGGTAGCGGCGAGCGAGCTGGGAAGCGAGTGAGTTTCAATGGAGCCAGTGGGATCGGCGACATAGAAGGCAAAGCCGCGATGGGTAGCGGCGAGCGAGCTGGGAAGCGAGTGAGTTTCAAATCTGTGAATTAATCAATGCTTTTGCAGGAATTGATGCACTTCTTCGGCCAACTTTCGGCCTATCCCGTCCGTGGAAGCGATCTCATCCACCGACGCTCTACGCAGGCGATTCACCGAACCGAACCTTCG
>WNGA01009670.1_pt1 | contig 12949 bp, 11 predicted proteins | sample 5400061 | NCBI WGS metagenome assembly WNGA01 (sample SAMN13153366, study PRJNA577476) | soil metagenome | isolation source: 100 cm soil or saprolite under grassland replicate 2 | place: USA:California | collected 2016-06-15
GAAGGTAAGAGATGCCATAACAGCATATGCGGCAAACAGAGGTGGGAGAAATAGATCGGTTGGCTTGAGCTCTTCCGCGTCAAAGCATCTCAGAGCGAAGTACAAGCTGCCAAGCATGAAGGCCAAGGCCAGACCGTAGCCGCGGGCCAGGGAAAAGTGCTCAAGTAAAAATGGATTTGCGTTTAGGAGTATGAATCCAGATAGTTTTATGAGACTACTCGAAAACCTGTCGACGAGCAGATACGAGAAGGACAGGTGCATCAGGTGCGCCAGCAAGTTTGGCGCTCTCAACGCCAATTCTGACTGCCCGAAGAGCGAAGCCGATGACTTGACCAGGAGTGTGTTGAGCAGATGGTTGTTGGACGGCGCGATGCCGATCCTGAAGTGAAGGATGTCATCGAGGGACGACTGGACGTGGACCACGTACGTCACACTTTCGTCATGGGTAAAGGAGAGCAAGTACGCCCGCGAGCACGTGTAGCCCAAGAGCATCGCGCCGAGCAGCAGGATCATGACCTGGGTGAGCGCGTGTGTGCTGACGCTCAGCCCGAACGTGCGCGCGGGTCGGGGTCTATGTGCCGGGCCTTCGGGCAGCGCCACTAGTGTTGTGTCATGGCTGGAATGGGGTGTAGCGCCGCTGTGACGCGGGTGCAGCCTACGCTGGCAGCATGCCGAAGAAGCACTATCGCGTCACCCTGACCGAGATTGAACGCCAGCAGCTCCACGAGCGCATTGCCGCAGGGAGGGCGGCTGCGCGGAGCTTGACCCGTGCGCGGGTCCTCCTCAAGGCCGATGAGGGGCCGAGCGGTCCACGCTGGACGGACGAGCAGATCATGGCGGCGCTCGATGTGGGGCGCTCTACGGTCGAGCGGGTCCGGCGCCAGTTCGTGGAAGAAGGACTTGATGCCACGCTGCACCCAAGGCCGAGCCGGCGCGTATACCAACGCAAGCTCGACGGGGAGCAAGAAGCCCACCTGGTTGCGCTGGCGTGCAGTCCGCCGCCGGTGGGACGGCGCCAGTGGTCGTTGCGGCTCTTGGCCGACAAGATGGTGGAGCTGCGCCATCTTGACGGCCTGTCGTATGAAACGGTCCGACGCACGCTCAAAAAAACTGTCTCAAGCCGTGGCTGACCGAACAGTGGGTCCTGCCGGCCGCGCCGGACGGCGAGTTTGTGGCGCGGATGGAGGACATTCTGGAGGTCTACCAGCGCCCGTACGACCCACGGCGGCCAGTCGTGTGCCTGGACGAGACCACCAAGCAACTGGTGGCCGACGCCCGTCCCGCGCAGCCGCCCGCGCCCGGCCGCCCGGCCCGCCAGGATTACGAGTACATCCGCGCTGGTGTCTGCAACCTGTTTCTGGAATGCGAGCCGCTGGTGGGACGGCGCAGCCTGACGGTTACAGATCAACGGACGAAGCTCGACTGGGCCCGCGTGGTCAAGCATGTGCTGGACGAGCGGTACCCCGACGCGGAGCAGGTGGTGTTGGTGCTCGACAATCTGAACACGCACACCATCGGTGCGCTGTACGAGGCTTTTCCGCCTTCCGAGGCGCGGCGGCTGGTCCAGCGGTTGGAGATCCACTACACCCCGAAGCATGGCAGCTGGCTGAACATTGCGGAGATCGAATTCAGCGTCCTGGCGCGCCAATGCCTCAAGCGCCGCATCCCCGACCGCCCAACCCTCGAGCGCGAGGCGCGTGCCTGGGTCGAGGCACGCAACGCGCTCCCGAGCGTGGTCGATTGGCGGTTCACTACGGCCGATGCCAGAATCAAGCTCAAGCGCGTTTATCCGTTGATCCACGAGTGACGGACCACTAGGACGCCATCGGGCGGAGCTGCCCTTCCCGTCATACTGAACATTCAGGCGCTCCACCACCATGCGCGGCGTCGTTTGATTTGGTCTTCCGGTCCGCTCCGCTCCGAGTTTATGAGCGACGAACGATGATGCCGATGCACCCCACCCACTGCAAAAGCGATGGCGGCAGTTCAGCGAGCTAGGGTGACCGTCAGCCGAAACGGTACGCCGCTTGCGCCCGCCGGTTTATCACCGGGCAACGTGCATCGGCATGATGGCGTGGATGTAGCAACCCGGGGGACTTCAGCGTCGCCGAACCTTGAGGCCAAACGAGCGACGGAACGGAACGCCGCTGACGACCTCGCGTTTATCACTCTCGAACACTGATCCTGCTGAAGGACCACTGGCGCTGCGGCGCGGTGGTGGTGGATGCGACGGGTGTCGGCGGTGGGCTAGCCGCGTTCCTGGGGGCGGCGCTTGGCCCGAGGGTGGTGACCCCGTACGTGTACACGGCCGCGAGCAAGAGCAAGCTGGCCTACGACTTCCTGGCGGCGGTCAACGGCGGCCGCCTCAAGCTGCACGCCGAGAGCGCCGATTCGGAGGCCAACGACGCGCGGCGAGAGCTGCTCGCCCAGTGCGCGGCGGCCGAGTATGCGATGCGGGCTCACCAGGTGATGAGCTTTTTCGTGCCCGAGCACCGCGGCCACGACGACCTGCTCAACGCGGCCGCCCTGGTCACCCAGGCCGCCCCACTCGGCCGCTTGCGCCAGGCGGCGGGGAGACGTCAGGGTACCATCGCTCGTGATCCACTCGGGCGGCAATCCGAATGAACGGTGGCTGGCGCCCGCCGGTGCGCCAGTCGGGGGGAGGAGTGGGAACGTGGCTGCCAAGGCGGCAGATCCGGCGTCCCAGGTCGCCAGCCGGCGGCGCTGGATCGTCTGGGGCGTGCTGAACGCCGCGCTGTTTCTCTCCTTCTTCCACCGCCTCGCGCCGGCCGTGATCGCCGACAAGCTGATGCTCGATTTCCAGATTGGCGCGGCAGCGGTGGGCGCCCTGGCTGGGATCTACTTCTACGTCTACATGGCGATGCAGATCCCTAGCGGCATGCTCGCCGATACGCTCGGCCCGCGGAAAACGGTGGCCGCCGGCTCGCTGCTGGCGGCGCTGGGCGCGCTGCTCTTCGCGGTCGCACCGGACCTGCCGGCCGCTTTCGTCGGCCGCCTCTTGGTCGGCATGGGGACGGCCGTTGGATTCATCTGCGCGCTCAAGATCGTCGCGGCCTGGTTTCGGCCGGCCGAGTTCGCCACCCTCGCCGGCCTCGGATCGCTGGTGACCACCGCCGGTAGTGCGACGGCGGCGACGCCCCTGGCTCTTGCCGCCGAGGCGTTCGGCTGGCGAGCGGCGCTCGCCGCCGCCGCGGCGCCCACCCTGGGTGTCGCGGCGCTCGTCTGGTGGCTGGTGCGTGACCGGCCGCCGGGCCAGCCGGCTGGCGGCTCGCCGCGTCTGGGCCTGCGCCAGGCCGCATCGCTGGTCTGGCGCAACCCTCAGACCTGGCTGTGCTTCCTTGCGCACTTTGGCTGGTTCGGGAGCTACCTGGCGTTCGTTGGCCTGTGGGGCGTGCCGTACCTGATGCACGTTCACGGCCTGGACCGCCTGGCGGCGGCGAACCTGATGATCGGCGCCGCGGTCGCCTACACGGTCGGGGCGCTCGGGCTGGGCGTCGTCTCCGACCGCTGGCTCAGGCGGCGCAGGCCGCCGATGATCGCGGGCGGCCTGATCTTCCTGGCATCCTGGCTGGTGCTCGTCCTCTGGCCGGGCGGCCATGCCCCGATCGCGCTGACGGTCGGGGCGATCTTCCTCGCCTGCGCGGGCGGCGCGGCGAACCTGCTCTGCTTGGCTCTAGCCAAGGAGTCGAACCCCACGGCGGCGGCCGGGCTGGCGATGGGCTCGGCCAACGGCGGCATCCTCGGCGCCGCGCTCCTGCAGCCGCTGATAGGCGCGGTGCTCGATCTCGGCTGGCAGGGCGAGATGCTGGCCGGGGCGCGGGCCTACGGCGCGTCCGCATACCAGCTGGGCTTCGCCGCCTTCGTCGCACTCGGCGTCCTGGCGCTGGGCGCCGTGCTCGTCGCGACTGAGAGTCACTGTCAGGACTTGTGACCTGCGTAAGAGTCCGCGCGGCGTGCGATTCGCTGCCATCGAGGCGGCCGACTACGCGATGCGGGCCGGATCGACCGCGGCGAACTACTGTCGCGGGGCCCGCAAGCCCCTCAGACCAGGTCGCGGGGGATCGTGAACGTCCAGGTCTTGGCGAACACTCGCGTGCTCCTTCGTAGGCGTCGAGGGTGCTGGTGACCAGGAAGCTCGCGGCGTCTGAGGAGAGGGTGCTCGCGACCTCGACCCGCGTCTGCCAGTTGCCGCGCGCGATCCGAATCGTCCCCTCGCACCTGAGGTGGGCAGACAGTGGATCGTCCTCGCGAATGGAGTGCTCACTGACCGTGACGCTGTCGTACTCCAGGCCGCTGGCATTCTGGCGGAAGCAGCTGTCGTCGACCCGGAGTGACCCTTCGACTGTACCGGTGGCTAGGTCATGCCGTCTGGGGGATGGATTATCCGGATCCACAGGACTTCATCCAGCCCTTGTTCCTCTGCGGCTCGGTCGGCGCGGGCGGCAGCAACAACGCGTGGTACTGCAGCCAGGAGGTGGAGCAGCTCTTCGAGAAGGCCGAAGCGACCTCCGAACAGGCGGAGCGCCTCAAGCAGTACCAGCAGCTCGAGCGGCTCCTGGTCGAAGATGCCCCGCGGGTGTCGCTTTTCCATCTCGCGGCGTACACGCTGAGCTCGGCCGGACACGAATCCGGCGCCCGCTTCGGACCAGGGAATCATGATGTCCTCTGTTTCCAATGTCAAGACAGCCGAAGATCTCTTGACGGCCGACGGCGAGAGAAGACGCGCCGCATCGCGCCGTGCGCGAACGTAGCGCCGGAGCAGGATCATCGGGGAACGGTCAGCCGGAGGATCTGGGCGGGCCCGGAGCGGCTCAAGCAGTACCAGCAGCTCGAGCGGCTCCTGGTCGAAGATGCCCCGCGGGTCTCGTTGTTCCATCTCGCGGCGTACACGCTCTACGGTGAAGCTTCAGGTGCCGCCGTCGGCCAGCCCCGCCAACTTCGCCCTTCCGGGCGAGCGAGGTCTGGAGGACGAAGTAGCCCCCGAGCGGTTAGCTGCTCCGACTTGCGGATCCGATACGGCGCGCATCTCTAGAACCGGGCGTCGCGCCGACTCCCCCGACGCCTGCTGCCGCCGGCTTGCTTGAGATGCGAAGTCACCGAGAAGCGCGATCGGGCTGGAATAGGCGCTGAAGCGCGCGGAGCACCTCGGCAACCTTGTGCGGTCGAGTCCTACCGAAGCGCCCGACGATAAGCGCTTGGTGGATCGTGAAGAGCTTGCCCACCTTAATCACACTGGGGCGCGGCAGTGCTCCATCCACGAGATCCTGAGCGCGGAGCAACACATCCCGCGGGAGCTGCCGAGCCGGTACGCGCGAGGTTATAGCGCAGAGGACGAGGTCTTCCGGGTCGAAACCGTCAGGTGAGACAACCAGAGCGGGTCGACGCTTCTGGCCGGTGAGATCCGTGAAGGGAAATGGCACGAGGACGACGTCTCCTCGGACCATAGGTCACTTCACCGCCACGCGGTCCCAGATGGCGTCGTCATCGTTGTCCCAGAACGTGAAGGCATCCTCAGCCGCGGCAAGCCAGCCCTCGTCCTCGACCTTTTGCGCCTCGCGGGAGATTGCCGCCTCGAGCGCCTGTTGGTCGATCGGAGCAATGACCGCGACCGGTCGTCCCCTCACGGTGAGCAACAGTCGCTCCCCGCTTCTGACGCGGGCGATCACTTCCCCGGTATGCTGTTTAAGATCGCGTGCGCCTACCGTGTTCATGAGCGCCCTTAACCTTTTAACCTCAAAACCTAGGTGAACACAATTGTAGCATCTGCTCGCCGTCGGTGTGGCATGAACCGCGACCAACTGGGCCCGGGGCGTGGCCCAGAATCCTTCCAGTGCGGCAAGCTCGCGTTCCCGGTTGACGAACCGCTCAAAGCCAGCGCCATCACAGGCCAGTACAGTAACAGAAAAGTTAGTAACTAATACGTTAGGAACTAATCTGTTAGTAAGGGAAGGCGCGCGGCGAAGGCGGCGGGATGGTCTGGGCCGCCGTTATAGGCGCTTGAGGCTGATCTTACCGCCCGCGCAGCGCGTTGAAGACCTTTTCGGCGCTGATCGGCAGATCGGTGATGCGGACCCCGACGGCGTCCTCGACGGCGTTCGCGAGCGCCGCGGCGGTCGGGATCGCGGGCATCTCGCCGACGCCCTTGCCGCCGAAGGGGGCGGGGCCATCGCCGTGCTCGATCAGCTCGATCTCCAGAGGTGGGATGTCGGCCAGGCCGGGGACCTTGTAGTCGCCGAAGTTGATCGCCTGCACCCGACCCTGCTCGACGCGCAGCTCCTCCATCAGGCCCTGGCCCAGGCCCTGCATCAGCCCGCCCTCGACCTGGCCGGTCAAACCGCGCGGATTGATCGTGTACCCGACGTCATGCACCGCCACGATCCGATCCACCCGGACCTGGCCGGTCTCCCGATCGACGCTCACCTCGAACGCCTGGCAGCCGTAACCAGTCGAGGGGCCGCGCTCGGCCTGCAGATCGACCTGCTCGCCAATCAGGCCGCCTTCCAGTTTCGCAAGGCGGCCGGCTAGCTCCGCGAAGCGGATCCGCGCCAAGTCGTCCCGAGACACGAAATGGCCGTCCTCGAGCTCGACACCATCCTCTCGCCAGCCTTCCACCTCGGCGGCCAGCGAACACAGGCGCCGGCGCAGTTGCTGCACAGCGGCGAAGGCAGCGCCGCCGGTTGAGTTGGTCACCTTGCTACCGCCGCTGCCCGAATCGAACGGAGCGTTGTCGCTGTCCCCCTGCTCGACGCGCACCGCCGACGGCTCGACCGTCAGGACCCGCGCGACGACTTCTTGCAGGACGGTGTGAGCGCCAGTCCCGACCTCAGGCACGCCGGTCCGCACCAGCACCCGACCCTGGGCGTCGACTTCGACGGCCACTTCGGCCCGACCGGCGCCGGTCCCGCGCTCGCTGATCGCCAGCCCGCGACCCTGGTTGGCCTGCGTCGCCTGCCCCCAGCCGATCGCCCGCGCCGCCTGGTCGAGCACCTCGCCGGCTGACCCGCACCATGGCTTGCCGTCCAAGTCCTCGTCGCCGTCGCGCAGCAGGTTCCGGTGGCGGAACTCGACCGGGTCGATGCCCAGCCGCCGCGCGACCATGTCCGTGTGCGACTCGCAAGCGAAGGTGACCTGCGGCTGGCCTGGCGCCCGCATGCTGCCGCAAGGGAGCTGGTTGGTGTAAACGCACGAGGTGACGATCCGCACGTTGGGGATGCGATAGGGACCCGCCGCCCGCCGCGAGCCGGCCAGGGTGATGCCGCCGCGGAATCCGGCGTAGGCGCCGCTGTTGTAGAGAACTCGAACGTCGCGGGCGACCAGCCGGCCACCCTGGTCGACCCCACTCTTGATGCGGATCACGGCCGCGTGGCGCGGGATGCCGGCCTGGAACTCCTCGTTCTGGCTCATGACCATCTGCACCGGGCGCCCGCTCGCTTTTGCCAGGAAGTAAGCCAGCGCCTCGTCGACGATGTAGCCCTTGCCACCGAAATCGCCGCCGATGCGATTCGGCATCACGATGAACTGCTCGGCCGCCAGGCCGGTGGCCTGAGCCAGATACTCGCGGACGCCAAAGAGTTGCTTGACGCACGACCAGACACGCACCTTGCCGGACGGCTCGATCGCCACGGTGCAGCTATGTGGCTCGATAAAGCCAACGTGCTGCATCGGCAGCCGGAAGACATCCTCAAAAACCCGCGCCGAGCGCTCGAAGCCGGCCTCGACCTCGCCTTTGGCCACCACCACCGTCGAGTTCGCGTTCGGCTCCGGCGGCAGCGGGCCCCGCTCGTAGCCACTGGCGTATGTTTCGCGATCTGGGTGAAGCGCGGGGGCATCCGGCAGGAGAGCCGTCTCGATGTCGAAGACGCCCGGCAGGTCCTCGTACTCGAGCCTGATGGCGTTCAGCGCCTCCTCGGCGGCGTCGCGCGTCTCCGCCGCTACCACCGCGATCTTCTCGCCCACGAAACGCACCCGCTGCCAGGCCAGCGGTGGCATGTCCCGCAAGCCCCGGCCGATCAGCGGGACCGGGAGATCCGCGCCGGTGAGCACCGCCCGGACGCCCGGCAGGCGCCGCGCCGCCGAGACGTCGAGCGCAGTGATGCGGGCATGCGGAATCGGACTGCGCAGGGCGATGCCAACCAGCAGGCCCGGCAACGGTACGTCGCCTGCGTACAGCGCTGCGCCGGTGACCTTCTCCGGCCCATCGACGCGGCGGACGACCCGCTCCCGTACGGCTTCGGTCACGCCAGCAGGGTACGCGGCCACGCCCAGACTGTCAAACGGCGGGCGCCGAAGGTGCAAGCCGGGCACTGCCTGTGGCTCCCTGCAAGTGAGTTGGCTGTCGGGCCAAGTGTTTCATCCTCCACAATGGCCGCAGGCGGGATGGCTCGGAAGGATGGGCATCAGCGAGCGCGTCCCAGCCCCGATGGGCGGAGCGGCCGGACGATCGCCCAGCTGGGAACGTTTGCGATGTTAGTATGGCTTCAGGCATGGACGAGCGGACCCGCGAGCTGGCCATCCTCAACGCTATCGCCGAGGCGCTGAACAGCTCGCCTGACGTCCAGCAGGCGCTCGAGCGGACCCTCGGCCTGGTGGCCGATCTGCTTGGCTTGCGGACCGGCTGGATCTGGTTGATCGACCCGGACAGTGGACAGTTCTACAGCGCCGCGGCCCGCGATCTGCCACCTTACCTGCAGGAGCCGGTCCGAATGGCCGGCAGCAAGTGCTGGTGCATCCAGGACTTCGAGCGCGGCGAGCTGAGCCCCAAGAACATCGACGTGCTGGAGTGCAGCCGCCTGCGCCCCGCAGTCCAGACCAAAGAGGCGGAACTGACGCGGGGGCTGGCCTACCACGCGAGCATCCCGTTGTACTTCCAGGACAAGCCGCTCGGGATCATGAACCTGACCGGGCCAGCCTGGCGAAAGCTCACCCGCGACGAGCTGCGGCTCCTGTCGACGATCGGCTATCAGGTCGGCATCGCGATCGAGCGAGCCCGGCTGGCCGAGGAGGGCACGAGGCTGGCCCGCGCCGAGGAGCGCGCGAGGATCGCGCGTGAGATCCACGACACGCTCGCCCAGGGGCTGACCGCGATCGGGCTGGACCTGGAGGGCGCGCTGCGCCACCTGGAGAGTGAGCCCGAGCAAGCCCGCCAGCGGCTGGAGCGCGCGCTGGGCATGGCCCGTGAGAGCCTCGAGGAGGCGCGGCGGTCGGTCATGGACCTGCGCGCCGCGCCGCTGGCCGGCAAGCCGCTGGCGGAGGCGCTCGCCGCGCTGGGGAGGTCGTTCACGTCCGAGACGGGGGTCCGCATACGGGTCCGGTCCAGCGGCGATCCGGGCCTGTCGCTCCGGATCGAGTCCGAGCTCTACCGCGTCGCCCAGGAGGCGTTGGCAAACGTCCGCAGGCATGCGCGAGCGACCGAGGTCGAGATGAGTCTGCAGGCCTCCGCCACCGAGGTCCGCCTCTCGATCCGGGACGATGGCCGCGGCCTCGAACCTCGGGCGGCCCGGGCCGCGGGCAGCAGTTACGGCATCCGCGGGATGAGGGAGCGCGCCCGCCTGCTGGGCGGAAATCTTCGGGTCGTCAGCCGGCCCGGGCGGGGGACCACGGTCACGCTCACCGTCCCGCTCGCAGCGGGCGCGGAGCCGAGATGATCCGCCTGCTGGTCGTCGACGACCACCCAATCGTCCGCCAGGGATTGGAGGCGGCCCTGCAAGACGAGGCTGAGTTCGAGGTGGTTGGATCGGCCGGATCGGCCGAAGAGGCCCTGGCGCTCGCAGGGCGCCTACGGCCCGATGTCGTGCTGCTCGACCTGGAGCTGCCCGGGCAGAGCGGCGTCGAGGCCATCCCTCGCCTCGCGGCAGTCAGTCCAGATAGCCGCGTCCTCGTGTTCACGGCCTACGAGACCGACGAGCGCGTCTTTGGCGCGATCCAATCCGGAGCCAGGGGGTATCTGCTCAAAGGGGCCACCGCCGACGAGATCGCGCGCGCCGTCCGCGCCGTGCACGCGGGTGGCTCGCACCTCGAGCCACGAGTTGCCGCCAGGCTCATGGCCGAGCTGCGCGCGCCGCGGCGCTCTAGCCGCCAGTTGAGCCAACGCGAGCGAGAGGTTTTGCGACTGGTGGCCGAGGGGCTGCCCAACAAGCAGATCGCGCGGGCACTCTCCATCTCCGAGCGCACCGTCAAGTTCCACCTCAGCTCCGTGTTCCAGAAGCTCGGCGCAGACAACCGCGCCCAGGCGGTCGCGCTTGCGGCAGAGCACAGGCTGCTCTGAAGGAGGACGGGGCCCCCGAAGGGGTGGCCCTTAAAGTTTTGCGCGGCTGGTGCCGTGTGGGCATGGCGGGACGCTAGAGGGGGCTGCGGCCGGCTATCCGGCTCTTCGCTTCAAGTGCTGCGCGGGCCACCTCGCCCTCACCCCCTGGCCCCTCTCCCTCCGAGGGGAGAGGGGGAAACCGTCTCCCCTCTCCCCCGTGAGGGAGAGGGGTTGGGGGCGAGGGGTTCTTGTTCCGCGCAAAGAGCGCGGGCCACCCGCCTCGAAGTGCTACATGGCCGCCGAACCGGAGCGGCCCTATACTAGCCGCAGCATGGAGCAAACAGGATCCCGCTTTGGACGACGCTCGTTGTTGCAGGGGAGCCTGGCCGTGGCCGGGCTGGGCCTGCTGGCCGGCTGCGGGGTGCTGCCGCCCCGGGTTGCGCCAGCGGCGCAGGTCCGACGGATAGGATTCCTCAGTGCAACCGCCCCTTCCGCCATCGCGGCCCGCACCGAGGCCTTCCGGCAAGGCCTGAGTGAACTCGGGTACGTGGAGGGGAAAGACATTGTCATCGAGTATCGGCATGTAGTGGGCGAGCGAGATCGGCTGAGTGATCTCGCAACTGAGCTGGTAGGTCTGAATGTTGATGTTATCGTCACGACTGGGCCGACATCGACCCTTGCTGCCAAGGAAGCAACTTCTACGATTCCCATTGTCATGGCGTATCACAGCGACCCTGTTGGCTCTGGATTCGTGGCCAGCCTAGCGCGTCCTGGAGGGAACATTACTGGATTGTCCAGCCTTGCCCCAGAGATGAGCGGAAAACAACTGGAGATCATGAAAGAGATCCTGCCCAATTTGTCCTGTGTGGCAGCCTTCGGGACTTCGAGCCAGCCGGGCAACGCCCAAGCGTTAAGAGAGACGGAGATCGCAGCGCGGTCGCTCGGGGTTCAGATCCAATATGTGAATGTAGAACGACCTGAAGACATTGAGGCTGCGTTTAGAGAGTCAAACAAGAGGTGTAATGATGCAGTCCTTATGCTTCCGAGTCCTATCCTCAATGCTTATCGAACACAGGCTGTAGAGCTCGCGGTAAATAGCCGGCTACCGGCAATATATCCGATGCCAGAATTCGTCGAAGACGGGGGGCTTGTGAGCTACGGCGTGAGCTTTACAAGCTTGTACCGGCGCGCCGCCACGTACGTGGACAAGATCCTGAAGGGCGCTAAGCCCGCTGATCTGCCGGTGGAGCAACCCACGAAGTTCGAGCTGGTCATCAACCTCAAGACCGCCCGGGCGCTTGGGATCACCATCCCACAGGAAGTCCTGATCCAAGCCACCGAGCTCATCCAGTAGGGCCGTTCGTTCTCTGCTCAGCCTGCCAGTCTCTGCCAGCCAGGGCACCCGTCCCCCCCATCCCCCATCCGCCGTAGAGCAGCCCCTGTCCACCTGGACAGGTGTCTTGTTGCCCTCCTGCCCGAGGTCGGCGGCACGCCAGCAGGCGCATCCTCAAAGCAGAACCGCTGCCGAGGCGGCGGGCTGAGGGAGATCGAGCCATGAGACAGGCCGAATATGTGGCGCTAGTTACTGGTGCCTCGCGTGGACTGGGATTGGAGATCGCGAGGCTGTTCGCCGGGCGCGGGGTGCCACTCGTGTTGACGGCGCGCGGCGTGGAAGCGCTCCAGGAGGCGGCCGAGGAGCTGCGGGGCAAGGTCGAGGTTGTCGCGCTGGCGGGCGACGTGGCGGAGCCGGCCCATGTCGAGCGTCTGGTTCGCCTGGGTTTGGACCGCCTGGGACGGATCGACGTGCTTGTGAACAACGCCTCGTCGATCGGCCCGAGCCCCATGCCGGCCCTGGAGGCCTATCCGCTCGACGTCCTCGCCGAGGTGTTTCGCGTCAACGTCATCGCCCCGCTCCACCTGGCTCAGCTCGTCCTGCCCCAGATGCGCGAGCGTGGGCGGGGCCTGGTCGTCAACGTGACGTCAGACGCCGCCGTCCAGGCGTATCCGACCTGGGGCGGCTACGGCGCCAGCAAGGCGGCGCTCGAGCAAGCGTCGCGCGTCCTGGCGGCAGAGTTGGAAGGCAGCGGGGTCCGCGTGTACGTGGTGGACCCGGGTGACATGAACACCCAGATGCACCGTGAGGCGGAGCCGGGCGAGGACCTCTCACACCTGCCGCGCCCCGAGGCGGTCGCCCCAGCATTCGTGCGCTTGGTGGAAGGAGAGATCGCGCCGTTCGGCCGGTTCGAGGCACAAACGCTAGCGGCGGCCGCGGCGGCAGGGAGGTCAGCATGATCGGCCTCGAGCACTGGCTGGATTTCAAGTTGCCGGCCGAGCTGGAGGCGACCGAGCCGCCGGAAGCGCGCGGGCTGCGACGGGACCAGGTGCGGCTGCTGGCCACCTATCGTGAAGACGATCGGATCGTCCACGCGCGGTTCGTCGATCTGCCGGATCTCTTGCGGCCCGGCGACCTTCTCGTAGCGAACGACTCCGCCACGCTGCCGGCCACGTTGGCCGCCCGACGAGTGGATGGGAGCGAGCTTGCGCTTCATCTCTCGACTCGCCTGCCAGGCCAGCTCTGGGTGGTCGAGCCCAGGCAGACGCAGGTCGCCGCGGGCGAGGCGCTGGCGCTGCCGGGTGGCGGCCTGGCCACGCTGGTCACTCCGTACGCCCGCTCCCAACGATTAT
>WNGA01009672.1_pt1 | contig 12949 bp, 14 predicted proteins | sample 5400061 | NCBI WGS metagenome assembly WNGA01 (sample SAMN13153366, study PRJNA577476) | soil metagenome | isolation source: 100 cm soil or saprolite under grassland replicate 2 | place: USA:California | collected 2016-06-15
GGCAGCCACGGGATCCCGTCGGCCTCCAGCAGCCGCTGCGCCAGCGACGACTTGCCGACCCGCGGCGCGCCGCCGACCAGGTAGAGGGTGTGGCCACCCGTCGCGGGCATCGCGCCTCCGTCACGCAACCGGCGAACCCCGCCAGCGCTGGAACTCGTTCCATCCTGCACCACGCCGAACCGCTCCCGGGCGGTCCGAGGGTGACGCGCGCCACGGATCCAGGGCCTGGCCCGAGCCCGACGCCGAGCCCTCCTGCAGGTCCGGATCGACGCAGCGACGGCTCCCCAGGCCGGTCGGTCCCCGGGCCGGCCGAGTGCGCCGCCCCACCGGCCACAGTAGGACCTTGCGATGCCAACCTGCCGCGGATCCGCTGGCGGTGTGGACCTTCGTCCAGGCCGGCGAGGAGGTTGCCTCCGGCGAGCCGTCCGTCACCGGCCAGCAGCGTTCCGCCGCCGGCCGGGAGACGTGGCGGAACGCTCGGCGGCGCTGCTGGAATCCAATCGCCGCCGCGCCGCCGAGCAGCACCGCAGACGGGCTGCCCAATGGCGAGGACGTGCCCGCGCGGCCGGCGTGCGCCACTACCAGGATCACGCCCAGGATCGCCCGACGCGGGATCGAGTCCTTGGCTCGGCTGGGCCGCCATCGCTGGGTGATCGAGCGGTCGCTGGCGTGGCTGGTGGGCTACCGGCGGTTGCAGGTCCGCTACGAGCGGCGCGGGGACCTCCTGCTCGGGTTCCTCCACCTTGCCTGCGCGCTGGCCTGCCGCAACGCACTGAACCAGCCGAAGGGATGAACCCCACTTCCTATCCGGTCCGCCGGTGGACCAGCCAGGCCGCGACGCCGAGCAGGACCGCCGCGAGGGCGGCCAGCAGCCCCGCCTCGATCAGCTGGAAGGTCCAGAATCGGTCTCCGGGCTGGTACACCTCAAGGCTGCGGATGCCGTGCTGGTGGAGGTAGGCGAGCGTGTCGTCGGCTTCGCGCGCCGCCCCCAGGACCGCGCTTTCCTGTGCCAGGGTGAGCCGGTGACCCGCGCGGTCGATCAGGCCGCTGTCAAGGATCCAGTCCCGCCCCGCGCCCAGCGCACCCCGCCCAGCGGTCGTGTTCGCCGCGTCCGTGCCCGGGTCGAAGGTGCGCACCAGCGGGGCGAGGAACCGGGGGCGCCCCACCAGGACCAGCGGGAGCCACACGATCCAGTAGCCGAAAAAGGTCAGCGCCATGGCGGGGATCGTTCGGCGCGCCAGGGTCCCGGCGAGGGTACCCAGCGCGAAGGCGAACACCGCCGAGGCGGTGGGCACCACGCCCTCGAAGTTGTAGGCGGCGCCGTCGAACCGTCCCTGGATGCCGTCCAGGGGCCCGCGCCACCAGGTGAACAGGGCGGTAAACCCGACCGCGAGCACGGTCACCGCGGCGGTCAGCACCGCGAGCTTCACGGCCAGCCACCGGGTGCGGGTGACGCCTTGCGCCCAGGCCAACCGCCAGGTGCCGTGCTCGAGTTCCCGGCCGAGCAGCGGGGCGCCGATGAACACCCCGGCCAGGGCGGGCAGCACGGCCAGCAGGGTGACCAGGTCACCCAGCCCGACGTAGCGCACCGTGAACTGCTCCAAGAGCGTGTCACAGCCCGCCGCCGCCCGGCCGCCGCCGGCCACGCAGGCGGCCACGCCCTGGTCGGTGTAGGCAGCGTGCATCGGCAGCCCCGTGACCAGCAGCACCGCACCCAGCGCCGCAAGCAGCACCAGCCCGCCGAGGACCTCCGCCCGGTGCTGCCGCCAGGTCAGCCAGAGCATCTAGCCGTCGGCCTCCTTCGCGGCAGCGGGTTCGGGCTGTTCGAGGTAGGCCAGGACGAGCTCCTCCAGGGAGACGTCATGGGCCTGCCAGCGCGGATGGAACTCCACCGCGCCATTGGTCCTGACCAGCAGGTTGGTATGCCGCGCCCCGCTGGTCGCACGCAGCAGCCCCGGGATGGCGGCAAGCTCATCGTCGGGGCAGCGCGGGCCGACCAGCAGCCGGTGACCGGCGAGCAGGTCGTCGATGTCGGCCGCCAGCCGGACGCGGCCGTCGCGCAGCAGGATCAGGTGGTCGCAGACGCGCTCCAGCTCGGCGATGACGTGCGACGACAGCAGCACCGTCAGGCCGTCGGCGGCGACCGCGTCCATGAGCGCACGCAGAAAGTCGCGGCGGGCCAGCGGGTCCAGGTTGGCCACCGGCTCGTCCAAGACCAGCAGCCGCGGCCGCTTCGCCAGCGCCAGCGTCAGCGCGACCTGCACCTGCTGGCCGCCGGACAGCTTGCCGGCGCGGCGATCCAGCGGAATGCCCAGCCCATCCAGGCGCCGTTCGGCCAACGCCTGGTCCCAGGAGGTGTTGAGGCTGCGTCCCAGGTGGAGCAGGTCGGCGACGGTGAAGCCGCGGTAGAGCGGATGCTCCTGGGCGACGAAGCCGACCTGGGCCCGCAGGGCGACCCCCGCCCCGTCGACCGGCGCACCGAACACCTCCACCGTCCCAGACGTCGGCTTGGTCAGGCCCACGGCCAGCTGCAGCAGCGTGGTCTTGCCGGCGCCGTTGGGGCCGACCAGCGCCACGACGCGGCCCTGGGGCAACGACAGCGTGCAGTCCCGCAACGCCCAGGTCTTGGCGTAGCGTTTGGCCAGCCGCTCGGTGCGCAGCGCCGCGGTCACGCGACCCCCTCCCCGCCCGCGGGCTCCTCCAGCACGCTCGCCATCACCGCGGCCACCCGCTCATGGTCAAGCCCGGCGGCGTAGGCCGCGTCGACCCAGCGGCGCAGTGCGTGGCGCAGCCGGGCATAGGTCGCGGGGTCGACGCTGGCGGTCGTGGTCTGGATGAAGGTGCCCTGTCCCGAGCGGGCGGCCGCAAGGCCCTCCCGGTCCAGCTCCCGGTACGCCTTGGCGACGGTGTTGGGGTTGATCGTCAGCTCGGCCGCGACGTCCCTGACGGTGGGCAGCTGGTCGCCCGGCCGCAGGTAACCCAGCAGGATGGCCTGCTTGACCTGGCCGACGAGCTGCAGGTAGGTCGGGACACCCGAGCGCGCATCCAGCCGGAACACGAACACGGCACCTCCGCACGTCCGCTTGTACTAGTATCCTAGTACAGCCCAGGCGAACAACCCAGACCATGACCGGCTGCGCGTGTCCGGTTTGGCGTGTCCTGAAGAAGGCTCCGCGCCGGGACGTCCCGCCGCACGTGCTCGCACGACGTCGGGAAGCCCGCGAGTTCGGGATTGCTGAAGGCTGCCTGGCGGGTCGGTGGCGGTGGGTTCGCCGAACCCGCGCGGTGGGCGTGGCGCCTCGGCGGTTCAGCGTCGGGTGAAGGCCCTGAGCAGGTCCAGGTGGGCCGCTGCCGGCAGCCCGTGGGCCAGCAGGAAGAGGTGGCCAGGAACAGCCGGCGGGCTGCCAGCAGCGCCTCGGCGTGCTCCTGGTAGCCGTCCGGCAGGGCCGGACGGCGCGGTAGCCGCCCAGCAGGACGGGACCAAGCGGCTCGGGGACGCTGTCGACCGCGACCGCCAGGTCCAGGGCGTAGTGCCCCCAGGCGGCGTCGTCGAAGTCCAGCGGGCAGGCCTCCCCCCGGTGGTCCAGGACGTTGCCCAGGTGCAGGTCGGCATGGACCAGCCCGTGCACGGCCGGGCCCGTGCCGAGTCCGGCCAGCACCGCCTGGACCCGGTCGGCCACCTCGCCGAGCAGCCGCCGGGTGGCCGGGTCGATCGGCCGGCGGGCGAGCTGGGCGGCGTCGGGGGTGCCGGCCCAGGTCAGCCGCCCCATGTCGAGGGTTGGGCGGGTGAAGCCGGCCGGCGGGCGGAACCGGCGGGCGTGGCCGTGCAGGGTGGCCAGGACGCGGCCGAGGTCGGCGACCAGCCGCCGCGACGGGCGGGCCTCGCAGTGGCGGCCCTGGACCCACGCGAAGGCGATGCAGCGCCCCCCGGCCGGCCGGCCCGGGGGTGGCCACCTGGGTGCCGAAGCGGGCCGCCGGGACGGTCAGGTCGGTGCCGCGGGCCAGGGCGGCCAGCCAGGCCAGCTCGGCGTCCAGCTCGGCGTCGCTGCGCCCGCCGGGCAGGCACAGCCGCACCACCAGCCGGTCGCCGGTAGCGGCGTCGCAGCGGAACAGGTGGTTGCTGTGCTCGCCCAGCCAGCGCAGCCGCCCGACCGCCACGCCCTGCTCGCCGAGCGCGGCACGGGCCAGCCGCCGGAGCTGGCTGGTCGTGGGCTGCAGGTTGGGTCGCCCTACCGGCTTGGCCGCAGCGTCCACGGCCACCACGCTACCCAGCACCGCGGCCACCGGCCAGCAACGCCCGGCAGTCGGGGAGCACGGCCGGGGCGTTGGGACGGAACCCCCCGGCTCGTGCGGCCCAGGGCGGGGTGGGACCCACCGTCGGGCCACCACGCTGGTCACGACGGCGCCGGCGGCCGGCGCGTCAGGCCAGCCGCAGGCGGGCACCGTCCAGCACCTGCCCGATGAGCCACTGCGCCTGCGCGAACCACGCCGGGTCGGCTTCGTAGGCCCAGCTGAGCACGTCCAGGCAGTGCTCGAGCTGGTAGAAGGCGAACCGCTCGGGCGCGTCGGCGTCCAACTGGCCCCGCTGCAGGTAGCCGGCCACGAACGAGGTGAAGATCCGCGAGTCAAGGCCGTGGTCGGCGGTCCACAGCAAGTCCTCCACCGGATCGCCGGGGGCGGCCGACTCGAAGTCGAACACCGCCACCACCCCAAGGCGGCCGTCGGCGGTCGGGCCGGCCGCGACGTTGCTGCTGCCGTAGTCGCCGTGCAGCAGCCTGGGGCGCAGCCAGTCGGCCTGGCGGATGGCCGGCTCGAGCCGGTCCAGCTCCTGGTCGGCGCGGCGCAGCAGCGTCGGCGGGACGCCCTGGAGTCCGGCCGCCCGGGCGCGGACCTCGCTGGCCCGGGGCAGCACGTGCGCGGCCAGCGTGGCCGGCCCGTCGGGGTCCCAGGTGCCAAAGCAGGCGAACCCGTCGAAGGCGTGCAGAGTGGGCAGCCAGCGGCCGAGCGCGCGGTGGAACTCCCAGCCCTGCGGGGTGTCCAGCTCGGCGCGGGTGGGGCGGACGTGGCCGGCGACGATCCTGGTCTCCAGGGTCCACGGCACGCCGCTGGGCAGCACGCCGTGGCCGAGCAGCCGCGGCACCGGCAGGCCACGGCCGGCCAGGAACCCAAGCGCGGCGACCTTGCGGGCCTGCCTGGTGCGGCCGTCCGACAGGTAGGCCTTGAAGATGGCGTCCTCGCCGACGGCGAAGACCTGGTTGCGATGTTTCTCCTCGAGCAGCCGGGCCGCGGCCGCGCCGCCGAGCAGGTGTCGCGTCGCGGCCTCGACCTCGTCGCTGGTCAGCGGTTGGCGACCCATCAGCGATCACGGCCCGAGCCTACGCCGCAGCACCAGATCGTCGCGGTCCTGCTGCTTGGGTGGGCCGAGCGCGGCCAGCCCGGGCTGCTGGGCGGCGGCGCCGTCGGGGTCGGCCAGGACCACAGCGCCTCCCGCCCCGGCACCACTGTCAGCACCCGGCCCTCCCCGCCAGTCCAGCAATCCAGAAGGAACGGCACGTTCCTCGACGACCGTGGAGGAATCGCAGACCCCCCCATCAGGAACCGTGCAGGGCTCCAAGAGCCAGCATGCGGGCCGCCTGAGCAGGGGCAAGGCCAAAACGGCTACCCCACGCTCCCAGGAACCCTCGGCTACTGCAACATGGTCATTGCGATCACGGGCCCGCCCGGTGCTGGAACGCACCCGGCAGCGAGCCGGCGCCCAAGCTCGCTCGCCGCCGTGACCTTGGTGGCCGTACCGCCGCGCTCCTGGTCGGCGAAGACCCCGCCTCGAAGCACTGGCCCGAGCGGCCGCTCGCGGCGCTGGTCGAGCGGATGCGCGATCACGGCCTGACGGTCATGCTGGTCACCACCCCGAAGCGGCGGCTGCGCGGGGTGCTGCCCCCCAGCCTGGCTGCGCGGACCCCCTCAACGCGTCGGCGCATAAGGGCTGGACCGGCTGAGGTCAAGGCAGCGAGCCGAACATGGGCGCGATGAAGACCGACGAGCTGTGGAGCCGGGTTGGCGCGCGGATCCAGGCGAGCTGTGGCTGGTCGCTGCGGCCGCTGGCGCGGCTCGGCCAGCCGCGGGAGGGCCGTCGGACCTGGCTTGCCGAACCCGTTGGCCAACCGGAGCCGGGGACGGTGATCGTCAAGGCAAGCGCCAACCCGTTCGCACCGACACGAGCCGCATGGACGGCCAGCGCGTTGTCGCTACTGGGCGAGCGTGGGTATCCCGTCCCGGTGCTGCTGTGGCACGGACGGCTGGATGGACGCTGGTTCGTGGTCGTCCAGGCGCGCCTGCCCGGCCAGCCGCTCCGCACCCTGGATGGGCCGACCCTGGACCGGCTGCTGGCATTGGTGGAATTGCAAGCGGACCAGGGGCAGCGGCTGGGCGAGGGTAGCTGGGACGTGTCCTGGTGGATCGGTGTGGTCCTGTTCGACGGCTGGGAGCACTGGTGGGACGCCGCGGAGGAGGCGGCGCCGCAGGCCAGCCTTCGGCTGCGGGCCTTCCTGCGGCCGGCGTGGGGGCACCGGCTGCCGGCCGGCGACCTGGTCCACGGCGACCTGAACCTCAGCAACGTGCTGGCCGCCGACGGCGTGATCAGCGGCGTGGTGGACTGGGACGACGTCGGGGTTGGCTGCCGGGCCGCCGACCTTGCGGGACTGCTGTTCGACTGGCACCGCCTGCGGCTGGCGGGCGCGGAGGGGCTGGCGCCGGACGGTGGGGAGCGGCTTGTCCGCGTACACCTTCATCTGTCGTTTGGCGTACGGCTTGACGTGTAGGTCGGCGAGGGCGAGCTGTTCTGTCGGCTCGTCGTGAGGGCCATCCTCCGACTGGTAGGGACCAACCTGCCGAGTCGGAGGATGGCAGCTCATGATCCTCTCGCAGGAGCAGTGGATGGAACTGCGCGCGTTCAAGGCGCTGGCCGAGGCCGGGGCCACCTGGGCGGAGATTGCCCGAGAGACCGGCCATGATTGGCGGACCGTCAAGCGCTACCTTTCCGCGGAGGCACCGACCTCGCCGCCGGCGCCAGCCAGGCGCGGTCCGGGGCCACGCAAGATCGACCCGTACGCCGGCCTGGTCGACGCCTGGTTGCGAGCCCAGCCGCGGCTGCGGGCGAGCGTGATCCATGAACGGCTGGTCGCACAGCATGGGTTCGATGGCCACTACCAGCGGGTGAAGATCTACGTCCGCGAAGCAAGAGCGCGCCTGGACCAGGTCGACCCGGTCCCGGCTGGCTTCCACCGACGATTCGAGGTCCTTCCGGGGGCACAGGCCCAGGTCGACTGGGGCGACGAGGGCGAGATCCTGACCGCGGGCGGGCCGCTGCGGGTGTCGAGCTTCCACATGACCTTGTCGTACTCGCGCGACCCGTTCTGCTGCTTTGTCGCCGCGCAGGACCTGGCCACGTTCTGGGACTGCCACCGCCGGGCGTTCGCCCACTTCGGCGGGGTGCCGGCGGTGATCGTCTACGACCGGACCAAGACCGTGGTCCGCCGGCATGTGCGCCGTGGCCAGGCCACGCCGCTGCACCCGGAGGCGGTGGCGTTCGCTGGGCATTACGGCTTCGCGATCTGGCTGGCTGCCGCGTACCGGCCCCAGTCCAAGGGTCGGGTCGAGCGCCAGGTCGAGGTCGTCCGCAGCCACGTCCTGGACGGCCGCGCCTTCGACTCCCTGGCCGCGATGGACGCCGCCGTCGCCGACTGGCTGCCCAGCCGCCGCGCGGCGACCCACCGCACCCACGGCGAGGTCATCGCGGTGCGCGCCGAACGGGATCGGGCTGCCCTGCGTCCGCTGCCCGAGCGGCCCTACCTGGTGGTGGAGCGCCACACCCGCCGGGTGGGCAAGGACGCGCTGGTCTCGTTTGGGGCCAGCCACTACTCGGTGCCCTGGCGGCAGGTGCGGCCCGGCGGCCGGGTGGAACTACGGGTCACCCCAGCCGAGGTGACGGTCTGGTCGCTGGGCCGCCAACCGCAGATGCTGGCCACCCACGCCCGCGCGATCGGGCGGGGCGCCTGGGTGGTCGACCAGGCGCACTGGGACGGCCTGCCCAACCGCGCCGACGCTCAACCGCTGCCGCCTTGTGCCGCCGACTGCGAACTCACCCCGCCACCCGAGCCGGAACCCGGGCAGCTCGAGCTGCTGGGGATCAGCGGCTCGGCCCAGGCCGCGGTAGCCCACACCCGGGTCGCTCGGCGGCGTCTTGCCGTCTACGACGAGCTCGTGGGGGTGGCCCCGTGAGCGAGCTGGTCGCCACCCGCATCCGTGAGCACGCCGAACGGCTCCGCCTCGCCTACCTCACCGACAACCTTGACCCGCTGGTCACCCGGGCCGAGCAGGCCACCATGGGCTACTTGGACTTCCTCGACCTGGTCCTCGAGGAGGAGGTCGGTCTGCGCGAGGGCCGCCGCTTCCGCAACGCCCTCAAGCTGTCGGGGCTGCCGCACCACAAGGGCCTGGACGCCTTCGACTTCGCCTTCCAACCCGACCTGGACGCCCGCAAGGTCCGCGACCTGGCCACGCTCGGCTTCGTCCAGGCCAAGGCCAACGTCTGCTTCCTCGGCCCGCCCGGGGTCGGCAAGACCATGCTCGCCGTCGGCCTGGCCATCGCTGCCTGCCAGGCCGGCTACTCGGTCTACTTCACCACCCTCGACGACTTGGTCAGAAACCTCCGCGAGGCCGAGCAGGCCAGCCGCTTCGCCAAGAAGCTCCAGACCTACCTCAAACCAGCCGTGCTGGTGGTCGACGAAGTGGGGTATCTGCCCCTGGCCCGCCCCGACGCCAACATGGTCTTCCAGCTCGTCGCCCGCCGGTATGAACGTGGCTCGATCCTGCTCACCAGCAACAAGGCGTTCAGCGAGTGGGGTCAGGTCTTCGGTGACGACGTGCTCGCCTCGGCCATCCTGGACCGGCTGCTGCACCACTGCGACGTCATCTCGATCAGCGGCCCCAGCTACCGCCTGAAGGACCGGCTCAAGCCATCCCCGAACGGAGGTGGTGCCCTCGAGTGACCCTGCTTGCCCTGCCACCTACATATGAGCCCGTACCACAAACGACATCAGCCCTTGACCCCGGACACGGCTACTCCGCCGCATCGTCGAGGTCGCCGGCGACCAGGGTCTGCGCTGCGTGGTTGCGTACGGGGCGGTCGCAAGGCTCGGACTGGCCGCCCAGCGACGCGAGCCGGACGCCCTGCGGACCTGGCGCCAGGTCACCGACGTGGTGCTCGGCTCTCTCCAATGACCAGGGCGTCCGGGCAGCGACGGGACGTGGCGTACCACCCGCTGTCCCAACAAGTGGCGTGAACCGGCCCGAGGCGTGCGCTGCGAACTGACGATGGTGTGGGTGTCAATTACTCCCTCACCTCATGCGACCTGCTCGTATTCATGGATCAACCCACCGAGCCGATCCCGTCGCATTCCTTCCCAGCCGACGCCAGGACAGCTGGTCCGTCGGGCTCAAGCGGTGATGCCTGCCCCGCTAACGTGGCTGACGACCCCAGAGGCACTGGGAGCGGCCGCCGGGGCCGCCGCTGGTGGCGCTGCGATCGTGCGGTTGGGGACGTGGGCGTCGGTCGCGATCGCCAGCGTCGTCCTTGCGGTGTCAGCCGCTTTTGCCCTTCGCTGGCGGCGCGCCACCATCTGGGCGCCCAAAGCCAACGCGCGGTGAATGGCCCCACCGACCTCATGAACCCACAACGCTATCGTGCGGCGAGCCCTTCGCCTCGATTGGTCGCCGCGCTGGTGGGAAGGAGTGGTGGAGGGCACCGACGTGCAGGGAAGGGGAGGACGCCGTTGCCACAACAGATCGACATCGCTGGGATCCGTCAACTCCTCGCCGCCGGGGCGCAGCTGGTCGAAGTCCTCCCGCCGGAGGAGTTCGAGGAGGAACACCTCCCCGGCGCGGTCAACGTCCCGCTGAGGCAGCTGACCCAGCAGGCGACCGCGTCGCTGGGCAAGCAGCGGCCGGTGGTCGTCTACTGCTGGGACTACCAGTGAGACATGAGCCCACGGGCCGCGTGGCGGCTCGAACGGCTCGGCTTCAAGCAGGTCTACGACTTCGTCCCCGGCAAGCTGGCGTGGCTGGCGATGGGCTGGCCCCGGGAAGGCACCGCCGGGGCGGTCCCCAACGCCGGGGAGGTCGCCAGGCGAGGCACCCCCACCTGCGCCCTTGACGACCGGGTCGCCGACGTCCGTGCGGCGGTGCTGGCGGCCGGTCGCGACGTCTGCATCGTCGTCAACCCCGAGGGAATCGTCCAGGGTCGCCTGCGGGGCCGGGCCCTTGAGGAGAACCCGGAGGCCACCGCGGAGCAGGCGATGCAGGTCGGACCGACGACCATCCGCCCCAGCGAGCGGCTGGAGCCCCTGGTCGAGCGGATGCGGCGGCGGGGCGTGGCGACCATCGTCGTCTCCGACCTGAAGGGGCAGCTGGTGGGGATCATGTACCGCGAGGACGCCGAGCGAGCGCTGGAGGCCGCTCGGCAATGACCTGGGCGCAGACCTTCGTTCGCATGGGACGCTTCTCCGGGACACGACCAGGCGACCAGCAGGTCGACCGCGTGCGCCGATCCCGCGGGCGACGGCGCGGAGGAGCCGACGGTTCACCTCCCCTCCGGTAAGCGGAGCAACGCATACCCGCCTATCGCCGACCATGGACTGATCACCGACTGCCACCCCACCGCGGTCGACGGCGCGCGAAAACTGGTTCTGGCTTTGGCTCACAAAGGTGATCGAACCGTCCAGAGCTTGGGGGTGACCCTGGGCTGAGGTTCGTTCGGGGTGGTGCCGTCAGTACCGCGTTGCGCGGCCAGCGGCTTGATCGCGGCTGGTGGAAGTCCGTCCAAGCCGCAGCCCGAAAACCGCTCGGCCGTTAGATGGCGGGTCCAGGAACCGCTGCCATCGCCGCAGCGCGTCGACCGCATCCGACCACGACAGCGCACCCTCCCGGACCGCGGCGGCGAACTCGTCGAGTTCCAGCATCCGGTAGGGGCGACCGTCGGTGGCAACCATGAGGTTGACACACCACAAGGACCGATCGGGCGGTGGGCACGGCGGCGAAGCGAGTTGGCGTGCGGCGGGTCCGGCGCGGGGCTGGCCGCGGCGTGCAATTGCCCACCGTGCTTGGCTGGTCGGAGATCACCGGGGAAGCGAGCGCGTGCGTGACCGGGTGGAGGTGCGCTGCTACGGCGGCGGCCGGGGCGACGAGACCCCGCAGGCGGTGCTGGTCGGCGTACCCAGTGTCCGCCGGTAGCCGTCGAGGCGAACCCTGGTGCGCGGGGTCAGGCGGATGGGGTGGCGAACCGGTCGTCGTCCAGGTCGGCGTCGACCGCTGCGAGCTCGACGGGCAGCCGCTTGGCCTCATCGGCAGCACCGCCTCCCACAGCATGGTCTGCGGGTCGGTCTCGCGGAGCACGCTGCCTCGAGGTCGCGAACCCTCCGGTGTAGCGCCAGTCTCCCAGCTCACCAGCCAGTGGCAGCCAGGCCTCTGGGCGTCTTGTGCGGGATCTCTCAAGTGGAGGGGAAGCGGACCGTCCCAGATGAACGATAATCGATGGAAAGGCCTGATTACGCGCACTATTCGTTATCATCCAACTTTACAGGGAGGTCTACTGGGCTGAGTATACCGATCGCGCCCTACCGTGCGTTTCAGTCCAATCATGACGAGCGGGCAAGCCGGAAAATGATGGAGGCAGTCGAATGGGCCATCGCGCTCGAGGCCCTCCGAAACCAAGCGCCGCCTAAACTTCTGCGCCTAGTCCTTCCGCCCGATGCCTGCTCTACCGTGCGAGCGACCGGGCTTGATCCCAAGAATTGTTCCTCGGCGGGATTTCGATCGTGCGCGCTTCTGTCCTGCCGCCCGGTTCTGGCGAGGCATTTCGAGGTGAAGGAGGCATCATGCGAATCCGAACACAGCGGCTCTTTGGGCTCAGTGCCGTAACAGCGCTGGGTGCCGTGCTGCTCGTCCTGGGCCTGGCCGCGGCCGCATCCGGTCAGGCCCGGCACGCTCGCTGGGACATCATCAGCTTGGTCGGCGGGGCACCCCCGGGGCCCATCAACCCCGGCGGTGTGGCGTCCGCCAAGGCCCCTGACGACACGATGATCACGCTCACAGGATCTGGCACGTTCGTCGCGCCGGGAGGCAACAACGGGGGCTCCAACGCCGTGACCGGAGGGGGCACCTGGCGGACTTTCGATGCGGCCGGGGCGTCGACCGCAAGCGGCACCTACGAGGTTAAGGAGCTGGTCAGGTTCGAGTTCGCCAGTTTCCAGAGCCCCACCCCCGTGTTCGTCGACAACGTTGGTGATGTGAATGAGCGGGCCAACGGCACCGCGGTGTTGCGGATCGAGTACTCGGACGGCAGCCAGGGCGTGCTCACCGTCGGTTGCCACGGGCCGGGGGCGCCGCCCGGGATCTTCGAGGGTATCGCCACGACGAAGGGTTTCAAGACGTACTACGCCGTTCAGGCTCCGGTGGCGGGCGTGGACGCCAACCGCACGATCTTCCACGTCTCTCGATAGGCGCCCAGGGCGTCGCAGTCGCCGGCGAGAGCAGGGCAGCCGATGCGCGGCTGCCCTGTTCCTAATTGCGTCGTCGCCGGACGGCTGAGGGCTTCAATTGCGGCCGGACGTGTCCAGCTCGGCACTATTCGTGGACGTCGATGCGCTAGCCGACCCGGACCCAGATGTTGTCGCCGGTGTCGGAGTGGTTGAAGTTGACGTGCCCGGGGACGTCCAGCGTCACCCCCTCCTCGGAGGGGTCGTCGTGGCTGGTCGGGTGTGGGGTGCGTAAACGCGTTCATGCAGCTCGCCGGTACTCGTGGAGGAGTCCACCGAGCAGGTCGCGTCGACGCACGGCACCTCGGTCATCCCGGCCGAGGTCGGTCAACCGGCCGGGCGGGTCTGGCGGTTGCAGC
>WNGA01012787.1_pt1 | contig 12947 bp, 12 predicted proteins | sample 5400061 | NCBI WGS metagenome assembly WNGA01 (sample SAMN13153366, study PRJNA577476) | soil metagenome | isolation source: 100 cm soil or saprolite under grassland replicate 2 | place: USA:California | collected 2016-06-15
AGCACATCCTTCTTATCCAACTCCTTTTTACAGGGAAAATACAAATCGGGATTATGATATCCAGTTGAATATTTTTTGCTTTAGATTATAATTCATATTTCTTATAAAGCAGAATAGTGAAGTAAGTGACTTATTAAGTCAGATGATAAAAATTCCTGCTCGCCGGTTATCTAATCAACACTATTGTTCCTTTTCTATACACATTGCCGCAAATAGTTTTTGCGCTTACCTGGTATACATAAGTGCCCGAAGCTTGCCTTATACCATTGTAAGTGCCATCCCAGCATTTTAAAGAACTCGTTGAGTGAAATATAAGATTACCCCAACGGTTGTATACACTAAAATCGAGATTAGTAACATAGCCCCATGTTTTCACCAGAATAATCATTGTAATTAACTTACCATCAGACTCTCTTATTTGAAGAACGGCAAAATCATAATCAAGACCCGAGTTCTGTAAATCACAAGTTGCAATTAAGTTTGTTCCATTTTCTATAACTCCCACACCATCTTCCCCATCACCACGATCAAATCTTTTTGTCCATGTAATATCAGCATTGGTATTCAGTTTTATAATCACTGCATCTGCAACGCCACCATGAACATTAATGATTCCACTAACAGCATAACCACCATCGGATGTTTCAATTATATCCATTCCAAGATCTCCATTTGCATTACCAAATGATTTTGTTTGTCCTGTTATTAAAAGACCTCCGTCCTTTGTCTTTTTTGCTTTTCTTACAAGTTCATCATTTGCACCGCCAAATACTTTTGACCAGAGAATATTTCCGCCGGCATCGGTTTTAACAACCATAATATCAGTTCCGCCTGCACCATAACTATTTGTTGTGCCCACCACATAAAATTGGTTATTGCCCGCATCGGTTATATCGTAAGCAACATCAGAGCCAGATCCTCCAAAAGCAAATTGAAATGCCTGATAGCATTGAGCATAAGAGGAAAGAGAAAAAGTAATGGAAAAAAATAAAAAAACTAGGACGCCTTTTTGTGTGAGTTGCTGTTTTCTGAAAGGTACGGTTCGAGGGTTAATAATCCTTTTCACAGTGGTTTATGGTTGTTACAATCTCGAAAGATATTTCAAAAAAGCAAATTTTTACAAACGCACTTCAGTTAAATTTTTGTTTCGCATAATTTTCATGCCTATTTAATCTTCTTTTAATAGCTCCAGGAATTTACTCATCCCTTCAAGTTTTTCTTTGGTCAGCTTATAACTGATATTCTTTTTATAATAAACATTCAAATCATACACTGCATTTTGGTTCTCCGCAATCACTTTATCCATGTTCTCCAAACCTGTTGCATTAGCTTCATTAAACCGCCAAATAAAATCATCAGGCAATTTCTTTCGCATCTTCCTGCACAGGACTAATTTTCCAATAATGCCTCAGTAATATTTTACACAGGTGCACCGATGTACGGCTTTGATAATCGAGCAACACCCTTTCAATTTTTTCTACAGGTACTTCGCTAAACAAACAAACACTTGCCACATCGCCTTCCGCGCCAATACAATAATCAGCAACAATATGCCATTCCTGAAGCTGAGGAATTATGGATATCGGCACAAGTCCCGCATCAATCGTTCCATCCATCAGCATATCTGCAATTTTTGAAGGATATTCTTCAATTAACTCAATCTGCTTTATGCATGAATGCCTGATGCCATACAACAAAGGTTTCGTATTTAAATAACTAACGGCTCCAATTTTTATCTTCTTCAATTAATATATTTTTGCATGCAAAGAAAAGAGATTTTTATGAACCGGGCGGAAGTACATATGGCATCGTTTGTTGCGTCGCACTCTTGTACGTTTTGAACTTTGTGAAGCAGTTTGAATGTTCCGGCGTTTGAAACTTTTAATGTTGAACTTTCGAACAATCAAACTTTCGAACAATCAAACTTTCTCTAAAATATTCAACTGCCTGTTACATAAAAATAAAAAACTAAAAATCGGAATCCCGATAGCTATCGGGAGGAAACTACATACCACAAACTATAAACTATTAAATGGAGCTAAACAACCTCACTGCCATCTCTCCCGTTGACGGACGTTATCGCAAACAAGTTGCTCATCTGGATGAATACTTTTCTGAATATGCATTGATAAAATACAGGGTGATTGTAGAGATAGAATATTTTTTATTTCTCGCTGATAAAAAATTTTTTAAACCAGGAGCAAAAGCAAAACAGCAATTGAAGAAAGTTGCCGAAGGTTTTGGTCTTGATGACGCGCAGCAAATAAAGCAAATTGAAACAATTACCAATCATGATGTAAAAGCAGTTGAATATTTTTTAAAACAACAATTGGAAAAAGCCGGGGCTGCAGATATAAAAGAATGGATGCATTTTGGTTTAACTTCTCAGGACATCAATAACACTGCCATTCCACTGAGCTGGAAACATTGTATGGAGCATGAGTATTTGCCTTCAATAATTAATCTGAAAAACAAGCTGCATGAATTTGCTGTCCAATGGAAAGATACTTCGATGCTTGCCAGAACACATGGTCAGCCTGCATCTCCAACAAAGCTGGGAAAAGAAATTATGGTATTTGTGGAGCGTTTGGATAACCAGGTGCAACTGTTTTCTCATATTTCGTATTCAGCAAAATTTGGCGGCGCTACGGGTAATTTTAATGCCCATAATATTGCGTTTCCAAAAAAAAATTGGGTGGATTTGGCAACAGAATTTGTAGAAAATATTTTGGGTCTTCAACGTTTGAAATTTACTACGCAGATTGAACATTACGATAATCTTGCTGCTCACTTTGATGCCATCAAACGCATCAATACAATACTCATTGATTTATGCCGTGATATCTGGATGTATATCAGCATGAATTATTTTAAACAAAAAACAAAGGAGGGTGAAATCGGTTCATCAGCAATGCCGCATAAAGTAAACCCTATTGATTTTGAAAATGCAGAGGGGAATCTTGGCATTGCAAATGCTTTGCTGGAGCACTTTTCAGGAAAACTTCCCGTTAGTCGACTGCAAAGAGATTTAACTGATTCAACAGTATTAAGAAATCTTGGTGTGCCTGTTGCACATACATTAATTGCAATTAAATCCATTGAAAAAGGTTTGGAAAAATTGGTATTGAATAAAGCAAAACTGAAAGAAGACCTTGAAAACAATTGGACTGTAGTAGCAGAAGCTATTCAAACAATATTGAGAAGAGAAAATTATCCAAATCCTTACGAAGCATTGAAAGACCTGACAAGGGGGAGATCATCTGTTACCAAAAATGACATTCATCAATTCATAGATACTTTAAAAGTCAACGCAGGAATAAAGAAGGAATTGAAAGCAATTACACCACACAATTATACAGGAGTGAACCCGGAGATAAATACAAAAACAAATTTCAAATAACAAGCTCGAAATAAGCAACAAATAAAAAATAAAAACGAATTCGTTTTTTAATTTGAAGTTTAATTTCTGATTTATTTGTTTCTTGATTTTTTGGTTATTGTTTCTTGATTCTTGTTTCTTGTCAATGGTTTCTTTTCAGCTTAAACATCAAAAGCTTTTTCTTGTTCTCCATAAAAAAGCCATCTTGTTTAAAGCCACATTTTAATAACACTTTTTGAGATGCAATATTGGGTTGCTCTGTTATAGCGTACAAATATTGATGCTGCTGAGAATTAAAGTAAAAAGGAATGCCTGTTTTTACAAGTTCAGTTGCAAATCCTTTGCCCCATGCCGAAGGTTTTAAAGCATAGCCTATTTGAATCCTGTCATCTTCTTCTTTAATAGGTATCAGGGCAAATGAACCAATAAATGCCTGTGATACTTTTTCATAAGTTACCCATCGTCCCAGGTTGGGATGCATATTATAGAAACTGATATTTTGCTGAAGAAACGAATCGCACTCTTCCCTGTTTTTGGGCGGCCTGATATAGCGCATTACTTCTTTATCGCTATTTAAAGCATAAAAGTCATCAGCATCATCCATTGTATACCGGCGAACAATTAACCGCGGCGTTTCAAAAATGATCAAGGAGGAATTTCCGGTTAGTTTTTTAATATCATTCTCTGCAGTATCAACTCTATTGTCTTTCATATTTTAAAGTTACAAGCTTTGCTATAAAAATTTTGATCACAACAATTTTTTCATCACATACATTCCTCTGTATTCTGGTTTCATTTTTTCAAAAGGTAAATGATTAGTCCCGCATATTTCAAAACCCATTTTTTTATAAAATTGAATTGCGCCCGTACTGCTGTCCATTACTTTTAACCAAATTAGTTTTTTGTTTTTTTCCTTTGCAATTTCCATGATGAAATTAAGAACATATTTACCTATTCCTTTTCCACTTGCTTTTTTTCTAAGATAAATTCTTTCTAATTCAAGTGCATCTAAATTTTCTTCACTAGATAATTGCGCATCAATATTTAGTTTAAGAAATCCAACCGCTTCTTTGTTATCATAAATAAGAAAGAACCATGCATTAGCATCATCAAGTTCATAAAGGAGACTTTCTACAGAGAAACTTTTTTCAATATACCATTTGCCCTCATCATACCAAAGATGTAAATAATGATCACTATAAGCACAAATAGCAACATCGTTAAGCAAAGCCGCATCGTCAACACCAATTCTTTTTATTTCTATATTATTCATTGTGATCGTAAGTGTTCAAAAGAATTACAAAACGTACAAGAGTGCGACGCAACAAATGTTCAATGCTTATTCAATTGTTAGGCTCAAAAAAACGTAAACTACAAACTGACAACTACTTATGAATCTCACTCGTAAAATGAAATTCAATGCCAGGATTATTCTGTCTTTCAGTATTTAAGAACCATTCACTTTGTGCAAGATAAACAGGATGACCATCTTTATCCTCTGCAGAATTTTGTTGCTTGAAGCGAAGAAAATCTTCCAGTTTTTTTGAATCCTTACTTGTAAGCCAGCATGCTTTGTAAAAAGGTAATGTTCTGAATTCACAGGCAGCGCCATATTCATGCAGCAGGCGATATTGTATTACTTCAAACTGAAGCTCACCAACGCAGCCAATAATTTTTTTTGTGCCTCCATATTGTGTGAACAACTGTGCAACGCCTTCATCGGTCAACTGCCGAATGCCTTTTTCCAGTTGTTTTGTTTTCATAGGATCTTTATTCACCAGTTCCTTAAAAATTTCAGGCGAGAAAGAGGGAATGCCTGTGAAATAAAAATCTTCACCCTCTGTAAGTGTATCACCAATTTTAAAATTGCCCGTATCAAACAAACCCACCACATCACCGGGATATGCGTCTTCAATAATATCCTTGCTTCGTGCCATGAATGAATAAGGATTACTGAAACGCAAATCTTTATCAAGCCGCACGTGATGATAATATTTATTGCGTTCAAATTTGCCGCTGCATACACGAAGAAACGCAATGCGGTCGCGGTGTTTGGGATCAAGGTTGGCGTGTATTTTAAAAACAAACCCGCTGAATTTATCATCGTCAACATCGACCATCTTTACATTCGTTTCCCTGCTGCGCGGCACAGGTGCAATGCGAATAAATGTATCGAGCAGTTCCTTCACACCAAAATTGTTAATAGCACTGCCAAAAAATAAAGGCGCCACTTTGCCCTGCAGATAGTCATCCACATTCAATGCACCATGAACACCTTCTATCAGTTCCACATCATCTCTTAATTGTATCGCATCTTTATCTCCTATTTTTTCATCAAGTAAGGGATCATGCAAATCTTCAATTACTACGCTGTCTTCTTCAGTAGCTTTTGTATGCGCAGTAAACAACAATAAATTTTTATCATGAATATTGTAAACGCCTTTAAAATCCTTACCGCTGTTGATAGGCCACGTCATCGGGTGCAGGTTTATTTTTAATTCCTTTTCAATTTCTTCCAAAAGGTCAAACCTGTTTTTGCCATCACGATCAAGCTTATTAATAAACACAATCACCGGCGTATCACGCATACGGCATACTTCCATTAAACGCCTTGTTTGTTCTTCCACACCATTTACACTATCAACTACAAGCACAACACTGTCCACTGCCGTTAATGTTCTGTAAGTATCTTCTGCAAAGTCTTTATGTCCCGGTGTATCCAGCAGGTTTATCAGCATGTTTTTATATTCAAAAGTCATTACACTTGTTGCAACAGAAATACCGCGCTGTCGTTCAATTTCCATAAAGTCACTGGTAGCGTGCTTTTTTATCTTGTTGCTTTTTACAGCGCCCGCTGTTTGAATGGCACCACCAAACAAAAGAAATTTTTCCGTTAATGTTGTTTTCCCTGCATCAGGGTGTGAAATAATTGCAAATGTTTTACGCCTGTTTATCTCTTTATCGTATTTCATAATCGTAATCCAAAAGTTGGGGTGTCAATAAAGCCCAAAAGAAGTTGTAACGGACTTCCTGACTTTTCTGACTTTACTGACTTCTTTACTTTTTAGGGGCGCAAAGGTAAGGATTGAAATTTTTATGCACTTAGCTTTAGCAATTCTTATCAACTTTCGTTGTGTCACTCCCTTTTACGTTCCGAACTTTATTGAGCAGTTAGCGTTTTCAATTACATGTGAGGTTTCCAATTTTCAATTTGTAGTTTTTAATTCAACATAAAATGACTACCTGCAATTTTTATTACTCATAATTTTGCCCTATAAATTTTCAGGCAATGGCATTTATAGACTATTATGAAATACTTGGCGTAAATAAAAATGCGTCGGAGGAAGAGATAAAAAAAGTATACAGAAAGTTAGCACGCAAATATCATCCTGACTTGAATCCGAATGACAAAGAAGCGAACAAAAAATTTCAGCAGATCAATGAGGCAAATGAAGTGCTGAGCGATCCGGAGAAACGAAAAAAATACGATCAATACGGCAAGGATTGGCAGCACGCTGAAGAATTTGAAAAAGCAAGACACTCAGGACAACGGCGGTCAACCGCAGGTGCAGAAGACTTTTCAGGCTTCTCAGGTGCATTTGATGAAGAGGGCTTCTCCGATTTTTTTCAATCAATGTTTGGCAGCAGTGGAAGAACACGAGGCAGAGCAAGCCAGGTAAAATTCAGAGGGGAGGATTACAATGCTGAACTGCATCTTTCATTGAGGGATGCATACAAAACACATCAGCAAACATTAAAGGTGAATGATAAGAATATAAGGATCACCATACCTGCAGGTGTTGAAAACGGGCAGATCATAAAATTAAAAGGTCATGGAGGGCCAGGTATTAATGGCGGACCAAATGGTGATCTCTACATCACATTTGTAATTGCTGATGATCCTAAGTTCAAGCGTTTGGGAAACGATTTGCATGCAACCGTTGATCTCGACTTATATACGGCAGTATTAGGCGGCGAAATAACTATTGATACAATGAATGGAAAAGTAAAACTGAAAGTAAAGCCTGAAACACAGAACGGCACTGTAACAAGACTAAAAGGAAAAGGTTTTCCAGTATATAAAAAAGAAGGAGAGTTTGGTGACCTATATATAACCTACTCTATAAAAATCCCCACTCACTTAACAGAAAAACAAAAAGAGTTGTTCAGAGAATTACAAAAACACTCATCATAAAAATTATTGCAATGGAAAATGAACATTTAATACCGGCAGATAAATTTTGTGCTCATTATAATGTTGAGTTTTCGTTTATCAATACTTTGCAGGAATATGGATTAATTGAAATGACTTCAATTGAAGAGAATTATTTTATAGATCTAAATCAATTGCAAAAGCTGGAACAATACACAAGGTGGCATTACGATCTTGATATAAATATAGAAGGCATTGAAGTGATAGAACATTTATTGAATCGTGTGAGAAATTTGCAGGATGAAATTATTTCGTTACAAAACAGGTTGAGAATATTTGAAGAAAATAGCAGAAGAATTTTTTTGAACCAGCCAGATGAATAAGTATTGAGCTTCCATATATAGAAGCTCTATTGTAGTGTGAAACATGAGAGGAGGGAGTGAGACAATCTCACCTTTGTCGTTTCACGCCTCACGATTAATCCTTCACTCCTTCTTCCCTCCCAGCATTGGCACGAAAGAAAAATAATCAAAATATTCTTCATCAAGTGTTCCGTTTTCATTTTTTGTAACGCGCAACATACGCTGCTTGTCGCCTTCATCAAGAGGAAGTACCATAATACCACCCAGCCTCATTTGTGCAAGAAGTTTTGGCGGAACAAAGGGGGCTGCAGCCGTGATCAGCACTTTATCAAAAGGCGCAAACGCAGGAAGACCTTCAAAGCCATCTCCATAAAAAAATTTTACAGTAGGATACTTCTCTTTAAAAATAAAATTTTTGCTGTTCTCATATAATTTTTTCTGCCGTTCAATAGTATAAACCCTTGCTCCCATCTCCGCAAGTACAGTTGCCTGGTATCCGCTGCCCGTGCCTATTTCAAGCACTTTATCATTACGTTTTACCTGCAACAGTTGTGTTTGATAAGCAACTGTGTAAGGTTGCGAAATGGTTTGACCTTCTGCAATGGGAAAAGCCCTGTCTTCATAAGCAATTTTTTCAAAAGCGGAGTCAAGAAAAAAATGGCGGGGAATATGTTCTATGGCATGCAAAACGTTTTCATCGGTTATACCTTTATGGCGCAACTGTATAATTAACTGGTGTCTCATTCCCTTGTGCTTATATGTGTCTTCGTACTTTCTCATTGGTCCTGCAAAGTTAACTAAGAGATAAGGGAGTAGAAAGAGAAAAACAAATGGAGCTTAATAAAAAATGCTATGAAATCTTAATCATAGCATTAAAAAAATCAAATAACAAAAACGCTGTCTGTCGTTAGGCAGGAAATAAATTAGAAATTCAAAAGTTCAAATAAAAAACAAATCTGTTTTTACTTTTTACTTTGTACTTATTTGAAACTTGCTTTTTGGGATTTGCTTTTTCTTCTAAAGATGTTTTATTCAATTGTAAATTTATTTCCTTCGGTAACTCCCTTCCAGTCATCTGTCCTGAATGGTGATGCGGGAAAACCCTCTTTATTGTATAAATTATCAGTACCCGTATCATCGGCCCACCCAAAACGAACAGCTACCGGGTTATTTACACCATCACTGGATACTATAACATGATCTCCTTCAATCATTGCTTTCGCAGAATGAAACTGTTTATCTGCCCCTGCAATTTCAAAACCTTTCAACTCGCCATTCTTTGATATTAAACCGCTACCCGTGTTTGTAAAATAAATGTTGATCTTGTTACCATTTACCTGCATTGATTTATACACCGGTCCGCTGTACACTACATTTTTCTTATACACATTATGCAATGCAATTGCAGCAAGACGTTTGCCTACGTCCTGTTTATTTTTCGGATGAATATCATTTGCTTCACCAATGTCAGTTGTAACAGCCATTCCTGTGTTTGGCAAAGATAAAGTCATTGTTTGCGCTTCACGTAATTCAGCCCATGTACTTCCTTTTTTGCTGTTACCATTATCTGCATTAAAGCTTGCCAGTTGCACAAAATAAAAAGGAAAATCCCCTTGATTCCAATGCTTACGCCAATCAGTAATCATGAGTGGAAATGCTTTCCTGTACTGGTATGCGCGACCTGCATTGGCTTCACCCTGGTACCAGAGTGCCCCTTCGATTGCATACGGAATTAAGGGATTTATCATTGCGTTGAACAATAAGGTAGGATAACTGTTTGGCTCTACAGAAGCAGCCTCACCTGCGATTGATTCAACCTTAAAAGGCCAGTTACTGGCTAATGAAATAATGTTGCTGCCAACAGCCAACTTCATATCAGTGCTATCACCATAAATACCACCGCCACCTCCCGTATCTTCAACACGAACTGCTATCACATTCTTACCTTCTTTTAAAACACCTGCCGGTATGGTGTATTTCCTTTTAGCATTATAAGAATTTATGCTTCCTACTTTTACACCGTTTACATAAGTAATATCGTTGTCATCAATCATCGCTAATTCAAGCGTGGCTTCTTTGCCTGCATCTGCTGCTGAAATATTAATCGTTTTACGAAACCATACAAAACCATCCAATTCTCCTAATTGCTGATTTTCCCAAAGACCAGGTAATTTCATTTGCTGCCATTTACTGTCATCCATATCTGCATTTTTCCAATTCTCCGCTTCACCGGCATTTGGTAGTGAACCTTGCAGCGCTTCTATCTTTTTCATCGTTGCTTCCTTACGCACTTTAGCAAGTGAATCGAGATTAAGTGAAGGCATTGCAGCAATCATACTTTTAAACTCATCACTATTTTCAAAAGCATCACGGCTTGTCCATGTTTCTACATGTGTGCCTCCCCATGAAGTATTGATCAAACCTATCGGCACTTTCAATTCATTATATAATTCTCTCGCAAAGAAATATCCAACAGCTGTGAAATCTCCAACTGTTTCAGGGCTACATACTTTCCATTCTCCTCGCAGTATATCTTTTTCTGGTATTGCGCTAATGTTGTTGGGAACTTTGATATGTCGTATCTCAGGATAACTTGCCGTTGCGATCTCTTTATCTGCATTAATCGCTGAACGTACCGTAAATTCCATATTCGACTGTCCTGAACAAATCCACACTTCACCTACCAATACATTATTGAAAGTAACAGTATTGTTTCCTTTTATAACAAGCTGATAAGGACCACCTGCTGTTTCTTTATCAAGATTAATTTTCCAGTTGCCATTTTTATCTGCAATCACAGATTTTGTTTTATGATTAAACTGAAGAGTAATTTTTTCATTTGCTTCTGCCCAGCCCCAGACAGGAATTTGTTTATTACGTTGAAGCACCATGTTATCACCAAAAATTTTCGGAAGAGTAACATTTGCAAAAATTCGCCCACAAAAAAATAAGAGTACCAGAAAAAGAAATTTTTTTTTCATGTTGGAAGTAATTGAGGTAATAAAATAATAAGATAGATTTCGATTTATATTTTCAACAGTTAAATAGAAACATACCCACAAAGGTTTTCCTCTTTTGTCTATTGTGCTTTCTATGTATCTATGCATCTATGTTTTTGGATAGTAAATTTCTTTTGTTGAATAAAGTTTAGTCACGATAGCTATCGGGACTACAAGTGAGTGACACAAGGGACGATCATCAAAGAACAAAGCTTGTAACAAAAAACCATTTCAAAAAATTATGATCAGACTGAGAGTTAAACCTTAAATTCTACTTCAGCTTCATATCTTCAATAACACCTTTTATTCTTGCTTCAAGTTTTTCATGAATTGCATCATACTCTTCCTTGCTGTTGAGTTTTGTATTGACACTAAAGTAAAATTTGATCTTTGGTTCTGTACCTGATGGCCGTGCAGAAATTTTTGTACCATCCTCTAAAATAAATTGCAGCACGTTGCTCTTTGGCAAAGTGATATCCCAGGTTTCCTTTGTTTGCAGGTTCTTGCCAATCTGCAATTGGTAATCGAGCAACTGTACCACTTTAACACTATTGATAGTTGTAGGCGGATTATTACGGAAACTTTGCATCATTTCTGTAATTTCCTCCTGGCCACGCATGCCTTTCCTGGTAAGGCTGATAAGATGCTCAAGGTAAAAGCCATATTTAATATACAGTTCAATAAGTTTATCGTACAATGAGTGGCCTTTGTTTTTTTCATAAGCTGCCATTTCACAAAGAAAAGCAACCGCAGAAACTGCATCTTTATCACGAACCTTATCGCCAATCATCATACCGAAACTTTCCTCGCCACCAATCACATAATTTTCTTTTCCCTCTTTTTCTTTTATCAATTCTGCAATCCATTTAAAACCGGTAAGCACATCATAACACTTAACATTATTTGTCCTGGCAATGTTGTGTATCATGTCTGTTGTAACAATCGTTTTTACAACCATATCATTGGGCTGCGCAATTCCTTTCGCTTTTCGCGCCTCCATCATGTATGTAAAAGCAAGCACGGTAGTTTGATTACCATTCATAAGTACCCATTCGCCATTGTGATTTTTTATACCAATGCCTACACGATCTGCATCGGGATCAGTACCGGCAAGTATATCAGCATCCATGCTACGAGCCTTTTTCAAACCAATACTCATTGCTTCACTCTCTTCGGGATTAGGATAAACAACAGTAGGAAAATTTCCATCAGGCTTACTTTGCTCCTCTACGATATGAACATTAGTAAATCCAAATGCTTTCAACACAGCAGGCACCAGCATAATACCAGTACCATGAATAGGTGTGTAAACAATTTTAAGATCATGTTGTAGAGCAATCACATCAGGATATACACTTAAACTCTTTACCATTTTTATATACTCATCATCTATTTCTTTACCAATGATGGTAATATTTTTTTCACCACCACTCCATTTCACTTCATCAACACTATGTATCGCTTCCACTTCATTGATCACATTTTTATCATGCGGCGGCACTAGTTGTCCGCCATCATTCCAGTATGCTTTATAACCATTGTACTCTTTCGGATTATGTGATGCTTATGTGATGCTGTGCATATAACACCGCCGTTGCATTTAAAATAGCGAATCGCGAAACTTAGCTCCGGTGTGGGTCGCAGCGATTCAAACAAATAAACTTTTATACCGTTGGCAGCAAAAACATTGGCAGTTGTTTCAGCAAAGAAGCGGCTATTGTTGCGGCTATCATGACCAATTGCAACTTTTATTTCAGCATTACCATAAGTCTTTTTTAAATAATTGGCAAACCCCTGTGTGCACATGCCTACCGTATATTTATTCATGCGATTCGTACCAACCCCCATCAGTCCCCGCAAACCACCGGTACCAAATTCAAGATTGCGGTAAAATGCATCTGTTAATTCTTCGGGGTTTTCTTTTTGCAGGCGACGTATTTCATTTTGCGTTTCCTGATCGTAGCTTCCGTTGAGCCATGTATTTATTTTATTTTGAATTGCGGTGTCCATAGTGAAAGGTTTTTTATTGGACGACAAGTTTACACAATATTCAC
>WNGA01019437.1_pt1 | contig 12946 bp, 16 predicted proteins | sample 5400061 | NCBI WGS metagenome assembly WNGA01 (sample SAMN13153366, study PRJNA577476) | soil metagenome | isolation source: 100 cm soil or saprolite under grassland replicate 2 | place: USA:California | collected 2016-06-15
TCGTGATCGCCTTTGCGTTGACGCCTGCGGCGATCAAGACGGACGCGAACGTGTGTCGCGCCTCGTGCAGGCCGATGGGCTCGAGGCCCGCGCGCTTCCAGGCCCGCTGCGCTCGGCGCCAGAGGTTCGACGGCACAAACGGGGTCTCTGCGCTCGAGCCAAACACGAGCCCGCGGTCGCGGTCCTGATCGGCCTTGTAGGCGACGAGGACGTCCCGGAGCGCGCCGACGATCGGGACCGTGCGCCGGCCTGCTCGGCTCTTCGGCGGAGCAGTGCCCCCGGCCGGAATCGAACCAGCGCACGCGGTTTAGGAAACCGCTGCTCTATCCACTGAGCTACGGGGGCGCGCCAGCAAAGATGCTGCAAAACGACGGTAGCAGGCCAAAACCGGGACCCTTACCGGCGGCAGGGGGGAACGAAGGGAGCAAGGTGTATGGCTAGCGCTGGCGACCGAGGCGCCCGGGATCACCGAGCGGGACGTGCCAGGCCGATGCATCGGCTGAGCGTGTGCTCAGAGAACAGGTGCACGCATGACGTCATCTGCGGCCGAGCAAAACTCAGCAACAGCGTCAACGACGTCTTGTCCGCTTCGCGCGTCCCAGAGGACTCCATGCTCCACGTTTGGAAGGATCGTCAGGTGACAGCGCCGTGACCCCAACCGCGCGACCAGCAACCTGGAGCCCAAAGGGCTGACGAGTCGGTCACGGTCGCCGTGGATAACCCAGTTGAAGCCGGCGGCGGATGGAGCGATCAGAGCGCGGGCGGAAGCTCTGAACGCATTGAAGACGTAGCCAGCACTTGAGTATTGCGGAGTCCAGCCGGACTCTCGGATTGCTGCCAATACGCGCTGGTTGTCCGAGAGGGCATCTAACCGGCGGCCGATGATCTCGATCCGGTGGTGACGAACGAGCGCGTTGAGGTCGTCGAGCGTGTCCCTGTTGAGGATCTGCCGCAGCCGAAGGATTAGACCGGGTGCGAGAAAGACCGCACGATCGAGGCTTTTGAGCGCCCCTGATGCGAGGAGGTACGCCGCACCGAGACTTTCGGCGACAACACAGACGCTTCGGGTCTCGGAACGGCTGCGGATCGTCTTGACGGCCTCGGGCAGGAGTTGAAAGTGGGTGTCAGATCCCGGGACGGTTTCGGCCGCCCACGGGGCTCCCACGCTTACGTTCCGGGCTGTCAGCGCAGCTATGAGGTTGCCGTAGTACCGCGGGTGAGCACCCCAGCCGGGAACGATGAGAACGGAGGTTCCCGGATGCTGTTGCGGTATCCATTCGAGCAGGTCGACATCGTTCCCCAGCCGTGTCGTCCTTTCGGGCGGCTGAGCGAGAACCAGCCCTGTTTCCATCTTGTCTTCGTCGATGATCCCGTAGCCTCGATACGTGGCGCACGAGCGAGGGCGTTTGCGTCGCCCGATGAGATTTACCAAGACGGAAGCGACGGGCGCGCGATCCGAGCCTTTCGCGCTAGGCGAGTGAGCAGGTCCCGGTTGTAGCTCTGATCGATCGGGCACCAGCGAGTGTGCAAAAGACCAGCGAGCGCGAGCCGATTCCCTCTCTTCCGGCCGATCTCGAGCCAGTGAACGTTGGCAGCCGCGGTGGGCAGTGGGCGCTGGCGCTCGCGATCCTCGGCGTTTTCGTGTGCGCGGGGTGTGGCGGCGGCAAGCTCAGCGCCGAGGCGTTGTCGAAGCAGGCGGAGGCGCTGCAGTCGGTCGCCGCCGAGGGTGCGCTGCTCGGACAGGACGCCGGCGCCGGCAAGACGACGAGGACCTTTGCCCGAGAGCACGCTGACGATCTCTACAAGGTCGCCTCGAAGGAAGAGGCTTCGTTGCGCACTGCAACGACCGAGCCCTCGCTGGAGTCGAAGCTCCGCCGGCTGACCGTCGTTGCGCGTGAGACGAGCGCGGCGCTGAAGCAGCTCGGCGACGCACCCGAAGGCGAGCAACGGCAGCTCGGCGCGCGACTCACCCGCGCCGCCGACGAGCTCGAGCGGATCATCGCCGGCTTGTGAGCCTCAAGAACGTCCTCGCGATTGCGCTCGGGATCCTCTCCGCGATCGGCGGCTTCGTCGACATCGGCGACCTCGTCTTCAACATGCAGGCCGGCGCGACGTTCGGGTTCCAGCTCCTCTGGGCCGTCGTGATCGGTGTCGTCGGGATCGTCGTCTACTCGGAGATGTGCGGTCGCGTCGCGGCGGTCGCCAAGCGGCCCGTCTTCGACCTGATCCGGGAGCGGACCGGTTTCGCCGCCGGTCTCGCAACTCTGATCGCCTCCGAGGTCGTCAATCTGATGACGTGCGCGGCCGAGGTCGGCGGCGTCGCGATCTGCCTGAAGCTGCTCGCCGGCCTGCCGTACCGGCTGCTGATCGTGGTCGCCGTCGCCGGTCTGATCGTCTGCGCGTGGCGGCTGCCGTTCGAGTGGATCGAGCGCGTGTTCGGCTACCTCGGGCTCTGCCTGCTCGTCTTCGCCGTCGCGGCGATCAAGCTGCACCCGGACTGGGGCAAGGTCGCGCACGGCTTCGTGCCCGGCTCGCACTCGGGCGGCAGCACGATGGTCTACCTCTACTTCGTCGTCGGGTTGCTCGGAGCCGCGATGACGCCGTACGAGGTCTACTTCTACTCCTCGGGCGCCGTCGAGGACGGCTGGGGCCCGCGGGAGCTCGGCCTGAACAAGGTGACGGCGATGATCGGCTACGGCCTCGGCGGCTTCCTCTCGTTCGCGCTGATGATCGTGGCCGCGATGCTCCTCCTGCCGCGCGGAATCGACCCGGAGTTCCTGGGCACCCCGGCTCTCGGCGCTGGCCACACCCTCGGCGAGCTGGGCCTGCTGCTCGCGCTCGTGGGGATCCTCTTCGCCGTCGGCGGCGCGGCGATCGAGACGTGTTTCTCGGGTGCGTACAACCTGGCGCAGTTCTTCGGCTGGAAGTGGGGGAAGCTCGAGCCGCGGGCTCGCGCATCGCGGTTCACGCTCTCCTGGCTCACGATCTTCGCGCTCGCGATGCTCGTCGTGATGACCGGCTACGACCCGGTCAAGCTCACGGAGTACTCCGTCATCTTCTCCGTCGTTGCCCTGCCGCTGACGTACCTGCCGATTCTGCTCATCGCCAACGACGGCACGTACATGGGCTCGCACACGAACGGAAAGCTGGCGAACGTGCTCGGTATCGCGTACTTCGCGATCATCATCGCCATCGCAGTCGCGGCGATCCCGCTGATGCTCCTGACGCATGGGGGGCAGGGATGAGCAAGGCGACGCCTGTCGACCTGGCGCTCGGGATCCTCGATCATCAGCTCGTCGACTCTGACGGCGAGAACTGCGGCAAGGTCGACGAGCTCGAGCTGACGGGACTCGACGGCGGCTCGCCCGAGGTGGTCGAGATCGTCGTCGGCGGCAACGCCTGGCGCACGCGTGGGCTGCTGGGGCGGATTGCGGCGCGGCTCGCGGGTGACGCCGTCCACGTGCCATGGTCGGAAGTGGAGTCTGTCTCCGCCGTCGTCAAGCTGAAGCGCCCGGCGGCCGAGCTGCGTCTCGGTCGCGGCGACGATCGCTGGGCGAGGCTGATCGCGAATTTGCCGGGTGCCGCCTGATGCGGCTCGGCGAGCTCCTGGGGCGGAAGGTCGTGACCGAGTCGGGTGTCTCGTGCGGTCGTGTCCACGATGTGCAGGGCGAGCTCGACGGAGAGCACCTCCGCGTGACGGCACTGGTCGCGGGGAGAATCGGCATCCTCGAGCGGTACGGCGTCAACGCTCGTGGCACCGGCGGTGGGCAGGCCAAGCAGCACGGTCACGACGGCATTCCGTGGGAACGAGTCGTACGCGTGGGGCGGGAGGTCGTCGTCCGCGACTGACGGGCGCGGTCAGGGCTCCTCGACGACCCTCGCCGCGTACAGCTGGTAGGGCAGCTGCTCGAGGACGCGCTGGCGCGGGTCGGCGGTCGTGAAGAAGCGCTCGAGCGCGAGCGGCTCGAGCCACGCCAGGTCGGAGCGCGCGGCGAGGAGCCGGCGCACCGCGGTGCGATCGCCGCCGAAGGCGACGCGCTCGACTCGGCCTTGCCACGGGTTCAGCACGCGAGCCGCCTCGTCGGCCGCCTTCGAGATCAGCTCACGCTCCTGCCCTTCCCGCCGGCGGCGGAAGCGGTTCGCCGACGACCCGCCGGCTTTGTGACGGCCCTTGACGAAGCGGGAGCCGACCTTCGAGGCGACGAGTCGTTCGCCCTCGAAGACGCCGAACGCGTACCCGCCGAGCCGTACGAGCGCTGCGGCGACGGTGTGGTCTTCGGCAAGCGCCTCGAGCAGCGGCGAGACAACCACCTCCTCGTACTCGGCCTCGTGCTGGAGCCCGAACGGCGGCGAGACGGTCAGCTTTCTGTCCGAGAGCTCGAGCTGGGCGCTCCCGCCTGCGTACAACGAGCGTCCCGGAGCTCCGTGCAGCTCCGCGAGCAGCTTGGCCACGTTGGCGCGGCCGACGTAGCGTGCCGCCGTCAGCGCCTGTAGAGGTCGCTCGTCTTCGCGGCCATGATGAAGTCGTTGCGGTGGAGGCCCTTGATCTTGTGCGTCCACCACGTGACCGTGGTTTTGCCCCACTCGGTCAGCAGCGCGGGATGATGTCCCTCCTCCTCCGCGGCGCCGCCGACCTTGTTCGTGAACTCGAGCGCCTGCGCGAAGTCGTCGAACGGGAACACGCGCGTGAGGCGTTTGATGCCGTCGATCTCGACCAGCTCCCACTCGGGGATCTGCGGCAGGAGCTCCGCGATCTCGGCGTCCGTCACCGTCGGTGAGTCCCGGCGGCACGCGACGCACTTCATTTCGGTCAGCGGTTCCATGTCGCCTGAGCGTTGCACGAACCGCTGTCCGGCTGCGTGGGTTGAATCTCGCGCGTGCCGATCGACCACGTCAAGCTGCCGATCTGCGACCTCGATGCGAGTCGCGCGTTCTACGCCGTAGCGCTAGCTCAGGCCTTGGTACCGCACGGGCGAAGCGCGTTCAGGCAGTAGTCCACGAGCCGCGTGAGCTCTGCCTCGTCCCACGCGTTGACGAAGCCCCGCTCGCGGGATAGCGGATGTTCAGGACGAGCTGCGGCACCGCCACCGGGTGCGACGCGGGGCACGCGCCGTCGGCGGCGTACGCCATGTGGCTCTTGTGGTCGGGGCTGTCGAGCCGCTGACCGTCCCAGCACTCCGGGAAGATCACGTGTAGCCGCAGATCCCGGTCGCCGCAGTTCGGGATCCCCGTCGAGACGTTCAGCGCCTCGATCGAGCAGTTCCAGAAGACGACGCTGGTGCTCTGCGGTGAGCGCGCCATCGAGTCGCCGCCGATCATCACGAGGTTCGCCGGGAACGGCTTCACGCGAGCGACGGTCGTGCGCCGGTAGTAGACCGCCGCATCGAGCGCCTCGACCGGCTTGTCGTCGACCACGAGCGTCGGCGCCCAGTAGGCGGCGGTGTCCGCGACGCGCGCGCACGTCGAGCGCTCGCCGCGCAAGGTGTCCGGCGTCGAGCCCGCGTCGGTCGTCGTCGCCCCGAAGAACGTGTGGTCGTGCGAGAGCCCGGGCCGGCCCGGGAACACGATCGGGTCGTCCGGCGCGCGGTGGCTGAAGCGGCAGAGGCTGATGAAGTTGACGTCCTCGAAGCCGCCCAACTCAGGGGCCACCGCGTGGCTGCGCGTGCCGACAGCGTTCGCGCCCACCACGGCCACGACGGCGGCGACGAACGCAACCGCGAGCGGCAGCGCGATGCGCAGGCGGTTCCGTGGGCGCAACTTAGTAGTCCTCCTCCTGGCAGCCGATCCCGTCGTGGTTGCCGTCGAGGTGGTGATCGTCCGGATTCGCGACGTCGTGCTTGACGGGGAAGTTGTGCAGCGGCAGGAAGTCCTCGCAATCGAGGTCCGGCGGCGGAACGGGGATGCAGTCCTGCGGGTAGCTCGAGTCGCACTTCCGCTCGTAGCCACCGCCCGGAAGGATCGTGACGACCGAGGCGCGGTTGCTCTCGAGATTCGCATCGAGCAAGGGCGCGTCGCCGCAGTGCTCTCTGAGGCAGCCGAGCAGCGTGGCCTCGGCCCGCGCCGAGAGGGCTCCGAACTGCGTGGCCCGCAGAATCACCGTGAACGCGGCGCTTGCGCCGGACTGCAGGTTGTTGATCGTGCAGCGCGCCATCCAGGACGACGCCGTGCAGACGTCCGCAGGCGAGACGCGGTGCACGAACTCCGCGTAGTTGCCGGGGCGCAGCTGGAGCGAGGCCTCGCGTGCCACGAGCGGGCCTGCGTTCTTGACGACGACCGAATAGCTGAGCAGTTGCCCCGGGAAGCCGGAGTCCGGGCCGGAGATCCTCACCTCGAGATCTGCCGCACAGCCGCGCCACATTCCCTGCAGCGTCCGCTCCGCCTCCCTCTGGACCGGCGCGTAGATCTGCTCGCGCGCTCCCTGCGCGGACCAGATGTCGAGTTGTGCGACTCCCCGCGCCAGCAGCAGCCTTCCGAGGTCGTCGCCGTTCGCGAGCGTGACATAGGCCTTGCCCTTCGTCAGATCGCCGACGAGCGTGACGCGCTGGTTCAGCGCGAGCGTCCTGGTCACGGCGGCGGAATCGCGCGCGTAGCAGTCCGATTCCGACGGCGAGCGGACGCCCAGAAGCCGCACGCGTGTCGGCTTCGTCGCCTTGCCCACCTTGACGAGCAGCGTGTCGCCGGTGGGTGTCCCGACCACCTTGCCGACGGCCTTCGGCGTCGCGTGGCGAGACGCGGCCGCCGTGACCGACACCGCGCCGGCGAGCACGAGCACGAGCACGGTCCAGGCGAGACGCCGCATCACTCCCATTAAATAGCTTGTGGCGGCGGTTTTGGGAAGGGATCGCCGGTCGCAGGCGCGCCTGATGCGGCTGAGAGGATCCGCCGCTGTGCCCCGCTGGTTAGGCTCGCGCGATCCCGGGCCTCGACCAGGTAGCCATCCTCACCCGTGAGTACCCGCCTGAGATCTACGGCGGGGCGGGCGTGCACGTCGACTACCTGTCGCGGGCGCTCGCGAAGCGGCTGCGGCTGACGGTTCACGCATTCGGGGCCGACCGACCGGCGGACGGTGAGCCGCCGGTGGTGTCGTACCGGCCGTGGGAGGCCGTGAGCGGCTACGCGCCGTACGCCGCCGCGCTCGCGACGATGTCCGTCGACCTCGCGTTCGCGGCGGGCGTCGAGGGCGCGTCGCTCGTGCACAGCCACACGTGGTACGCGAACCTCGGCGGTCACCTGGCGAAGCTCGTGCACGGCATCCCGCACGTCGCGACCACGCACAGCCTCGAGCCGTTGCGCCCGTGGAAGGCCGAGCAGCTCGGCGGCGGCTACGCGCTCTCGTCGTTCTGCGAGCGGACCGCACTCGAGAGCGCGGACGCGGTGATCGCGGTCTCGGGCGCGATGCGCGACGACGTCCTCTCCTGCTATCCGGCGATCGATCCGGAGCGGACGCACGTCATCCTGAACGGGATCGACTCGGAGGAGTACAGGCCGGATCCGGAGACGGACGTGCTGGAGAAGCACGGCGTCCGCGCAGACGAGGCGTACGCGATCTTCGTCGGAAGGATCACGCACCAGAAGGGGCTCACGCACCTGCTCGACGCGGCGCCGCAGATCGAGCCGTCGGCGCAGCTCGTTCTCTGTGCGGGTGCGCCGGACACACCGGAGCTTGGAGCGGAGGTTCGCGCGCGCGTCGAAACGTTGCAGCGCGAGCGCGGCCACGTGGTCTGGATCGAGGAGATGCTGCCGCACCGCGAGGTGATCCAGCTCCTCAGCCACGCGACCGTCTTCGTCTGCCCCTCGATCTACGAGCCGCTCGGGATCGTCAACCTCGAGGCGATGGCGTGCGGCACGGCGGTCGTCGCGACGGCCGTCGGCGGCATCCCCGAGGTCGTCGTGGACGGCGAGACCGGCTACCTCGTCCCATTCGACGGCGGGCCGCACGACCCGGAGCGCTTCGCCGCAGAGATTGCGGAGCGCGTCCAAGCGTTGCTGCGCGACGAGGAGCTCGCGCGGCGTTTCGGCGAAGCGGGGCGTGCTCGCGCGGTCGCCGACTTCTCTTGGGACGAGGTCGCGGAGCAGACGGCGGGGCTCTACCGTTCACTCGTCTGACATGTCCGTTTGGGTTGCTCTAGTCAAGCTGCTCTGACCGGTCTGACTAGACCAACTGGCGGCTGAACCGGACAGTTTTCGCGCTGCAATGTGCCGAGAGTGGGTCGAAAGCGTGGCGACTATTCGCGCTCCGGCCAGTGGACGTGCTCGAACGGCCACTTGGTCGAGATCCACTCGCGCACCGCACGCTCGAGCACCGGATCGAGCCCGGTGTTCCAGGCATCCCGGCGCACCCAGAGCCGGACCTGCGCGTCGGCCTCCTCGTCCGGGTACACGTAGACGCAGCCGAGGACGCGCGACTCGTCCCGCTCGACCACGGTGTACGCGAACGTTCGGCACAGCTGGAACTCCTTCTCGTGCCACCCGAGGTCGATCAGGTTCTGCTCACGCGTCAGGCCGGGTGAGCCGCGCTGTGTGCCGTCCGGCGCGACACGGTCCGTGACCGCCTCGAAGTCGGCGTCGACGTCCCGCACGGAGAGCATCCGCAGGCGGAAGCGTTCGTGCTCGAGCCCCGCCGGCGGCGTGAACCCGTCGGGAAGCGGCAGCGTCGGCTGGAGGTTGACGCGCTGCAACGAGCGTGCGCGCACCTCAGCTTCGCTCGCGCCGTTGTCGTAGGCCGGCGAGACGAGCGGCAGCGCTTCCTCGACGCGAATCAAGACGATCGTTCGGATGCGTTCCGGAGAGGCGTCGTAGCCGCGGTCCGCGAGGAGCGCGAGCGCACGTTCGTAGGTGTCGCCATCGGAGTGCAGCTCGCCGCGGCCGCGAAAGCGCCAGCCCTTGCGCACGATCGGGTCGACGACGTTGACCTCGATCGCGGGATTCCGGCGAAGGTTCTCGATCGTCCCCGGCGAGCGGATGTCGGCGAACAACAGGTGGTCGTCGTCCCAGACGGTCGTCGTGCCCTTGGGCGAAAGGTTCGGCGTGCCCTCCGCGCGCACGGTGGCGTGGAACCCGAGCCGCTGCTCGAGGACGACGCGCTTCATCTCCGGGGTGAGCACGCCCACAACCGAATCTTCTCCGAAAACGGACGCGAGGACCGCAGCCGGATGACCTACGGCCGACGTGCTGGAAAACCGAAGAAGGGTGACTGGGGCCGGAAGGGAGGTTCCGGCCCCAGCTGTCCGCTCTCGGCACGGTCCGCTTCGAGCGGAGTCGTCCAGCGCGCGATCGTCACGACGTGATCGGTCGCGGCGCGACGCGCCGCAGAAAACATGCTCATGCTCAAGTTCGTCTCGAGAGGTCGGGCAGAGAGCTACGCGCTCAGTTATCGCCGCGGACTGCGGACCCAAACGCGGCGCGAATTGATCGACTGATCAATCACGCGCGCACGGGGTTAGAGCTCTGACACCTCCGCATGCCGCTCGGCGATGCACGCGCCCGCCCACTCCTCGGCGACGGCGATCACCTTGCGGACGAGCTCCTCGTCGCTCCGCGGCAGCTCGATCTTCACCTGCTGCACCGAGCCTTCGGACTGGCCGGAGATCTCGTGCCGTTCCTCCCGCACGATCGTCACGCTTCCGACGACGGGGATCAGCTCGTGTGCCAGATCGTCGATCTCTGCGGGCGTCGCCTCGCGTCCCGCGAACATGCCGAAGTTCACGCGCACCTCCACCGCCGGCGCATCCGGCGGCGCGGCAAACGCGATCACGTGGTCGAGATCCTGCACGTACAGGTCCTAACCCCTACCCCGAGGAACCTAACCCTCGGTCGGCGCCCAGCGGAAGCGCGTCAGCGCGATCACCGCACCGGCCGCGCCCCAGGCCGCCACCACGGCGATCTCCGTGCCGTGGTCCCAGAACTGGTCGCCGTGCAGCATCACGTCGCGCGTCAGCCGGATGAAGTACGTGAGCGGCAGGACGTCTGCGATCGCGCGCAGGAATCCGGGAAACGAGTGCGGCGAGAAGAACGATCCGGAGATGAACGAGACCGGGAGGTAGATTGCGTTCACCGCCGCCGAAGCGCCCTCCGCGCTGCGGATCGCCACCGTCAAGGCGAGGCCCATCGCCGCGAACGCGAGCGCCCCGAGCAGGAGCGTCAGCACGAGCGACAGCCATTGCGACGGGAGCGGGACGGAGAACAGCGACCTGCCGAGCGCGAGCACCGCCGCGGTGTTGAGCGCGTACGCGGCGAGCGTCGCGGTGACGACCGCCGCGACGTAGGCCCAGGACGGCAACGGCGTCGCGCGCACGCGCTTGAGGATCCCGTTCTCCCGACGGATCACGATGAAGATCGCGAGACCGGCGAACGCAACGGAGACGACTCCGTAGCCGAGCATGCCGGCCTCGAGATAGTTCGAGCCCTTCACGCCCTCGATCCTGTCGTCGCTGTACACCGAGCCGAGGAGCACGAACAGGATCAGCGGCAGCAGGAATGTGAAGAACGCGAGCTCGCGACTGCGCACGTACAGGCGCAGCTGCGTGCGGAGCTCGTGGAGGAAGAGCCTCATTCCGCGTCGTCCTCCGTGAGCTGCAGGTAGACGTCCTCGAGCGTGGGCCGGCGCACCTCGAGCCGCTCGAGCTCGCGGCCGGCCTGCAGCGCGCTCGCGGTCAGCTCGTGGAGGAAGCGTGTCGGCTCCTGCGTGCGCTCGACCTTGAGCGTGCCGTCCTCGATCCAGCGGACCTCGGTCGCAGGCGTGCGGGTGAGCTCGACAGGCGTCCCCTCGGCGACGATCGTTCCCTCGCGCAGGACGGCGACGCGGTCGGAGAGCTGCTCCGCCTCGTCGAGGTAATGGGTTGTCAGCAGGATCGTCTTGCCGAGCGCGCGTAGGGAGCGAATCGCCTCCCACGCGTTGCGCCGCGCGCCGGGGTCGAAGCCCGTCGTCGGCTCGTCGAGGAAGATCAGCTCGGGATCGCCGACGAGCGCGAGGCCGAAGTCGAGCCGCCGGCGCTGGCCGCCCGAGAGCCGGCCGACGCGCGTGTCGGCCTTCTCCTGCAGCCCGACCACGCCGACCACCTCGTCGACCGGTCGCGGCCGCTCGTAATAGCCGGCGAAGGCAGCGAGGCTCTCGCGCACGGTGAGCGTCTCGTACATCGCCGACGACTGGAGGACGACGCCGATGCGCCCGCGCCACGCGCGCGTCCCCCGCGCGGGATCCTCGCCGAGCACCGCCACCGCGCCCGCATCCCGTCGCCGGTAGCCCTCGAGGATCTCGACCGTCGTCGTCTTGCCGGCGCCGTTCGGTCCGAGGAGCGAGAAGACCTCGCCGGGCTGGATCGCGAAGCTGATTCCGCGTACCGCCTCGTGTTCGCCGTAGCGCTTGCGCAGGTCGCTGACCTCGACCGCGGGCGCGCCCGGTGTCAGAGCTGAACCTCGACGACGCCGCCCGCGGGAAACGGCGGTTCCTCCCCGCCGCTCAGTGCGGCGGCGATCCGGCCGCAGTCGGGCTGGTGCGCCACGGTGACGACCGTCTCTCCGCGGTCGCGGACGGTGTCGCGCAGCGCCTCCAGCGTGCAGCCGGGGCCAAGCCGGTCGTCGGGCTCCGAATCGGCGCCGAGCTCCTTCGCGATCGCCTCCGCAGTCTCGCGCGCCCGGAGGAGCGGGCTCGAGAGCACCGCGTCGGCGTGGACGCCGTCGCGGGCCAGCCGCCGTCCCAGCTCTCGCGCCTGGTCGCGGCCGCGCGGCGTCAGCCGGCGCAGCTCGTCCGGTTCGCCTGGAGCGGCTTCGGCGTGGCGCACGAGGAACACCCGCACGCATCGAACGCTACTGCCTGAGCTCCTCGAACTCGGGGACTTCCTCGCGCGCCTTCTCGCGGTGGCGCGGCGCGTCGTCGCGCTCGGGGAGCCGCGAGAGGTACGGCAGGATCTCGTCCTCGCCCTTGAGCACGCTGCCCTCGTCCGCGACGAGCACGGGAATCTCGTCGGTGCCGACCGCGCGCCGCATCTCGTCTCGCTGCTCGGGATCGGCCGGAACCTGCCGCACGACGACGTCGAGGCCGAGCTCGGTGAGCCGCTGGCGCACCTTGTGCGAGTACGGGCACCACTCCGCCTGGTAGAGCTCCACGCGCGGCACCTACCGTCTCTCGCGCGCGCCGAAACCGCGTGGCTGCGCGCCGGCCTGCCGCTTGACCTCGAGCGGTGTGAGGCGTTTACTGCCCCGGAAACGACAGCGGGCGCGCGGCAGCCCGAGGTCGCCGTCTCGGGAGAGGCGCAGGTTCGGAGCTCGTGCCACTGATCGAAGGGGGAGTGATGGAGGCGCAGGACAGAAGCCGGCTCGGCCGGAGGGGCTTGTTGGCGGGCGGGGTCGCGGCCGTGCTCGCGTTGTTCGGGCACACGAGGTCGGCGCAGGCGCAGGGCGGTCCGGTCGAGCTCGGCGCGGTGAATCGATCGGATGCGACGACGGAGATCGACGCGACCCAGGACGGGATCGCCGCGCTGCTGGGCAAGACGCCTGGGGGAGACGTGGGCGCGATCGGCGCCGGGGTGGATTCGCTCCCGGGGCTGAAGCTGCGGGCGGGCGTCGTCGGCCATACGGAGAGGTCGATCGGCGTACTGGGGCGCGTCGGCGAGAGTCCCGTCGTGCCGTGGGAGGCGGCGGCCGCCGTTTGGGCCGCGGGCGGGGCTGCCCCGGGGCTGGTCGGGACGTCCGACTCGCACATCGGGGCGATCGGCATCTCGGGTGCGCAGGCGGCGGTCGATCCGACCGAGTTTGACCCGGCCGGCGCGCACTTCGTCGGCTTCGGCGACGCTGCCGGCGCGTGCGTGAACGCGGAGGGCACGCGGCCGGGACTGATCGGGATGGCGAAGTCGAACGTTGGCGTGATTGGGGCCACCGGCAACGCCGCGCTGGACGACGACGCGCTCTACGAGCTGATGCCGTCCGGTGTCCACGGCGCAGGCGGTGA
>WNGA01025405.1_pt1 | contig 12946 bp, 9 predicted proteins | sample 5400061 | NCBI WGS metagenome assembly WNGA01 (sample SAMN13153366, study PRJNA577476) | soil metagenome | isolation source: 100 cm soil or saprolite under grassland replicate 2 | place: USA:California | collected 2016-06-15
CCTCCCTCCCCCGCCGGGTGCTCCGAGTCCTCTCGACCTGCTGCTGGACGGCCAAGCGCTCCTGATCACTGATGGACACGCCGCCGCGGCTCCGACGTTGCAGCAAGCGGCCAAGGCCCTCACCAGCATTCCCATCGAGGACGTCCTGCGGTGGGGCTGGCTGGCCTACTCCGCCAGCGCCGCCGCGTGGGACGTCCACGGCATGCACGCCATCGCCGCCAGGCAGGCCCAGCTCGCCCGGGCCGCCGGCGCGCTCGCGGAGTTGCCGCTCTTCCTCAACGGGTTGTGCTTGATGACCACCTGGATGGGCGACTTCGCGGGAGCCGCCTCGCTCATCGCGGAGGCCGAAAGCGTGGCGGCGGCGACCGGGAGCCACTTCGACCCCTCCGCCGCGCTGAGGCTCGCGGCCCTGCGGGGCAGGGAAGCCGAGGCCTCCGCAGCGATCGAGCAAGCCGCGGCCGGAGGGCACGGGCTGGCGGCGAGCTACGCGCACTGGGCGGCCGCGGTCCTCTGCAACGGCCTCGCCCGCTACGAGGAGGCGGCGTCGGCGGCCCGGCACGCCACCGCGGATACCGTCTTCCCGTGGCCGTCCATGTGGGCGCTGCCCGAGCTCGTCGAGGCGGCCGCGCGCGCAGGAGACGCCGAGCTCGCCCGCGAGGCGCTCGAACGGCTCACCAAGACGACCCAGCCCTTCGACACGGACGTCGCACTCGGCCTCGAGGCCCGCTGCCGGGCGCTGCTGAGCGACGATGGGGCCGCCGACGACCTCTATCGCGAGGCGATCGATCGGCTGAGCCGCACCCGGGTCCGGCCGGACCTCGCCCGCGCCCATCTCCTCTACGGCGAATGGCTACGCCGCGAGCGCCGACGCCGCGACGCACGCAAGCAGCTGCGTACGGCCTACGACCTGCTGGAGGCGATCGGGATGGAGGCGTTCGCCGAGCGGGCCCGCCGGGAGTTGCTGGCCACCGGCGAGAAGGTGCGCAAGCGCAATGTCGAGACGCGCGAACACCTCACGCCGCAGGAGGAGCAGATTGCCAGGCTCGCCCGGGACGGCCTGTCTAACCCGGAGATTGGTGCACGGCTGTTCCTCAGCCCGCGCACCGTGGAGTGGCACCTGCGCAAGGTGTTCGCCAAACTCGGGATCACCTCGCGAATCGGCCTCCACACCTCCTTGCCGACGCGCGAGCGGGAAGCCACGTCGGCGTAGCAGCGATGCCTGTAGGGGTTCCATAACCTTGTCGCAGCGAGCACTTGAGACCGACGCCGGCGCGGTCCCCCACCTCGCGGAGTTCGCCAGGGACATACGCCGCAACCTCGCGTACTGGTTGTTCATCGCCGGCCGCCCCGACGACGGGCTGACCCTTCTCCGGCGGGTCTGCGCCGAGCACAGCCAGGCCGAGGGCCACACCAGCCTCTGCACGCTCGCCGCCCGCACCGCCCTCGCCCACGCCACCGGACAGCTGGGACAACCGGCCAAGGCGCTCGAACTCGCCAAAGCAGTCGTCGTCGACTGCGCCAACCACCTCGGCAACCGGCATGAGGTCGCGCTGAACAGCCGGTTCGAGATGGCCCAGTGGACCGGTGAATGCGGCGACCCCGACCACGCGGCCAGTCAGTTCCGCGCACTGATCACCGACGCGATCCGGGCGCTGGGCGACAACCACCGGCTCACTCTCGACTGCCGCGACGAACTCGACAGGTTGACCGCTGCGGCATGCAGCCCCCCGCCGAACTTCCTCAACTGCTGGTTGCGACTCGCCCGCTGGTAGGCATACGTAGCACGCTGGCCGCCGGGTCTGGCGCCAACGGTGTTTCCGGCGGTTGGGTTAGCCTCGATTCCCGGCGGGCGGATCGGACCTCGCCTCCAGCGCGTTCGGGATCGCTGACCAGGGCAGATGCTCCGACTTCAACGAAACCCGGACCGCGCGGAACGCATCTATGGTCGACTGCAGGCCGGGGGCCCGTCGCCTTGCTGGGCTCGCCCTGGTCGAGGAGTGGGTGTGGCTGCTGATCCCGTAGCTGATCTTGGCGCCTTGTTCGACATACTCGAAGCGGGGATTGCCTGGCACTGCATGTGCGCGGTGACGAGGCTGGGTGTTCCGGACCGGCTGGCAAGCGCGCCGCTGCCGGTGCCGCAGCTGGCCGCGGCGGTGGGCGCCCACGAGGGCTCATTGCGGCGGGTGCTGCGGCTGCTCGCCGATCACGGCATCGTGACATTGGACAATGACCAGGCTGGCCTCACCGGCCGGGGCCGGCTGCTATGCCGGGAACATCCGCTGTCGCAGCACGCGACCTTTGCGACGGTCAGCGTCCAGGACGTCGCCCATGCCCTGACCGATACGCTGCGGACCGGCCAGGCGGCCGCGCTGACGGCGCTAGGCGTCTCATTCTGGGAGTACCTGGCCGGGCATCCGGACCAGCAGGCGTTGTTCGGCGAGCAGATGCGGCAGCAGGCGCAGATCCTGTCGCTGCCCTGCGTGCCGTTGGTGGACTGGTCTCCCGCCGCCACTGTCGCCGACATCGCGGGCGGGGTCGGAACGGTACTGGCCGCGGTGCTTCAAGCGGCGCCCCGCGCGCGCGGAATTCTCGTGGATCAGCCTCAGGTGCTCGAGCGTGCGCGGCCCTTCCTGGACAGCCAAGGGGTCGCCGGCCGCTGCACGCTGCACCCGGGGGACCTGTTCGCCCCCCCGCCCCCGGCTGACATGTACCTGCTCGCACGGGTACTGCATGACTGGGACGACGATGACGCGGCGCGGATCCTCGCCTCGGTCGGCGGCTAGACCAGATAGTGACCAACCCCGGCGGGATGAGCGTCATCGAAGCCAGCCGGGCCGCTAACGACCGGCTGATTTATTCCTGACCCACAACACTGAACACGGCCCGCCGGACCAGGTGCGGACCGGACTCGGCGCCACGTCTGGCATCGCAGGTCCTGCGCGATTGCGTGCTTCATGCTCAAGCCTGTCCGCAGGACCGGGAATGCTCAGAACTCGCTGACGGCGAACCGGGTCGCTGCGCGAGTCCATGACCACGGTTCGGCGATGCCTACTGTGGCATCTGTCTGCGACCGGGATGAACGCCAGAGATAGCCCCTTCGCGAGCATCCCCGGCTTCGGGACCTTAGCCTGAATCGGAAGAAGTAGGGAGCATGGTGGCCTAGAGTTCACCTTGATTCTTGGCGGCCTAGTGGGCCCGGCGCCGGGCTGGGCTGGCCGCCGGTGTGGGGAGGCGGCAATGGCCGGACGAGCCCGTGTGCGAGTTGTCGCGATCGTTCTGGCGGCGGGCGCCGCGGTGCTTGGCTTCCCGGCCCTGTCGGGCGCGGCCACGACCATTATCGTGCGGCCAGGCCAGTCGATCCAGGCGGCCGTCAGTGCGGCGTCACCGGGGGACACCATTTTGGTCGAGCCGGGCAGCTACGCCGAGCCGGGAGTTGCCTGCCCGGCCAATCCGGCGCAGACATGCGGGGTGGCGATCAGCAAGGACGGCATCAGCCTGATCGGCCTGACGCACGGACGGCGCCAGGTTGTGCTGGTGAATCCGGGCGGGCAGGACGCCGGGATCCAGGTCGCCAGGACCGGCGATCCGGCCTGCCTGACCGATCCCGGCAGCACAGTCCAGGGCTCCCTGGTCCGGGGCTTCACCGTGTCCGGCTTCGGCCTGGACGGCCTCGACGTGGTGTGCGCGGACAACTGGCGGGTGACCCGGGTGCGGGCCGTCGGCAACGCGGAGTACGGCATCTTCCCGTCGCTGTCCGGGACCGGACGGGTCGACCATTCGTTCGCCTCCGGGGCGAACGACACCGGGATCTACGTCGGCCAGTCCCACGACGTGCGGGCCGACCACAACCAGGCGGCCGGAAATGTGAGCGGGTTCGAGATCGAGAACAGCTCCGCGGTCCGGCTAGACCACAATAAGGCGACCAGCAACACCGCGGGCATCTTGTCGTTCACGCTCCCGTTCCTGGCGGTCACGTCGAACTCCGGCAACCGGATCGACCACAACCTCGTGGCAGGCAACAACAAGGCCAACACGTGCACCCCCGGTGGCGATGTGTGCAACGTCCCGGCCGGGAGCGGGATCGCCGTCGTCGCCGCCGACACCAACCGGGTCGACCACAACCAGGTGCACGGCAACAACTCACTCGGCATCATCGTGGCCAGCTTGTGCAACGCCTTCCACCTGAGCCCGGCGCTATGCGCCTCGCTCGGTATCGACCCCAACCCCGACGGCAACCACATCGTGTTCAACAAGGTCACCGGCAACGGCGCAGCGCCCGACCCGGGCATCGCCCCGCTGCCGGGAGGCGACCTGCTGTGGGACGGCACGGGCTCGGGGAACTGCTGGGCAAACAACACCGCCGTCTCCACCTTCCCCGCCCAGCTACCGGGCTGCAGGTGATAGCCCCGGCAGCTGGGCTCGTCATATGACCGGCAGTCGGGTGCCGGCGCACCGTGCCGGCCTTCCCGGTGCAGGCGACGACGTTCGCCCGCCAGGTGGTCACCGAACGTGACCGAGCTTCCGGTGGATGTAGAGCGCGGATCCGCCGTTATCTCAAGTCGTTTTCGAGTGTCTACGATGTAGCTGGACACGCCTTCGAGCTGCGTCGTGGACGCGTTATCTTAAGCGGTGTCCACGACGCACCCGAAGCGGTGTCACCCACGTGACCTGCGCTAATCCCCCTGTCGATGCTGCTTTTTGGGTTTTACCCCTCGTGCGGGACCTTTATCAGCGACATGTCCACGACGCATAACCGCCCTCCCGCCTGGGTTTCTTCCAAATGGGCTTCAGATAACCGCCTGCGCGGGCCCGGCCGGCGCATGGCAGCGCCGCCGTCTGATGCATATCTAGAGGATCTGCGCGCTGGTGCGCACGGCCGACGCTCCCTCAGGCTGGTTAGAACTTCAGGTGATCAACGCTCACTTTTTCGATCACCCGACGGCCCGTGCCGACAGGCATCCAGCTCTCGCTCAGACTCGCGTTGATCTTGACTCAACAGCCACTGCGGCGCCGACATGGGTGCGTCGTCGCTGCCGCCCGCTGGCCTTCTGGGTACCGGCGGGTGAGATGATGTGCACTGGCTGCTATCTCTCAGGTGTTCCTGCCGCTGGCGCTTCTTCCGGCACGCTGAACAGCTCGGCGTAGTCGTAGGCCGCCTCGAGCTTGGCGCGAACCTTCGCGTCGAGCGCCTTGGCGTCCTCGCCGACCAGGATCCGCCAGGCCCGGATCGCACCCCGCCGAGGATGATGCTCACCGCCTCGGCCGCGCTGAGTGGCGCCTTGTCCCGAAATTGGTTTCCAGCCGCGCGACCATCTGCTGCGGATTATCGGCTGACGCGTCCTCGGCTGGCGTGCCGACGCGGATCAGCCCGGCCTGCGCACCCGGCTACCGCCCTGCGGACATGTCCGCGTGCCGACGGCGCGTGCCGGACACCCAGCCAGCTGGCATCCCGGGCGCTTGTATCAACCCGTATCCGAAGGCCTCTTCTTCTATGGGGGGATTGCCTCGAGAACACCGGGGAATCTGGTGTTTGGGGGGTGAGAGCGCGGACCGGCTGAGCCGGGCCGAGCGGGGCCCCGGGAGATTTCGATGGACAGCACTTCACAGCAGGGCCAGCACACAGCCGACGACATTACGACCGGCCCGAAAGTGTTCCTCTCATATCGCCGCGCTGACACCCGCGACGTGGCGGAGAGATTATCCGCGTGGCTACGGGACGATCTCGGGGGCACCAGCGTCTTTCGGGACGAGGAGGATCTCATCGGCGGCCGACGGTGGGAACAGGTCCTCGCGGACTCGATCGCACATTCGGACGCGGCGCTGTTCTTGATCGGCGGTCAGTGGAAAGGTGAGCGACCCGACGGGACTCAGCGGATCAGCGAGGCGACCGACGCGGTGAGGAACGAGGTCCGGGAGGCGCTGCGAAACCCCAAACGCAGCTTTCCCGGTACCGGTCCTGATCGACCTTGCAGGGCTGCCAACGCATCTGCCGCCCGATATCCAGCCGCTCTTCGAGCACCACGCGGTGCGGGCGAGCCGCGAAAACCTGTGCCGGCGGGCGAGCGTCGACTACCAGGCCGTCCTCGTCTCGGTCTGGGACTGCCTGAGGCAGCGGGTGCCACGCGGTGTGCTCATAATCGGCGGAAACCGCGCCCAGGCGCCGGTGGACGCGCTGGTCGACCAGCTCCGAAAAGAGAGGGTGATCGACGCCCGCAAGCTGAGCCGCTTCGCGGCCGGAGCGGTCATCGTGTCGGCTCGCAGAGCACGGCAGGGTCATCGCCGTTGGCCCGACGCCATCGTCCTCGTCGAAAACCGGGACGACGAGACCGTCAAGGCAAGGATCCAGGCCCTCAGCCAGCACCTGTCGGTCCGGACAGTCGCGCTGGTCGGCGTGGGGGCCGCGGCCGGGGTGGCCGGTGCCGAACTGGCCGGACTGGTGCCCAGTCCGGCGGGATCCAGCACGACGGTCACGACCCACTCGGTATCGGACCTCACCGCCTCGCTGCCGCACGTCCCGCCCGGGAAACCCGGGGCTCTGACCAGAGCTTGGTCCAACCTAGCCGTCGGAACGAAGATCGCGATCGCCGCGGGCACCGCTGCCGTCGCCGCTGGAGTCGGGGTAATCGTCCCGATCATCGTAGACGGCTCGTCCGTCGAGTTCGCCCAAGCGACGACGGTGAGCGTTTCGAACGACCCCAAATACCAAGCTGACCATAGCTTCTACCCGCTCGGCCCGCCGAAGGACGCGAAGGTTCTCCTCGGCCCGCCGACCCAGGCCGGCAAAGGAGCCGATAAGCAAACCGAATATGTCAGCCGCAAGGTGTCAGTACAGCTCGATGGGGTCGGCAAACCGGTCAATCTCGGGCGGGCGATCCTTCCGACGTCGCTCCCGGATCAAGCCAGCCACAACGGGCGGACGGTGGTCGCTGAGATCCAGCAAAAGGCCGCCAAACTGCCGATAGCCGGCATGCCGTCAGGCATATACTGCTACGTGAAGCCCGATCGTTCCAAGGTGGTGGCCGGGTGGAGATACACCGGCGACCCCGTCACACTCAGGGTTCTTTTCTTGGTGGTGACCAAGGCCGGTGCCGTGACCGGCACGCAGATCGTCGTTGATATCGAGGGGCGCGCCAAACGCCAGCCGCTCCCGACCACCCCAGACGGCTACCAGTTCGGCCAAAAATGCCCGGAATACGACGACGCCGCCGTCGTGTTCTACTCGCCCGCGCCCTGACCACGCTCCGCACAACGGGCGCAAGCCGAGCCCGGAGCTCGCCGGCACCGGCCGCGCGCGCCGCTGTGGGTCACCGGCGAAGCGCCCCCCGCGCCTCGTCCCGGGGGCGGCGCATGTGGCAGCCCTCCAGCTCCAGTCGCGGTCTCGGACCCGCCACCGGCGCGCACGTGGCCGCTGTCCCGCATGTTGAATATTCCTTCGCCACCGGCGACCGGGTTGACGTGATGTTCGAGAATCACCTGCCCGACCGCACGGTCGTCGAAGTCGAGGTCGAAGGCGAGCAGCAACTGTGCATCGGGATCCATCAGGCGATCAAGTACCGGTCGCTGGCAGCCGCTGACGCCGGGTTTCCGCTGCTGACGTCACGGGTGAGGTCCCTGGTCGTGGCGTACTCGACCGACTACCCGAAGGCCCGCGAGCTCGCTGAGCGCTACGAGATCCCGGTCCTGGCGGCCGACCGCGAGGCCGTGCTCGCGGGAGCACATTGAATCCGCCAAAGCCCTCTCAGGCATCATCCGCTTCCGCATACAGCGCCCGTCAGATCAGGCAGGATCTGGCCGCCAGCGCCGGTACGTTGCTCGCATCATCGATGGACGCATGGGCGGCGACCTCCAGTCCAGTCACCCCGCGCCCAGCCGACGGCGAGCATCGGCTACGTCGCTATACAGCATCACACTGGGTCGCGGGAAGGCCAGGGGACAACGCGCATGGAACCGCCGATATGGCTCGTTCGGCGCGGCTGAGGATTGGTTGGTCAGCACAATTGACGCGGCACCGAAATGGCTGATCTGAGTTGGCGGGACGGATTGTCGGGCAGTGGTTGCGTTAGGGTGCTGCTGCGCGGGGTGCAGGGGGTATCCGGCCGGATCGAGGGTCTGGGCCCTTTTTACGCGGGCCCTCGCGCGGCCGGCGGCCTGGCGGACTGGATCGCGCGTCGACCCTCGCCGGGAGAGGCATGGTGTTATTCGGCAGCTCTTGCGACAGCTGCGGACCAGCGCCGGGCTTAGCCAGCTTGAACTCTGCCAGGCCGCGGGTCTGAGCATCCGCATGGTCAGTGACCTGGGGCGGGGGCATTAACCTGACGGCGCGCAAGGACACGGCCTCAGCACGCGGTCCGGAAACGACGGGAACCAACCGGAAGTCGCGGTGGACGCTCCGGGAGCGGCTGATCAGCCGGCTGCCGACATGATCCGGTAGCCGACGCCGGGAGAGGTCGCGATGACCGGCGGATCGCCGAGCTTGCGGCGGAGCCTGCCGATGGTGACCGTGACGGTGTTGGTGAACGGATCGGCCTGCTCGTCCCAGACCCGCTCCAGCAGATCTTCCGCACGCAGGAACGCGGGCGTGGACAGCAGCAGCGCCTCCAGCACGCCGAACTCCTTGACCGAGAGGTCTAGCTGGCGCCCATCACGGCTGACGGTTCGCCGGATCTGGTCCAACTCGATCCCGGCCGCGCGCAGCACCCGGCCCCGTGCCGCTGGCTGCCTGCGGGCCAGCGCCCGGATACGCAGTACCAGCTCAGGGAAGTGGAATGGCTTGCCGAGGTAGTCGTCGGCACCCAGGCCCAGGCCTGCGACCCGGTCGCCGGGCGCTCCCGCTGCGGTCAGCATGAGCACCATGGACCGGTCTTCCCTGTCGGTGATCATCTGGCACAGGGCGTCGCCATGGATGCTGGGCAGGTCGCGGTCCAGGACCACGACGTCATAGGCGTTGAGGTCCAGCTTCGCGACCGCTTCCAGCCCGTCGTGCGCGGCATCGACGGCCATGCCCTGATCCCGCAGGCCCTCGACGAGTACCTCGGCGAGAGACCGCGAGTCCTCGACGACCAGGACCCTCATGCTCGGGCTCCGGCCGGCACACCCGCCACGGCGGGCAACTGGATGCTGACCCGCAGGCCGCCCTCTGGCCGCGCTTGCAAGTCCAGCGAGCCGCCATGCGCCTCGGCGATCGCGGCGACGATCGATAGCCCGAGGCCCGATCCGGAGTCCGAGCCGGTCCGGTCGGCCCCGATCCGCCGGAAGGGCTGGGACAGCTCGCGCACCTGATCCTGCTCGAGCACCGGTCCGCCGTTTTCAACCACCACGCTGGCCCGCCCGTCTGCGGTGCCGGAGGTGATGCGGATCCAGCCGCCGTCGGTGTTATGGCAGACCGCGTTGTCGATGACGTTCTCCACCATCCGGGATATCAGCGCCTGGCTGACCTCCTGGACGGTCAGCTTGCGCGCGCTGATCGCGGCTGCCTGGCCGGTCAGCGTATTGGCAATCACGTAATCGAGCGGCAACACCGCCTGACCGGGCAGGCTGCGGTGCTGCGCGCGGGCCAGGACCAGGAAGGCCTCAAGCAGCCGGTCGATCCTGTCCAGCTCCGTGCGCAACCGGGCGGCCAGCGCCATCGTCTGCGGCGGAGCCGGGTCGGGCTTGGCCAGCGCGACGTCCAGCGCGGCCCGCATCGTGGTCAGCGGCGTGCGCAGTTCGTGCGAGGCGTTGGCGACGAACCGGCGTTGTGCCTTGAACGCGATCTCCAGCCGCTCCAGCAGGCCGTCGATGGTGTCGCCAAGCTCTTTCAGCTCGTCCTTCGGGCCCTGCACGGCCAGCCGCTCGTCCAGGTTGTCCTCGGATATGCGCTGCGCCGCCGCGGTCATCTCACGCACCGGGCGAAGCGCGCGGCCGGCGACCAGCCACCCAAGCGCCACCGACACCACGGTCATGACGGCCAGCGCGAACAGCGAGGCGATCAGCAGGTCGCGTGACAGCCGTCCCTGACCCGGCTGGTCGCCCAGCTGCGACTGCAGACCCTGGACCTGCGTCTGCAGCTGGTGGATGCGGGCTTGGGCCCGGCCCAGCGCGGTCCCGGGTACGGCGGTGGCCGGGCCCGGCACCGCCACCGAAACGGAGGACCGCACGACCGCGACACCGCTGGCGATGGCCAGCAACAGTGCGCCGGACATCACGAACAGGATCCCGTACAGCGCCGTCAGGCGCACCCGGACGGTACGGCCAGGCAGCCGGATCCAGGCCGGCAGCCTCACCCATCCTGGCAGCCTCATCCGCTTCCCCTTCGCCCTGGCAGTGGCCCTGATCAGGGGCTTCGGCCCGGCCATCTCGCTTCAGCATGCCCTAGCGCGGCTAACAACGGGATAACAGCTCGCGTGCGGCCCATGTTATGGCCGCTCCGGTAGAACCAGGTCACAGCAAGTTCCAACCCCGACCGACAAGGGATCTCATGATGCACGCCATGATCGAAGTGACCGGGCTGCGCAAGCGGTTCGGGCCGACGCTGGCGCTGGACGGCATGTCGTTCGCCGTCCAGCCGGGCCAGGTGACCGGCTTCGTCGGCCCGAACGGCGCGGGCAAGTCCACCACCATGCGGGTCATACTCGGCCTGGACGCGCCCGACGAGGGCCAGGCGCTGGTGAACGGACAGGCGTACGGGAGCCTGCGGCACCCGATGCGGGTGATCGGCTCGCTCCTGGACGCAGGTGCGCTGCAGCCTGGCCGCAGTGCCCGCAACCACCTGCTCTGGCTGGCCCGCTCGCAGGGCCTCAAGGCCGAGCGGGTCAATGAGGTCATCGCGCAGGCGGGCCTGCAAGGGGTCGCGCGGCGCCGGGCAGGCGGCTACTCGCTCGGCATGCGCCAGCGGCTGGGGATCGCCGGGGCGATGCTGGGCAACCCGGCAGCGATCATGCTGGACGAGCCGTTCAACGGCATGGACCCCGAGGGCATCGTCTGGATGCGTGGCTTCTTGCGCGGGCTGGCCGCCGAGGGCCGTGCCGTGCTGGTGTCCAGCCACCTGATGAGCGAACTCCAGGACACCGCCGGCCATCTGGTGGTGGTGGGCCGCGGCCGGGTCATCGCCGACACCACGGTGGCGAGCCTGCTCGCGGCCGCGTCCGGGGACCGGGTGACGCTGCGCACGTCCGCACCAGCGGAGGCGACGACGGTGCTTGAGGACGCGGGGGCCACCGTCGCCGCGACGGGCGCGGACGCGCTCATGATCTCAGGGCTGCTAGCGGAGCGCGTCGTTGCGCTGCTGAGCGGGAGTGCCGTGCCGTTCTCCGAGGTGTCCGCGCACCGAGCCACGCTGGAACAGGCGTACATGGAGCTGACCAGGGACGCGGTCGAGTTCCGTCCAGCAGGCTTCGATGCCGCCGAGGCCGAGGAGGTAGGGCGATGACCACGCAGACGACCGCGCAGCCCCAGCCCGGCGCCACCACCGGTGACAGCCCTCGCGGGACCGGCTTCGGCGGGCTCCTGCGCGCCGAGTGGACCAAGTTCCGCAGCGTGCGCGGCTGGGTGATCGGCATGATCCTGGCCGCCCTGCTGATGGTTTTCATCGGCGTGTTCGCGGCAGCGAACTCCAACATCGGCTGCCAGATCAACGGCGGCCCCCCCAAGTCCGGCAAGGACTGCGTGCCTCCGATCCCGCACGGGCCGGGTGGCGAGGTGGTTAACGACAGCTTCTCCTTCGTGCACCAGCCGTTGACCGGAAACGGCAGCATCACCGCCCGCGTCACCTCGCTGACCGGCGAGCACGCGGACCTCACCGGCGGGCCCGTGCAGGTTGGCAACGGACCTGGCATGGTGCCTGGCCTCGGGCCGTGGTCCAAGGCCGGGATCATCGTCAAGCAGAGCACGAAGCCGGGTTCCGCCTACGCGGCGATGATGGTGACCGGCAGTAACGGCGTGCGGATGCAGTACAACTACACCCAGGACGCGGCGGGCGTGCCGGGCAAGGTCTCGGCCGCCCATCCGCGCTGGCTACGGCTGACTCGCTCCGGCGACACGATCACCGGCCTTGACTCTGCTGACGGCGTGCACTGGACGCGCGTCGGGACGGCCCAGCTGACCGGGCTGCCGGCGACGGTCCAGGTCGGCATGTTCGCGACCTCGCCGGGCTACGTCGTGACCCAGAACTCGTTCGGCGGATCCAGCAACCAGGGCGGCCCGAGCCAGGCCACGGGTGTCTTCGACCACGTCAGCCTGACGCCCGCCGCGGGCGGCACGTGGACCGGCACGGGGATCGGCGGCGGTGGTCCAGTCGCCGGGCCGGGCGGCGGCCCGAGCGGTAGGCCGTTCACCCGGGCAGGCAGCATGTTCACGGTGACCGGCTCTGGTGACATCGCACCGGTGACGCCCGGGCTCGACAGCGGCTATCCGACCGTGACGGTCGAGCAGAGCCTGGCGGGCGCGTTCCTGGGGCTGATCGCGATCGTGGTGGTAGCGGCGATGTTCTTCACGGTCGAGTACCGTCGCGGGCTCATCCGCACCACGCTGGCCGCCGCCCCGCGCCGGGGCGCGGTGCTGGCCGCCAAGGCCGTGGTGATCGGCGCGGTGGCGTTCGTCACCGGGCTGGTTGCCTCGGCGCTATCGGTGGCGGTCGGTGTCCCGAAGGAGGAGAACCAGGGCCAGGTGCTGCTGACCGTGCCCGCGCTGACCGAGGTACGGGTCATCGTCGGCACAGCGGCGGTGCTGGCCCTGGCCGCTGTCTTCGCCGTCGCGCTCGGCGCCGTGCTGCGCCGCAGCGCCGCTGCCATCACGGTCGCGGTCGTGACCGTCGTCCTGCCGTTCCTGCTGGCGGGCCTCAACATCGTCCCGTCGGGCGTCGGCGCCTGGCTGCTTCGGCTGACCCCGACCGCCGGGCTGGCGATCCAGCAGAGCATCCCGCGGTACCCGCAGGTCACCAGCGTCCTGTCGCCCGTACGGGGCTATTACC